>ERZ1370068.2595-contig-1734_pt1 | contig 11629 bp, 10 predicted proteins | sample MGYA00561227_ERZ1370068 | MGnify/ENA primary metagenome ERZ1370068 (study PRJEB38410, sample SAMEA6850437) | metagenome | study: Metagenomic assessment of the ecological functions of the soil: analysis of the soil microbiota associated with the...
ATTGTGCTTCGTTCAGGTGCGTATTGCTATCTGGCTCGCGCGCGCAGTCCGCTCGAACGGCCAGGAATCTCCGCTGGGCGGATCATCCACGTTTAGCGTTGGGTTTCTGGAATCAGCTTATTTAATAGCCACTTACCAATCTCTTACCAGTGGTACGCCGATTGCTGGAAGAAGGGGGTAGCCGTTCACGGCAAACCCCTATGCGCGTACTGGTCATCGACGACGATCAGGCAGTCTGCGGTCTTCGGGAGTTCCTCCCACGAGATCGGGCACAAGCCCGTCATCGCCCACAGCCGAAACGGCGCTCGACACACTCAGCGCTGAACGCCCGGATGCAGTCCTCCTCGACGTGTGCTTGCCCGGCATGAGCGGGCTCGACTTCATGAAGCTCGGGGCGGTCCGTGACCTGCGCGTCCCGATCCTCCATGGGCGTATCACCAGACGCGACCGAAAGCCGAGCGCGGGAGGCCATGCGGGCGGGCGCCTTCGATTTCATCAACAAGCCCGTCGCGCTCCGTCGCTCGGCAAGAGGTCCCTGGCGTGCTTCGAGAGACACCGGCGAAGGCGCGCGCGAAGCCGAAGGTCGACGGGGACAGCTCCCGTGCGGTTCTGAGCGGAGCGGGCGCGGGCCAGCGCTCGCGCCGCCGGTCCAGATCCGCGAGCAGGAGCGGCGACGTGTGGGAGTCGACCTCGGTCAGCCTCAGCGCCTCCGGCATCAAGGTGCGGCGCGAACGGCGCGCGCCGACTCCGGCGGCGTCGCGACGCTCTCGATCACCTTGCCGAGAGCGACACAGCAGCTCGAGGTTCCGTCGATTCTCGTGCGCGCCGACGACGAGAGGCTACGCGCGTCGGCCTTCTGCGGACCACGGCGACGAAAGTGCTCCGAGAGGCTCCTGCGGCGAGCTCCGTCCGGCGCTCGGTCGGCGCGCTCAGTCCGCTCGACGTCGAGCGTCGCACGTGCGGGCATCCTGCACCGCAATCGGCGTGAGCGATCGGCGCCACCCCGTGGACGTCGACGAGGTCCTGCACGCGCTGGACGCTCCCCCACGTCACCGGCCACACGAGATCGCGAGCCTGCACCTGCTCTCGGCGGACGGCGCGACCCTGCACCTGCGCGGCGACCGGGGCCTGCGGCCGCGGCTGCGCGAGATCAACCGGGTGCTCCCGACCGGGCAAGGAGCTCATCGGCGGCGTGGCCGCCACCAGCGAAGACACGCTGGGCGCACGATCAGCGAGTCCGTCAAATCTGCTCCCGGCGGCGCGGGCGGCCCGTCCTGCCAGAAGGGATCCACGCCTTTGTGCGTGCCGATCCACAGCCGGGGACGGATCCTCGGCGCGCATCTCGCTCGGCCGCCGCCAGGCGTTCACCGAATCCGGATCGCGCGCGCTCGTCAGGGCGTGCGCCAACCAGATCGGCCTGGCCCTGCAGAACGCGCAGCTCTCGGCGACCTGGCGCCAGCTGACGATCTCAAGTCGGCCGAGGCTCAGCTCATCGAGGGCGGCTCTCCTGACAGTGGGCAAGCTCGCGGCCGGTCTCGCGCACGAGACGCGCAATCGCCTGACCGCGATCCTCCGGGCAGGCGGAGGCTCCTGCTCATGGAGAAAACAGGACGGTCCGCGAGAGCCGCGAGCGGTTACACGATCGTGCAGGCATCAGCGCGCCCGAATGCTCAAACCTGTTGCGGTTCACCAGCGGGCACTCCGCCAGAGCGGCATCCTGCCGTCTCGAAGGGATCGAGTTCAAGTGGGTGGTCAGAACAAAGCCCACCAGCTCCGGCAGAGACAGTGAAGGTCGTCACCGACTTCGGGGACGTGCGGCCGGTCACCAGCCCGACGAGGTCAGATCCAGCAGGTGCTCCTCAATCTCCGTCCAGAACGCGCAGGCGATGGCCAAACACAAGGGCGAGCGCGCGAGATCATCGTGCGGCTGTCCGAGCCCGGCGGGCCCAACGCGTTGGCGTCTGGAAGTTCTCGACCGGCGGCATCCATCCCAACGTGCTGCCACGCATCTTCGAGGCCTTCCACCGCGACGAAGGCGCCCGGCGAGGCACGGGGGCTCGGCCTCCTGGGTCTCTATTCCATCGTGGAGCAGCACCAAGGTCAGCTGAAGGCCGTGCAACCGCCCGGAAGGCGGCGCCGCCTTCATCGTCGAGGCTCCCCGCCGCCACCGCCTGAGGGCGCTGGCCTCTCAGCTCGCCCCGGGCGGTCGGCGCCTCCACCACTCACACCGCTGCTCGTACGCGTGCGCCGCGCCGAAGCACCGTGGCCTCGTCGAAGCGCCGCCCGATCAGCTGCAGGCTGAGCGGCAGTCCTGACGCGCGTGAAGCCGCACGGCACGGCGATCGCCGGCAGCGCCGGCCAGGGCGGCCGGCGTCGAATAGATCGGCGGGTGAAGAAGCGCGCCGCGCGACCTCGTGCCCGGCTCGTGATCACGCCGTGACGCTGCAGCGATCGGCGGCGCCGCGCGGTGCGCGGTCGGGCACGAGGAGCACATCGTGCCGCGGCGAGCGCGTCGCGCATCTCGGCGGCGGACCAGGCGCGCGCGCTTCGCGCGGCCCGCTGCTGGATCGCGCGCGGGAATCAGGCTGGCGGTCGAGCAGGCGGCGGCCGCGTGCCCTGGTCGTAGTCCGCCGCGACGACGTCCGCAGCCAGTCGGAGTGCAGCGCCGGCGCCGTCCGAGTCGGCGAGCGCCATGAAGATCGGCGCCGGCGAGCGGGACGAGGGGTAGCGAGATCTCTCCGCGACGGCGCCGAGCCGCTCGCAGCGCGCCGCGCCGCCTGACGACGGCGCCCCGCACTTCGGCGATCGGTCTCCGGGCCGTAGCGTCAGCTCGCGGATGATCCCGATGCTGAAGCCGCCGCACCCCGTCGGCGCAGCGCGCGCGCGATAGTCCGGCACGGGCTCGCGGCTCGAGAGCGGATCCTTCGGGTCGTACCCGGCGATCGCCTGCAGGAGGCCAGCGCCGCGTCCTCGACCGGTGCGACCGAGCGGTCCCGGCGCGTCCATCGACCAGCTGCAGCGGAAACGAGCCGTGCGCGAGACACACGGCCCCACGTCGGGCCGGTAGCCCGACGACGCCGCAGAACGAGGCGGGCGATCGCACCGGAGCCGCCGGTGTCCTCGCCGAGCGAGAGCGCCGCAGAGCCCGGCCGCTACCGCGATGCCCGAGCCCGACGAGATCCGCCGGGGTCGTGGTCGATGATTCCACGGATTCCGGGGCTGGCCGAACGGAAAGTGCTGATGTGCCGCCGAGGGCGAACTCCGTGAGGTTCAGCTTGCCCAGCAGGATGCCGCCGGCCGCGGTCGAGGCGCGCCGATCACCGTCGCGTCCTCGGTCGGGAACGTGGTGCTGCCAGGATCCGCGATCCGGACGTCGTGCGGACGCCGGCGGTGTCGAACTGATCCTTCACCGCGATACGGGACGCCGTGGAGCGGCGCCGAGCCGCGCTCGCCGCGCATCACGGCCGTCCTCCGCCCGCCGCGCCGTCGCCAGCGCCGTCTCGCGGTAGCACCGGTGATGTAGGCGCGCAGGCGCTCGGTCGAGCCGCTCGATCCGGTCGAGATAGAGCTGCGTGAGCTCGACCGGCGACACCTTCCGCTCTCGCACGAGGACGGCGAGCTGCCGGGCGCCGAGAAAGCGGCGAGGTCGGCGCGATCCGCTGCGGTCATGCTCGAGCGGCGGGTCGCCGAGGACGGGCACGGGCTCGACCGTCTCGAGCGGCAGCTCTGGCCAGCGGCGTCAGCGCCTCGATCAGCGCGTTGAGCCGGTGCGTCACCTCCGCCAGGTCGTCGGGCGTGACGGGCAGGCCGAGGCCGCCGCGAGCGCGCCCACCTGGTTCGGTCGTCAGGTCGGTCACGGTGCGCGAGCCGGTTGCCGAGCCTCAGCAGGCCGGGCGGCGCAGCACCCGGGCGAGATCTTGCGCGCCACCAGCTTGCCGTCGCGGCTGTCGGAGATCAGGCGCCGGTTCTCCACGACGACGCGCGTCGCGCAGGATCGTGGTCACCGGCCAGCCCTGGATCGCCCAGCCTTCCCAGGGGCTGTAGTCGCTGACACGTGAAGTCCTCGCGCGCGAGGGTTTTCTGATGGCCGGATCGATGATCGCGATGTCGGCATCGCTGCCGGGCGCGATGACGCCCTTCTTCGGGTAGAGCCCCAGGATCTTCGCGGCGTTGGTGGCGGTGACGTCGGCGTAAAGCGCTCGAGGGACAATCCGCCGCTTCACGACGCCCTCGGAGTAGACGATGCCCCATGCGCGGCCTCAGCGCCGAGATTGCCGCCCGTCACGTTCTCGAGGTCCTGGCCGCGCAGCTTCACCTCGAGCGACGTCGGAAACTCGTCGGTCGCCGTCGTCGACACGCCGTCGCGCACGAGCCCGTTCCACGAGCGCCGCCTGGTCCTCGGGATACTTCAGCGAGGGATAGGTGTGGTAGCAGAACCCGCGCGGGCTCTTGTAGTCCTCGGCGGTGAAGCACGCGTAGTGATGGAGCGTCTCCGCGTAGATCGGGTACCCGCCGGCGCGCGCCTCGGCCACAGCGTCCACGCCCTCGCGCGGCGGAGGTGTGCACGAAGTAGACGCCCGCCCTCGTGTGCGCCGCGAGCTGGATCGTGCGGCGGAACGCGAGCTTCTCGGAGAGCTTGTTGTGGACGAGAGGTAGGAGCCAGCCGTCCGTCTGCTTCTCCTCGCGGAACTTCTCGTACATGAACTGGACGATGTCGTGGTCCTCGGCGTGCACGACCATGATGCCGTTGTGCGGGGCGATCTTCTCCATCGCCAGCTGGATCCGTCCGTAGTCGAGCCGGTAGGTGTGCGCGCTTGGGATGCGGCGGCAGCACGTCGACCGTGAAGACCTTTGAAGCTCGAGGAAGCCGGCCTGGATCGCCTCCGGGCAGCTGATCGAACAGCTTGATGGGCAAGGCGCCCTGCAGCGTGACGTGGAACGGAGTAGTCCGCGTAGGAGTTGCCCTTCCAGCGGGCGGCGCGCGCCTCGATCACCTGCTGCACGTCGGTCCCCGGCCGCACGAAGCAGAAACGTCGACATGGGTGGTCGTCCCGCCGAACACCATCCCTCGCGTGTCTTCTTCAGGACCGAGCGTGTGGAGGCCCTCCTCGGGCTGCATCGAGATGAAGTGCGCCAGGTGCGTGTGGGGCCTCGATGCCGCCCGGCACGACGATCCTGCCGCTGGCGTCGATCACCCGTCCCGCCTGAGCCCGTGCTCGGGCAGGCCGAGGCGCGACGATACGCTCCCCTTCGACGCCCACGTCCCAACGGCCGACGCCCTGCGGCGTCACCACGTCGCCTCCGCGAATCACGAGATCCAGCATCTCGCTCCTCCCTCTGGTGGAGCACGGGGTACCACGCGGCGGGGCGCCCGGTCAAGGCGCGGCTCCACATTGACAGAGGCAACCTGATGTGACTATGGCAACTTACCCGACGATCGACCGGGGTGGGAGGTGTGCCGGTGGCCGAGACGGAGGCCGAACAGCGGATCTCGATCGTTCAGACGCTTCAACCGGTTCTACACCAAGCAGATCGGTCTCCTGGCGAGGGCTATCTCGAAACCCCGTTCTCCCTGACCGAGGCCCGGGTGCTGTACGAGCTGGCGCACCGCGAGCGGCCGTCGGCCACCGAGCTGGCCCGCGAGCTGGCCCCTCGACGCCGGCTACCTGAGCCGTATCTCTCCGCGGCTTCGAGCGGCGCCGGCTGCTCACGCCGGACGCCGTCCAAGTCCGACGGCCGCCAGAGCCATCTCGCGCTGACCGCGCGTGGCCGGGGCCGCGTTCGCACCGCTCGACCAGCGCTCGCGCGCGAGGACATCCGGCGCGATGCTGGCGCAGCTCAGCCCGGACGCGCAGCGCCGGCTGATCGAAGCGATGCGGGCTGTGGAGGCGATGCTGGGCGGCGCGCCGGACCGGAAGCCTGTCATACCTCCTGCGCCCCCATCAGCCGGGCGACATGGGCTGGGTGGTCCACCGCCACGGGGCGCTCTACGCGCACGAGTACGGCTTCGACGAGCGGTTCGAGGCGCTCGTCGCCGGGTCGTCGCCAGGTTCAGTCGAGCGGCTACGACCCGGCGCCGGAGCGCTGCTGGATCGTCCGAGAAGGACGGGGAGATCGTCGAGGTCGGTATTCCTGGTCCGACGCTCGCGCTCGGTGGCGCAGCTGCGTCTGCTCCTGGTCGAACCCAAGGCGCGGGGCCTCGGGATCGGCGAGCGCCTGGTGGCCGAGTGCATCCGCTTCGCCCGTCAGGCCGGCTACCGAAAGATCACCCTGTGGACCAACAGCGTGCTGCGCGCCGCCCGCCGCCTCTATCAGGCTGCCGGGTTCCGGCGAGTCCACCGCGAGAAACACCGAGCTTCGGGCCGAAGCCTTGTGGGCGAGACGTGGGAGCTCGCCCTGTGAGCCACCGCTTCTGGCCCGCCGCCGCAGCCGCCGTCGCCGGCATCCAGGTCGGCTCGGCAGATGGTGGCCACGCGGCTCGTCGTCGACCAGGCCGGCCCCGCATCCCTGGCGCTCGCTGCGCTAGCGTCCTCGGCGTGGGTTGCCTGCCGCCTGCGATGCTCCTGACCCATTCCCGTGCGCTTGCTCGCGCCGCGCGACGTCCTGCCGATCGCGCTCCTCGGGATCACCCAGTTCGGCATCTTGATCGCGCTGCTCAACTACGGGCTGCGCTCGGTGCCGTCGGCGCGCGCAGCGCTGATCTTCGCAACGTTCCCTCTCCTGACCTCGCTCGTCGCCGCGGCGCTGGGCCGCGAGCGGCTGACGCCGTCGAAGCTGACCGGGGTCATGCTGACCATCCTCGGTGTCGGTCTCGCGCTCGGCGACAAGACGCTCCAGCGCGGCGCCGCCGGCGACAGTTGTGGCTCAACGGTGAGCTGGCGGTGTTCGCGCAGAGCGCCCTGAGCGGCGCCGTCTGCAGCGTCCTCTATCGGCCGTATCTGAGAAGCATCCGACGCTCCCGGTGAGCGCCTTCCGCGATGCTCGCCTCGGTCGTTCTTCCTCACCGCGCTGGCGGCCGGCGAGGGATTCTTCGCGGCCCGACCCGGCTTCACGCCGGTCGGCTGGATGGCGGTGGCGTTCATCGGCCTCGGCAGCGGGGGGCGGATACTATCTCTGGCTGTGGGCGTTGAATCACGCGACGCCGACGCAGGTCACCGCCTTCCTGGCCCTCAGCCCCGTCACGGCGGCCGCGCTGGGCGCCTGGCTCCTCGGCGAGCCCGTCTCGCCGCTGGCCACGCTCGGCCTCGTCGCGGTCGCCGCAGGGCCTGCGTGCTCGCGCACCGGGCGCGTCGGCGACACGCCGGGGCCTCGCGCTTGACAGCGAGCGAGGGCAGCGCCCTGCAACAACGGCGCCGACGACAACGCTCGCTGAACCAGCTTCGCGGACGGGACCTCCGAGGTCCGTCGTGAATCGGGAGGATCGACACAATGATCGGCTCGCGCAGATTTCGACCCCACGCTCGTGCTCGCGGTGGCGGCGCTGACCCTCGTCGCCGTGACGTCGCTCACCGCGCAGGAAGTGCTCACGAACGACTCCGCTCATCGCCTTGAAGAAGGCCGGGCTGCTTCGGACTCGATCATCATCTCGAAGATCAAGTCGAGCCAGACGCAGTTCGACGCGAGCACGAACGAAGGGCCCCATCGGTCTGAAGAACGCCGGCATGTCGGACCAGGTGATCGAGGCCGTCGTCAACGCGCGGGATCCGCCGGCGCCGGCACCGCCGCGGCCCGCCGCAGCGCCCGCTGCAGCGGCGGCGGGCCCGGCGGCGGCGCGGAGAGCATCGTCCACTCTGATCGCCGGCAAGTCCGTCGAGCTGGTGGCCGCCAACGCCGCTCTGGAGTTCAACACCGGGCTCTTCGACTCCAAGAGCGAGCTGGTCCTCGAGGGCCGGAAGGCTCCGTACCGCATCGCGGACAAGAAGGCCGGTCTTCTACAGCACGTGGTCCGCGAACGACGTGCCGCTGGTGCGGCTCTGCCGGGTAGCGACCACGACGACCGCAATCTCAAGATCTCGAGCGGATCGTTCGCGCGCGTTCGGCGGCTCCGTCGTAGCACGGTGTCCGCAGCGAGGACAAGGTGGACACGGAGGCCGCCGAGCGGGACGCGCGCGGCCTCTGCAAGCTGACGCCCAAGGAGCCGCCGGGAAACCGGGCGAGTACGGCTTCGTCCTCACCTACGGAATAGGCCGCGGCGCGTCCGGCCGCGTGTCACGATTTCGGCGTGGACTAGGAGCGCGTCAGGCGGGAATCGCGACTTTCTTCAGGAGCTCGAGGTCGTCGACGCGCCCGGCCGGCGCGCGCGCGGCGCAGCTCAGGGATCGTCGGCCACGCGGATCGGCAGCTGAGTCACGTCGCTGGAGTAACTCAGTCGAGCCCGCGCAGGAGCGCGCCGCCGCCGGTCAGCACCACGCCCTTCTCGATGATGTCGGCCGCCAGCTCGGGCGGCGTCCGCTCGAGACGCGTGCGGACCGTCTCGACGATGATGGTCACGGGCTCGCGCAGCGCCTCGCGGATCTCCTCGTCGGTGATGACGAGGGTCTTCGGAACGCCGTCGACGAGATCACGGCCCTTGACTTCGATCGAGCTTCGCTCGATCGTTCGGGATGGGCGGAGCCCAGCGCGATCTTGATCTCCTCGGCACGCCGCTCGCCCACCAGCAGGCGGTAGTGCTTCCGGATGTGCTGGATGATCGCCTCGTCCATCTCGTCGCCGCGCGATCGCGGACCGAGTTGCGTAGACCGATGCCGGACATGGAGATGACGGCGACCTCGGTCGTTGCCGCCGCCGATGTCGACGACCATGTGACCGCCCGGCTCGGTGAATCGGCAGGCCCGCGCCGATGGCCGCGGCCATCGGCTCCTCGATCAGATAAACGCTCGCGCGCGCCCGCCTGAGCGCCGCCGTCGCGGACCGCGCGCTTCTCGACCTGGGTGATGCCGGAGGGGACGCCGATCACCACGCGCGGCCGGTCGAGGACCCAGGCCGCTTCGTCCGGAGGAGATCTGCCGCGCTCGCTCGATGAAGTACCGCAGCATCCGCCTCGGTCATCGTCGAAGTCGGCGATGACGCCGTCCTTCAGCGGGCGAATCGCCTGGATGGTATCCGGGCGTGCGGCTGAGCATCGGCTTGGCTCAGCGCCTGACCCCGATCACCTCGTTGTCGGTCCGTGATCGGATCGCGATGATCGAGGGCTCTGTTGAGAACGATGCCCTTTCCCCGGACGAACACCAGGGTGTTGGCGGTGCCGAGGTCGATCGCCAGGTCGCGACGAGAACAGTCCGAATAGACGGTCTGACAGCATTGTCGCCACAGCTCAGCAATCCCCGCGCCACACCCGGCGCGCGCTCGAACTGCCTGATTCGACAAGGCGCCATGTCACCGGACGCCTGCCGCCGGTGATCGCGCCGTGACAGCAGCGACGCCCGGCGGACAGCGAGCGAAACGTCCGGAACGATCAAGCCCATGAGGCTCCGGTCGCCACATCTTCCCCAGTAGGCACGATCCGCCGGAAGACCGTCTTGCAACGGGTCGGGGCCGTCGGCCCGTCCAGCGTGTCCGCCGCGGCGCGCCAGGTCGCATAGTGCGGCGCCGCTCGGTGAGCTTCGAGCGCCGCCATGTCCTTCGTAGACCCCGTAGAAGTAGTAGACGCTTCGTCCTGCTCGTCCCGGAGGACGTTGAACTGCAGGGCAGCTCGGCTCGTCTCGCTCGAGCCGAGCGCGTCGATCTCGATCGCCTCGAGGAAACGCTTCTTCCGTGGTCCGCCTTCACGCGCGCACTTTCACCCAGATCGCCAGCATCGAGCCCTCCCTTCGTGATGGCACCGCTATCGGTCGGTCACGCGGGATGGTAACTCGAAGTGCCCGTTTGAGTCGGACAAAGCATCGGCGCGCACGGACGGGCAAAAATGCGTGTGCACTTTTACGCGGTAACGCCGCGCGGCTGCGGCGCGCGTCGCACCGATACGGGCGGCTGGCTGCCGTAAGCCCACGCAATCGCGCCGCTCTTCGCTTATGGATCCCGACCGGATCGACCGCGACGGCGCCATCGCCTCCGATGAGGCCGGAGTGGCTCGGCCGTGCTGTCGAATTCGACCGGACACATATGTTCAGAGAGGGACGCTGGCAGCTTTACGGTGACGGCGGAGCCACGCCCTCACTACTGCGTGTGGATCCCGAGCGGTACGACGCCGCCAACCCCGCCGATTCCGCCGCAGGCCGGCTAGATCCGACGATCCAAACGGAGGGGCCTGTCGCGCAGGCCCTCTCCGTCTTTTCTTCCGGCTGCTTCCTCCGTGAACCTCCTGGCTTGAGTGCGAGGGGCCGACAGTATAGTGCGCGGTGTCCGGCCGCTATCTCCGAGGGGTGACGTCGCCGTCCGACGGTTCTCTCGAGCTGGTCAACGACACGAACACCGCCCCACCCGGCTCACCGCGGGATCGCTGACGCGGCGCTGGACGGAGCAACGCTGGCTGCTCGACAACACGATCCGCGCGGTCGGCATGGACTGGGATCAGCCGCGCTCGACTCTATCTTTCGGCGCCCGTGCGGCCCGAGGCCAACGCCGACTTCGCCGCGATCCGCGCAGCGCATCACGAAGCTCGCCGACGCGTCGCCCGGCCTTCGAGGCGGTGGCCCGCCGTCGCGAGGCCAAGGCCCAGGCGGCCGAGGAGGACGCCAGATCTCGTGACGGCGCGCGAGCAACTACTTCATGGCGGCCATCCACTGGGGCGCCGCGCAGTGGCCGATCGACGAGAACAACGAGCAGAACCGCCTCTACAACGGCAAGAAGCGCGAGTGCTACACGAAGTACGCGCGAGCTGGCCGACCATCACGTCGAGGCGGCCTGGATCCAACTGCCCGGCGGTCAGGCGCTGCCGGCCTGGTTTCACCTGCCGCCGGGCTACCGCGGCGGACGCATCCCGGTCGTGAGTCTCGCTCCCCGGCATGGACAGCTTCAAGGAGATGGGCGTCGCCATGTACGGCGACCGCTGGCTCGCCCGCGGCATGGCGGTGCTCGGCGCTCGACGGGCCGGGCCAGTACGAGAGCCCGGTGCTCGACATCTACTTCAGCATGCCCGCCTGGATCGCGACGGGCACGGCGCGCCGTCGACTGGCTGTCGGCGCGCGCGCCGAGATCGATCGCGAGCCGCATCGGGCGTCGCCGGCAACAGCTTCGGCTCGTTCTTCGGGACCATCGCGGCCGCCCACGAGCCGCGCATCCGCGCGGTCGTCGGTCTCCGCTGTCTGCCACGAGCCCGGCTTCCACACGATCTTCGAGGAGGCGTCGCCGACCTTCAAGATGCGCTTCATGTACATGTCCGGCATCACCGACGAGGCGCGCGTTCGACGAAGCTCCGCCAGGGCATGACCTGGGAGGGCACGCCGAGCGCGATCCGCGCGCCCGTATCTCTGCGTCGCGCGGCGAATTCGACGAGCTCTCCGCCGCTCGAGCACACCGAGCGGCTGATGAAGTGCCTCGGAGGGCCGAAGCGGCTGGTCGTCTACCAGGACTCGCGCCACTCGGTCGGCAACGTGCCGGCCGCGAACCTGGGTCCGTTCCCGCCGATCCTCGCCGCCGACTGGATGGCGGCGACGCTCGACCGGCAAGTCGTTCCCCAGCGAGAAGTGGT
>ERZ1370068.8668-contig-7503_pt1 | contig 11623 bp, 19 predicted proteins | sample MGYA00561227_ERZ1370068 | MGnify/ENA primary metagenome ERZ1370068 (study PRJEB38410, sample SAMEA6850437) | metagenome | study: Metagenomic assessment of the ecological functions of the soil: analysis of the soil microbiota associated with the...
AACCTCAGTTTGCGTAACCCCCGGTAGTCCGGAATCAGGTCGCCCGCCTCAGGGTGCTTCATCAAGAGATTCTGAAGCGCCCGGAAACCCGTTGTCATCGAGATAGTCCTCCCGGTGGCGCTCAAAGGCTGGCAACCTCGATGAAAGTAGCCTCACAGAGCTATTATACGTAAATTGCGTACATACGCAAGCTACGTACAAAACTGATTCCGCAAAGGCAGAATCGATGAAAGAACAAAAGAGTCACGGCAGCTGGTGGCCCTTTCGGAACGCCAGAAGGCATCGTTCCGACGCGCAGTCGCCGCGGTGGGGATGAAAATAGAGTAATTAAACGGGACAGCAGTGGGACGCGAACCTTTCTTGACTCGTTTGGATCGATCGATGTAGCGTTGTGCGATGCTTCGAGGAGCACGTAACGTCGCGGCTGCCTCAGTCTACGACGTTCTCAATCGCGCGAACGGTTTTGTTACAGTGAGCGACTGCGTCTCGCCGAGCAACATAAGAGGAGAATAACAATGGCGACAGCCGGAGACAAAATCTACGAATGGGACAGAAACCCGCGGATGCCGGTTCCGCCGCCGCCGCGGGAAGCTGCGATTGCCAATTTCACATCTACGAGGACCCGGCGAAGTTTCCGCCGCGGCCGAATCCGCCCTACCCGGCGATTGAAAGCGCAACGTTCGCGGAAGCCCAACGGATGCATAAGGCGATCGGCTTCGATCGTGGTGTCATCGTCCATAGCGCGATCTACGGCAGCGACCACCGCCTGTTGCTCCACGCTCTCGAAAGCCTGAACGATCGCGACCGCTATCGCGGCATCGGCATTGTCGATGACCGGGTTTCGGACCAGGAGCTTGAGCGCATGCACGCGGCCGGTGTGCGCGGCGCGCGTTTCAATTTCGTCCGCTTCCTTACCCTCGATCAGCGCGAGGCGGAGGTCAGGCGCTCGATGGCGCGCCTTCGCGAGCTCGGCTGGCACGCGCGGCTGCACGTGAATGGGGACGACTTACTCAACAATTCGGACCTGTTGCGCTCAATAAAGGACGTACCGATGATGATCGAACATTTCGGCCACGTCGGGTTCGAGGGCGGGATGGACCGGCCGGTGATTCGTTGGGTACTCTGACATGCTGAAGCAGGAGAATTGGTGGATGATGGTGTCCAACGGCAATCGCGATTCGAAGATGGACGCGCGGCTGGGACGACGCGCTTCCCTATGGCAAGGCATTCATCGAGGCGGCGCCAGACCGCACCATCTGGGGCACCGACTGGCCGCATCCCCAGTGGACCAAGCGGATGATGAACGACGCTGAAGAAGTCGAGCTGCTCTACCGTTATGTCGACGGTGATACGACGTTGCTGCGCAAGATCCTGGTAGACAACCCTGCCAGGCTCTACGGATTCGACGGTTGGCCGCAGACGCGATTGCCGTAATGAGTGGCAACGTGCAAAGAGAATGAATTTGCGTCTTCAGACCTCTCGTGCTTGCTTGCCGTGTAATCGAAGAAGGTCTTTTTGCGGCGTCTAGTTTGAGGCCGGGGCTAGCTTGTAGAAGCGCGCGGCGTTCCCGCGCAGGATCGCCTCTTTGGCCTCTTCGCTAATCTCCTCGCGCTCTCGAAGTTCGCGAATCTCCTTCCGGATGGTCTGAGCATTCACCTCGTGCGGAAAGTCCGAGGAGAACATAAAGGCTTGATCCCCTGCTACCTTGATCGCGTAGGCGAGGTCTGTTTCGCCGCCTTCAATACCTATTACCAGACGACCTGCTTGAATAAGCGCGCGGAGGTAGTCACCGACCGTTTGTCCCTCCGGCAAGTGCAGCAGTTCGCCCCGAGGATTCATTGGAGTTCCCGCCTCATGGGATCGAGAAAACGCTCGAGAGCCATGAGAAACCAGAGCGGACCGCCCTCGAGGTACGCTACCCGAAGGCCAGGGAAGCGCTCGAACAGATTGTTGAACACCATCTCAGCCAAAGCGATCGCGAGAGACATAGGATGACCAATAGCATTGGCGCCGGTAGAAACGTTCATCGTCTCCATGCCCGAGGTCCCAGTGGCCGCCGCCGTGAACGACTACAGGACAGCCCAGTCGAGCCGCTTCGGCGTACACCGGCCAGTAGGGCTTGGCGCCGAGGTTGAGGTGCACTCCCGTCGCGCGGGAAAAGGACGCCGCATACGCCGAGCTCTGTATAAGCATGTCGCAACTCCTCTAAGGCCGCTTCGGCGTCATGCATCGGCAGAATACCGATGCCCTTGAAGCGCGAATCCCGCTGCAGATAAGTTTCGGCAAGCCAGTCGTTGTAAGCCCGAGCGGCTCCCACGGCATAGTCCCGGTCGACGATGCGTCCAATGCGTTGGCCGGCGGTGGGAAAGAGGACGGCATAGTCGAACCCTATCTGATCTAAGAATTCAATCCATCCTTCAGGTCCGGGGTTTTAAAGCGACCGTCGGCGCCCATGCCGAATGAGCCAGGAGGGGTTCGGGTCAATGAGAACTGGATATGGCTTTGGGTGGGAAATACACTGCTCCTGAGGCGGCCGCGCGGCTGCACGGTAGGGAAAATGCCGGGCGATAGCTTCGCCGTCCTCGAAAATATGGCCGTCGCCATCAATGATTTTCAGCTGGGTCATAAAATACTCCTCTGCCAGTGGCGGTTTGCATCACGGCGTTTGGTCAAGACTCACACGATCACTCCGGTTTCGACTGAAGCTCTGCGCTAAAGAGATACGCGTCGCTTCTGCTAAGCACTTCAGAATTTGCAGATAACATCTGGCTATGAAAATTGTGCAACCTGAACGGCCTGCGTGTAGGCGGATGCGGGATTACCGCGCTTAATAGCGCTATGCAACCCGTTTCCGCAGTGGTCGGACTGTTAGCTGCATTCCCATCGCCCTTTAGAACCGCTCTCCAGGCTTCTTAGTTCCGGATTGCCCTTTGGTGAGAGCGTACGGTAAAGGGTGTTGGCATTTAATTTCGCGCTGACCGGCAAGTTTTTGTACTCCCCCAAAGGCTTTGGACATGCGGCGAAGCGCGAGCATTAATTCCTCTTGGTCGCCATCTTCTAGGATAGAATTCAAATACTCAGCTGCAAAAGCCGGGTCCTTGCGAAAGCTCTCTACCGTTGCGTCTTCGTGGCTTCGAGATACTCTTGATTTTGTTTTCACGGTCATTGTCTTCTCCGCTTATAATCACGCCAATACCTTACGGTGTCTTTGATATCCGCCGCCTGACTACGCTTTGAACCGCCACAAAGTAACAGGACAACACTCTTTCCTCTTGCGCATAATACACGCGATACCCTGGTTCCAAAGTCGATTCGCAATTCCCAAACACCATCCTGACAGAACCTGTGATCACCGAAGGATTCCCGCGTTCTACCCGGTCAACCTGACGCTGAACGCAGCCACCGCCCTTTGAGGTCCTTCAGCGTGTCGAGCCACAGCTGATAAGGATCCTCGCCCCGACGCAGTGAGGTAGTGCAGGATTTCCACGAAATACATGTTAGCTTATAAGCGAATGATTGCAAGTCGCAGTAACGAGGTGTCAGCGGCGTCAGACATCCCCACCGTGTCCGTCGCGCTTCAAAGCCAGGGATAGGATAGTGTGGGTAGGTCGAGTCGTTGTACTTTCCTGCCATTTTCCTTTCAAAGCCGAGAGCAAAGAAATGGTAAAGTCACATGATTGCAGAACTAAAGTTAGGACACTGCAAAATGCAGTTGCCTTGTCAGGTGCTAATGGCACTTGTAAACGTCAATCTGTTACCGAAGGGATCTGCAACCGACATGTCCCTGGTGCCCCGAGGGCATATCTTCGATTCCCGGTCGAGGCGTATTTATAGTTTTTCGCCAGAAGTTGCTTTTGAAACGCCTCCAGTTCATTGGTTTCAATCCTGATTGCCGCGCCAGGACTGCAGTCTCCATGATGCTCCGATAAGTGGATGATGCAGCCATCCTTCGAGATTTGCATATATAGCGGTAAGCCCTCTTCGAAACGATGTTCCCAATCGACTTTGAAGCCTAGGAACTCATATAGAACTCCTTCGCTTTGGCTTCGTCGAAGATTCGCAGGATAGGCGTCGTCTTTCCAAATGCCATATGGGCCGACCCTCCCTATCGAGAAATAACTTTAGCCGTCGGTCATGAGTCTATCTACCATGGGACCTTCCACAGGAGCCACAGCGCTAATGGTGATCGCCGTGCGCAGGCGTTTGACAACCAGGCGATCAAGAATCTGTACGACGAGATCGGCGGCTTTGGCGTCTTGCTTCTGCTTGCCGGCAAAGATTGGGGTACTCGCGAATGGCGAGAGCGTTCGATGCGGCTCAATATGTCCGAAGTGCGCCAAGTTTGGCCAATCTTGATCCCGACAGAGCGGCTGCATGAGCAGAACTGGTTTTCTAAGAACCAGTCAAAATTTCACGCTGACAAACCGGACAAAACAGCTGGCGAGATTCAAACAGGATGAATAGACTCTAAGGAGTATCATGCGCTGGAGCCTTATGCCCGATACGTCACGTCTGCCGCGAGTTCCGTTCGCGCCCGCTGAGCTTCGACGGCGCGCTCGGACGGCAAATCGTCGAATTGCACACGTGGGTGGTACGTGAAGGAATTCGCGGCGCTGCCGCCGATGCGCTGTTCGACGGTCTCTGTCAGCGCTTCGTGATCGCTGGCGTGCCGCTGTGGCGCGCCTTCGCAGGAATGCCGACATTGCATCCGCAGTGGGGCGGCTACAGTTACACCTGGCGGCGGGATCTCAACGCCATTGAGCCAGCGCAATTTGGCCGGCGGCTACGAGTACGAGCAGATCTTGCAGAATAGCCCCTTCGGCCATCTGATCCGGCAAATGGAAAATCTCCGCTGAAGAGGAAGATCCCTGGCTGTACCTGCGTCGGCGTCTCGTTGGACCCGAGGCAAGACTCGATTTTCCTATTCTCAAGGAGCTCGCCGCCGCCGGCGCTTCCGATTATTTCGCCGAGGTCGTCCGCTTCGGCGCGGACGGGGACCCTTCCACGGCACTGGCATCGGCTATTCCTTCGCCACCGACCGTCCCGGCGGATTCAGCGATGATGATCTGCGTATTGCTGCAGGCTGTGCTGCCCGCCGTGTCTCTCGCGATGATGACACATGCCGGCCATACGATCGCCTCCGGTCTTCTGGAGGCCTATCTGGGCGGCGACGCCGGCCGGCGCGGTTCATGCCGGGGCGGTGGAGCGCGGCTCGGTCGAGAGTGTCCGCGCCGTGCTGTGGTACGCCGATATCCGCGGCTTCACGACAATCGCCGACACCACGCCGGGCCTTGTTGTCATCGAGTTACTCGACGCGATCTTCGAGACGCTTACCGCTTCACTGCGCCCGCGCGGCGGCAAAGTGTTGAAATTCCTCGGCGACGGCATGCTCGCGATCTTTCCGTTCGTCGGAGGCGACGCGGGACGAGACCTGCAGCCAAGCTCTCGATGCGGCGGCGGAAGCGATGAATGGTCTCGATCGGCTCAACGCCGCGCGGCTGCGAGGCCGGCAAACCAATTGCTGCGGTTGACCTCGCGCTCCATCTCGGAGAGGTGCTCTATGGCAATGTCGGCGCCGTCGACCGTCTCGACTTCACGGTAATCGGGCCGGCAGTAAACGAAGTCGCGCGCATCGAGACCTTGTGCGAGCCCCTGGGGCGTAGGGTGCTCCTCTCTGCCGAGCTAGCCGCGGTGATCGGCGATCGCCGCCGTCTCGAACCGCTCGGCTACCACAATCTGCGCGGCGTGCGCGAGCCACAGAAGAGATTTACGGCCTCGTTCTCGGCTCTATAGCATGAGCATAATAGGTATCGCCATACACGCCTTCGACCAATCAGAGTTACGCCCGCCGCATCGTCGGTACAAAAGCGCCGGATACTGTATTGACCCACCTTATTCGTCCGCGGCGGCCGGTCGAATTATGTTGAAAGATGATGACGCCCCATTGATCCGCCAGATGTTTCCGCAAGCCGAGATCGCGACCCTACCGAGGCCGGTCACTGGGTCCCAAAGTCGTCTCAACCCAACCATCAAACAAGTTTTGATCGACCACCGCGAGTCGAACTCCGGACCCGCTGATTAAGAGTCAAGGGAAGATCGGACCAGAACAGAACGTTGACAAGAAAGCCCAACCATTTCGAGGCGCGCTTGGCTTTTTCTTCGATAATGGAAGGTGTATGTTCTGCCCAGGTTCAGGCACAGAACAAGCACAGCCGAGGACGCAAGGCTCTAAGGATCGGCCCTCATCTTGCCGGCATTTGACGAAATTAATATCGCGAAAAACAGACCGTATACTTAATAGTAGGGAGCCCCGGCGACACGACTGCACAAGAACTGTGGGCCCGGCCCGCGGCTCATTCGGCATGTTAGGGATAGGGACAATGTCACTCACATCAGATATCCGTGACTACGATCCTCAATGGCCCGCCCTGTTTGAAGCGGAAAAGCTGAAAATCAGGAAGAGCTCGGTCAGCTTGGTGCGTGAAATCCATCATGTGGGCAGCACTGCCGTGCCGGCATGAATGCAAAGCCGGAAATTGACTTGTTGATTGTCGTCAAAAGCATAGGGGATATCGATGCCATCAATTCCGGCATGGCGGAATTGGGCTATGACGTGCGCGGCGAATGTGGAATTGAAGGTCGGCACTATTACAGCAAGGACATCCGATCCGCCAGAACCCATAAGGCGCATGTGTGTGAAATTTCCCATATCAATGTCGTCCGGCAAATTGCATTTCGTGACTATATGCGGGATCACCCAAAGGACGCCCAAGAATACGCAACACTTAAAATGAGGTTGGCCAAGTCGAATTCAAAAGGAATGGCGGAGTACCTGGAAGGGAAGCAAAACTACATCGAACGAATCACCCACACGGCTCTAGCCCAAGGCTACGGGAGACTGAATGCCTAACCAGAGGGTTGAGAAAGACACGGCGGGCCTCGCCTCTCGCCCATCGCGTTAGGCCCCCGCACGCAGTGAGATCACAAGCGAGCATTCACATATCTAAAAGTTCTGGAGCAACTTTGAGAGACGCGAAGCCCAGCGCAACCGTCGGACAATCACTTGAGACATTGATGGGCGGCTCGCTGCGTCAGTCGAAAGCATTGGGGGTGATGCTATTTTGGATATCTCTGGAGTATTGCAGTCTTTGCCGGGATTCCTTCAAATTATCAATGTGATCGTTCTACTCAGTGCGTTGTTTTTCTTCACAAGCACGATCTCGTCTCATCTGATCCGAAGTATTCGTTGGCTTTATAAACTCTCGAGGGAAACAGCTACGAGCCAGATTGGAACTTGCACTTGGAAAGGATGCTGCGAAAGCACTCTATGACGATCCGATCATCAAATCACTATCGAGCCAATCCCGAACCACGATTCATTGGCCCTCCTATATCGAACCACAGCTATTCGCGCGTATCACCGCCAGTTTGTCCAATGACGACAAGAGTGCCATGAGCAAGAGCGACGTAATTAAAGACATCAAAGACAAATTGGTGAAGGTTGAATCGGATCTCGAGCCTAAGCTTATTGAATGGTTCAAAGCCATCACTGACCGCCAGACGGGTGTCTATACGCGTTGGACCTTCCTGCGCTTGCTTGTCGTCGGCTTTCTGCTAGCCGGCCTCTTGGACATTGATACGGTTCACATCGCAGGGAAACTTTGGAGCAACCCGGGACAGGCAGAGCAAGCTGCCACGGTTCTAGATGAGGCTGAGGCAAATCAGCGACCGCAGTGAAGCGTTGACCGATGCGGACAAGAAGAAGCTGCAGGAGTCGGTGGCGAGGGCCTATGCACAGCTTCGTACCATCGCACCGCCAAACTATGCGTGGCAAACGCCTCCGGGCAAGATCGATGATTGGCCCGGCAAACTGCTTGGTTGGTTGCTGACAGCACTCGCGACGTCGCTCGGAGCCCAGTTCTGGTTCAACATCATGTCCGAGTCGCTAAAACTGCGCTCTGCCGGCCGCAAACCGGTCGATGATCCGGAAAAAGCCAGACGGCAAGGAAAAACCGAACGGCCGAGTTTCATGAGCGAAGGCGCAGTCCGGGATGACATGAAGTTAAAGATGGCCACAGGAGAGCATGTGGCTCGAAGATGTCAAGCGAAGCCGCAACTTCGACGAGAATTTTCACACGCCCGATTTCGGCTTGACACCCATTTTCGACTTACCTTATTTTACAGTCAATAACTTGGGGATGTGGTGTTTAGCTTGTGTCCTACTTTGGTTCACATCATGTACCGCGGGCGGGATCTTTCACCTAACTTTTTCCTTCGCCAGTTTGGATGAAAATAGAGGGTAAGCAACAAATTGGCTTTCGCAGCAGATGGGAGGAGCTTAATCGGATGCATAGACCTAGAGAATTCGCGGCGACTCTATTGGCTGTAGCCTCTTGCTATTGACGGGAGCTTTCGGTTGTGGACCAGTTACATTAATTGCACCGTACGATCAGAAAATTGACGATGGTGTAACCAATCTACAGAAGTCAACAGCGGAGTTCTTTACAAAAATTGAGCGCCAGGGAGGGAGCAAGCTCTGAAGACTATAAGAAACATACAAAAGTTCTACGATGATGCAACGGTTACATTATCAGGCCTTTCCGTACGCGCCAGCGCTTTACTAACAACAAATTCACTACAGAGCAGTTGGTGGTTCTGAGCGAACAATTTCGTGATTTAGAGCAAACTCACATGAAGATCGGCATATCCAGCGCGGCGGTTCCTGAATATGAGAATGCATTCAACCGGACGTTTATTGCAATTCTTACCCTGGAGATTGCAAAGAAAGGCCCTGTAAGCAGAGGGAGGCCGAAAATGAAATTCAATTTAGATATCAACAAAGTAGCGAGTGATATGCTTCAAGCGTCTGCTAGTTCGCTTGTTAAAGGCGGAGAGCAGGCGAGCGAGTACGCATCACATGAGTATGCGCAATTCATCGAAGATATCGAACATGTGCAAACAATGGCTGAACGAAGGAACAATTAGTGCCGCGGAAGCCCAAGCGCCTCGTGGACCAGTATAAAATGTCAATGCAGGCCGTTCTATTGTGTATTGAGGGACTTGGTGTGATTGCGGTCCAAAACGCTATTAACGCTGCTTTACAGGTTCTAAATGGTGCCATTACGGCAGCGTTGGGGACGGCGATTAAAGGGCTCAAATTTCATTTATAGATTTTTGATGACACACCACAACCTATTCCCATCGTAAAGTCATTTATCTTCGTCTGAGAATCGCAATGACACTGTGTGCAAGTGACCATCAACAAAATTGCCGGCTCATCAAGCGAGCAAACAAGAGGGCCAAAACCAACAGTTGATATCATTGTCAGAGCAGAGCGGACCGCCAAGGACCTCGGGCACGCGGCGTCGCGGAACAGCGCACGCCGAGCTCAACGTGTCCGTACGGTGCCTTATGCGGTCCAGAGGCGGGATGCATATACACCGGTCACCCGGACCGTTCGATTCTCCTGAAGCGGCCGTCGCGCGACGCTCGGCTCGACGGCATTCTGACGCAGCGTCGCGCCGGGAGATCCTAGCTGACGGAAGGGGGGCTGGAACCACGCTTGTCTGCGTTGAGACTCGACCTACCGTGCCGATGCCGAAAAGCGGCGGATCGATGCGCGCCTCGTACGTACCACGGCGCGGAGTTCAATCTTCCCGCGGGGCAGGGCGCCGAGCAACATTGCCAGGTTGGCAATTCGGCGCTCGCGCGCGACGAAATCGTCCGCTGGCTTGCGCGGTTCTACCCGGAGATGCCAGTGGTCAAATCGTGAAATTGAATGTTCAATGAAAATGAAGTTGGCCTTCGAAGTAGTAGGAAAGGGCGATCCCCTTGTCATCTTGCACGGACTTCTCGGCTCCGCTGACAACTGGCGCTCGATGAGTCGGCGTCTCGGCGCTCATTACCAAGTCTTCGCCTTAGATCTGCGTAACCACGGCCGATCTCCGCACAGCGACATTCTCGACTACGATGTCATGGTCGCGGATGTGCGGGAATTCATGGAACAACAAGCGCTACGTCGCATCATGCTTCTGGGCCATTCGATGGGTGGAAAGGTTGCTATGCAGTTCGCCATCGACTATTCCGACCAAGTCGATCGGCTGGTTATAGTAGATATAGCGCCGAAGCCCTACGAACCCTCTCAGCGTTATTTATTGAAGGCCATGCGTGCGTTGGATTTGACACACTACAAGTCTTTTGCCGATGTCGATGCCGCTTTGGCGCCAGAGGTTTCAAGCGAGTCTTTGCGCCAATTTCTGCTCAAGAATTTGACACGAGATGAAAATGGCCGCCTCCGCTGGAAAATCCATTTGGAGGCGATCGATCAGAACTACGATAAACTCTTGCGGGAGCTTTCGCCGGAGCGAAGCTTTAACAAACCCACCTTATTCATCCGCGGCGGCCGGTCGAATTATATTGAAGATGATGACGCGCCATTGATCCGCCAGATGTTTCCGCAAGCCGAGATCGCAACTCTGCCCGAGGCCGGTCACTGGGTTCACGTCGACGCACCGGAAGAGTTTTTCAAACGGTTGTGAATTTTCTGAACAGAACCTGACGCCTTGTCTGCGCAGCGGAAATCCGAGCAAAGCATCATCCAATTCGCCCGAGATTGACTTGAAGTAGCCGGATGGCTACTTTACCTCCAGGTGGAGTTTGAAAATTGATTCGTCTTTTGAGCTTTGACATGGCATCGAAAGTCGGGGCCAAAGCGCTAGAGGGCTAACGAAACGCCGGCGCCGCAATTGCGGCCGCGGGAGACTATCTATGAAAAGCATCAACGCTCGCACGACTTTGAAGCTGGTTCTTTCTTTGTCCTGGCTTATTGCTCTGGCGAGTGGTTGGGCCGGGCTACGCCGGAGAGTATTACATATACCAGGACCCCAACGGCAAAGGTGGTTCTCTCGAACTACGCGCCGCCTCAGGGAGCAACGTCATAAAGAAGGAAACACTTTCCGAAGTCACAGATCAGCAGATCATAGAGTCCCAACTCCGTGAGAACCAGCTCGCAGTTGATAATAGGCTCTCGAGTTTGGAAAGGAGTGTCGGCGAGTTAGCCGAAAATTTGCGCGCGCAAAGCGAAGTTATAACCAACGTGCCGGAGGGTTACGGCGACACCAATATCGCGGTTGGCGTGGTCCAAGGACCCGCGATAGTAGCAAGGCCACCGCACAAACATTTCAACCACCCCGGAAATTTGCGGCGCAATTTACCCAAAGCCCAGCCTCGCCCTGTAGCGCCCGCGGCGCGTTCCGGTGGTGGCGGGAGGGCAGGGTAAGCTCTTTTTGTTTTTGTTCCCCGCCACTGGTCTTCAATGCTTTTTCCAGTTAACTGACTCCACTTGGCGATATTTCGGCGCTGCGCTGATATCGTCGTCAAGGAGACACTCGCCAATTCGGCTCTGCCTACGAGCGCCTGCTCAAGAGCGACGTGAAATACCGTATTTGTCATTGATATGGCTTCACTGAAGTAAGAAGCAAAGCACGACCGATCAAGGGCTTTTGAAACAAGGCGAAGTTGTTATCCGGGCATTATCCGCTATTAACCCAAGTGCGACGAGTTGCTCTAAGCAACGGGTTTCAGTCGTGAGTACCCGCCATTGGCATCAAACTAAGTCAACCGT
>ERZ1370068.7932-contig-6820_pt1 | contig 11613 bp, 23 predicted proteins | sample MGYA00561227_ERZ1370068 | MGnify/ENA primary metagenome ERZ1370068 (study PRJEB38410, sample SAMEA6850437) | metagenome | study: Metagenomic assessment of the ecological functions of the soil: analysis of the soil microbiota associated with the...
GGTGGCGTTTGCGGTAGACACCGACGAGCCGGCCGGAGTGGCCGTAGACCTGGGAGATGTAGAACGCCATCATCCGCGCGCTCGGCCATGCCGAAGACCGCGGCTACGCCAGCTCGCCCGGTTGCCTCTGAACAGTCGCCGGACCGGTTCGGCATGTCGATGGTCAACGAACGCTCGGGGTGCCGGCGCGGGTCTACGGAGCCAGTGAGTAGAACTCGGGAAACACCGCCATGTCGTGCAGCCCTGAAGCCGGGCCTCCTCGAGCATGACCAGATGGCGCGCCAGATTGCCGTCGATGTCGCCCTTCCCGGCGTTGAGGGCGACCAGCAGGATACGCATCGGTCCCTTTGTGCTATGCGACCTGGAACGATCGCTTCGCCAAGCCCATCTGAAGTCGTCGATCACCACTCGTCGGTGGTGCCTGACGGATCGGTCGCCGCACCGAATGTGACGAAGATCGGCGTGTAGTGCTCGACGGTGGGGTGCGCGTACGGCATGCCCGGCGCGTGCCGGAAGTCGGCCAGCAAGTCGATCCGGCCTGCTGTGAGGGCCTCCGCCGCCCAGGCATCGAAGTCGCGCGACCAACCGGGGATCACGTTGTGTTCCCAGCTGTCGCGCCCCAGAAATGGCAGGCCATGTGTCATGTAGCCGGAGCCGATGATCAACACTCCCTGCCCCGCAGGGGCCGCAGCTGCTGCCCGATCCGAAAGAGCCGGTCTGGATCATGGGTCGGCATGCTGAGCTGCAATACCGGCACATCCGCGTACGGATACATCACCTTCAGCGGCACCCAGGCTCCATGATCAAGACCGCGGCTCGGATGCTCATGCACCGGCTCGAGGTCAGACATCAGCGCGATGACGTCCGCGGCGAGCGCCGGATGCATCCGGGTGTCTGATAGGTCATGTCGAAGTACCGCCGCCCGAACCCGCTGAAGTCATAGACCAGCCGGGTTCCGATGGCTGGTGACGAGAGGGCGAGCGGGGCCGCCTCCCAATGGGCGCTCACGATCAAGATCGCCGTTGGCTTCGGCAGAGATCGCGACCAGTCGAACAACTGATCCATCCGAGTGCGCGTCATTGAACACCGGTGGAGCACCGTGGCTGAGATACAGCGCTGGCATGTTCCCGTCCTCTGGCCGCCACCGCTGATGATCACCGGCTGGCCGGCGCCGAGGAGTCCATGAACGCATCGAACGCGGCGCCTTCGACCGGCGGATGCAAAATGCTGATCATGCTGCGTCCAACAAGGCATCGACAAAGACTTCCGCGTCGAATGGGGCAAGATCATCCGCGCCTTCGCCCAGTCCTACGAGTTTGACCGGGACGCCAAGCTCGCGCTGCACCTGAACCACGATCCCACCCTTGGCGGAACCGTCCAGCTTGGTGAGCACAATGCCCGTCACATCCACCACCTCTGCGAAAATCCGAGCCTGCGTGAGGCCGTTCTGACCGGTGGTGGCGTCCAATACCAGCAGCACCTCACCAACCGGCGCCTGACGTTCGATCACCCGCTTCACCTTGCCGAGTTCATCCATCAGCCCGACCTTGGTGTGCAAGCGGCCGGCAGTGTCGATGAGAACGACGTCAACCTCTTGCTCAATGCCAGCCCCTGACAGCCTCAAAAGCAACGCTGGCTGGATCAGCTCCCTCAGCCCTCGTACGGTCGGCACTCCGACCCTGCTACCCCACGTCTCCAACTGGTCGGCCGCAGCCGCGCGAAAGGTGTCAGCGGCACCGAGCAGTACGTCCTTGTCTTCGGCAACGAAGACCCGCGCAAGCTTGCCGACAGTCGTGGTCTTGCCCGTGCCGTTGACGCCGACCACCATGACCACGGCGGGCTGGTCAGCTCGGTCCGCATTGAGAGCTGCGGTCCATGGTGGGATCGACGAGCTTGATGAGCTCTGCCCGCAGGATGGCCCGCGCTCTCCCCGGCTCTGCGATCCCCTCTACTCGCAACTTGCTCCGCAGCGAGTCCACCAGCTCTGTAGTCGGCGCCACACCAAGATCGGATGTGATCAGAGTCTCCTCGAACTCTTCCCACGTATCCTCGTCGATCCGGTCACGAGTGATCAGCAACAGCAGGCCGCGGCTGAGGCGGGCTGTTAGACCCGGCCAACCGGCGCCGCAAACGGATCAGGCGGCTCTCTGGAGCTTCGGGCTGCTCGAACTCCGGCGCCTCCGGTACCAGCTCAATGTCTGGAACTTCGACGTCTGCGTGGTGGTGGCGGCGCAACGTCAACCCGGGTGGCGGAGGGGCCATTCCCAGAATCCTCGGCCGACTTCTCCCATCCGGGCGATCGCGTCCCTGCGCTGGGCGTTTCTCTAGACTGGGCGGCTGTTCAGGTGTCCGCTGTGCTCGGCGCCGGCCGACTGCCACAAAACCGACGAGAACGACAGCCACCAACAGAATGACGCCAACGACCAACCACAGAGTTGTCGCATCCACCGGCTCATCCTAGGCGAGGAGAGCCGGGCCCCTGGCTCAGCGACCGCGGGTGGACTCGATCATCTTGACGAGGCGTGCAGGAGGCTCGCCATCGCCATTGAGATGTTGTGCGGCACGGGCCATTCGGGCGGCGATCTTCGGTGCGCGCTGCTTGCCGCGGCCTTCGATTCCGAGAAGGACCAGACCCACTGTGCAGGCGGCAACGACCAAAATCACAATCATTGCGACGACGATGGAGGTCACGACTCCCTTTCAGACAGTCAGTTGAGAACGTGTTGGAGCTACGTGCGGGAAGGAACTGTCTTACGGGTCGTACAGCCGGATCTGCGATCGTAAGCGGTGCTGATTGCACGCATGGATTGCAGGCGGGTTTTGCAGGAGGGCCGGTGGAACAGCTCTGGGCGCCAAGTCTGCCAAGCCAAGATCACGATGTCGGCATCGAAATGCCGGTTTCTTCCTCTCGATTTCATCACAACCTCGGATTGCACTCTGACAGGCGGACCGCCAGATCCGCCTGGCCTTGGTCGCTCGCGAACAGACGGCTGCAGCTCCCGGCCCACGCACAGCCGCGAGCTCCTGCCAGTCGGCGAAGACGGGACTGCCCGTCATGGTGCAGCTCAGGCGACCGACTCGGCCTCACGCAGTCGCGAAGAGATCACGGTTGAGACACCGTCGCCACGCATGCTGACCCCGTACAAGCGCGTCGGCGATCTCCATCGTCCGCTTCTGGTGAGTGATCACGAGCAACTGACCTCGTCGCCCGCAGCTCCTCATAAATCTCCAGAAGGCGGCCGAGATTCGTGTCGTCGAGAGCCGCCTCAACCTCGTCCAAGATGTAGAACGGGCTGGGCCGTGCGACGAAGAGCGCTATCAGGAAGCTGACCGCCACCAGAGCGCGCTCACCTCCTGACAACAGCGACAGGCGCTTGATCTTCTTCCCCGGCGGCCGCGCCTCGACGTCCACTCCGGTCGTCAGCCAGTTGCCGGGCTCGGTCAAGATCAACCGACCTTCACCGCCCGGGAAGAGTCGCGCGAACACGCGCTCGAACGCTGCCGCGACATCGGCATACGCCTCCGGCGAAGACCCGCTCTGCACCCTGTCGTCGACCTCGACGATGATGCTCGAGGAGGTCTCGCCGAGTCTTCCTGCAGGTCCTCCAGCTGCTCGGAGAGGAACCGGTGTCGCTCCTCAAGCGCGTCGAACTCCTCCAGCGCCAGCGGGTTGACGCGGACCCAGCACGCTCAGCTCACGCTCGGCGATCCGCAGCCGCTTGAGCTGTTGGTCGCGCACATAGCGACACAGGCTCGGGCTGGATCCTCAGCTGACACCTGACGCCGGGGCGTCACTCGACCTGAGTGAGCACCGGCACAAGCTGGTCCGGACCGTACTCGGCGAGTCAACAGCTCGCCAGCCTCCAGGCCGAGCTCGGCCATCGCCCGCTCGGCCAGTGCATCGACCCTCATCTGCTGCTCGGCCCTCGCAAGATCGTCTCGATGGGCTGCATCGACCAATGACTCGAAGTCGCGAGTCAGGGAGCGTACGGATGCCCGAGCGGCGCTCAACGCGGCCTCGGCCTCGCCGCGTGCGCATCCGCGTCAGGGATCGCTCGCGTGCCGCCCAGAGCGAGGACGTTCGAGATGCTGCGCCAAGAACGTCGCTCCGGCATGAACGGCAGCCGCCGTACGCGCCTCGCGCACCACATTCGCTCGCGGCGCGCGATCTCGCGAATCCGTGACTGACGTTCACTTCAGCCGCTCGCCGCAACGCGTCAGCTCGACCAGCCAGGGCCCGAGCCCGTTCCTCGAGGGTGCGCATCGCCAACCGCGCATCCATCTCGGCGGCTACGCGCGAGCCTGGACTGCTCAGCCAGGCGGTCACGTTCTGCGGGATCCGGCTCGGCCTCGTCGACCGTTTCGGCGGCAAGTTCCAACCGGTACTCCAGGTCGGCGAGTCCGGCGACGTCGCGGTCACGCGCCTCTTCGGCCTCTGGTGATGGCTTGCCGGAGCGCGATCGGCCTCGGCGTATGGCCGAGCGGACTGATCGAGCTCAGCTGCCCCAGCTCCTCGGCCAATGCCGCCATCGCTGCGTCCGATTCATGCAGCCGTGCCAAGCGTGATGCTCGACCGTGGCGCTCGCCTGACGGTGCTGCTCATCCAGCTGACTCTCAACGAAGCGCAGCCGATCGCAGGCATGACTGGCGTCGGTCAGCCGCCGCTCGGCATCGTCGACGGCGGACTGCAGCTCGATCAGCGTCGGGGTCACGGACGATCCACCGGCAGCGAAGTGGGCACTGAGGACGTCACCATCGTTGGTGACCGCGACGACATCGGGCAGATGCGCGATCAGGCTTCGGGCTGCTGGCAGGTTCTCGACGACGGCAACCTTGCGCAGCACGCGCTGCACCGCGGCGTGTCAAGCTCGTCCCGGTACTTCGACCAGCTCAACCGCGTACCGGGCCTGCGGAGGAAGCGACCGGCCATTCGTCGGTCCGCTCGGTCTCCGACAGCACCGCCGAGTAGCAGGCCGGCCCGACCTAGATCCTCGGCTCTGAGATGGTCGAAGGCCTCCATTGCCGCCTGAATCCGGTGACAGCCACGCGCAGTCGGCTGCCGCGCCGAAGGCCGCTGCAATTGCGGTCTCGTACGGGGTTTGAACCCTGACCAACGCCGGCGACTGATCCCAGCAGCCCGTCGAGTCGATCCGTTGCAGCGAGCAAGCGCAGACCGAGCTTGCGTCTTTGCGATTGAGCCCCACACGAACGCCTCGACTCGAGCCGCCAGGGCGGCCCGCTCGTGTAGTGGCGACTTGCTCCTGACGATCGCAGCTCGGCCTGCTGCTGCTCGATACTCGTTCAGTACCTCGACCGCCGCCTCGTAGCTCGCCATCCAGACCGAACTCACCGGCGTCGAGGCCGGCGACCTTGGTCTCGATGCGCCGTGAACGACCGCGACGCCTGGTCGGCCCGGTCCGCGGCCTGGCGCCGGGCGGCGGTCAAGTCGGCTGATTTCGGCGGCCGCTGCCTCGCCACGACTGCGCAGCGAATTGACCTGTCCTGTCAAGCCTGTGCCATTCCTTCACGCCGGTCAGCAGCCGCACGGGCGAGCGCGGCCGAGCCGGTTCTCTTCACGTCGCTGCAGCGTCCTCGCAGTCGGTCCGATGCTGCCGTGGCCTCCTGCAAGCGCACTGTAGCCTTCAGTTCGAGCTCGCTCGACAGCTCGTTCTCCCGGGCGGCGACCCGGGCGGCCTCCCGGTCCAGTTCGTCGGGGTCGCGGGCAAACCAGAGCAGTCTCGCCAGGATCGTCCTCGGCCTGCCGCATCCGTTCTCGCGCGATCGACAGCGTGGCTGGCGACTCGCTCGCGTTCAGCGCCGCAAGGGAGTACCAGGTCTCCTGCGCTGCCGCCAGTCTCGGTACGCCCTCCCGTACGGCTTCTTCAGCGGCGACCTCAGCCGACCTGGCAGCCGTCCAGCGCCGAGCTCGAGGGCACGTCGCCGCTCGTTCATCGCCTGCTCATCGGCGAGCTCCGACTCCAGCGCCTGCGTGGCTTGCAGCAGGTCGTCGGCGAGCAGCCGCGCCTTGGCGTCCCGCACCTCGGCCTGGATGATGGCCGCCTTCCGAGCCACCTCGGCTTGCCGACCCAGCGGCTTGAGCTGGCGGCCGGATCTCAGTTGATCAGGTCCGACGAGCCGGTTCAGGTTGCGCTTCGCAGGCCTCGAGCTTGCGGACGCGCCTTCTCCTTGCGCTTGCGATGCTTGAGGACTCCCGCGGCCTCTTCGATGAAGCCGCGGCGATCTCCGGAGTCGCCTGCAAGATCGAGTCGAGCTGTCCCTGTCCGACGATGACGTGCATCTCCCGGCCGATTCCGGAGTCACTGAGCAGGTCATGGATGTCCAGCAAGCGCGCGGTGTTGCCATTGATCGCGTACTCAGACCCGCCGTTGCGGAACATCGTCCGCGGAGATCGTGACCTCGGAGTAGTCGATCGGGCAGCGCGCCGTCGGAGTTGTCGATCGTGAGCACGACCTCCGCGCGGCCCAGCGGCGCGCGACCAGATGTGCCGGCGAAGATGACGTCCTCCATCTTTCCGCCGCGCAGCGATCTTGGCGCCCTGTTCGCCCATCACCCAGCTGAGGGCGTCGACGACGTTTGACTTGCCGGAGCCGTTGGGACCGACCACGCAGGTGATGCCAGGCTCGAAGTTCAGAGTCGTGGCCGACGCGAAGGACTTGAATCCCCGCAAGGTCAGGCTCTTGAGGTACAACGTCCCACCTCTCGACGGTGTGCTCAGGCGAAGATCCGTGATGTGCGAAGGCGACCTCACTTTAACCGACAGCGGCACAGAGTCCGCGTACGTCGCTGGGCGGGTCCGGTGATTGCCGGCCCGACCGAGGATCAGACGCCAGCCGTCGGATGCTCGCTTTCGACGTTTTCCTCCACTGGCTCGGTCACCCTTGTCCCTGCCGCGCACTGCGGAGAAGGTCCAGAACTTGTTCAGCAGGAACGAGAGCGGAGTCACGATGGCGATCGTGATCAGCTGCGCCCAGTAGAACCGGGTACGGAAGCCGGTGGAGTCATCGAAGAACGGTCGGTCGACAGCGAGAAGATCGAATTCGGGTGCATCAGCAGCGGTGAGGATGCCGAGACCAACAATCTGGCCGAGGATGCCGACCGTGAGGAAGGGAAAGTACTCCCTGAACCAGCCGGCGTGCTTTGCGCTGCGGAAGGTCCATAGGCGGTTGAGCTGAAAGTTCCACAGGTTGGCAACCAGGAACGCGATCGTCGAGTAGACGTGGTACCAGCGGACGTTGAAGTCGGTCAACGGCAAGTCGAAGAAGATGCCGTTCTCGTCCGGGCCGCATCTTCTTGCACATGATCGCGACGAACAGATTGACGACGACGCCGGATCGCGCCCACCAGGGCGAACCGGAAGAGCTGAACCCAGTTCTGCCCGTGGCGTACGAGTACGTAGTGCCTGAGGCGTTCCATCGACGTTCAGCTAATACCCACCTTTGAGAGCCTTTCGCATCATGCCCTGGACCTTGAACCCGCGTGGAGCTCGTTGACAGCGTGGACAACGATAGGAGGACCGGTTCATGAACGGCTCACGCCGGATCGGCGTTCCGCAACGCGGGCACGGTTCGCCCTCGCGGCCGTACACCGCCGAGAGAGCGATCGAAGTAGCCGCTGGATCCGTTGACGTTGACATAGAGGGCATCGAAGGAGGTGCCACCGTTGTCCAGCGCGTTGCTCATCACGCTCGCCGCAGCGGCGTGATCACACCCGCGGCCTGGGCCCGGGACAGCGTTTTGATCGGGCGGGCGTAATGCATGCGAGCCACCCAGAGCGCCTCGTCGGCGTAGATGTTGCCGATGCCGGACACCAGCTGCTGATCCAACAGCGCTCGCTTGATCGCCGTGTTGCTTCCGCCGCAGCCGCGCGACGGCATCGGCCAGGTCGAACTCTGGATCGAAAGGATCGCGCCCGATGTGGGCGATTTCCTGTGGCAGCTCCGCACCTCCTGCGGAGACGGAAAGACCACCGAACATGCGCTGATCGACAAAGCGCAGGCCGGGCTCACCGTCGGCGAAAGCGAAGATGATTCTGGTGTTCGGGCGCGAGTGGCGCGTCGGCATCAGCCAGGCGAAACTGGCCACTCATCCCCAGATGAGCCAAGATCGCGTCGCCGTCGGTGAAGGGTAGCCAGAGGTACTTGCCACGCCGGCGTGGCTCAGCGAATGTCCGGCCCGTCGATCTGCAGCTCGAAGTCTGTCGGGCCCGGTCAGGTGCGCGACGTACGGGCCGAGGATGCAGCACACTGCACGCCGACGATCTGGCGTCCGGTGATACTGCTGGCGAGGCCACGGCGCACGACCTCGACCTCAGGCAGTTCGGGCACGCTGAGTCAGTCAGTGGGCCGCGACCGGTCCGGAACCGCGACTGCCCTTCAGCGCGGCGAAGGCCATGGCTGCCGCGTTCTGCTCGGCTTCCTTCTTGTTCCGGCCAGCACCCGGTCCGTAGCTGTGATCAGTCGATGTTGACCATGGCTTGGAAGCGTCTTGGCGTGGTCGGGACCGGACTCGACGACGTCGTAGACCGGTACGCCGAGGCCAGTCGTCGAGGCGATCTCTTGGAGGCTGGTCTTCCAGTCCAGTCCCGCGCCGCGGGTGGCGACCTCCGCCATCAAGGGGTCGAACAGATGGTGCACGAAGGCTCGCGCCGCATCGATCGCCATGCTGCAGGAAGACCGCGCCGATCACCGCCTCCATCGTGTCGGCGAGGATCGAGGACTTGTCGCGCCCTCCGGTGCTCTCCTCGCCGCGACCCAGGTGGATGACGGCGCCCAGGTCGAGCTCGCGCGCAATGTCGGCCAGAGGCTCGGGAGTTGACCACGGCGGCGCGCAGCTTGGCGAGCTGGCCCTCGGACAGGTCTGGGTAGGTGACGAAAAGATGCTCGGTGACGACCAGGCCGAGCACCGAGTCACCGAGAAACTCCAAGCGCTCGTTGGTGGGCAGGCCGCCTTGCTCGTAGGCATAGGAGCGGTGGGTCAGGGCGCGGTCCAGCAGCTCAGGATCGACACTCATCCCGAGCTCGCTCTAACAGGTTCTCCCGCGGGCAGGCGAATTGCAGTCGCCTCTGACCGGATCAGGACGCGAGAACCTGTCGACGGGCAGCGCGAGGCCCGTACTGGCCGCAGCGATGGGCAAGCCACATGTGGCAGGTGCTTCTCACGACAGGCCGGGATTCGCGCAAGGTCACCAGCGCGGGCACGGATGCCTTCCACTGGGAACGGCGGTGGCGCGTGTTGCTGCGCGACATTCGCCTCTTGGGAACGGCCACGACTTCACTCCTGGTTCCTCCGGGCACTCTGGCCCGGAAATTTCATTGCCCGTGGGGCTGTCTGTAAAACATCGTAAGATTCGCCGCCTCCGCCCTCAAGACCGCGTAAGGCCTCCCACCGATGGTCGAGGCGCCGCCTCGTGACGATGATCGGGATCATCGTTCAGGTTGGCACCACACTCGACGCAGAGAGCCCCGACAGTCATCCCGGCACAAGGGCTGGAATGGCAAATCGAGAACCACCTCGTCACGGAGCAGCGGCTCGAGGTCGATGAGATCGCCCTGCAAGTCGGCTTGCGCAGGTCATCGTCTTGTCTCGACGCCCTGGGTAGACGTAAAGCTCCTGGATGTCGACCTCGAGCTCGATCAGAGACCTCACCCAGGCACCGTACGCACTCCCCACGGACCTTGAACCGTGGCGGTGCCGCGTGACGAGCACTCCCTCGACCACCGATTCGAGCCGCAGATCGAGCTCGATCGGCGATCCGAAGTGGTACCCCGATCACGGCGATTCCGAGGTCCGCAGGAGCCTCGACGGTTGTTCGAACGAGCTTCATCGCGCCCGCGCGACGGCCCAGTTCATGAGTGTCGAGGACCAGTCCTGAACGTGCGGTCCAGCGGGCGATGCGGCGAACTCATCGCAATCCTTCCAAGCCGAGCGGCCTCGAGCTCTCGTCGTGACCGACGCCCAACCCTACCGGCGGGTAGGCTCCTAAGCCAAATAAGCGGGGTCCAGCAAGACTGGCGCCAGCAGGCAGCCGCGATCGCCATAGCTACTCCAGCGTACGCATGCGTCTGTCCAGCTTCATCGGTAGCTCTGCGATCCAAGCCGCTGCGCTCAGCCAGTCGGGCGCGTGCCGGTCCGCACCTGGCTGACCGTCTTGTGCAGCACCGACTCGAAGCTCGCCATGCGCGCGTCGATGAACTCATCGATCTCCCGCCGCAGAGCAGCAGCCTCTTCGTCGGCCTCGGCGCGCATGCCTGAGCAGCGACCTGCTCGGCCACCCGGACGACCTCGCTGTGCTGCGCGAGGTTGGCGCGCATGGTCTCGCGCCTCGGCCAGGATCCGGCCTGCCTCTGCTTCGCCCTTCCGCGACCTTGTACGCCGCCATCGTCGATGACCCGCTGCGCATCGGCGATCTCATCCGGCAGATTCTCGGATCACATCGTCGATCGCGGCCAAGACCTCGCCTCGGTTGATGACGCAGGACGCCGACATCGGCATCGCACGCGCGTTGAGAATGAGCTCGCGCAGATACGCCAGCTTCTCCTCAGCCGTTCCCCGCCCAACCATGGACGCTCCTACCCCGAAGCAACCACGCTCGTCCCCTTTCCGAGTGTGCGCTGGTCCACTGGTGTCGCGCAGATGGCCCCTGTCTCACACATCCGCCGGCCACTCCCGAACTCCGAGATGCAATCCGAGCCATCGTGCGCGCGGCGAGTCTTTGCTGGCAGGAAGGGCGGTGACGTCGCCACCCGAGCGTCGCAACCTCCCGGACCAGAGATGAGGAGACGAAGGCCCACTCCGGCGCGGTACGGCAGGAAGATGCGTGTCCACGCCGGTCGAGCTGCCGATTCATCTGCGCCATCTGCAGCTCGTAATCTGAAATCGGCGGCCGCGTAAACCCTTGCTGATGAGGTCGATGTCGTTGGCTGCGCAGAAATCGACCAGCAGCCCATCGGAACAAGTGATCAGCACCTCGACGTTGCTCCATTGCGCGCACTCCTCGGTGAGCATCTCGACCCGCTCATTCGGGGTAAACAGGGCGTTCTTGGAGATGTTGGTGCCCGACCGCGACCACCACCTGATCGACGACCCGCGCGGTCCGCTCGATGACGTCGAGGTGCCCGTGAGTGACCGGGTCGAACGACCCTGGACAGACAGCTCGTGGTCATGGCTCCTCCTCGTGTTTGATTGCTCCGCTCGCTGCGCTCGCTCGCGCGAGATCGCGCCTGGCAGGCCGCCTACTTCGTCGTCGTTCGAGGACGAAAAGCATCGTCCGCTCCTCCCCAGCACGTCGGCGCGCGATCCGTGCTTGATTGCTCCGCTCGCGCGCTCGCTCCGCGCGGATCGCGCCTGGCAGCCGCCTACTTCGTCGTCGCTCGAGGACGAAAAGCGTGTCCGCTCCCTCCGCCTCCTGTCGGCGGCAGCTTTTTGATCCGTGTTTGGCGCTCCCGCTCCCTCCGCCTCAGCACGGCGGCGCGCGATCGGTCGCCCGGGCCTCCGGCATCCGGCTCGAGCGACCCGAAAGACAAGATGGTCTCACCGTAGAGCGCGACTCCATCGGTGCTCGCAGCGAGCCTCCGGCCCAAACGAGATCCGCCGT
>ERZ1370068.5590-contig-4609_pt1 | contig 11608 bp, 15 predicted proteins | sample MGYA00561227_ERZ1370068 | MGnify/ENA primary metagenome ERZ1370068 (study PRJEB38410, sample SAMEA6850437) | metagenome | study: Metagenomic assessment of the ecological functions of the soil: analysis of the soil microbiota associated with the...
TCCGCGCGATGATCTCGCGCTCGTCCTGATGAATGTTCGCGGGGTTGAGCAGATCGCCGCGCGCGCCGGCGCATCAGGAATTTCGGCCGCCGCGCCCGGATCGCGTTGCGGCGGCCGGCGCGCGCGGCGGCGGGTTCGCAGGCTTGTGCTTCCAGCAATTGCGGCAAGCGCGAAGATGTCGCTCCACATCCGCCAGGCCGGCGGCGATCTCGTCGCGGTCGGAACTCACGCACAGCGGAATGGTCAATGAGGGATCGCGATGCGCCAGCACCAGCATCTGCGCATCGTGTCGATGCCGCGCAGCGCGACGCCGAGAAAGTCGCGTGACGCGAACGTTGATCGGCCATCCGCATGCCGTGGACGGCACGGCGCAGCACGACGCGTTCGCGATGAAGTTCGACTCTGCCGCACGCCGCCGTCTGCGCGGGTATCGTGCGCATCGAAGCTGAGCGGGCAGGGAAGAGGGTCGAGCCGCAATGACGCGGCTCGACCCGGCGGGATTGATCCCGCTTGTTGCTGTTTGACGCCTCACGGCTTTGATCTCCCCGCCGGGATTATGTTCCCGGTCGATGCGTGAGACCTTAGCCGAGCCGGTTCCGTATTCGGCTTAAAAGGCTGGTTAATCGCGACGTCACCCGCCCTGCATCTGCCCGCATGATTGACAAGACCTTGGCTCACATGATTGACGAGACCTTGCGCAATGCTCGAAATTGTTTGGCATTTGCCGGCGCAAAATGCTTGAAATCCCTGTGAATCAGGCACATCTGAGAGGCTCTGCCGGATTCTGCGCTCCCGAGCCTCCTTCAATGCTCAGGGATTTTGTTCGTGAACTCTTCACCATCCAGCCGCTTCGCCGCTTTCGTCGCAACGCAGCCACGTCCGACCTGTTCGATCAATCGGCGCTGAGCACGCTGGCGCAGCGTCTGGTCGAGGCCGCGCAAGCGCGCCGGCGCGGACGCCGCCGATGCGGTCGCGGTGCGCGGCGTCTCGCAAGGCGTCGAGGTGCGCGACGGACGCGTCGAGGAATCCGAGCGCTCGGAAGGCGACGATGTCGGACTGCGCGTGCTGGTCGGGCAGCGCCAGGCGGTGGTCTCGACCAACGACGTCAGCGGCGATGGCGTCGCAAAGCTTGCCGAGCGCGCGGTCGCGATGGCGCGCGTCGCGCCCGACGACAAATATGTCGGTCTCGCCGATCCTGCGCTGCTGGCGCGCGAGTTTCCCGATCTCGATCTGCTCGACCCCGAAGTTCCCTCGACCGCCGAACTCGAGCGCCGCGCCTGCGAAGCCGGAAGCCGCGGGCGCTTGCGGTCAAGGGCGTGACCAAATCGGGCGGCGCGTCGGCCTCGACCGGCATCGGCGGCATGGTGCTGGTGACCTCGACCGGCTTCCACGGCTCCTATCTGCGCTCGAGCCAGGGCATCTCGATGACCGCGATATCGGGCGACGGGCACCGGCATGGAGCGCGACTACGATTTCACCTCGGCGCCGCATGCCTCCGATCTCGCGTCGCCCGAAAGCGTCGGCCGCAAGGCCGGCGAGCGCACGGTGGCGCGCGCCAATCCGCGCAAGGTCGAGACCTGCAAGGTGCCGGTGGTGTACGATCCCCGGGTGTCGGGATCGCTGGTCGGCCATCTCGTCGGCGCGGTCAACGGCGCCTCGATCGCGCGCAAGACCAGCTTCCTGAAGGACCGGCTGGGCGAGCAGTTGTTCGCGAACAACATCCGCATCATCGACGATCCCTTGCGGGTGCGCGGCCTGCGCTCGCAGACCTTCGACGCCGAGGGCGTCAAGGTGAAGAAGCTCGCGCATCATCGATGAGGGCGTGCTGACCACGTGGCTGCTGGATTGCGCGACCGCGCGCGAACTCGGACTGGTCACGACCGGCCATGCCCATCGCGGCGTCGTCGTCGTCGCCGTCGCCGGGATCGTATAATCTGCATCTCGAGGCGGGCGAGCCGACGCCGGCCGAGCTGATCTCCGACATCAAGCAGGGCTTTTACGTCACCGACCTGATCGGCTCCGGCGTCAACGGCGTGACCGGCGACTACAGCCGCGGCGCATCCGGCTTCTGGATCGAGAATGGCGAGATCACCTATCCCGTCAGCGAGGTGACGATCGCGGGCCATCTGCTCGACGATGTTCAAGTCGCTGGCGCCGCCAACGATCTGGAATTCCGCTACGGCGTCAACGCGCCGACGCTGCGCATCGAGGGCTTGACGCTTGGCGGACGCTAGACACCGGCGCGACACAGATCTGGGCGCGCGATGCGCGCGCTGTTGCTGGCGACACCGTGCGCGAGGCCGGCGCGCTGGCGCTGTCGCTGTTTCGCACCGAGCTGAAGAACTGGACCAAGGGCGCCTCGTCGCCGGTGTCCGAGGCCGATATCGCCGTCAACGACCTCGCTCGAGACGCGGCTGCGCGCGGCTACGCCGGATTATGGCTGGCTGTCGGAAGAAAGCGTCGACGACGACAGCGCGTCTCGGCAAGCGGACTGGTCTGGATCGTCGATCCGATCGACGGCACCCGCGGCTATCTCGCCGGCCGCGAAGACTGGTGCGTGAGCGTGGCGCTGGTCGAGGATGCGCTCGCCGGTGCTGGCGGCGGTGTTCGCGCCGGCCAGCGATGAATTCTTCTTCGCCGATGCGCGGGCAGGGCGCGACGCTGCAACGACGCGGCCCGTGCATGCGACCGCCGGCACCGAGCTGGATTTTTCCCGCATGGCCGGACCGAAGCCGCTGGTGCAGCGGCTCAGTCCGTCACCGGATGAGATCACGCTGCATCCGCGGATCGGATCGCTGGCGCTTCGGCTGTGCCGGGTCGCGCGAGGCAGCCTCGATGCCGCTTTTGCGGGCGGCCAAAGCCGCGACTGGGACCTTGCCGCGGCAAATTTGATCGTGCAGGAAGCGAATGGTAAGATGACCGCGCTCTCGGGGGATGCGATTCACTACAATCGCCGGGAGGTGACGCACGGGGTGCTGGTGGCAGCGGGACGCGATCGTCATGCGCGCATTGTCGAGCATTTTCGAAACCGTCCGCTGCCCTGAACGCCGTCGAACTCGCGTCACGCGCGATATCGTCGCTTGCTTGCCGGGCACCTCGTTAGGAAAAGAACATCATGCCAGATAGTGCCCAGCAGCAATTGCTTCATCTCGTCATCGGCGGCGAACTGACCGATCTCGAACACACGACGTTCAAGGATCTCGACCAGGTCGAAATCGTCGGCGTGTATCCCAATTACGCGACCGCCTATGCGGCCTGGAAGGCGAAGGCGCAGCAGACCGTGGACAACGCCCACATGCGCTATTTCGTCGTCCATCTCCACCGGCTGCTCGATCCAGGTCAAGACGCGAAGCCTGCCCGTTGAAAAATTCCTTCGCAATGTGCTGCGCAGCAGCTGGTTCAGCGCGCGCTGGGTGTGCCTCGCGGCCGAGTATCTGCGGCTGGTCTGGCTGACCAACCGATTCAGCTTCGATCCGGCCGACGTCTATGAGCATGGTCGAGCCGCAGCATGCCGGCGATCTTCGCGTTCTGGCACGGCCAGCATTTCATGACGCCGTTCATCAAGACCAAGGACAGCCACCGCGCCAAGGTGCTGATCTCGCGGCATCGCGACGGCGAGTTCAACGCGATCGCCGCCGAGCGGCTCGGCATCGGCACCATCCGCGGCTCCGGCGATCATGGCCGGCGCCTTTCACCGCAAGGGCGGCGTCGGCGCGTTCAAGCGAGATGGTGCAGGCGCTGGAGGACAGAGTTATAACGTCGCACCGACCGCCGACGTGCCGAAGCGCGCGCGCGTCGCGGGGCTGGGCATCATCATGCTGGCGCGCGAGATCCGGACGGCCGATCATGCCGTTTGCGATGGTGACCAGCCGGTTCATCCGGTTGAACAACTGGGACTCGCACCACCATCAATTTGCCATTCGGGCGCGGCGCAGTGGTGGGCATCGATGCGATTATCGTGCCGCCCGACGCCGATGCCGAGACCATGGAAAAGCTGCGCCTGCGAGTCGAGGCTTACCCTGAACGAAGCGACCCGTCGCGCCTATGCGCAGCGTCGGCCGTCCGGAGAGCCGGCTCTTGGCTAACTCCGCTGCCGATGACGCTGCGCGTCTACCGGAAGCTGTCGTCCGCGATGGTGCCGCTGGCGCCGGCGCTGATCAAGCGGCGGCTGAAACAGGGCAAGGAGGATCCGGCGCGCGTCGGCGAGCGCCGCGGCATGAGCCGGGACGTCCGGCCGCACGGGCCGCTGGTCTGGATTCACGGCGCCAGCGTCGGCGAAGTGCTGGCGGCGGCGGCGCTGATCGAGCGGCTGCGCGCGCTCAATCTGCGCATCCTGCTGACCTCGGGCACGGTGACCTCGGCGGCGATCGTCGCCAAGCGGTTTCCCGCCGACGTCATCCATCAATATGTGCCCTACGACTCGCCGCGCTATGTCGCGCGCTTTCTCGATCACTGGCGGCCGAGCGCTGGCGCTGTTCATCGAATCCGATCTGTGGCCCAATCTGATCCTGTCGAGCGCGGCGCGGCGTGCTGCCGATGGTCCTGATCAACGGCCGGATGTCGCAGCGCTCGTTTCCGCGCTGGCGCAGGGTTGCGCGGCACCATCTCGGCGCTGCTCGGCCGGTTCGAGGTCTGCCTGGCGCAATCGCAGATCGATGCGGAACGCTTTGCGGCGCTCGGCAGCCGCAACGTCGTCACCACGGGCAATCTGAAGCTCGATGTTCCGGCGCCGCCCGGCCGATCCGCCAAGCTGGAACGGCTGATGTCGGTGACGCGCGGCCGCCCGATCATCGTCGCGGCCTCGACCCATCCCGGCGAAGAAGAGATCCTGCTCGAAGCGCACCGGACGCTCGCCGGATTCTTTCCATCGCTGCTGAGCGTGATCGTGCCGCGGCATCCCGATCGCGGCGAGGCGATCGCGCGCACGATCGCAGCTTCCGGCCTGCATGCGGCCCTGCGCTCGCGCGAGGAATTGCCGACCGCAACGACCGACATCTATGTCGCCGACACCATGGGCGAACTCGGGATTGTTCTACCGGCTGGCGCCGATCGTGTTCATGGGCGGATCGCTGGATCGAGCATGGCGGGCAGAATCCGATCGAGGCGGTCAAGCTCGGCGCGTCGATCGTTCATGGCCCGCACGTCTTCAATTTCACCGACGTCTACGAGGCGCTCGATAGCGCCGGCGGCGCCACGGCGGGCCGATACGCAGGAAGCGCTGGTGAAGCAGCTCGGCCAGTTGCTGGCCGATCCCGCGGCGCGCGAACTGTCGCTGGTCGGCCGCCGAGCGCGTGGTCGAGCAGCTCGGCGGCGCGCTCGAGCGCACGCTTGCCGCGCTCGAGCCGTATCTGTTGCAGTTGCGGCTCGAGATGGGAGCCGCCAATGCGTGAGCCGGGCTTCTGGTACCGGCCATCGTCATGGATATCGCATCTGCTGATGCCGCTCGGCGCACTCTATGGCGCGATCGCCGCGCAGCGACTGCAGCGCGAGGGCTTTGATGCCGGCATCCCCGTGCTTTGCGTCGGCAACTATCATGTCGGCGGCGCCGGCAAGACGCCTGACGGTGCTGGCGCTGGCAAAGCTGCTGCGCGAGCTCGGCGAGACGCCGGTCGTGCTCAGCCGCGGCTATGGCGGACGAGCTGCGCGGGCCCGGTCAGGGTCGATCCTGTCACGGCATGCGGCCGCCGATGTCGGCGACGAGCCCTTGATGCTGGCGCGAACGGTTGCCGGTGGTCGGTCGCGCGCGATCGCGTCGGATGGCGTCGCGCTGGCGCGGTCGCAAGGCGCCAGCGTGATCCTGATGGACGACGGCTTTCAGAATCCGGCGATCGCCAAGGATGCCTCGCTGATCGTGATCGACAGCGAGCGCGGCATCGGCAACGGCCTGCGTGTTTCCCGCCGGTCCGCTGCGCGCGCCGCTGTCGCCGCAACTTGCCCGCACCGACGCGCTGATCGTCGTCGGCGAGCGGCAGCGCCGCCAGGCCGGTTGCCGGCCGACGATCGCCGCGCAGGGCAAGCCGGTGCTGTCGGCGCATCTCGAAGCCGGACGAGGCCGCGGTGGCGCAGCTGCGCGGCAAGCGCGTGCTGGCCTTTGCCGGCATCGGCGATCCCGCGCGATTCTTCAGGCACGCTGCGCGCCAGCGGCATCGACGTGGTCCGGGCAGCGCGCCTTCGCCGATCATCATCCGTTTTCGCAAGCCGAGATCGAAGCCCTGATCGCCGAGGCCAAGCGCGACGGGCTGACGCTGGTGACGACGGAAAAGGATCTGGCGCGGCTGCGCGGCAGCGAAGGCGCGGCAAGACATCGTGCCGTTCAGCGGTGACGCTCGAATTCGACGACGCGCGCGCAGTTGCGGAAGTTCGTGACCGATCGGCTGTTCAAGGCGCGAGAGAAGAAATATCCGTAACTCGTAGGGTGGGCAAAGCGAAGCGTGCCCACCATCAGACAATCGCTCGACGATAGATGGTGGGCACGGCGCGACGGCGCCTTTGCCCACCCTACGATCAGCCTGCGTCTTCAGCGCGCCGGGAAAATGCCGCTGCAGCACGGCGGTCGGGACCGCGTAGGCCTCCTGCAGATCGACGCTCCAGTATTTCAGTTCGTCGAGCGGTATCCGCGCATCGGTGATGGCGCAGCGCACATAGGTTCCCGGCGAGATCACGCGGAAATCGCCGTCCAGATATTGCACCTGCGCTTCGCCATGGCCCGAGGGACCGAATTTATTCAGCACGGTTGAACTCTCCGATCAGCCACGGCCCGCGTTCGGGCCGGCGTTAAGCATATTTTCAAATGCGATCTATCATAAATAGGTCGTGCTGTCCGCCCGTGAAACCCACCGATTTGTGATGAATTTCGGCTTGCCGCATGCTAGCCTTTTGCAGATGGATCGCTGTGTTCGCAGCGCCATAGCGACCCGGCAAGACCGATGCGCCTGTCTGTCAGCCACTGCATTCCTGACGCTGCTTGCTGCGGCCTTTGCCGCCGACGCCGCGCCGTTGCCATCGCCGCGTCAGGTCGACATTCCCTCAGGCAGCGGCGACGTTGCACGCCCAGCTCTACAAGCCCGAGGGCGACGGCCCGTTTCCGGTCGTGATCGCGCTGCACGGCTGCGGCGGACTGGCCGGACCATTCCGAACCGGTGCAGCCGCGCTATCGCGACTGGGCCGAGCAATTGTTGAAGGCCGGCCACGCGGTGCTGCTGCCGGACAGTTACGGTTCGCGCGAGCTCGGCCCGCAATGCCGCGTCAAGGAGCGCCGCGTGCTGGCCCGCCGCGAACGGGTGGCCGACGTCATGGCCTCGCAGGCAATGGCTGGTGCAGCAGCCCTGGGCCGCGCGCGACCGCATCAGCCTGATGGGATGGGCGCAACGGCGCCAGCGCGCGTGCTGTGGGCGGTGCGTCCGCAACTGTCGTCGCGCGGTATCGAGCCGGATTTCCGCTCGGCGATCGCGTTCTATCCGGACTGCCGGATTTCGTCCGGCCTCGGCTGGAGCGCGCGGGTGCCGACGCTGCTGCTGATCGGCGCCAAGGACGACGTCAGTTCGCCGCCGGCCTGCCGCCAGATGGTCGACGGCGCGCGCGGCCGCAGCGCGCTGGCGCGGATCGTGGTCTATCCCGGCGCCTCTCACGATTTCGACCGCGCCAACTTGCCGCTGCACGCGATCGGCAGGCCTCCGACGCCGCCGTGCCGGAGACGCGGCCATATCGGCACCGACGCGGAAGCGCGCGCCGATCTCGCAAAAGCGCGTCGCGGAATGGCTGGCGCGGTAGACGATCTGGCACTTGCCTGATCAAGCCGGGGCATGGTGAGCGCGCTCCTAAAACAAGCTGCCCTGACCGACCGGCTTCACCTCGCGCTTGGGCGCCGCGGTCTTGGCTCGCTGGCAACTCGGCTTCGCCGACGCGCTGACCGCCGGCCGATCCGCATCCGCGGTGGCGCCGACGCGGCCATCGGCAGAATTCCAGATCGAGCCGCGCGCTCCGGTCCGATCGCCGGCGGCGGCGTGCACGGCGATGGCCGTGCTCGTCGCGCACCAGCGCAAAGCCGCGCGCGAGCACGCTGCGATAGGACAGCGCCGCCAGCAACTGGCCGCTGTGGGCGACCCGCGCCTCGAGGCGCTGCATGGCGCGTAGTCGAGCGCGCGGCGGGCGCGCTCGGCCAGCCGTTGCGCGCGTTCGCGGTCGCGCGCGATGGCGTTGCGCTGCGCCTGCGCGTTGGAGAGCTTTGAGGCCTTGAGCCTGACCTCAAGCCCGGCATAGCGATCCCTGCCGGCTGCGCAGCAGCGACCGCGCCGAATGCGTCATCCGTTCGCCGCGACACCGTCGAGCCGTTGTCGGGCCTGCGCGACCTGGCCGCGCAGCACCCGCACCGTCAGCCGGGCGCTGGATTGCGCGAAGCGGCGGAAATGGGCGTGGGTATTGGCCTTCAGTCCGCGGGGCAGCGGCGGCGCCGCGTATCCAGCCGCTGCCGCGGGATCGCGAGCAGTTCAGCCGGCGGCGGGCAGCGCCCGCGCGGCGGCGCGCAACTCGTTGCGGCGGCTTTCCTGCCCGCGCTGCCAGCACAGCCATCGTGCGCGCGCGCGAGCGTCTCGACCTCGACGAACAGTTCGCTGCGCACCGGCACCGCCATTTCGGCGGCGGCCGTCGGCGTCGGCGCGCGCTTGTCGGCGGCGAAATCGATCAGCGTGATGTCGGTCTCGTGGCCGACCGCCGAGATCAGCGGGATCATGCTGTCGGCGGCGGCGCGGACCACGATCTCCTCGTTGAACGACCACAGGTCCTCCAGCGAGCCGCCGCCGCGCGCGACGATCAGCAGATCCGGCCGCGGAATCTGGCCGCCCTCCGGGCAGCGCGTTGAAGCCGCGGATGGCCGCCGCGACCTGTTCGGCCGAGCCTTCGCCCTGCACCTCGCACCGGCCACACCAGCACGCGGCGCGGAAAGCGGTCCTGCAGCCGGTGCAGGATGTCGCGGATCACCGCGCCGGTCGGCGAGGTGACGACGCCGATCACCTCCGGCAGCCACGGCAGAAGCTGCTTGCGCGCCTCGTCGAACAGCGCCTTCGGCGGCGAGCTTGCGCTTGCGCTCTTCCATCAGCGCCATCAGCGCGCCGACGCCGGCCGGCTCGAGCGCCTCGATCGACGATCTGGTATTTCGACGAGCCGGGATAGGTGGTGAGCTTGCCGGTGGCGATGACCTCGAGGCCCTTCCTGCGGCTTGAAGCGCATCCGGGCGTGGGCGATCTTCCAGATCACCGCCTCGATCTTGGCGCTCTCGTCCTTGAGCGCGAAATAGCAGTGGCCGGAGGAGTGCGGCCCGCGAAACCCGAGATTTCGCCGCGCACCCGGACATGGCCATAGGCGTCCTCCACCGTCCGCTTGAGCGCGGAGGACAGCTCGGAGACGGTGAATTCCGGGCGCGTTGGCAAGCGCTTTCGGCAGCAGCATCTGGCTAAGCGATTCGGGCGTTTCGGGCTGTGTGCGCAAGGTAGGGACTTCGGCCTCGCCAGCCAATCGGACTTTGCGGAACTCATATACTCTGTGATACAGAGTTCTCTATACTGACTAGAAGATCGACGGAGAGCTAGCCATGTTGAGACGGCTCGATACGTGGCGGTCCTTGAGCGCCCTGAAATGGGTCCCTGATGCGGCGTCGGCGTGGCTGGCGCTGTGTGCTGCTGGCGCTTGTCGCGACGCCGCTGCCAGCAGCACTGCCGGAACTGCAATCGATCTCGCAGGCGCCGCGCGCACCGTCGACCTCTCCAACCTGCCTGCGATCGAGCGGTTCCAGGGCCGCGACGGCACTGGCTCGGCTTCCGTCACTACGCCGCCGAACGGCGCCGCAGCAGGGCGGGCGCGGCGATGCGTGATCCACGGCTCCTCCGGCTCCAGCGGCGGCACGCATCCACGCGCTGTCGCGAGGCCCTGGCCGCGCGCGGCGTGAAACCTTCATGCGGTCGATATGCGCGGCCATGGCGCCTCAGGCACGCGCGGCGATATCGGCTATGTCGGCCAGCTCGAGGACGATCTCGCCGATTTCGTGTCGCGGTGGTTGCGCAAGACCGCTGCCGTCGGCGCCGCTGACGCTGATCGGCCATTCCTCCGGCGGCGGCTTTGCGCTGCGCGTGGCGGGCATCGCCGATCCAGAACCTGTTCGAGCGCACCGTACTGCTGCGCGCCCTATCTCGGCTACGACGCGCCCGACCACCCGGCCGGATTCCGGCGGCTGGGCCAGCGCGCGATATTCCGCGCATCATCGGCCTGATCGGCGCTGCGCGGCATCGGCATCACCTGCTGCGACGCGCTGCCGGTGCTGGCGCTCGCGGTGCCGCCGAATTCGAAAAAACTCTGGTGTCGGACCTATACCGACCGGTCTGAGGCGCAACTTTGCCGGTCGTCGGGACTTCCGCGCGCGATCATCGCCGCCGCGACCAAGCCGAACTCACCGATCATCTGCAGGCGCCGACGACGAGTTGATGCTCGCGGACAAGATATGCCGAGGCGGTGCGGGCGCGAAGTCGCCGGTCGACGTCAGGTTGCTCGACGGCGTCAACCATCATGGGCATCGTCAGCGCGCCGACGGCGGTATCCGTCATCGCCGAGCGACGTCGCCAGGCGAAGCCGCAGGGCGAGTGCGCGTCGGGATGACGACATGCATCGACAGCCAGCGAGGCTGCCGAGGCGCTCGCCGACATCAACGAGCGATCGCTCGCCGCGTCCGGCAATCCGCGGATCTACAATCTCGCCAGCCTGATGCATGATCATGTGGGGCGGGCTGGCATTTGCCGGCTATCTCGTGACTCGTTCCTGCTCGCCGCGCCAGCGCCGGTATTATGCTGGCCCGCGGCTGTATGCCGCAGGAGTCGCTGGGCTCGTTTGCGATCGAGCGCCTTCGGCTATACCGGGACCGCGCATTCGCACCTTCGGTGTCAGGATGCTGATCGCGTTCGTGCTGTTCATTCGCCTTCGGATATTCCTCTGTCACTAGCGTGCTCGGCACACTTCACGCCGCGCCAGCTCGGGCACGTTCTGGCCGATCTATTTCATGCTGGTCTACGACCATCGCCGGACTGTGGGTCGGCCACGCCTTCGTCGCGATCGGCCTGCCATCAGCGCGCTGGCGCTGGTCGGCTATTTCTGCGTCGGCGACTCGCGTTCGACCTGTGGATGGCATTCGTCGACGGCGGCGGGCTGATGCTCGGCGGCCCCTGGATGCGCCGGAGCTAGCGCGATGGCCGAGCTCGACGACATCATTCATCAGCCGCTGCGGCTGCAGATCATGGCTGGCGGCGCTGAACGCGCTGCCGGCGGGCGCCGGACTGGAATTTGCAAAGCTGAAAAAGCTGACCAGCGCCACCGACGGCAATCTCGGCGCCCATATCGAAACGCTTGTCAAAGGCCGGCTACGTCGCGGTCGAAAAAGGCCTTTGTCGGCAAAAAGAAGCCGCAGACCACGGTGACCGCGACGGCTGCCGGGCGCGGCGCGTTCGCCCGCCATGTCGCGATGCTGCAGGAAATCATCGCGGCCTCGGGCGGCAATAGCGCCGTCGGCAACGGCTATTTGCTGTCCGATCCCCTTGCGGCGAGGGGCGTTTCGTGCGACCGAAGCCGC
>ERZ1370068.2586-contig-1726_pt1 | contig 11592 bp, 12 predicted proteins | sample MGYA00561227_ERZ1370068 | MGnify/ENA primary metagenome ERZ1370068 (study PRJEB38410, sample SAMEA6850437) | metagenome | study: Metagenomic assessment of the ecological functions of the soil: analysis of the soil microbiota associated with the...
CCTACTCGGTGCACAGCGCGATGCTCGACATCTGGTCTGCATGATGATGTTCGGTGTCGTCGGCTACCTGTTCAAGAAGCTCAACTATCCGCTGGCGCCGATGGTGCTTCGCACTCGGCTGGGCGATCGCGCCGAAGATTCTGTTTCAAGTCAGTCGATGCTGATCGCTCAGGGCGACGTGCGCATTTTTTCTCGAACTGGCTCGTGGGCAGCATCACGGCGCTGGCCCTGGTCCCGCTGTTCTGGCCACTTATCGGGAAGGTGATCTCCGCCGCGCGCCGCGTGTAACCGCGCTGCAGGCGCGCCTTTAGATCTTGAATGAATCCAGCGTCTCGGGCGCGAACAGATCTTTCCGGACGCAACCGGCGCCGGCGAGAGCCCCTGCTCGTGGTGGTAGCGCAGGAACGTGTCGAGCACATGCGCGGTTCGGCTTCGAAGCCGTACGGCCACCAGTCGTCGCCCATCGTCGCGCCGCACGTCCTCGACCTGCGCGATCTGCCACGGCAGCATCGTCGTCAGCGCCGAGGTCGTGTAGAGATTCTGCGTAGACGTTGCGCTTCGCGCTGCGACGAACGCCTTGAACAGCGACTGCGCGATCCAGGGATTCGCGTCGGTAGACATCGCGGCGGATCGCGACCGTGTGCATGATCGGAAAGATCTCGGTCCGGCGATAGTAGTCACGCTCGACGTCGACGTAGTTCTCGAACAGGCGCCGGACGGTGCCGGGCCGGCTCGTGAAACGTCGACGGAATGCGCGCGGTGTGCATTGCGTCGACTTCGCCGTCGGCGAGCATCCGCGACAGCGTCTGCGTCGCGCCGATGCGCGCTGACGCTGAATGTTCGCCGGCAGACTCGAGCTTCGAGCTTCTCCTCGCGTCCCGGCTCCTCCTCGCCACCGGTGCAGTACTCGACGCTGGCCGGATCGACGCCGTATTCGTCCTGCAGAATGCCGCGGATCCACACCGGCGCGGTCATCTGGTATTCGGGCGTGGCCGACGCGCTTGCCGACCAGGTCGTGCGGCTCCACGAATCGCCGCTCTTCGCGGAGACGAAGATGCACGACTGGCGGAAGAACCGCGACGGAAAAACCGGAATCGCGATGAATGGCGGTCGTCGCGCGCGATCGACATGGCATACGACGACAGCGACATCTCCGCGACGTCGAATTCGCGGTTGCGCAGCATGCGGAAAAACGTCTCCTCGACGTGCAGGTTGAGATAATTGAGCTCGATGCCTTCGGGCCGGACGCTCCCGTCCGGCGAGCGCACGCGTGCGGTCGTAATCCCAGCAGGCCAATGGTCAGCCGCAGCTTGCGCCATCTTGCATCCCCCATATTGATGTCTCCTGTCGCTCGCTGGCGTGAGCGTCTACCGGCGACCGCTGCCGTTGGCTCGCCCTCCGCCCGCACGCGCCGGCCGAGTTCGCGGGTCGAGGGCATGCGCCTGCCCTCGTTGTCCGGGTGACGCTTCGTCCCGCGCGAGATTCGCAGAGCACCGCAAGCAGGGTCCGCCGCGTCGCCGCCACGTCGGCGTGGGAACACCGCGCACGGCGATGCGGTTGACCTCTTCTGCCAGCGGAATGAGCCTGCGCCCGAGCGCCCGACCTTTGGCGGTCAGAAAGATGTAGATTCTTGCGGCGATTGCCCGCCAGCTGCCGGCGGCACGACGTAGCCCAGCGCTTTCCATCGCCTTCAACGCGGCAAACGTCGTCGGCTCCATCGACGCCCGCCTCGCTGCGAGAGTTCGCGCTGCGTCAGGCCGTCCGTCTCCCAGAGAACGCGCAGGAACGGCCAATGGCCGAATCGACACGGCGTGCTCGGCGAGTCGCGTCTGCAGCGCGCGGTAACCAGCGCGCGCGATCGCGTCCTTGACCAGGTGTGCCAGAGCGGTCGTTCGGGAACCGCGTCGCGCCAGTGCCGCAATATGCGCTGGCGTATCGGTCTCCGGCGGCGGCGGCGGCGACGCCGATGTTCTGGCGCGCTCCGCTGCCGTCGCTCGGGTCGTGTTGCAGCGTCGCTGCCTCGGCACGCTTTGCTGCACCGTTCGTTCCGGATCGTGTTCGCATCGGGACGAATCGCCTCTCATGACGGCGCGCGCACCTGCATGACGAGCGAGACCTCGCGATGCTCGCGTGCCGATCGTCAGCATCGGCGAGGCAGACCTCGAGCGTGGCCATCGCCCATCGGCCGTCGTGCAGCGGCGGCCGACCGAGCACGATCGCGTCGTACAGCTCGTCGATCACTTCGGCGCGCGGCACCGGTCGGCTTTGGCACAGGGTCCAGGCGCACGGTGTCGCCGTCGCCGTAGATCATCACGCCGGTCGGCAGCGGGCGCAGATCGCGCACGCTCGCGAGAAACGAGGACGACGCCGAAGTGCTGGTGCCACGATGCAGTCGGTCGGCCGTCGGCCGCCAGTGCGCCGATGCGTCGCCACCGCCGTAGTTGCGCGCATTCTTCAGCGCGATTTCAGCGTCCGGACTCGGCGGCGCGTCGCAGGTTCCGGCGCGCGCGCCGTATCGCGATCGCGTCCTTGACCGCGCCCATCTCGCCGACGCCGCCGCAGAACTCATCGCTGTCGAAATGCGCGTAACCGCTGTAGGCCAGCGACGCTAGCGAATGCGCCGTCGGCGAACGCCGAGCAGCGCCGCATACGCGCCTTCGGTCGGACGATCGCCGGTCCCACGCACCGGTCAGCGCGCGCACGCTCACGACCTGCCCGCCGCCCAGCAGCCGGACGATGTCGACCTGATGCGCGCGCCTGGCTGAAGATCGCGCCGCCGCCGCGTCGCGGTGGCGAGCTCCTCGGGGCGGCGCGGCCGGTACAGGAAATCGGTGTAGTACTGCGCACTGATCATCCTGCACTGCGCCGACGGCTCCGCTTTGCGACGATCTCGCGCGTGCGCAGGATCGGGCGATCGAAGCTGTGGCTGTGGCCCGACGATCAGATAGACGCTGGCGCTCGCAGCCGCGTCGATCATCGCGGCGGCATTCCTCGAGCGTGAGCGCCATCGGCTTCTCGACGAGCGCGTGCTTGCCGTGCGCGGCTGCCAGTCGCGGCATGCGCCGCGTGATGCTGGTGCGGCGTGGCGACGTAGACGACTTCGACGCCCGGATCGGCGCACAGCTCGGCGACGGAACGGTAGGCGCGTCCGCCGACGTCGGAGGCAAAACGTCGCGCGGCTTCCGGGCGCGCGGATCGGCGCGCGGCGACCAGCTCGACGCGCGGGTCGGCGAGCCAGCGTCGGCAGCATCAGCGTGAAGGCCCGGCCCAAACCCGCGGCGCCGACGCGCAATCGGCGGTCATTCATGCCGGTCGCGCCGAAGGTTCGCGCTTCGACCCAAGCCGCGGCGTCGTGTCGGCGGCTACTCGACATCGCGTCATGGAAATGAGTATCGTTTCTTAGAGATCTAATATTATTCCCGTCGCGCCGCTGCCGCGCAACCAGCCGGGCGCGCGACGCTTCCGGAAGTCGGAGGAGACGCATGCTGACGCACGCCGAGAACGATCTGCTTTGCCGCGTCGAGGGCGACGCGCCGATGGGCCAGCTGATGCGCCGCCACTGGATTCCCGCGTGCCTGATCCGAGGAGGTCGCCGAGCGCGACGGCGCGCCGGTGCGCGTGCGCCTGCTGGGCGAAGACCTGGTGGCCTTTCGCGATACCGAAGGCCGCGTCGGGCGTGCTGGACGAGCATTGCCCGCACCGCCGCGCGTCGCTGGCGCTCGGCCGCAACGAGGAGTGCGGCCTGCGCTGCCTCTACCACGGCTGGAAGATGGACGTCGACGGCAACGTCGTCGACATGCCGTCGCAGCCGCGAGGAGCAGCTTCTGCGCACAAGGTCAAGCACAAGGCGTATCCCTGCCGCGAGGCGCGGCGGCTTCGTCTGGGTGTGGATGGGTCCGCCGGAACAGATGCGCGAATTCGAGCCGCCGGCGTGGGCGCCCTCGCCCTCCATCCGGCCGAGCGTGGTCAAGATCCACGTCGGCTGCAACTGGGCGCAGGTGCTCGAAGGCGCGATCGATTCGGCGCACAGCTCGAGCCTGCATTCGACCGACATGGTGCCGGCGCGAAGTCGACAGTGCCGGCGCAACGTGCAAGGAATGGCTGCGGCCCTCGACCGACAAGGCGCCGCGCCTGCAGGTGCAGGACGACCGATTTCGGCTTTCGCTACGTCGCGATCCGCCGTCCGATCGAGGACGCGCGCGACGCACGACTATCTGCGGATCACGCTGTTCGTCGCGCCGTTCACCGTGCTGATCCCACCGAACGATCGCTACAGCCTTGTCGATCCTCAACATTCCGCTGGACGACACCAACACGATGTTCTACTTCATCGCGTGGAGCGAGGGCGAGGGCATCGAGCAGGAAGCGTGGCGCGAGTTCTGCGGCGCGCGGGTCGGTGTCGATCTCGACGCGCAACTTCCGCCGCATCCGCACCCGCGAGAACAACTACCTGCAGGATCGCGAGGCGATGAAGCACGGGAGCCATACCGGCATCACGGGCATTCCGAACCAGGACATCGCGATGTGGGAGACGATGGGACCGATCGCCGACCGCTCGCGCGAGACGGCTGGGCGCGAGCGATCGTCGCGATCGCGCAGTTCCGCCGCATCATGGTCGATGCGGCGCGCACGGTGCGCGACGGCGGCGCAGCCATCGGAACGCTTCCGGCGCGCATCCCGCACGTCAAGCTCAGGTCGTTCGAGGGCATCGTGCCGAAGACCACGCACTGGACCACGCTCGGCGTCGGCCGAGGAGGAGGTCGCGCTGCGGCGCGTGACGCCTGCCGAGACCACGTGACCGGCGATTGACGCGCGAAGGGCGCCAAGCCACACTGACTGCCGAAGCGCGATGGCGCACAGGAACAACAAGGGCGAACGTCCGGCCGACTGGACCGGCGAAGTCGCTTCGAGGAGGTAGCGATGAGCAGATGCAGGACGCTTTGGAGCACGCTCGCCGCGCTGACGCTCGTGCTCATGTCGGCGTTCAATCGCGCAATGGCGCAGGACACGCTGCAAGGTCGCCGCCGGGCAGCGTGGCAACTGGGACACGACCATTGCCGAGGTCGGCCAGCGCGCCGGCATCTTCAAGAAGCACGGCTTGAGCCTGGAGATCCTGTGGACGCAGGGCGGCGGCGAGACGCAGCAGGCGGTGATCTCCGGCAGCGTCGGACATCGGCGTCGCGCCGGGCATCATGGGCGTGCTGTCCGCGTTCTCGAAGGGCGCGCCGGTGCGCATCATCGGCGCCGAGACGACCGGCGCGTCCGACCTCTACTGGTACGTGCCGGCGAATTCGCCGATCAAGTCGCTGAAGGACACCGACGGCAAGACGATCGCCTATTCGACCAACGGCTCGTCGACGCACGGCATCGTCACCGCGTTCATGAAGCAGTACGACCTGAAGGCCAAGCCGACGGCGACCGGCGGCCCGCGCCGACGCTGACGCAGGTGATGTCGAGCCAGATCGACGTCGGCTGGTCGGCGCCGCCGTTCGGCCTGCAGCAGCTGGACGAGGGCAAGATCCGGATCATCGCGAGTCGGCAACGACGCCACCGTGTTCAAGGGCCAGACGGTGCGCCTGCTGATCACCAACGTGCAGACGCTGCAGACGCGCAAGCCGGTCGATCGACCGCTTCATGAAGGCGTATCGCGAGACGATCGACTGGCTGTATTCGGACGACCCGGCCGCGCTCAAGACCTACGCCGATTTCGTCGGCATTTCGGTCGCGATGGCCAAGCGCACGCGCGACGATTTCTTTCCCAAGGCCGCGGTCGATCCGGACAAGGTCGTCGGACTCGACACGATCGTGCCGGACGCCGTCGCGCTCAAGTTCACCGCGGCGCCGCTGACGCAAGGAACAGCTGGCGGAACTGATCCAGATTCCGCCGCGGTGATGAGTGCGCGCACGGACCGCACGCGGGTGAGCCCCGGCGAGCAAACGGCGATGGAGCGGCCGGTCGGAACGCCGCCGCCGCGCGCCGCAATTCGGCAGCGATGTCGTCGCCGGGAACGCTGCGCGCGCTCGGCGATTCCCTACATCGCGCTCAATCCGGGCGCGAGCTTCCGCGGACTCCACGACAGTCTCGTCAACTATCTCGGCAACCGCGATCCGCAGCTCCTGCTGTGCCTGCACGAGGAGCACGCGGTCGCGATCGCCCACGGCTACGCCAAGGTGACCGGGCGCCCGATGGCGGTCGCCGTGCATTCCAACGTCGGCCTGTTCCACGCGACGATGGCGATCTTCAACGCCTGGTGCGACCGCATGCCGGTGCTGATCCTGGGCGCCACCGGTCCGGTCGACGCCGCCAAGCGCCGGCCATGGATCGACTGGATCCACACCGCGCGCGACCAGGGCGCGATCGTGCGCGCCGTTCGTCAAATGGGACGACCAGCCCGCCTCGCCGAGCGCGGCGCGCGAGGCGTTGCTGCGCGCGATGTGGCATCGCGCAATCCGCACCGCAGGGACCGGTGTACGTCAATCTCGACGCCGAGATGCAGGAAGCGCCGCTCGCGAGCTCCGCTGCCGCCGATCGCGCACGGCACGCTACACGCCTGCGGTGGCGCTGGCACCGCGCGCCGGAATCCGTGCGCGAAGCGGCGGCGCACGCTGCGCTCGGCTCAAGCGTCCACTGCTCGCTGATCGGCCGCGTGTCGCGCGATCTCGCGGCGTGGAAAGCGCGCGTCGCGCTCGCCGAAGCGCTGAACGCGCGCGTCGATCACCGACCTCAAGGTCGGCGCCGCGTTTCCCGACCGACCATCCGTTGCACGTCGACGCGCCCGGCATCTTGCTGCGGCCGAGGCCGCGCGAGGCGATCGCCAGCGCCGACGTGATCCTGAGTCTCGACTGGGTCGACCTCGCCGGCACGCTCAGCACGGCCTGCGACGGCGAAGCCTGCGGCGAAGATCATCCAGGTGTCGCTCGATCATCTGCTGCATGGCGGCTGGAGCATGGACTATCAGGGCCTCCCGCCGGTCGATCTCTTCGTCGCCGGCCATCCCGACGCGGTGGTTCCCGCAGTTGCTCGAGGCGCTCGGGTCAGATGACGCTGGCATCCGCGCGGTCCACGCCGCGCGCTCATGCGGTCTTGTCGGCGACCATCGCCGGACGGCGCAATCAGCACCGACGACATCGGCGCGTCGCGCTTGCGCGAGTCGCTCGGCGAGCGGCGCGTCTCGCTCGCATCTGCCGCTGTCGTGGAACGGCGCGAGCTGGCCGTTTCGCCATCCGCTCGATTTCCTCGGCTCCGATGGCGGCGGCGGCATCGGCGCCGGGCCCGGGATCGCCGTCGGCGCCGCGCTCGCGCTGCGCGGACTCGGGCATCCTGCCGGTCGCAGTGTGCGGCGACGGCGATTTCCTGATGGGCGCGACCGCGCTGTGGACCGCCGCGCACTACCGCATTCCGCTGCTGATCGTCGTCGCCAACAATCGCTCGTTCTACAACGACGAGGTGCACCAGGAGCGCGTCGCGCGGATGCGCGGACCGGCCGGTCGAGAACAAATGGATCGGCCAGCGCATCGCCGACCCGGACATCGACCTTGCCGCGATCGGGCGTGCGCAAGGCGCGATGGCATGGGGTCCGATCGAACGGCAGCGATGACCTCGCACCCGCGCTCGCGAAGCAGCGATCGACGCGCGTGACCGGCGGTCACGTCGCCGTCGTCGACGTGCGCGTGCAGCCCGGCTACACGCCGGCGATGACCGCCGCGCTGACTGCGGCCAAGCGATCGCGGCTGACCCACATGCTCGAGATCAACGCCGTCCGCGTCACCCGCCGCGGCATCGACCGGCGCCGGGATCGCGCCGCTGCTCGACGTCGAGCGCATCAGCAAGCGATTCCCGACGGCCGATGGCGTGATCACCGCGGTCGACGACGTGTCGTTCTCGATCGCGGCCGGCGAGTTCGTGTCGATCATCGGACCCTCCGGCTGCGGCAAGTCGACGCTGTTCAACATCATCGGCGGCCTGCGTCGGCGACTACGAAGGCCGCGTCACGGTCGCCGGCGACGACGATGTCGCGGCACGCATCCCGCGATCGGCATGGTGTTTCAGGAAGAGTCGACGTTTCCGTGGCGCACCGTGGTCGAGAACGTCGCGTTTCCGCTCGAGATCGCGGGTGTCGGCGAAGCGCGAGCGGCTGGAGCGCGCCGCGCACTTCGTCGCGATGGTCGGGCTTGCAGGGCTTCGAGCGCCGCTATCCGGCCGAGCTGTCCGGCGGCATGCGCCAGCGCGTCGCGCATCGCCCGCACGCTGGCGTCCGAGCCGCGGATCCTGCTGATGGACGAGCCGTTCGCCGCGCTCGACGAGCAGACGCGGCTGCTGCTCGGCGACAAGGTGCTGCAGATCCAGCAGGACGCTGCAAGCAGACGACGCTGCTCATCACGCACAACCTGACCGAAGCGGTGCAGCTGTCCGACCGCGTGCTGGTGATGACCTATCGGCCCGGGCCGGCTCAAGCGCGTCGTCGCCATCGACCTGCCGCATCCGCGCGACTCCGAGGTCGTCGGCAGCGAAGCGTTCGGCCGCTACGTCGCGCGAGATCTGGCAGCGATCTGCGCGAGGAAGCGAGCCGCGGCATCGCGACGACGAATCGCGCGTGCTCGCAGCGCGGGAGCGCGAGCGATGACGTCGACGGCGCTCGGGCGCACATCGCGTGGCGGCGCGCGCATCGATCGGCGTCGCGTACGGTGCTCGCGGTCGTCGCGCTGGTCGAGGTGCTGATCCGGATCGGCGCTGATCAACCGATTCATCGTGCCGCTGCCCGTCGCAGATCCTCGCCGCCATTCCGCGCATCATCGCCGAGGAGAACGTGCTGCACCGCTTCTGGCAGACGACGCAGGAGGTCGCTGTGGGCGAGCCTGCTGCTCGCCGTCGTCGGCATCGCGCTCGGCGCGCTGCTGCTACCGGTTCCGGACTCCTGCGCTGCGCCTGCGAGACGTGGGTCGGCGCGCTCGCCGCGGCGCCGATCGTGCTCATGTATCCGCTGTTCCTCGTGATCTTCGGCCGCAGCGCGACGACGATCGTGATGATCGGCTTCGCCGCCGGGCTCGCGCCGGTGATCCTGAAGACGATCGAGGGCTTGGCGGGAACGCGGCCAGGTGCTGCATCGACGTCGGCCGCAGCTTCAGGCTCACGCGCGTCGCAGCAGTTCTGGAAGATCCTGCTGCCTGCCGCGCTGCCGTCGATCTTCGTCGGCCTGCGGCTCGGACTCATCTTCGCGATGATCAACATCGTCGGCGTCGAGTTCCTGATCAACTTCGGCGGCCTGGGCCAGCTCATCAACGAACTCGCCGAGCGCTACGATCTGCCCGGAACCTATGGCGCGATCCTGCTTCGTCATCCTGGCGAGCGTCGTGTTCTTCGACCTGACCGAACGGCTCGAGCGATGGCTGCGGCCGTCGCATGACGACAGTGAGCCGCCGCGTGACGCGCCGCCGCGCATCGATCCGCGTGGCGGGTGACGCGCTGCGGATCGCGCATCATCGCCGTCGATCTGCTCGTCGCGTGGGAGGCGCTCGCGGCGTCCGGGATGGCTGTTTCGCGACGTCGTGCCGCCGCTTGCCGGCGCATCGGCACGCGCGGTCGTCCGCCTGCTGGCTAGCGCGCGACTTCTACGCGCAATCTCGGCGTCACGGCGGCCGAGATCGGCTGCGGCGCTGCGTCATCGGCGGAGTGCGCGGACTCGCGACGGGCATCCTGCTCGGCGCCAACCGCTTTCTCTCGCGGCGCCTACGAAGCGCTCATCTACTACCTCGGACCGACGCCGAAGATCATCTTCTTTCCGGTGATGATCATGTGGTTCGGCGTCGGCGCGGGCTCGAAGATCGCGATGGGCGCGCTCTCGTGCTTCTTTCCGATCGCGATCAGCGCGGCGTCGGGCATGCGCGAGATCGACCGCGTGCTGATCCGCGTCGGCCAGAGCTTTCGCGCGTCGACGTGGCAGATGGTGACCAAGATCTATCTGCCCGCGATGCGCGCAGCCGATCGTCAACGGCGTGCGGCTCGGGCTTGGGCGTCGCGGTCATCGGCACGCTGCTCGCCGGAGACCAAGCTGTCGAACCGCGGCATCGGCTACCTCATCATCCAGGCCGTACGCGACGTTCGACATGCCGCGCATGTACGCGCTGCTGATCGTGTTGTTCGTCCTTGCGATCGGCGTCAATGCGCTGATCGGACGATTGAGCGATCCGACCGCCGTCCGATACGCGCATGACGCGCCGATCACGATAACGACTGCTGCTGTCGCCGGAGCGGTACGCTCTGCCGCTCCGCCCACCAGCGTCGCGTGTACAGCGGCGAGCGCCATGGCATCGAGCCGGTTGTCAGGCGCTTTACCGAGCACGCGCTGAATCTCGAGCACCGGCTCGGATCGCTGGGACGCGTCGCCATCGCCGACGCAGGCCGATGTCGCAGCGGCCGTCGCTGCGGCAGAGCGCGGCTTCGCCGAGTGGCCGGGCGGTCGCTCCGCTCGAGCAGCGGCGCATCCTGCGGCGACGTCGGCCGAACTGCTGCGACCAGCACGCCGGCGAGCTGGCGCTGGATCGACGCGGCCAACTGCGGGCAACCCGGTGCGCGAGATGACCAGTGACGCCATGGTCGCGCAGCCCGAGCCGATTTCTTCGCGGGACTTAGTCACCGAGATGAAGGGCGCCTCGATCCCGATGGGACCTGACGTCGTCAACTTTTCTGGTGCGCGAGCCGGTCGGCGTCGTCGCGCCGCATCGTGCCGTTCAATCATCCGTTCATGTTCGCTGCCGGCAAGTCAGCTGCGCCGCTGGCAGCCGGCAATTCGATCGTGCTGAAGCCGCCCGACCAGGCGCCGTTGTCGGCGCCTGCCGGTCTGGCCGAGAGTCGTCGACGGCCTGCTGCCTGCCGGGCGTATTCAACGTCGTCCCGGCGGCGATTCCGACCGGCGCTGCGCTAGCATCGCATCCAGGCGTGGCGATGGTCGCGATCATCGGCAGCGTCGCGGCCGGGCGCGCGGTGATGCGCGCGGCCAGCGAGACGGTCAAGCCGGCTGACTGCTGGAGCTGGGCGGCAAGAACGCGCTGATCGCCTATCCGCGACGCCGATCCGGACGAGGTCGCCGGCGGCCGGTCGTCGGCGGCGTGAACTTTCACCTGGTGCGGCCAATCGTGCGCTCGACCAGCAGGGCGTTACATCCATGCCTCTACGATCACAGCGCGGTCGTGGACCGGGTCAAGGCACGGATCACTGCCTGGCAGCGCCCGGCATCGCGACGATCCAGCCACGGCACGATGGGCGCCATCGTGAGTCGGGCGCAGCGGAGACCGCGTGCTCAGGTACATCGCCTCTGCCAAAACCGAAGCGAGCGCGGCTCGTCTGTGGCGGCGACACCGGCCGTCAGACCCGGCTGCGCTGGCCGCCGGCTTCTGTCGAGGTCGACACGACAGGTATTTCTCCTGATCGTCACCTCGGCGATGCGCGTCGCCCGCGAAGTAGATCTCTCGGTAATCCGAGTGCTGGCGATCGTCTGAAGTGGTCGGACGAGGCACGCATGCGCGACGAGGTCAACGCAGTTCCCTATGGGCTCGCCTGCCGATCTGGACCAACGATCTGTCCAGCGCGCATCG
>ERZ1370068.10749-contig-942_pt1 | contig 11591 bp, 17 predicted proteins | sample MGYA00561227_ERZ1370068 | MGnify/ENA primary metagenome ERZ1370068 (study PRJEB38410, sample SAMEA6850437) | metagenome | study: Metagenomic assessment of the ecological functions of the soil: analysis of the soil microbiota associated with the...
TTCTTTGTACGCAGCAAGCGCAAAGCCCGCGGGCCTCGAAGTGTAAAACGAATGACATAAAAATGGTTTGTGAGTTAAAAAAAGTAAGACTGACTGAAGTTCGTTTATTGATATGAAATATCCAATATTATCTTTTTGCAACCCGGGACCCCTCTTCCCACAGGTTTTTCATTTAATAATTGTACATTTTCTATTCTCAACCGCAGCAGTTTTCATGAAAACAATGACATGCAAAAACAGCTGGGCTGGCGCCTGCGATCAGAAATTTCCACGCCGATACCTTTGAGGAAATGGCGGCGCAAAGTAAACACAGCACGGTATGGAAATGTTTCTGGGCCGGCGATAAAGATCATTTAGCAGCCATGAATGAAATGCAAAAAACTTATGAGCAGCCCAAATGCAATGAATGAATGGATGGAGAATAAGCGCAAGGAATTTGATGCGCTACCTGAAGGAAGTGACAATGCAGATGTCGATGATCCTCGGCGCTCCCATGTTGTCGGTCACTTAGCTAAGTAGCGTGTGAGCACAGTCTCATTTTTATTAATCGCATCGGTATGCATTCATAGCGGTTATACCCAATTTTTATAAGCCTGTTGTTAACGACAATACTTTACGGGTGCTCGAATGACAGGTATTATGGGCCATTTTTGCAGGGGCAATACAATCCCTGTATTCCCGTTGAAATTTCTCCAGTCAAACTCGTTGATGTCTTCCGGAAGAAGCCCTGCGCATCATTTGTTTCTGCTAGGCGTTTAATTCGAAGATACCTGCTCTGATACAACGATCCATAAAATTTGTCTGGGTAAATTTGGACTCACCGCTGAACACCCTGGCCTGGCATCATCACTCAAGTCTTGTCAAACTGCTCGAGGTTCAACTTCGGATCGATCCTTTCGTTTGCCTGTATAATTTCCATCCCAGCTGGTCTTTTGCCCGCTCTTGCAGCATTCCGTCCAAGGATTGCCGTTAACGTAGACTCCACTCCAGGTTTTAGTGTGGATGATATAATTGCCGGACTCGATACTTTTGATGAATGCGTTTTCTTTATTCGCGTCGGCATCCTGAAGCGATGAAAGGAAAACACCGGCCGCCTGTTTCGCGACTGATCTCGCTTTCGTCTTTGGACGCCTGAATCCCGATGGCCTTTGTACCATTGATAAAAACACCACCGCTATGAGTGTGCCTCTGCCACTCCTTCGTGTACCGGATAAAACGGCAACAGACATCGCCAAAAAGAGGAGCCCAATCTGCGTGGAATGAATGCTCACGTTAATATTGTTGGGATATTGATAAGCTACTCAGGTAATTGTCTCCAGGTATTGCCCAGTTTGGGTCCTCCTTTCAAACCCCGGTACCTGTAGCGTTGATCGCATGCTCCTTCAATGTCCAGTTGCATACATCAAGCATATGGAATGCCCTGGTCCAGTAAGATCCCGCACGGAGAGTTCTTCAAAATGGAAATGGTTACGGATACGAAACTCATCATCCGGACATGTTCTTTGGTTCGGCAACATCGGTTCCCGAAGAGATATAGAATAGTTGTGCATTCATCAGCTCGCCAATATCACCCTGCTGAACTCTTTCTCACCATTTCACGCGTAAACAGAAGCATACCGGATCTGGAAGCCGATCGCTAACGCTCAACTTGCTGCTTAGCTTTTCTCCAACCCGGTAATACTCTTTGACAACCTTCGAGTATCCGGGGCTCACAGGTTTTTCGCAATATACATGCTTACCGCCATCGACCGCAGCCTCCAAAATAAAGGATGCTGCGCAAGCTGAGCTGTTGAGATGCGTACGGCATCGACATCTTTGTTTTCAGACTTCAAATAAGCTTTTGAGTCCCTTATACATGAAGGATGAACTGATGGCGGGCAAAGTTTTATGCTGAATTCGAATTGGCTGTAAAACCGGCAACTCCTTTCTGCAATTTGTCTCGAAAAGATCGGCCATGGCAATGATATGTATGTGGTGTTCTGCGACATGGACGCGATCACTGCTGTTGCCCCTGTTGCCACAGCCGATGATCCCAACCCGGATCAGTAGAATTAACACGCGATTTAAAACGATATCGGGTTTCAGAATAGTAAATGCCGAAACCGTGGCTGCGTTTTTGAGAAAGGTCAGCTGTCTTTGTATGGCTGAGATTTTTATGAAATGAAAATTTTGTATCTGTGAGGGAAGATACAAAATCCAGGTGATCCCGTACCCTACTTGCAAGCGAAAGCCTCTTTAACCGTGTATAAAAGCAAAACTTTATCTTTTTTTTTCCTTTCTGGGTAAATTTCGCCCAAAGCCATTTGCTGCTAGGAGTCTCGATCATTTAGTTGAATCCGCTCAAGCCAGGTCGGATGACAAAAGGAGGTTTACATTATTATTATTACACTCAGCCTGTATTCGTGAAGTGGTATTCAATACATCTCCCGAATAAACGATATCTTTTTTACAACGCCTATCTCACCTACAGTGGCCTCGCCGATATGCAGCCCGGCTTTAAATGAAGGAAGCAGGTCATACTCACGCCTGTAATGTTCTTTTCTTTGTTCCAAAGCCTGCTGAACGCGGAAGAAACACTGAATGCAATTATTTTCTGCAAGACCTTTTTCAGCGGGCCATGTCACCACCACTTCATCTCCTACATATTGGTATATCTCTCCGTGGCTGTTTAAGATAGGTTCAGTAATATCATCAAAAATCTCTTTCATCAACGCGAAGAATTTTTACTGTTCATTTTTTCAGCAATAGTTGTCGAAGATCTGAGATCGAGAAACATGAAGATCCTTTCCTCCTGCCGCGGATGATGGTATTTGCCGGTAATAAATTTCCATAATATGCCGGGTCCAAACTTATCGTTGACCTGGAGCATAAACTGAGTAACTGAAACCAACAATCCAAATAGAAAAACATTAATAAGGAAGGAAGGAGAAAAGATATTGAACAGCACATTATGTACCGACTCTGATAACGCAAAAGAAAAACTTCCATTGAAAGAAAAATAAACAAAATCAATAATCAAACAGCCCGGCTATTGCGAGGCCCAAATAGGTAACGATAAAGAGAAGCCCTGCGTTGATGATCCCGGAATGCAAAGGACTTTCGGCGATAACGGGAACCCAATTTAAAACCAACAGCCATCCACCAGCAAAAACCGCCAAATATTCCAACCACAAGAGTTCCTGCAAATTCGTTCCAAAATGGAATTGAACCAGAGAGTTCTTTCAGTGCAACGAAGTCATAAATAAAAAAATATTGACTGATGAAGGAAATGCAAGCGAACAGCGTCCAGCATAAAGTAATGATCATCACTGTCTCGCATCTTTTTCGGAACCCGGTTTCCTTGTCATTAGTAAACCTCGCAGTTTCAGGAGATGAAACTGGTGGAGTGTATACAATTTAAATTATATAGTTGAATATACGTTGTGATTCGATCGCCACGGTGCAGCCTGTCCCATTCGGTTCGGGACTCCGTCCACCGGAAATAAAAATATAAAACGGGAAGTGATGCGTGAAGACACGCATCACGGCCTCTTTTTCAAATAAATTTAACTTTATCGAATCATCGCTAATTCGCTAGCCACGGTGCGGTGTCTCCCACGCACCGGAAGATCCAGCTCAATCAAAACTAATTAGCTTTCCTTTGCAAATAACCAATCGCCACGGTGCGTAGCCCGTCCCGACTTCGACTCCACACTGCGAGGTCAAACTATGGGAACGGGAAGGGATGCGTGAAGACACGCATCCCGCGTCTTCAAATAAATTAGCTTTATTGAATGGATCAAATCTTTATTTCAACCTCAACGAAAATCACACATTGACAGAGGTGAAATATATTTTTGGACAGCTACAATCAATGACTGGAAACACTTGCTGGAAAAAGACGAGTATAAAGATGTAATCATAGATTCGCTGCGGATAGGCTCTGACTGGTCAGGGAAAGATCGATGTCTTGTGCTTATCATCATGCCAAATCATTTACATCTTATTTGGCGGGTAAATGAACCAAATGGAAAGGGAGTCACCGCAAGGTTCATTTCTGAAATACACAGCTCATATGTTCAAGAAAATGGTGAAACACGGAAGGCATCGGAAACTTTCAGCATATAAAGTGGAGGTCAAAATAAAAGTTTGAATTCTGGCAAGGCGAGATTCATTGGCAATACCTTTATTTACCCGCGAAGTAGCTTTACAAAAGTTAAACTACCTGCATGACAATCCATTAAAGAGCATTGGAATTTAGTAAAAGACCCAGCTGACTATAAATATTCATCAGCCAGGTATTACGAGCTAAACGAAAGAACTTTTCCTTTCTAAAAGATTTGCTTGAAGAAATTTAATCGCATGATGCGTGAGAGACACGCATTACGACGATTAGGCCGATCGCCACGGTGCGTAGCCTGTCTGATTCTTCGGGATCTCCACGCACCGGAAACAAATATAAAACGGAAGTGATGCGTGAGGACACGCATCACGGCGATTGGCAATGACAAGCAGATGCATCACAAAGATCCAGGCAATCAAAACTAATTAGCTTTTCCTGTACAATAACCGGCGAACATCAGATAAGGACCGCGCCCCAGACGATCAGTGAAATGATTGCACCGATCCAGGCCCACCTTATTCTTGATTTATTATCCTTCCCGATCAGGTACGCAATTAAAACGCCTATTAAAGACAGGAATAAACCCAACAACAGTCCCCTGAGACTGAAAACACCTCCCCCTCCTACAGGCGGCTTTGTGAGATATTTTTCAATGCTTTTCCTGCTGAAAGTTCCGTCCTCATTTATACTTTTTTCAACTGGCGCTGACTTAGCTTGAACTGCACCTTTTCGAGAAAATTTCATTTTTTTGCCACTCAGCGTTTCAAAATCCTTCACACTGATACGGGAAAGATCCATCAATGAGATCAAGTGGCCAGTTTTTCCAACAGGCAGATAAACCTCATCGGCTTTCAGAGGATTCCTGCCCGCTGACGAAGGAATTGAATTCGTTGTGGAGTTGACTGAAGAAAATACCGGCAATAAATGCAAAAAAGAATAATGATCTTTTTCATAATACTAAATTTTGGTTTTACACTAAAACTAATTTATCAAACTATCCATAACATAATTGATCGATCATGCCTCGCAACAGTGAGTGCATTGGAAGATTTTCTCAGAATGCGGTAAACTTAAATTTCTGTCCGCCTACAGAAGCTTCATACATCAATCCGCCTTTTTGCTGTGTGTATATCATGACCCCATCCCTGTATTGTGCGTTTGCAGAAGCACCTGCTTTTGCAGCAACTGCTGATGCCTGGGCGGAAAATTCGAATTTATTTTTTTGAACCGATCCAGCGCCTCCTGGTTTTCAAAGAATATCAATTCCCTGTAGGCCTGGCCTCCCAAGTTGCAAAGCCTACGCTTACCTGGGACATCTTTGCCTTTGCCTATCATTTTTCCTTTTTCATAAACAATACCATTTCCGGATGCGCCACCTACACCCACCTGCACCTTTGCCGACATTGGGAAACATAACGTAGCCCGCAGCGCCTTCAAATAATTTGCTCAGTAAATCATCTGTTTTAATGAATTCTGCTTTCGCGGTATTGCAGTCTTCAATTAAATCTTTTTCCTTATCCGATTGGGCCCTGCGCGGAGTTTGTAAAAAATATTACTGAAGAAAGCAACACTGATTGCATGATCAGTGTGATGTTATACTTTTTCATTGTTGTAAGATTTAAATTTCAGAATATAAATTTTATTTTTTCAGAACTACATCGCTGGGAAAATATCAGGACCATTTTTCTTCTTTTCCACTTCATTTACAGAACCCGGATATTCACATCCTGCTTCGGTAAAGAATTTTGCTCACCTTCTTTCTTAAGAGCTTCATCTATGGCCTCAATTACATCACTTTTTATTTGGGTCCAGGTATCAAAATGTTCAATCCAGAATAATATCCTGATATCAATAGAACTGCTGTTGAAATCCTTTATTAATACTGATGGTGGTGGGTAAACCATAATTCTTTTATCCGCGGCCAAAAGATCCAGTAACAGTTTTTTTGGTTTTTCCAGGTTGGTGCCGTAGGCTAGTTTTGTCTCTATTTCCACACGACGGTTGCTGTTTCCCTTGTCCAGTTTATCACGTTGCTCGCTCAGGAAGACTCCCATTGGGAATAATGACATCGGCTCCATCCCAGGTAGTGATTATACTGCTTCGGAAACCCATTGACTTCATCGTCCCCGATTGTCCTCTGAACTCAACCACATCCCCCACCTTGATGGGCTTTTCAAAGGCGAGGATCAATCCGCTCACCAGGTTATTGATCAGGGATTGCAAACCAAAACCGATACCTACGCTTAATGCTCCTAAAATTATCGCCAGCCTGTCCATGGGAATGCCGGCAGCAGCAAATGCCAATAACACACCAATAGTTATTATTGAAATTCGTATCAGCAGAAGCCAGCTGCCAATGCCTGCTCTTTTTTCCACGATTCGCTCGCAACACCCTGGTCACCCGAAGCAAAAATGTAACAATGCTGGAAATTATGCCCGACAAGATAAGGATCAGGAAAAACACGAAGAACACTTTGGATAGTAAAAGTGGTTTCGCCAATTGTTCTTTCTTTCACAAGGTAATCGGTGAACTGCCAGCTAAGCTTCCTGAAGAAATAGAAGCTGCGTCCAAATAAGATAAACCAACCGATCACAAGCAGATAATAAAATACTGGCGGCACTTTTTGCCTACCCTTTCAAAATCAATATACAAAGTTTTTCTATCCGGTGTTTTGTATATCCTGGCAGCGATGGTCAGCATTTCATTAATCAGCCGTATTACCCAGAAAAAAGTATGCCATTGATCAGGCCGAAAATACCACTGGTTAAAAGAGACTTCGAAAAATTATACCTCCCATAAAGGTTGGCTACTGCGGATATAAGTTCCATCAAAATGAAGAAACCGATAAATATCCGGACGCCTTTTTCTCTTAATTCTGTCCGGCGGCGGCTTAATTAAAAAACAACACCAAAGATCACTCCCGTTAATGACAGTAAAAGCATTCCCCATCTTTCAATGCGGGAAGCCTGCAGTGTTAAGTTGTCAATAGCTGCCAGGAAAAACATCAACACCATTATGATCCATGCAGACCTCCAGTATTTCGTAATGAAATTCCGGAAAATGAATGTAAGAGACGCAACTGAAATGATCCACAATACGATACTGAATCCAAATGGTGGAGCTGGGAAGATGAATTGGAAAACAGATAAGACAATAAGTACCGATGACAAAAGGGGATAACGTAAAAACAAGGTATTCCTGCTGATCGGTAGGTGACGATTGAGTTGCACTGTAATTTTTCTTCAAATTTCTTAGAAACAGCGTTAGACCTGCAATCAATAACAACAGGAACGCAATCCGGCCTGAATTTTCTTTGAATAAAAGAAAAAACCAACCTCGCTTTTTCTTTTGACAGGTGATAAATTTCACGCAAGAGGCCTTCTGAAAGCTACCGGCTGCCAGAGATTGACCGTTTCCCGGTCTGACAAAGAAGAAGAAAGATCATCCCTGTAATTTTCAATCTGCTCAATACCATCTTCCAGCTTAATGATAACAAAATTTACCCTGGTTTGTAATAGCTGTACCTTTTGAATCGCCTTTTTAAGCAGGCTATCAGCGGGTCTCATTTCTTTTGTCACCCGTGTTATTTTGCTGATCAAATTCATGAGGCTGACAGAATCTGAAGGCAATTCAATAAGAATACTGTCGCTGGCCAGTGAGTCAATTTGGTTCTGGAAACCCACCATGCTTTTAAGATAGGAATCCAGTGACTGTTTCGCAATTTCTGTTCTGTTAAGCAACTCCTTCAAAAGAGTAGAATGAAGTAGCAAGGTTTCTGTCTGTTTGTGTGGATGCCTTTATTTGTGAAAATGCCATCGCCGGCCACATCATATAAGCGAAGCTCATAATCCAGTTCCGATGCGATACCTGCGGTATCAATTCCTTTTTCTAAATAATCATTTGCTTTTTGGGAGACCTTCATGATATTATCAAGGATCTCATTTTGTCTTGCAGTGATCTTATCGGCATTGAACTGCGCAAGTGTTTCTTTTGATTTCATCTGCTACCCGCTGTCTTAGCGGGATCAAAACCTCTTTGGTTACTGTATCTGTTATGATCGTATCATGGGCAGGAGGTGTTCCTGCTGGGCAGATCCAATAATGCAAAATGAAGATGCAAAGATAAGTAGAGAGATGTGCAATAACTTTCTTGCCATTAAAAGCCTTATTAATTCATGATTGAAACGGTTACAAAAAGCAGTAGACAAAGGAATTTACGAAGAAATTGTTTATCCGCCGGTTGTCAGCAGCTGATCCTTCTTTCGGTAAAAGATAGCAAGTTTCGCGTTTCATTACAATAAAAGCTGCCGGGATTTATATTATTGAGCAATCAAAATAATAAATATGACAACAATAGAGAGCATTATGTTGCGGGCTCCATGCATTTCCTGGTACTTGCAGGCTGATAGTATTTAATTTATGATTTGATCTTACTCCTTTGTCAATGGTGCCATTGACAAGATTAGCAAAAAATCAATGGAAGTTCTCCTATAAAATATGTTGGATAAACAATTTTGAAACTGCAGGCAAAGATTCAGGAAAATAATATAAATGTTCATACTGCTTATCATGTAACCTATGTTCAACCAAATCAATTCTGTGCACACAACCTTTCACGCTAATTGGCCGTTATGCCGGGTTGCACCTTAGCGACCTTCATTCAATAAAGGAAGATGTAAATGAAAAAAACAGTTATTGACCTTGTCCTGCCCGTTATTTTTTTGGTTGCTTGCAATAAGAATGAAGGCGATCATGCTGTGCCACCGGGACATCCGTCTATTGCCGGCAAATGGAATGTTGATAGTGTAAACTCTTTACTTTTATAATGCTGCAGAGCTTGCTTGATAGCAGCGAAATTGGCTATCACCTATGGCAGGTTTAGAATATCCCTTATATTTTCAATTCAATGATGATTACAGTTGGTCAGAATCACTGGTAGTACGTTTAGACACTAACGTTGTAGCTAAAGGCATTTACAGTTATACATCCAACAACACCTTTAATTTAATATACCCGGATGCCAGCCCTGCCAGAAAGAAGGAGCCGTGCAATATCATTTCATTAACCAACACGTCATTTATTTTCAGCAAGCAACTTCCAACAGTTTTCAACGGCACGGACCCCGGCTACATTAAATATGTCTTCAGGCTTACAAAAATGAGAAATAATTTTTCCGGAGAGATAAATAACGTGCTGTTGGTTACTTCAAAGAATGACAGACTGTTCCTTGTTGAAATACACACAAGTTCCTTCACCCCTGTCAACTTCGTTGACAGCAGGAGATGCGTAAACGCTATGTCCTGGCTTTATGGATGTTTTGATACCAGTATTACGAATCCTGGCGATCAGGAATGCAGAGAGAATAACAAGCGTACTCTGTACATTTTCGTTGGCCAATAATGAGTGGATTTTTCTCATAAAAAGGTTTTTCAGTTAAAGAATAGGATTTGGATTCCCTGAGCTGACTCGGATAAAAAATTCAGTTTTGTGAAAACTGGTAGGGTAGGATTAATGTGTAAACCTAAAAATTAAAGTGACCGTGTCAAGTATAGGTAATGAGTTTTTATTGTGCAATTCAGAAGAAATATTTTTTAATGAGCTGTGGCGTGAGTGCCGGTCCATCTTATTGTGCCGGATTTTCGATGTAGGATTGCAATAGAGATGCCTTATAGCCATCTCAGCTTTTATTCTAACTTTCAAAACAGGTAATGCTCATCACCTCAAGATGATCTATAGCCAAATTTTATTTTATTATCCTTCAATAAAACCAACACATGATGAATACAAATAAGTTCAAACTGCTTCTTCCTCTGCATGGCTGGTAGTAAATACAGTAAGAGCCCAGGATATGTGGACATATTTTACTCCTGATGATTTTGCCAAACGAAGAGCCAAAGTGATGGAGCAGATCGGCTGATGGTGTTGCCATAATGCAGGGTGCAGAGCTTCCCGAAGCCTTTGTAAAATTCAGGCAGGATAATAATTTCTATTACCTCACAGGAGTTGAGATGCCCGGTGCTGCTTTAATAATAGATGGCAAAGCCAAAACATCTTTGTTATTCGTGCCGGATAAAATACCCGGTGATATAAAAGAGGAAGCCCAGCATTGTTCCGGGTACAGCATCAGCTTCATTGTATAAAATGGACGCGGTAAGATCTCTTACTGCTTTTACTGGCCACACTGCAATCATTATGCGCCTCGCTTGGCCAGCCTTTCTATCTTGTTTCTTCACCGGAAGAAACAACCGAAATGACAAGAGACCGGGGCGACGCATTGCGGGTAAGCCGTATGAATGATCCTTGGGATGAACGTATACTCAAGGAAGTAAATTTTATACAGCAAAATAAAGGAGCGATACCCGTTGGTGGCTGTCAAAGATCTTACGCCTGTTCTGGATATGCGATGCGTTGGGTGAAAGATGAGAAAGAAATTAAAGTGATCCGCGAGTGTGGACGCATTGGCGCCCTTGGTTTTGATGAAGCCATGCGGGTGACCCGCCTGGGAATTTATGAATACCAGGTAGTGGCAGCCTGCGATTTTGTTTACCAGAATGAAGGCACACAGGGCCCGGCTTATTTTGCCATTGCCGCATCAGGTGAAAGAGGGATTGAGCTGGCATTACAATGCCAACAATCACCTGCTGAAAGAGAGGCGATGTGATCCTGCTTGACTATGCACCTGATCATCATTACTACACTACCGATATCACCCGTACATGGCCTGTAGCTGATAAATTTTCAGATGTGCAACTGAAATATTACAACTGTATCAGGGAAGCGGAAGAAAAGGTAATCGCAGCAATGAAGCCGGGTGTTACGGTGAACGATCTGAAGAAAATAGCCAAAGACGTTTATATAAAGCACGGCTATGAAAAATTATGGCTTGATTATATCTGGGCATTTTGTTGGCATGGCTGTTCACGATGTGGGTCCCTATGATAAACCCTTTGTACCGGTGTGGTGTTCAATGTAGAGCCTATTATTGAAGACAAAGATCTTAAAATTCATCTGCGGCTTGAAGATACCGATCGTGACCACGGCCACCGGATCAGAAAACCTGACCGCCGGCAACAACGGTAGTACCCGAACAAATTTATAAACTGATGAAAGAAAAGGTGTGGGAGAAAAACCGCCTTTTGATACCGCTGCCCGCTCTAGTAGATTTCGCGTACGGCGCAAAGCTCGACAAAGTCGACCAATGAATCAATGTTTGTATTCGTCGCGTTACTCTGCGCCTTTAACAACTGCTAAATATGTGCCTTGATATCGGCAACACTCCATTCGCTCACGCTTTCGCAGCTGCGATGCTGCATGCTCGGTCGACCACTCCAGCCGTGGCTCCGTTTCCATGTTGTTCGTTTACGATAACCCGCTGTTTATTGACAACCGCATTTAGCGCATTCATTTATGAAATATTCTTGTGAAAGGATCTGTGATAGATCTTCAAAATATAAATGTCAAATAAAAAACCACTATTATGAAACTGCTC
>ERZ1370068.6219-contig-5216_pt1 | contig 11577 bp, 15 predicted proteins | sample MGYA00561227_ERZ1370068 | MGnify/ENA primary metagenome ERZ1370068 (study PRJEB38410, sample SAMEA6850437) | metagenome | study: Metagenomic assessment of the ecological functions of the soil: analysis of the soil microbiota associated with the...
CGAAGTCCAGTGCCGCTCCTCAACCTCGACAATCGTGGAAGTTAAAGCGCCGCCGACGAAGTGGACGCGCGTAGCTCCGTCCTTCTACTATCAGACGACGCCTGACGCCCTCGAGAACGAGATGGCGACATCTTGGTCACGCGCTCAGACGTCCTAGCCACAAGCAGGTGGGCTATCCTCGGCATCTTCCTGACTGGGCGGCGACGGCGACGAACTACGCCAACTGCATGGGCCCAGGCGGTCGCCGCCGTGATCGGACCGAGCCGCGTCCGGGCGCAACGCGCGGACGCGGCTCGGCCACCCTTGCCGCCCGGGGCGGCTCTGCCGAGCGGAGCTTCCGGGTTAGGCTGGAACAGGGCGAGCCTGGACTCGTCGCGGAAGTCCCGGGCGTTGAGCGTCCAGAGCGCGGCACCGCTCGTCCGAGCACATGCGGCCACGCAGAGGTCGAACCCACGCTAGCCCGCGCGCGGTACCAACCGATACAGCTCGGCGGCCAGGGCAGCCTCACGCGGGCCGAACGGCAGAGCCTCGGCCGCCGGCAGCAAGCGCCTCCTGATGCAGGGCTCCGCCTCGCTGCCGTGGCCCGCGCAACCACTCGTACAGGACGAGGGCGGCGATCCCGATGCGCTTCGCCCTGATCGAGCACTCCGCGCAGCGCCGGAGCGGAGCGGCGCGGTCCGGTCAGCGCGTCGACCAGGATAGAGGTGTCGAGATGAATCACCGACGCCGCGTGGCCGTCCGGCGCCGGCCCCATCGGCGCCGTGACGCACGAGCCTGTCCGAGCTCGACGTCCACTTCCGCGGCGGTCCGGGTGGGTGGCTTCCTGGACCATGCGATCGACGATCGCCAGCATCCGGCTCCGCTCGCTCGTCGCTCAGCTTGGTCGGAGCGAGCCTCGTATTCCCGGACACCGCCTCGCGGACGACGTGACTCTGCGGCTTCGCGAGGCGCGGACGCGGTCCAGCCGCAGGCGCTCGACCGTCTGCTCATCCAAGGTGAACGTCACTTTTACCATACTCGCGCCATACTACCATATCCAACCATATCTGAGATCCGAACGCAGGCCGAGCGCGGCTCACGTGCGACCGGATACCCGAGCGCGGCTTATCCCAGCTTTACCTCGCAGGGAATTCGTCGGGGTCCGCGCTCCGCGGCACGCCTGGTCCTCGAAAGCGAGGGCTCACCCATGACGTCCACAGGAAATCCGGCAGATCGTCCACCAGCACCTGGCCGCCGAGGCCCGGCACGACTGCCGCGGCGGCGGCCGCCACCACGCGCCCGGCGGCTACTACCATCACGTCCCCTCGGCCTGCGCCTCGAGGGCCGGGGACGCGGTGGCGAGCGGGTAGCGCGTCGAGCTTCGCGGCGCTTCCCCGACAGCGAGGTCGTCAACGACGGCGAGGCGGTTGAGGGCAACACCTATGTCCACTGGGGTCGGTTCCGGGGCACCGTGGCCGGCTCCTGGCTAGGTCTGCCGCCGACCAACCGGCGTCTCGATCTCCCTTTCGCCGCGGTGATCGAGGTCCGCGACGGCCGCATGATCGGCGAAACGCTCTACTACGACCTCGACACGCTCTGCGCGCAGTCCGGTCACACCATTGAGGCCGTGCGTGCCGCCGCCGACGGCATCCGCCGCGCCGCGGTCAGCGCCCGTCCGGCCGCCTGACGCTCGAAGACGATCGACCGACCCGCCGCCGCGAGCGTGTCGGCGGCGGGTCGGTCCCCGCTCGCGAGCACGCGCCCGGCGATGCGAGGACGCGCGGCGGGTGAGTGATCCGGCTAGCTCCCGGTCTCGGGCACAGTCATCACTTCCAGGAGATGGCCATAGGGATCCTCGAAGTAGAAGCCGCGCCCGCCCCGGCGACTGCAGGATCCGGCCGTCGGTGTGGCTGTCCGGCCCGCTGCCGTAGGGGATCCCCTGGCCTGACCCGGCCGAAGATCGCCTCGAACTCCGCATCGCCGACATGAAATGCGTAGTGATGGCTCCGCCCGACCCGGGGGTCGAATCCCGGGCCGCCCCATGGCTCGGGCTCGTCGGCGAAATCGAAAGTCAGCCTTGTCGTTGATCTGCACCTGCGCGAAGTAGCTGGGGCCCGGCTTGACCGTCAGGCCAGAAGATCTCCGCGAAGAACTCGGCGGAGGCGACCTTGTCTTCGCCGGCACGATGGTGTGGTCCAAGCGGAATCGCCACTGGCGACCTCCAGATTGCTTCGTCTTCTCCCGGGGCGCTCCACCAATGGTTATACCGCGGCCCGCCCGGCGGGGCGAGCGGGAACACTCCTGCGCAAACAACACTTCAATCGGATGCGTGAGCGTGAAGCGGGTTATCGTTGAGGCATGTCTCGACTGGCTTCGAGCAAACGAGCCCGCCTTCCCGGCCAGCGCCTTCGCCTACGTGGACTCGCGCGGCCGGCGGCGGCTGCCGATCCACGACGAGTCGCACGTGCGGAACGCCCTGGCCCGATTCAGCCAGGTCGCCTTCGAGGACGAGGCCGCCCGCGAGCGCGCTCGCATGCGCCTCCTGAATGCGGCGAAGAAGTACGGCATCGTGCCCGTCGGCTTCATCACCGGGCAGCTGCAGTCGGAGCGGAGAAACGCGGCGGCCGGCCGCCTCGTGATCGAGCTGGGGCAGCACGCGGCCCCCGGTGAGCTCGAACAGCGCTTGCGCAGCGTCCTCCGCGATCCGACCCTGGCCGTCCTGCACTGGTCCGACGCGTCCGGCGCGTATCTCGACGGCACGGGCAAGCCCGTTCCGCTTCCGGCCGAGGGAGACCCGCGCGGCGTGACCTTCCTCGAGCGCCAGGGTCGGCCGATGACGGCGCTCGTGCACGACCCGACGGTCCTCGACGATCCGGGCCTCGCGCAGACCGTGCTGGCAGCCGTGCGCTTCGTCGTCGAGAAGGAGCTGGTGCACGGCCAGATCCAGGCCACGTCGACCGACGCCGCGGCGCTCCCCACCGGATTCGTCACCCTCCTGATGACCGATATCGAGGCGTCCACGGCCCTGCTTCGGGGTTGGGCGACCGCTACGGCGACCTGCTGAACGACGTCAGAGGCATCCTCCGCACCGCGGTGCTGCGCGCGAGCGGCCACGAGATCGACGCCCGCGCCGACGAGTACTTCGCGGTCTTCGAGCGGCCGGCCGCCGCCATCGACGCGGCGGTGGCCATCCAGCGTGCGCTCGGCAAGCGGGCATGGCCTGGTGATCTCGACGTCCGCGTCCGTGCGGGGATTCACAGCGGCCGCCCGACGCTGACCGGATGTCGGGTACATCGGGCTGGCCGTGCACACCACGGCGCGCGTCTGCTCGGCGGCCCACGGTGGGCAGATCGTCGTCTCCCGCGACACCAGGACCGCCGTCGGGCCATCGGCGCCGACGGGCGTCCGCTTCCACAGCCTCGGCCGACATCGCCTGCCTGGCCTTCCGGACATCGAGACGCTCTTCCAGGTTCAGGCGAAGGGGCTGCGCGCCAAGTTCCTCAAGCCTCGAATCGCACGCCGCTCGACCGCTCGCTCCCCGGTCAGGTCCCCGTCGGCCCGCCGGCCTTGAGCCTGGCGCGGCATCAAGCGCCTGTCGGTGTCATCGGCCAATCAGGTCGACGACGCGCCGGCTCGCAGCGCGCAACCGCCTCACCTGCAGCGTGACACCGGCGATGAGACTGATTGACACACCCGAACGATCGTTCTATTATTGACCTATGACAACGAGGTCGACGGGCAAGGGAGCGGAGACGCGGCAGGCGATCCTGAACCATGCCCGGCGCTGGCCACACGCGTCGGCATCGAGGGACTGACGATCGGCCGGCTGGCCGACGACCTCGGGATGTCGAAGAGCGGCCTCATCGCGCATTTCCGGACCAAGGAGGCGTTGCAGGTGCAGGTTCTCGAAACGGGCGCGCATCGCTTTGTCGAGGAGGTCCTCCGGCCCGCGCTGAAGGCGCCGCGCGGAGAACCCCGCCTCCGGGCGCTCTTCGCGGGCCTGCTCGCGTGGGAGGCCTCGCCGTCACTGCCGGGCGGCTGCCCGCTGATCGCCGCCTCTCCGAGCTCGACGATCGGCCAGGCCCCGCCCGCGACTACCTCGTCCAGGCGCGTCGTGATTTCCTCGACCTCCTGGTGGGCACGGCGCGCTCCGCCGTGCAGGAGGGCCAGTTCCGCGCCGACCTCGATCCCGAGCAATTCGCCTACGAGTTCTGGGGCGCCATGCTTCGGGCATCACCACGCATCCCGGCTGATGCGGGATCCGCACGCATCCGAGCGCGCGGCGCGGGCCTCGACGCGTTGCTCCGCGCGGCCCGCGCCGGCGCCAGCCCCGTCAGGACGAGCCGGGCCGTCCGCAATACTCCGCCCGAGCCTTCGGTCCAGACCGTAGGAGGGAGGCCGTCCATGCTCAGCCTTCGAGGCATCCGTTTGGCCAACAGTAGAACGATCGTTCGTACTGACGATTCGGCCTCGGCCGTGCCAGGCTATCCGTGGGCGCTCATTCGCCCGCTCGAGCTGGACGACGGCGCGGCGCTGCGGATGCGCCCGATTCGCCCGGACGACGAGCCCCGTCTCGAGGAGCCTCTTCCATCGATTGAGCCTCGCGCACGGTCTACCAGCGCTTCTTCCGCGCCTACGACCGGCTGCCCGACCACTGGTACCACCGCTTTGCCCACGTGGACTACCGCACGCGGCTCGCGCTCGTGGCAGAGCAGCAAGCAGGCCGGCGGGCCGCTGTTGCACGCGGTGGCGCGCTACGAGCCCGGCGAGGCGGACGGCACGACCGAGATCGCCATCGTCGTCGAGGACGCCTGGCAGCATCGCGGCCTCGGCACCTCCTGCTCGACGCCCTGCTCGCCGCGGCCGAGGCCCGCGGCCTGCACCGATTCACCGCCGACGTCCTGGCCGACAATCGGCCGATGCTCCGCAGTCCTGACGCGCGTCGCCCACGTCCGGCGCCGTGACCTCGAGGCCGGGTGTCCTCACGATCAGAATTCGAGCGACGACAGTTCCCCGGGATCGGCTCGCCTGATCGCGGACGGCGGGTACGAAGGGGCGAGCGCCCTCGGCTCCGGACAGCCCGGCGTCGGAGTACCGCCGGCGATCGATGGGACGTGGCGAGTGTACGATCGAGCGCGTCACCCCTGGCGACTCGACAGATCGCCCACGAGCCGCTGGAGCCGCTCGACGATCCTGGCGCGCGCGCCTTCGTAGCCTTCGCTCACGGCGGGCACGTCATCCCACCGCTCGACATGCTGCCCGCCCGGGGCCGCGACGTCGCAGCCGAAGCTGACGATGCGCGTCGCCGTGCGCAGATCGTGGAGCGTGACCGGGCGCGGGCGTGCCTGGCGCGGGGATGAGGCCATCGGCCGCCAGTCCCTTGACCGCCGCCGGCGTCAGCTCCGGATCGGGCACGGTCCCCGCCGCGACGGCGGCCAAGCTGTAGGCCCTGCGCGGCCGCGAGCGACCGGAAGTGCGCCGCGGCGACGACGCTCTTCGCGGCCCCGTGGAGACAGACGAACAGCACCCGCTTCGTCGACGGGCGCCCCCGCCCGGGCCCGGCAGAAGTCGTAGAGCGCGTCGTACAGCGGAAACTGGCGCGCCATGTTGTCGTGGTCGTCCCGGCTGATTGCCTGAAAGCCCGTCGCGGCGGCGTAGAGACCGGCCGACTCGGGCGTGAGGTCGCGGTGGTCGGTATCGGCACCGCGCACGATCTCCGCGAGTGCGACCAGCGCCGGGATCGTCGAGGTCGTAGCGATCGAGGAAGGCGTCGAACGAGCAGCGGGGGCCGTGATGGCCGAGCTCCACGTCGGGCACGTCGAAGGGCGTGGCATGCTCGCGCCGCGCGACCGCCAGCACGTCGCCCGCGGGAACGAAGAGGAACTCCGGCGCGGGGTCGACGAAGCGCGTGATGAGCCACGGGCAGGCGATGCGGTCGACTCGGGCACGTTCGCGGGTGATCCATTTCATGGTGTTGTCTCCTATGCGCGGAGCGCAAAGATGATGACAGCGCGACCGTGCTCGGCCGCGTCCCGCGGCCGGACTCATCGCACAGCCCGGCCTCCCGGCACCGTCGCCGCCAGAGCGCGGCGACGTCGATCGGCGAAGGAGGGACAGCGAGGGCCATGACGGCAATGTAACGATGTATGCATGATGTGTCAAGTGTTACTTTCACCATTGCTCATCGGAAGGGCGGCTCCCGTGGCGGGTGGCGTGCTATCGTGTGCCGGTGCGCTGGCTCACCCTCTTGATCAGCTCTGCCCGCATCGCCAACGCGGCATCGCGTGGCGGCGTGGCGAAAGCTGCGGCGGATGGGGGCCGTCAACCTGCGCGGCGCGGCCTGGATCCTGCCCGAGACGCCCGAGACGACGGAGCTCCTCCAGTGGCTCGTTCAGGAGATCCGGTCGGCCAAGGGCGAGGCCGTCCTGCTGCACGTCGACCAGATCGAGCCGCTCACCGACGATCAGCTCCGGCGACTCTTCGATCAGGCGAGAGAGAGCGGACTATCAGCCGATCATCCGCGGGTGTCGCGAAGCGGTTGCGCAGCTCGACCGCCACCGGGCCGCGCCGCACACCGGCGGGGACGCGATCAAGGCGAAGGCCGAGGGGATCAAGCGCGAGCTGGAGCGTGTCCGATCGATCGACTACTTCGACAGCAGCGCCGGCGATGCGCGCCCGGGCGACCTGGGAAGCGCTCGCGAAGCGGCTCGCCGCCGCGGGAGCGCGGCGCCAACCGGCCGGCCGGCGGCGCCGGGCCGCCGTGCCTCCCGGGCAGCACCTGGGTGACGCGACCGCGCCCCACATCGACCGGATCGCCTCGGCATGGCTGATCAAGCGCTTCGTCGATTCCGAGGCCCGGTTCGCGCTTCGCCGACGCAGCCGACGCCCCGAAGAAGGGGATCCCGTTCGATATCCTGGGCGCCGAGTTCGGCCATCAGGGCGAGGACTGCACGTTCGAAACCCTGCTCAAGCGCTTCGGGCTACGAGACCGGCGCCTCCAGGCCATCGCGGAGATCGTGCACGAAGCCGACCTGCACGACGGGAAATTCGCCCGCGCGGAGGCCGCGGGCATCGATCTGGCCGTCCGCGGCCTGGCGACGACGATCCACGAGGACCACGAGCTGCTGGACCGCGGCATGGCCGTCTTCGACGGCCTCTACTCCGCGCTGAAGAAGCCGTGAGCCCGGTGCCGACTCGCGGCCCATCGGCGAAGCCCGCGCTAGAGCGTGAGAAGGGTCCAGCTGCGCCCGAGGCCGCTCGCGAGGTCGTACTCTGCGTACGTGCGAGGCTGCTACGCGAGGCCACCATCGCTCTAGACCACGCACCGGCCGTCGCGGGCGACGACGCGGCTCGGCGCTGACCACCCAGGCACGGGGCGGGCGCATCACGACCAGCTCGCCGAGCGTCTCTCCCGGGAGAATCACGACGTCGGCGCGGTCGCCGACGTCGAGCCCGTATCCCTCGAGCCCCAGACGTCGGCGCCGCCGCGCGTCACCGTGTCGAGCGCGGCGTGCAGGAGATCGTCGGTCCGGAAGCCGCTGCGATAGGCGAGCAGCATGGCGCGCTCGAGCATGTCCGCCGGTGCCGAACGGCGTCCAGGCGTCGCGCACGCCATCCGATCCGGAGAACACCGTCACACCGGCCGCGCGGAGGTGGCGAAGCGGCGGCATCGGCCGGTCCCCGGCGCACTGGTCATGATGGAGATGCCGTTGTCCACGAGCAGGTCGACGAGGTGGCCCAGCTCGGCCTCGTCCACCATGCCGAGGCAAAACGCGTGGCTGACCGAGACCTTGCCCGCGAGTCCCAGCGCCCGCGTGCGCTCGGCGATCATGCGAATCTGGAGCGCGCCGAGCTCGCCCGGGTCGTGCAGATGGATGTCCACGCCCGCGCCATGGCGCCCGGCGATGCCGAAGACGACGTCGAGCTGCCCCTTCGGATCCCGATCGATGCCGGCGGGATCGATGCCGCCGATCAGCTCGGCACCCCCTGCACCGCGCGATCGAGGAGCTCCGCGGTGCCCGGACGGGTGACGACCCCGCTCTGGGGAAAGGCGACGACCTGGATCGAGACGATGTCTTTCAGCCGGCTTCGCGCCGCCATGACCCCTTCGAAATTCCGCAGGCCGATCTCGGTGTCGACGTCCACGTGGCTGCGGATGTGCAGTGTCCCGCGGCTCACCGCCTGGCGGGCCAGGCCTTCGGCCTGGACGTCGGGCGCCAGCCTCAGCTCCCGGCGCAGGCGCCGCTCATTGCCGATGCGGTCGAGCACCGAGGGCCCGGCCTCGTGCGCGCGCCACGGCAGGCCCCAGAACGTCTTGTCGAGATGCATGTGCGCGTCGACGAAGCCGGGCAGCAGGATGCCGTGCTGGCCGTCGACCACCTCGGCGCCGGGCGCCGCGGCGATCCAGGGCCGACGCGCGCGATGACGCCGCCCGTGGCCAGCACGTCGACCGTTGCCCCGGCCATGGGCCGCACGTTCCTGATGAGGAGGTCTCCGTTCAGCCCGCCCTGTCCGAGACTGCTCATGGGTAGGAGGATCGTAGCCAAGCCACCCTAACGGCGTCAATGCCGAGGGCAGTCGATGCTGTCGAACCGGCTGTCGAACCACCGGGTGACCACTGTCTAACCAGGTCCGTGACCACTGCTCGCCGTCGCTAACTCCGCGCCGATCAAGCACGAACACTCCTGGAACGGCGCTTGCGACGTAGGAGCGGTATGGACACCTTCAGATCGGCAGTCCCGAGCGACGTTCCCGCAGCGCAGGGCGGCATGGCAGTGCAGGGCGGCATGGCAGTGCAGGGCGGCGTGGCGGTCGCAGGACGGCGAGGTGGTCCGACCGCAGTGGTTCGATCCGCGGCGGGCCGTCCACGAGCAGGACATCATGTGTCTGGTCTGCGGAAAGTGCTTTCCGCCAGCTCACGAACACGCACCTCCGCTCCCACGACCTCACCACGGCCTCGTACAAGATCCGCTTCGGGTACAATCGCCGCCGGCCCCTCATGTCCCAGGCCCTGCGGCAGATGTACGCGGCACGGGCGATCCAGTCGAATCTCGCGTCCCGGATCCGATGCCGCCCCATCCTGAGCAATCCCGAGCTCCGGAGGCAGGGAGGCCACCGACTGATCGCGCTCGAAGAGCTGTTGGCGCGCCGCGACGCGCAGTTGCGCAGGCGGGAGGATCTCCGGGCGGCCGCGGCGCAGCGTCGAGCCCGCGTGCGCGTCGCGACGCAGGACCGGCGGAGCTCCCGGCGGACGGCTGACCGCGATCTCGCAGCCAACCGCTCGCCCGGCCACCCGCAGGTCGCCGAGCGGTGCGCGCATGAGCGCCGCCGGCGCCGGCCGGAAGACCATCGCCTGCCCAGCGGGCTGATCGTTCGCCGTGCTGGTCCGGCAGACGCTCGCCCGCTCGCCGCCCTCGTTCATCTCGTCAATTCGAATAGCCCTCCATTCCAGAGCGTCGACGACGTCGCCTGCTTCCTCGCCGATCCACGCAACTTCCAGATCGTGGCGGAAGAAGAGAACCGCCTCGTGTCTTCCATGACAATGATGTATCGCCCCTGGAATGACTCGTACGAGCTCGGCCGCGGGCTCACCCGCCCCGACTGTCACCGTCGCGGCCTCGGCGCCCTGCTCATGCAACGAGCTGTCGACTCGGTCTGCGACGCCGCGCTCGGCGAAGTATTCATTGCCTCCTCCGCGCCCGGTGTCTTGTCGATCCCTGCGCCGCGCTCAACCCGCCGATGATCGTCGCCGGTCACGATACCGGTCGCATCGTGGCCAACGGCTCGCGTGAGGCGCATCTCATCACGTTGTCCATTCCCGAGCACGCGCGATTCGTCCACGTCACACCACCGGTGGCTGAGAGCGCAAGCGGGGCCTTCATACGGGAGCGCATCTATCGCCCGCTGCGCTTACGGCTCGCCCCCGGTGAATATCCGCCCGAGTCTCTCGTCGGCGCGACTTCTGACTGGTCACTCGACTGGGGGACTTGGTGGTCGACTACAATCCCAACGCTCCGAACCGAGCGCTCGCGATCGTCGGCGTTCGCGCTCGATCCGTCCTCCCGGCGCATTTTCACCGGGACCTCGACGCGATTCCTTCGCGCGCTTCCTCACGTCGAACACATCATCGTGACCGTCCTCGCCGACAAGACTGACCTCCTTCGCCAGCTGTTCGTCCTCGGCTTCGAGCTCGCCGCGTATCTGCCAGCCTGGTACAAAGGAGGCGTCTTCCGCTATGACTGCGTCCAGCTCGTGTTGCGGCGCTCTGGCGCGAAGCGCGCAGCGCGAGACCGTCGTGATCCTCTGAGCAGGCTCCAGCGCGAGATTGCGTCGGATCGTCGCTCCATCCTGAGTGGCCCTCGTCGACCTCCACACCGTTCGACACGCACGGAGGATCCAGACATGTCCCCTCTCACGATTGCCGGACTGCCCGTTCTCGCCATAATCGAAGACTTCCACGCGGACGCCACAGGCAACGCACGGCGACGAACCGAAAAGCTCACGCGCACTTCCGATCGGCAGACTCCCGGGCAAGAAGGGTCGGGCGGCAAGGCCGATCGACGGCCAGCGGGAGTAGCGGAAGACGGGGTGAAGCGCATGATAGGCTCGCTGGGCCTCGCCCTGCTTATCCTCACGGCTGGTATTCGCGCCCGTACCCGCCGCGGCAAATCCGGCGTGCAACGCCCTGATCGCGGGCAACGTCACGCTCACCGCGGACATGAACTGCGCCGCCTCTGCCACGCATGGCCTGAGGCTCTCCGCAGAACACGACGCTGAACTGTGCCGGGTTCACCATCACCGGCCCGGACGGCGCCCAGCCCAACGGGGCCTCAACCGGCCACTATGGGCTCCGGGCGAGCAATGTCGGTGGTATCAGGGTTCGAGAACTGCAACGTGACCGGCTATGAGCGCGGACTCTACTTCTCCAGCGTCCACGACGGCTTCGTGAAGCACAGCAACTTCTACGGCAATACGCGATACGGAGCCAACCTCGTCGGGCCCGACTCCTACGGTTTGCTCTTCGACGCCAACACCTACTCCTCCAACGGCGACGAGGGTGTCCATGTCAGCGGGCCGATGAACAACGGCCTGAGCCAAGCCGAACCGATTCACCAACTCCGTGGCCCGCGGCAACGTCGGGGAGGGATTCTACCTCCTGAACGCGAACAACGTCGAGCTGGACGTGATCACGACCTTCGATAACGGCCTCGCGGGCGTCTACGTCAAGCAGTCGCCGAGTGTGATCATCTCTCATGCGCACCTGATCGGCGACATGATGCACGTGTACGGGAACTCTGACGCGGGCGCGTACTCGTGGATAACGATCGAGGGCGGCAGGCTCAAGCTGCAGAAGGACAACGGCACGGCCGGGAGCCCGAGCTCAATACGTTCGACCACATCTGCGTGATCTACGACCCGATGAACGGCCAGCCTGAGGCGGCCTTCTATTTCGAAGGGGTCACGGCCGGCAGCAACTCCATTACACACAGCAAGGCGGCGCTGATCGCCGGGAAGAACTCCGTGGTCGCCATCAACGCCACGACGGGCAACGCCGGCACATCACTCTACATCTCGCCGCCCACCATCACCGCGCGTGTC
>ERZ1370068.8946-contig-7761_pt1 | contig 11577 bp, 23 predicted proteins | sample MGYA00561227_ERZ1370068 | MGnify/ENA primary metagenome ERZ1370068 (study PRJEB38410, sample SAMEA6850437) | metagenome | study: Metagenomic assessment of the ecological functions of the soil: analysis of the soil microbiota associated with the...
ATCGCTGCGCCGGGCGATCTCGTGCTGGTAAAAGGCAGCCGCTCTGGCTCGCACTGAAGCGCGTGATTGAAGCATTCCGCAATTCGCAATCCAGCAGCCGTCACTGTTCGCCATGATGTGCTACCTCCATCGCCTGAGCGATCAGTTCATCGGGTTTAATGTTTTCCTTTATGTCACTTTCCGAGCCATCGCCGCGGCGGTGACGGCGTTCCTCGGTCTCGTTAGTTTTCGGAAACCTTATCATCCGAAAACTGACCGCGCTGAAGGTCGGACAACCGATTCGCGAAGCGGCCGAGGTTCACCGACTCGCCGAACTTGCATGGCGTGAAACAGGGCACGCCCACCATGGGAGGCGTGCTGATCATCGGCGCAGTTTTCGTGTCGAGTCTTTTCTGGGCCCGTCTCGATAACCGCTTCGTCTGGCTGGCGCTCTTCAGCATGGTCTATCTCGGGGCGCTCGGTTTCGCTGACGATTATCTCAAGGTCACGAAGAAGAAATCCGAGGGCATCCAGCGGCCGGATTAAACTGTTTTTCAAATCGTCGCTCGCGGCAATTATCACGGCCGCTTTCCTCACAGTCCGTTGTTCGAAGTGCAGGCGCGCTCGCTCTACGTGCCGTTCGTTAAAGCGCCGGTCATCGTGAACATGGGCTGGTTTACATTCGTGTTTTTCGCGCTTGTTATCGTCGGCTCATCCAACGCGGTGAACCTCACCGATGGGTTGGATGGCCTGGCGATCGGTTGCACCATTCACGGTCGGCATTCGCCTACGCGTTGCTTGCTTATGCAGCCGGCAATTTTCGGATCGCGGAATACTTGCAGGTGCCGTTTTATCCGTTCGCCGCGCGAGCTGACGGTCGTTTGCTGCGGCCCTCATCGGCGCGGGCCTCGGTTTTCTCTGGTTTAATTGCTCATCCAGCCAAAGTTTTCATGGGCGACACCGGATCGCTCGCCATCGGCGGGATGATGGGCGTCGTCGCGATCTGCTGCAAACAGGAACTGCTTCTGGTCGTGGTCGGCGGCGTTTTCGTGATCGAAGCCGTCTCGGTGATTCTTGCAGGTGCTGAGTTTCAAACTCACGGGCAAGCGCATTTTTGCCATGTCGCCGCTGCATCATCATTTCGAGCTAACGGGCTGGAAGGAGAACACCGTCATCGTTCGGTTCTGGATTCTGTCAATCATCTTCGCCCTGCTTGGCCTGGCGACACTGAAATTGAGATGAAAAACGCGCGCTACAAAAATCAAAATAGTCGCGGTTCTTGGTGCGGGCCTGAGCGGGAGGCTGCGGCGCTTCTGCTCAAGATCGGAGAGGCGCACAGGTCACGGTGCTCGATAGCGCCGAGGAGAAGAACTTACTCAAATCGACCATCGACAATCTGCGGGCACAGGGTGTGCGCGTGATTTGCGGGCGCGGCAGCGGATGAAGATTCATCCGCGTATCGATATGGCCGTCTTTAAGTCCGGGCATCGATCCGGCTTCGCCGCTGGCGCGCAATTTTCTTCGCGCGGAACATCGAGATAATCGGCGAACTCGAGCTCGGCTGGCGATCCTGCGAGACTCCGGTCATCGCCGTTACCGGGCACGAACGGCAAAACGACAACGACGGAATTGCTGGCTCAAATGTTGAACGCCTGCGGCCAGCGAACGATCGCCTGCGGGAACATTGGCAAACCGCTTTCCGAAGTGGCGCGCGAGAAGAGCAGCCATTCGATGTGCTCACGGTGGAAGTGAGCTCGTTCCAACTGGAAGCGATCCAAACCTTTCATCCATCCATCAGCGCTCTGGCTGAACTTCGCTCCCGACCATCTCGACCGTTATCGTCTCCGTGGCTGATTATCGCGCGGCCAAGCTGCGCATTTTCGAAAATCAAAGCCGACACCGACGTGGCGGTGGTAAACGCGATTGAAAATTTCCCGCGATTCGCCGCGCGCAAGATCACTTTCAGCGCCTATACCAATCAAGCGGACTTTCCAGCTTTCCGATGGTGCGATCGTTTATCAAAACCAAGCCGTCCTGCGTTTGTCAGACACCAAACTGCGCGGGCTGCACAACATCGAGAACCTGATGGCGACGCTCGCCGCTGGCATGGCGCGCGGACTTGTCGTTCGAGGAAATGGTCCCGCCGCTCTGTGCGCTATGAGCCGCGGCCGCACCGTTGCGAATTTGTGCGCGAAGTCGGCGGTGTCGAATATGTGAACGACTCGAAGGCGACAAACCTCGACGCGGTGGACAAAGCGCTGCGCGCGCAAAGCAAACCGGTCATCCTCATCGCTGGCGGCAAGGACAAAGGTTTCAGCTTTGATCCGCTTCGCTCTCTGGTGAAAGAGAAAGTCAGATCGACGATTTTGATCGGCGAAATGGCCGAGCAGCATCAGCGCGCTCCTGGAGCGGCGCGGTCGAGTGCGAAATTGCAAACTCGCTCGCGGACGCGGTCGAGCGCGCGCACGCCAGCGCAAGCCCGGCGAAGTGGTCCTGTTTTCCCCGGGCACATCGTCCTTCGACATGTTCAAAAGCTACGCCGATCGCGGCGATCAATTTCGCGCGCTCGTGCAAGCGTTGCCTCAAACAGACCGATGAAAATCCTCCGAGCTCTTCAGACGCAAAAAACTTCGCGCCGCAACCGCGCGGCGCGCCGTCAGCTGCATCTGCGGAATGGATTACGGAGACATGCCCAGAGCCAAACATGAAGCTGTCGCGGGCGTTGCTCATCGTGTTGCTATTGCACGTGGTTGCCGTTGTCGGGAATCATCGCGTTCAACGCAATCAAGACGCGACAGAGTTCATTTATGCCCAGCAGTTCCAGCGAACACGGAAAACAGGATCGGCTGGCACAGCGCGGAACGCCAGTTCACGCGGACGGTGCTCAAACCGACGAGATGCGCTGGCACGAAAGGAAAGCGCGCCACGCAGCGACGCAAAGCCGTCACATTCGCCTTCGAAGGACGAACACGCGAAGACGCCATCCGGTCTTCAGGGAAAGTTTACATTGTAGCAGAAAGGCGATAATCCGGTCACGATCGCGAAGAAATCTCAAGGTCTCCTACGACGATCTGATCGCGCTCGAACCACATCGAAGATCCGCACAAATTGCAGATCGGCCAAAAGCTTTTGATCCCGAACGACGAAACCAAAAGAAACAACAAGAAATGAAAATCGATGCTGGAATCTAATTATGCATCGTAAAAGCGCTTACTATCCTCTTCCTTGCTGTGCTGGGACTGCTCGTCATCGGGATCGTCATGCTTTTCAGCACGAGCGCCTTTGCGCGCGACAGCCATGGAGACGTTTATTTCTTCATCAAACGGCAGGCGATTTGGTTCGGGATTGGACTGGTCGTCTGCATCTTCGCTGCGCTGATCGACTATCACTTCTGGCAGCGGACATGGTGGCTTTGGTTTGCGCTGGCGCTGGTCGCACTGGCGCTCTGCTATGTTCCGCACATCGGAATGCGCATCAACGGTTCGCGCCGCTGGGTCGGACTGGGCCCAATTACTTTTCAGCCATCTGAGATGGCAAAGGTCGCCGCGATCTTTTTCTCGCCGCCTGGTTTTCGCGATATGAAAAAGCCGGCAACAACGTGCTCTTCGGTTTCATTCTTCCGCTCGCAATCATCAGCTTGCTGGCTGGACTTGTTCTCGGCGAAGTCGATCTTGGAACAACGGCTTTGATCGGAGCAACGGCGTTTGTCGTGATGTTCGTTGCCGGAGCCAATCCTCTATGGCTTGGCATCGTGTCGTTCACCGGCCTGGGCGCTATTCTCGTTGTCGCTACGCAAATGTCCGGAACGAATGGGACGACTCTCCGCTTTCTTCATCCGCAGCATTTCAAGGAAGATGCCGGTTTGCAGCAGATGCAGGCGTTGATCGCCTGGGGCAGCGGCGGAATGGAAGGGCTTGGCCTGGGCAACGGGCGGCAGAAGATGCTTTATCTGCCTTACGCGCACACCGATTTCATTTTTCCGATTATCGGCGAAGAGCTTGGTCTGCGGTTCAGTCTGCTCGTGGTCTTTCTGTTCGTGGTCATCATTGTTTGCGGGATCATGATCGCGCTGCACGCCAAGGACCGTTTCGGTCTGCTCCTCGGCTGCGGCGTTGTTTCGCTTCTGGCTTTGCAGGCCGCGGTGAACATTGGCGTGACCACCTCGCTTCTGCCAAACAAGGGTCTGCCGCTGCCCTTTATCAGCTACGGAGGTTCGAATCTCGTCGCGTGTATGTTCGGCGATCGGTTTGTTGCTGAATATTTATCGGCAGGGCATTCTCGAACCGCCGCATAAGAAACGCGACGCCATGCAGGTGCGAATGACACCGCGGATTTAATAACTCAAGATCCATGAGCTAATCATCAAGCTTATATGAATGCAGTGATCGCATGCGGAGGCACCGGCGGGCATCTTTTCCCCGGCATCGCCGTGGCCGAAGTGCTGCGCGATCGCGGCCACGAAGTGCATGCTGTTGATTTCCGAAAAGGAAATTGACGCGCTCGCGCTTTCCGGCCGCACGAATTTCCGATTCGAGAAATTGCCGACGGTTGGGCTGCCCTCGCCGTTTTCGCCTGCGATTCTCGGTTTCATTCGCCGCTTCTACGAAAGCCTGTCGCTTTGCCGATCGCATTTATCGCAAATTCAAACCTCAGGTGGTCCTCGGCATGGGCGGGTTCACTTCCACCGCGCCGGTGCTGGCCGGACGGATGCGCGGCATTTCGACCTTCATTCACGAATCAAACGCCGTTCCCGGGAAAGGCGAACCGACTGACCGCACGCATGGTGCGCGCGGTCATGCTCGGCTTCAAGGAATGCGCGCCGTTCTTTCCAAAAGCGCACACGGAAGTCACCGGCACGCCGATCCGGACCGAACTGAAGCGTTTGGATCGGCAGGTTGCGCGCGCAAAAACTCGGACTGCACGACGATCTGCCGACGCTGCTTGTGATGGGCGGCAGCCAGGGCGCGAGCGGAATCAATCAGGCGCATGATCAAATCGCTGCCATTCTTGCAAGGTGTGCCGCTCCAGGTGATCCATCTTTCCGGCGCGCGCGACGAGCGTCTGGTCGCGGATAATTATCGCCGCGAAAATATCCCGGCTTACATCGCCGCTTTTCATCATCGGATGGAAGAAGTTTACAGCGCCGCCGATCTCGTCGTCGCGCGCGCCGGCGCGGCCAGTCTGGCTGAGTTCGCCGCTTTTTCACTGCCCGGCATCCTGATTCCGTTTCCTTATGCCGCTGACGATCATCAAACGCGCAACGCAGAAATTTATGCGCGCGCTCAGGCGGCGATTCTCCTCAAGGAATCAGAGCTCTCCGGCGAATTGCTTGCGCGCAAGATCCGCGAGTTGATCGAGAACCCGGCAGCGAATTCGAGCAGATGTCGGCGAATTGCTTCGCATCTCGCGCCGAAAGACGCGGCTGGGCGCGTGGCTACAACCATGGAGAAATATACGACTCATGAAGCCCGTCTCTGAAGAATGCAGTGCTCGATCGCGTCCGGCAAGATTGCTGCGATCGACGCAGGAGCATCACCAGATTCATCTTGTTGGCGTGGCCGGAAGCGGCATGAGCGGTCTCGCCGCGCTTTTGACTCGAGCTCGGACACGAGGTCAGCGGCTCCGACAAAGTCAGCACCATGGAGACGGATCGATTGCAACGGCTCGGTCTGCGTTTTCACGAGCAGCATCGCGCGGAGCGACGCCAGCGACGCCGAGCTTGTTGTTTTTCCTCCGCGATCAAGAGCGACAATCCGATTCTCGTGAGCGCGCGTGATTCGGGCAAACCGGTCGTGCGTCGCGCGGAAGCCCTCGCCGCAATCATGCGCGGCGAAGCGCGGCATCGTCATCGCCGGAATGCATGGCAAAACAACCACCTCGGCAATGACGGCGCACGTTCTGCGCGAAGGCGGACTGCATCCGTCGCATTACGTCGGCGCGGAAATTCCGATTCTCGGAAGCGAACGCGCACTGGGATCCGCGCGGCGAATATTTTGTTGCCGAAGGCGACGAAAGCGATGGCACGCTGCGCTGCTTCCATCCCGAGCACGCCCTCATTCTGAACATCGAAGAGGAGCATCTTGATTTTTATTCCGATCTTGCCGCGATCGAAAAAGTCTTTCGCTCAGCTCATCGAGCAAACCAGCGGAACAGTTTTTTACAGCGCCGATGACGCCAACACGGCGCGATTGTATGCGCAACCCGCAAAGACGCGATCTCATACGGGTTTTCCGAGAACGCCGATTATCGCGGCACCGACGTCGAGCTGCGCGACTTTCGCGTCGGTTTTTGCGTTTATCGTCGGGGCCAACAACTCGGCGAAGCGGTGCTGAATGTGCCCGGACGCGCACAACGTGCACAATGCCATCGGTGTGATCGCGCTGGCGACCGAGCTTGGGATTCCGTTTGAGAAAATTGCAGCTTCTCTTCGCAAATTCGAGCACGCCCGGCGCCGGTTTGAAATCAAATACGCCAGCGATCGTTTTCTGCTCGTTGATGATTACGCGCATCACCCGACCGAAATTCGCGCTACGCTGAAGACAGCGAGATCGACTGCGCCGCAAACGGGTGCTGACCATGTTTCAACCGCATCGTTATTCGCGCACCAAAGCGCTGTGCACGTGAATTTGGCGGCGCCTTCGACGACGCCGATCGCGTGGTTGTGACCGACGTTTATCCTGCGAGCGAAGCGCCGATTCCTGGCATCAGCGGCCAGACGATTGCCGACGAAATCGTGCGACACGGTCATCGCGGCGTGAGTTATCAGCCGCGTTTCGAATGGATGCATCGCGATGTCGGCAACATGCTCGACTCCGGCGATCTCGTGTTGAGCCTCGGCGCCGGCAACATTCACGAGCAATTGTCGATCCTGGCCGCCGATCTCGTGATTGCGGAGAAATTGAAAGCGATCGTCGGCGAAGAAGGCGACGTCCGGCTTTACGAGCCGCTCTCGAAACACACCACTTTGCGCGTGGGCGGTCCGGCGCAATTTTGGGTCGAACCGCGGAACGAGAACGCGTTTGCGGAATTGATCCGCTTTTGCCGGCGACGAAAACCTTCCACTTTTCGTCATTGGTCGCGGCTCAAATCTTGCTCGTGCGCGACGGTGGCATTCGTGGCGTGGTGGTTCATCCCTGCGGCGGCGATTTCGACAAGATCGAGGTCGACGGCAACGAAATCACCGCGGGCGTCGGCGCGAAGTTAAAGGAGGTTGCCTACGCGGCGCAAGGCGGCTGGATCTTGGCGGACTGGAGTGGATGGAGGGCATTCCCGGGCGCAGTCGGCGGCGGCTTGCGGATGAACGCCGGCGCGATGGGCGCGCAAACTTTTGAGAACGTTGTGCGCGTTCGTTATCTCGACGCGGAAGGAAATCCGCACACGAAAATCGCGGACGAACTGGAGGTGCATTACCGGAATTTCCCGTTGCTTGAAAACAATTTTGCCGTCTCCGCCGTCATTTCGCGGGCAGCCTGCGCCAGCGCGAAGAAATCGATCGCGCGTTGGCAGCGAATCGCAGGAGAAACGCCGCACCATCGCAGCCAGATCGCCAAAAGCGCAGGCTGCATTTTCAAAAATCCGCAGACATTGTCCAGCGGGAAAACTGGTTGATGAACTGGGCTTGAAAAATTCGCGGGTCGGAAAAGCGCGCGTCTCGGAAGTGCACGGCAATTTCATTGTTAACGATGGCGGCGCGACCGCGGCTGAAATGCTCGAGTTGATCGAGAAAATCAAAGCGAGCGGCGCTGACGCAAGCGCGGGATTGAGTTGGAAACGGAAGTGCAAATCGTGGGAGAACCGGCGTGAAAACAGAACGACTCTATTCCGAAGAAAATCGCGGTGCTCATGGGCGGGCCGGGTTCCGAGCGCGACGTTTCGCTCGCGACGGGTCGCGGAGTTTCAAAAGCGTTGCGCTCGTTAGGCGCCGACGTCGTTGAAGTCGATGTTCGCGATGAAAATTTCGAACTACCCGACAGATGTCGATCTTGCCTTCATCACGCATTCACGGAACTTTCGGCGAGGACGGGCCAGCTGCAGAAAATTCTCGAAGACCGCGGCGTCTCTTACACTGGCGAGGGCGTCGAAGAAAGCCGGAGCTGCGTTCGACAAAATTCTGACCAAAGAGAAAGTTTCGCGAGCACGGCGTAAGCGACTCCGGAGTGGGAAGCGATCGAGGCGGATCAGCGTCCAACATGCACCTGCCGATTGTGGTCAAACCGCCGCGACAAGGCTCCACCGTCGGCGTTTACATTGTGAAAAGGACGGAGCGAACTCGAGCCGGCGATTGCCGAGGCCGCGAAGCTACGATCGCGAATTGTTGGTAGAAAAATTTGTATCTGGCCGCGAATTGACGATAGGTATTCTCGGTGATCAAGCCCTGCCCATTCTCGAAATCATTCCGAAGGGCGGCTTCTACGATTTCACCAACAAGTATCCTTTCCTGAATCCACAGGCAGGTGGCGGAGCCGAGCATGTTTGCCCGGCGAAGATCGACCGAAAAGAAAAACAGCCGAAATTCAGGAACTAGCGTTGCGTGCGTTTCGCGCGCTCGGCTTGCAAGTTTACGGGCGCGTCGATGTGCTTTTGTCCGACAGACGGCGAGCCGTTCGTGCTGGAAGTCAACACCATTCCCGGAATGACCGAAGCGAGTCTGCTGCCCGAAGCCGCCGCGGCCGCCGGCATCAGTTATGTCGATCTTTGCGCGCGCATCATCGAACTTTCTCGCGCCAGAACGGAAGGCAGCTCGCGAGATGAATGTCGCTCAAAAACGCTCCACGACCGCGCAATCGACGCGTGTCCAATTTGCGCCAGCGGCGTCAGCAGCACTTGCTCGATGTGAAAGTCCGCTCCCGCAGAGCGACGCAGCATCGCACTCGCAAGGTTCTGGTCGTGCTTCTCGCAGACTCATGTCTGGTCGCTGCGTTGTGCGCGCCGCTTATCTCGGCGTCGCGCGAAGGCGCAAGACGCTTGTTCTTCGAGAATCCAGATTATCAACTGAAGACGATCGAAGTGCAGACGGACGGCACTTTGCAGCGCGAGCAGATTTTGAAAGTCGCCGATCTGCATGAAGGCGAAAATATTTTCAAGGTAAACCTGGCGCGCGTGCATGATCGCATGCAGCAGCTTCCGCAGAGTCGATGAAGTGCAGGTGGTGCGCAAATTGCCGGGCGAGATCGACATTCGTATGGTCGAACGAAAGCCGGTCGCCTGGATTACCAGTGAAAAGCAAATTTCCGATCCATTTGTCTCAGATGCTGCTTTTCTAGTGGACGCGCGCGGTGTTTTGATGAAAGAAAAGAAGTTGTTGCCAGAATATCTGGGATTGCCGCTCATTTCGGGATGCTCGAGCGAATCGCTCGAGGCGGGAAAAGTCGTCGAATCGTCCGAAGCGAAAACAGCGCTGGAGCTGCTGCGTCTGAGCACGCGCAGTTTTATGCAAATGCGCTTTCAGATTCGCGAGATCGATGTTTCGAAAGGTTATTGCCTGCTGGTGACGGACAAAAATCACACGCGCGTGACGTTTGGCTTTGAATGATCTGCGAAGCGCAATTGCAGCGGCTCGAACAATTTCTTGTTTACTGCGACGATTCAAAACAGGAACTCGAGACGGTGAACTTGCTTGTGCAACGAAACATCCCGGTGACTTTCACCGAAACCGCCGGCACGCCAGTCATCAACGACACGATCGAACCCGCTGTGGAACCGCGGATCTTGAAAGCAATCCCGGTGCATGCGCCGGCAAAAGCCGCGCCGCCTGCGCCGAAAGTCGCGCGCCAGTTCAACGCCGACTGCCAAAGCAATCCCGATCCAACGGCAGAGAAAGGATTAACAACGATGGCGAGCAGTAATTTGATGGTCGGTCTCGAGATTGGCACCTCGAAAATTTGCGTCGTTGTCGGCGAAGGCCGGCCCGATGGCACGATCAAAATCCTCGGTGTCGGCCAGGCGCCGTCGCGCGGCGTGCGCAAAGGCGAGATCGTCGATTTTGAAACGGCGATGAAATGCGTGCACGAAGCGGTGGTCGATGCCGAACAGAAAAGCGACGTCATGATCCGGAGCGTTTATGTCGCCGTCGCCGGCTCGCACATTCAGAGTTTCAATAACCGCGGCTGCGTGATGCTGCCCGAAGACCGCGATGAGATCGATGAGCAGGACGTCGAGGATGTAAAAATCAACGCGCGCGAGGTGAGCATCCCTGCGCAAAACGCGTTCCTGCATTCCATCATCCAACATTATCATGTCGATGGACAGGACGGCGTGCTTAATCCGGTCGGGATGCTTGGGCAAAAATTGGAAGCCGATTTTCATATCATCCACGGCGTGCGCACCCGCATTCAGAACACCATCCGCTGCGTGAAAGAGCTGCCGCTGGACGTCGGAGGACGTTGTCTTCAGCGCGCTTGCTTCTGCGCAGGTGGTGCTCACCCAGCATCAGAAAGATCTCGGCGCGCTGGTGATCGATATCGGCGGCGGGACGACCGATTACATTTTCTACGCCGACGGCGCGGTGAAACAAAGCGGTTGCGTCGGCGGTGGGCGGCGACCACATCACCAACGATATTTCGATGGGCCTGCGCATCCCGATGGCGCGCGCGGAGAAATTAAAAATCGAGGAAGGCAGCTGCGTCCTCGGCAATTGTCTGCCTGGCGAAACGATTTTGTTAAAGGACGATTCCGGCTTCGCCGGGAAAGAGATCGAGCGCGAAACGCTGAACACGATCATTCACCTGCGACTGCGTGAAGACTTTCGAGCTGCTCAAACGCAGGCTCGAAGAGGAACCGTTCATCAATTATCTCGGCGCCGGCATTTTCATTACCGGCGGTTGCAGCCTTCTTAATGGTATCGATCATCTCGCGGAAGAAATTTTCGAGATGCCTGCGCACGTCGCACACGCGCAGACCATCTGGGGCGTAACATCCGCGGTGGAGGACCCGCAGTTCTCGACGGCGATCGGTTTGGTCAGATTCGCACAAGCTGATGCATACGGATCGGCCGCCGCGAGGGTTTGGCCGAATCTTTGGAAGATTTTTCAGCGGAATGCGATGAACCCCAAGCACCAAGTTCCAACATCCAAGCGCCAGAAGTGCCAAGCCTAAAACTGCCGAACGCGCGAAGGACCGCCGGGTGTTCGAGTATCGGGTTGTGACGGACAAACCGGTAGTTTTGAATGAAGGTCCAAATGGCAAGGGCATCAATGCGACATCCATTTGATTTGAGGAACGCACAGCACGATTTGGCGAAGCGATCGTGCGGTTTTCAAAGAGATCCCCCGCGACCCGACGAACGATCGCTTAATTGATCAAGTAGTTGGTTGTGGAACAAGCATTGGCGGAAACTACTGCAGAAGCCAACGAGGGGCGTTTCGAAGAAGGACTTTCGCAACATGATCTTCTCGTTGCGTTAAGGAATCGAAAGAAACGAAATTCTTCCTTCGCATGCTCGCTGCTTCAGGAGCCACAGCTTGCCGATGAAGCACGCGAGCACTATCGCGAGGCCAAGGAGCTTCGCATCTGATTTTTGCGAAGCATTTTTCGGAAGACCAGAGGCGAACCGTTATGAAACTGGCATTGATATAAACTTGAAAATTCTATGGATGTTGG
>ERZ1370068.9786-contig-8538_pt1 | contig 11562 bp, 20 predicted proteins | sample MGYA00561227_ERZ1370068 | MGnify/ENA primary metagenome ERZ1370068 (study PRJEB38410, sample SAMEA6850437) | metagenome | study: Metagenomic assessment of the ecological functions of the soil: analysis of the soil microbiota associated with the...
CGAACGAACTGGTCAGAAACGAGGCCGTACGAGAAGGCGTCGATGCCCCGGTTCACGCAGCAGTGCCAGCCGCGCCCATCCGCGCCGATGACAGTGGTCAGGTCGCCGATGCGGCACTTCGCGTAGCGTTTGATCGGCGTCTCACTCGCCACATTCGCGAAGCGGTCAGTCATCCCGATGATCCGGAACGCCGCGTCATCCAGATGCAGACGCGCATGGGCGAGTTCGACGCGCACCGCCTCGTGATTCGCGGCCGACAGCGCCGTGCCCCACCCATCGCCGCGCCATTCCGGTCGGATACGTCGGGCGCACTTCCAGGTAATCGCCACCGTGGTCCTTGACGTTCTTCGCCGCCTGATACAGTTCGCGCCAGTTCTCGTCCATCACGCAGAAGCTCGCGCCGATGACCAGCCGCTCTTCGCGTCCGGAGACATCAGCCTTCTCGCGCAGGGCACGCACGTTGTCGAGAATCTGGTGGTACTGATACTGCCCGTCTGGCAACCCGTGCGTGACGTGGTGCGTTTCAGGCGTCCCCGCGTCGAGACTCACGCGGACGAATTTCGCGTGCTTGGCGATCACGTCCGCGACCGCGCCTTTGAGCAACAGCCCGTTCGTGACGACGCCCCACTCGAAGCGCTCGGACGCCTTCTCGAAGATCGCCGCCGCTGCACGATGGACGAGCGGTTCCCCGCCGCCCGTGAACGTGATCGACTTGACCCCGACGGCGGACATCTCTTCGAGCAGCGTCAGCATTCGCGGCGCGGGGAACGTGACCCAGTTCTGCTGCCGGTAGCCGTGACTTTTGCTCGTCCCGAACGAACAGAACGGGCAATCGTGGGGGCAAGAATTACTCAGATCGATCTCGACGCTGATCGGGAACACCGTCTCGCCGCGCAAACTCGCTTCCACGCGCGGGGCATGGCGCAGCAATTTGAGCGGATGGAACGGCGTCAGGTCGTCCATTTAGAACGTGCCGGGCCGGCGTCCGAACCACGCCGTCGTCGTCGTGCCGGCCCCGGCTGGCTTCGGCTCGTACCACGCCAGCGCGAAGAGGTCATTGGTGCCGTCGTTGCGTTGCAGACTGTAGACGCCGTTGTTGTTGCCGGCATCCACGACGATGAACTGTCCGGTGCGCCGCGTGTCCGTGGCCGGATACGTGAACGCCGCGACCGTTCCGCCCGCCAGATCCAAAGTGACACAAGCCATTAGGACACTCCCTCTACTCCCTCTTCGCAGGGATGCTGCTGCACGCGCGCGCCGCGCCGGTCGCGAGCGCCCGCGCCACCTTCCGGTTGTCGAACGACACAATCGGGGCTTCGACCATGTGATCGCAGTGAATCGTGCCGTCCACCGCCACCGGAAACCCGGCGTCCTTGACCTTGCGGCAGAAATACACGTCGTGCGTCATCCGGTTCCCGAACCGATCCTGATCGCCAAAACAGTTCGCGCCGAGCCGCTCGAAGACGCGCCGATGGACGATCGCGATCGGCACGCCGCAGAAGTCCACGTCATCGATCAGCGCGTCGGGGAGGTCATCGAGCCACTGATGCCCTTCCAGATGCCACTTCTCATCGCGCACCACGGCGGAATAGCCTTCCTTGTAGTAGCTTCGCGACCGTGGTCGTGAACGGGTAGCCCCGCATCACGCCCGCGCCGGCCACGAACGGCCGGTTCTCCTCGAAGCACCGCTCCAGCAACCGCTTGATCGCATCCGGCGGCGGCAGGCAGTCGTCATCGAAGATCACCATCGCGTCGAACGCCTGATCGAGCACGATCGCGACCGCCGTGTTCATCGCCGTCACCAGCCCTTGCCGTTCGGGCGTGTGAATCGCGAAGACGTAGCCCAGTTGCCGCCCGGCGACCACGGCCATTTCCAGGAACCGCGTGAACGGGCGCGGATACACCGCATGGAACACCGGCACGACCAGCAGGATCTTTTTCAGGTCGGCTGCCGCCACGGGAGCCGCGGATCCCAGCGTTCCTTCCGACGAATCGTCTTGCGCCACAGCCACCCTTTCACCAGCACCCACCACGCGGCGTGCCATTCGGGAATGCGGAACGGAATCACCGTGTTGTCGCCGCAGTGCCGACAGCGCCCGTCGCCGTCTTCGCCGTCCGCGTCACTCGGCGAAATGTCCCAATGCGGTTTCACGCGATGACACGTATGGCACACGAGAAACACGCGACCCACGTCCGGCGTCGAAAAGACCACGTCGCTCATACGTCAGTGTTGGGCCGGTCCTGCCCGCCGGCCCATCCGGGTGTTTCAATTGTTCAAGACCGCATCGTGGCCCCACCAGTGCTCTCCCTCACCCAAAACACGGAGATACGCCCAGTACGCCACATGGCGCGGTAACAGGAAGGCGCACTGACGCGGCAGGGCTTCGTGGACCCAATGCCACCACGCACGCAGTCCCCAGCCGCGCGCGTCCACGGTCGCCACATCGTCAGTGCTCCTTCATCCCGTGCTTACAGACAGCGGAGGAACACGCCGGTATCCACGCCGCCGAGCGTGGTCACGGTCGCAATCGTCGCGGTCGGCGCTTTGAACACCACCGCGAAGCCCACGAGTCCCGCCGTCACCGACGCCGGTATCGCCCGTCGCCGTCCCGGTCGGATTCACGAACGCCACGATTTCGAGCGAGCGATTCGTGCCGGGCACCAAAGCGATCCCGGAATGATCGCGGTGTCGGTCGCCGCGCCGACGTTGGCGTCCGTGTCGAAGCCGTAGCACTGCACGAGTCCGAGTTTGCCGTGCTCGATCGTCGGGCGAATGCACCATCCCGACGAACAGGTTGTTCACCAGAGCGTTGAGGTTGCCGGGGCGCGCGATGTAATTGCCGTCGGCGCTGGCCGTGGCGGTCGCGAGGATCACGGGATCGCCGGTCACGAAGCGATCCGTCGCGGTCAACGTCTCCGTGAGCGACGAGCGGACGACGCGGAAGGCGACTTCCGCGCTGACCGCATCAAGAGCCGTTTGAAACTGCATGGTCTGCTCTCCTCCTCTACGTAATGCCGCTCACGACCCCGAGATGTCGTGAGGCATTGGTCCCCATGTTGGCGAACGTGGCGACCTTGTGGACGTTGGAGAGCTGGTTGGCCGGATCGACTTCGGGGATACATCTTCATCCAGCCGCCCTTGAGATAGACCAGCTTCAGGTTCTCGTCGTTGCCCATGTAGGCGTTGCCACTCGGGCAATCCTCGTCGTAGAAGATCGGCCCGCCCTTGAACTGCAACGCATCGTTGAGGAACGACGCATCGCCGTCATTCGTGCCGATCCACCTGCCGATAGCGGATCAGGCTGGTGAGCGTGCCTTCGTAGCCCTCGAACACCGTCTGCGTGGTGATGACCCACTTCGGCGTCTTCTTCAACCCGCCCAGCGAGCACTGGTTGTAGACGGTCGTGAGCGTCGAGCGCAGGTTGTCGAACGCCGTCGGCGCTCTTCACGCCCGAGGTCTGCCGGTTGCGCCAGAAGATGAACGACGCCGCGGTTGATGCCCCCGACCGTGCCGGTGGTCGGCGTGGTCGAGATGATCAACTGCACGCCGCCGATGTCCTTCGCCCCGTTGCCCGTGCCATCCGACCAGCACTGGCGATTGAGGTTGGCGATGTGGCTGTCCTTGCCATTCGACAACTTCTCGGCGATGACATCGAACTTCCCGCTGGACGCCTGCGCGCGAAGCCGCTCCAGTTCGGAATAGACGACGGTGCCGGCGGCGATGCGCCAGTCGAACCGCGCCGCATCGAACACGTCGATGCGCGTGGTATCGAGTTGCTCAAATTCGCCGTAGGACTTGAACGTGGTGTTTTCGGCGTACGCCAGCGAGAATTCGATCAGGCGTCCGCCGTCGGTTTCTTCCTTGTGCCCGTTCTTGCCGAGCGCGAAGAACAGGGCGCGTGACGTGAAAATGTTGTCCGTGGGTTTGGTGCCAATTTTGGCCTCCCAGACGGACGCGGCCAACTGTCCGATCGCCGGGTCAGCCATCTATCTCTCATCCCTTCAGCGCCCGCCCAGTGCCGCGGCTTTCTCGCGGAACAGGTCCACCCAATCCTTCTCGGCATCGGGTTTCGGGGCGCTGGTGGTGCCGCTCGACGGACTCATGGTCGAGGCAGCGGGTTTCTTGCTGATGTCGGCGAGGACTTTGGTCCGTTCCGTTTTCGAGAGGTTGGGCAACACCGAGGTCTTGTGGTAATGCCACGCCGCGCGCGGCGCACTCCAGTCGGGATGCTGCGTCATCAACTGCTCGACTGCCGTATACGCCTCTGTGTCGTCACCGAGAATGTCGGTGACTTCGGCAAAGATGGCGTCGGCCTTCGTGTTGATCTCCTGCTGCACCGCCGCCTGCCGTTCGACCGCTTGCCGCTGGCTGTAGTCCTGTTTCAGCGGGGCGATTTCCCGGTTGAGGGCTTCGGTGACGGAGTGGTTGACAATCGCTTGCACCCGATCCGCACTGAACGTCGCGATCTGGCGTCCCTGCCCGTCGTCCACGACGAGGTCCGGATGCAGATCGACGGCGGGTGCGCCACGCGCCGATGACAGGATGCGTCCCGCATGGGAGCGCAACTGTTGCGCGTGCGTGGGATGCGATTGCAGCTCCTGCACGAAATCCGCGAGGAAGCCGATCGGATCGGTGGAGATCCGTTGCGCGAGGGCGACCTGGGATTCCCAGGTTTCCCGAGGCACGTTCTTCGCCCACGCATACGGTTGCCATTCCGCATCGACTTCGGCTCTCGTCTTCGTTCGCGCGTTCTGCAGTGCGGTGTCGTGGACCTCGAAGGGAATCGGACCTTTGGGTTTCTCGCTGACGGGTGATGCTGACGCCGCCTGACCGGCCTGCACTGTGGCAGCAGGGTCCGTCGAGGTTCCGGTCGGAACGGGTGGCGCAGCAGTGGTCGGTGCGGCGCTCGACACGTCCGGTGTCGAGGCTTCGGGCGAGGCTGTGGCGCTCGCTGCCGCCGAGAAATCTGCGCCGGTAAAGTCGTCCATACTGCCTTCTCGCCTCGTCGTGGTGAGTGCCATGTCCCGTTTGGCGCGTATGGTGCGCCGGTCCACGAAAAAGAGGACCGAATAAGAAAAGGGCCGCGACTCAACTACGGACTTAGCGGCATCAGATCAGCGGCCCTTCGCTGATCGGCCCTTGTCGCGTTCCTACTATTCCGTCATGGGCAATGACGGCTTCGGCTGGCCAGCCTAGTAGGTCCGCACACTCGTTAGATCAAAACGTCGAGCCTTTGAAATATCTCATGGTGCATCTGCAAAATATTCCGATTTGGTCGCTCGTGACGAAAGCCTTACAGCCATCCTCGCGCTCGCCGTTCCAGCACGATTGACAATATAAAGCCTCACGCAGCCCACGTTTCTGCAAAAACTGCTTGTACGTGCGCAGCAGTTCCGCTTCCTCCTGCGTCAAGAGCACCGTCGGCCGGTTCGCGACCGATCCATCGGGATTGACGATGGTCCCGGTGGTCGTCTCGGCGTTGTCTTTAACGAGCATCTGCATGTGCGCACGCTCGCTGCCAGCGCGCCAGCGCTCCGCTGGAATCGAAATCATTTCCTGCAGAGACGAGGTCGCGCCACCAACACTGCCCGAGAAATTCCCACACTTCAAACGGCCGACCGCTCATGTCGCCCTTGATGACTCCCAGCAGATTCGGCCAGATGTTGTCCGGTGTCGTCTGCATCTACAGCACCCTCGCCGCCACCGCCGCGACCGTCGCGTATTGATCCGCCGTGAACGCCGGTTCCGGTTCAGGCGCGAGAATCGTCACGTCGCGCGGCGGCATCGGTGTCAGCGCCGCTTCGGTCGCATACCACTGCTTCAGCCGATCCGCTTCCGAGATGAGCAACGCGGCGGGACACACGTCCCAGCGCTGCGTGTGCGGCGACTTGTCGCTGCCCTGCACCCCGACGTGGCGCACGCCTTCTTCCAAGCCCCGCTCTTTCATCAGCCGACGGCGTTCGCTCTTGCTGTCAGTACGTGATCGGCGTCGGGCCGAGGTTCGTCATCGCAGAAGCCGCCGATAATCGCATCACTCTGCACGGACAGGCGACTGTCGCCAGCAGACGCGTCGTGGACGCGCCACAGATCCGACAGGGCACGTCGCGCTTCGTCGGGCTTCGCCCACGTCTCGCACTCATGGCCGTTCACGCAGCGCACATCAAGATCGCAGCTAGGCATCGCGTATGCGTCCTGTGGCTCCCAGAAGCGCGCGTGCCCGGTCCACGCACAGATCACACACGTCACGGCCACGGGTTCCAGGATCGGCTCGGTGGCGTTCGGCCGCACGAACGTCGTCGTGCAGCGGGGACAGACCGGCATGAGGCGCGTCACGGCCATCTCCATTACTTCTTCCTCGTCGCAACCGCTGCATCACCGCCGCGCGCACCGACTGCGCCTTCAGGATGACTGGGACTCATCGGCGCACGCGGATGCAGTTTGTTGTCCGTCGCGGCGGCAATCGACTCGCGCCTCGTCGCTAGTCCATCCCTTTCGCGGTAGCTACCGAACTCGCGCGCATGTGCTCGTACTGTCTGACGGCATCACATCACCGCCGGCTGACTGGTCGGCCCCTGCAACTCCCCGGTCTGTTCGCCGCTGTGCTTGCTGAGCACGTCGGCCTTGTCCGCCGTCCCGCCGTGCGGCTGGCCCTTCGCGAGCTGCTGCATCGTCGCCTGCACGGCTTCCGGACTCGGCGGGCCGCTCAGAATCGGCGCGAGCTTGGGATTGGTCGTCGCGAGGAGCGCCCGCACTTCGGGAATCGCCAGATCGGACCCGCTGAAGCGGAACGACACGTTCGGCTCGGGCGGCGGCGGCGGCTCCTGCGGCTTCATGATCCGCTGCGGATTGAACCCGAACTTCGGCGCGCCTTCGCGGATGATCTCTTCCTGATTGACCACCGGAGACTTCGCCGTGAAGTTCGTCCAGTCCAGCCAGTCCTTCTTGTCCTGCGTGGCATCGAGCCGCTGCGCGCTGTTCGGCTTGGCGTCGTAGACGAATTCGCCCGCGATGGTCGTCTTGTCCCACGCCGCCAGCCGCTTCACGCCGTCCTGCCCGACGATCTCCACGTATTCCTGCTGGTCGGCGAACAATTGCACCAGCGCCCCGAGCGATTCCGCCGACTTCAATCGCGAACGCGAGGACGCTGAGTTGCGTTCGTAGTCCTGCCGCGTGTTGATGTTGCTCTGAATCAGCGACAGTTCCGTCGCCGAGCGCACCGTATCCTCCGTCACGCCCTGCTGGTTGCTCCCGAGCGCCCATTCCTTGTCGATGTCCTGCTGAATGACGTTGACGATGTTGAAGTTCTCGCGCGGGAATTCCGCCCGCGCCACTTCGCCGATGATCTCGTCGCCGCGCCCGTCGGTCGGGATGATCGACTGCACGTCCCCGCGCTTGATCCGGTCGATGTCGTCCGGCGCGGCGCGGTTCCGATCGATCCACCGCAGCGGCAGCGAGCGCTTGCGCTGCTTCCGCATCTGCGTGCGCGCTTCGCTCAACTCATCGACCTGCGTGCGCGACACCGTGCAATCGGACGGCGGATACGCCGAATCCGCGACGTAGCGCAGCGCCTTCATGTGAATCGGGTTGCGGCGCATCCCGACGAGGAACCGCCCGGTCTGCGGATCGAACCGCTGATACGGCGAGTCCCGATACAGCACTGCCTTCTGAATCCCGTCGATGAAGACCAGCTGCCGGAACCACTCCGGATGCTTGACCTTGGGATCGAACCGGCTCGCGCGCAGCCAGATCTCGATCCCGACGACAATCGGCCCGCGCGTCTCGATCTTCGGATCCGTCGTCAGGCGGTACTTGTCCTCGCCCGACCCGCCAAACCCCTGCGGCACCCAGCCCTTCGCCACGCGCCACCGCCACATCCTCGACAAACCGGAACCCGCAGCCACGCCGCCTTGTGGTAATCGCTGCCGTGAAAGTCCGCCGGAACGACGAGCGGCGGCGGGCGAGATGCGATCGGTGAAATACCGCTCGTAGATGATCTTCGGGACCGCTTGCGTCTCCGGGACCATCGGCGGCTGCGCGACGGCGTTGAGGTTCAGGACGTTGCCCGGCTGCGGCGGTGCCTCGAAGTTCGGATCCGGCACCATGCCGCCCGTCGGCACCTCGACCTCGCCGTCCTGCACGCCTTCATAGCCGACTTTCATCGCCCACAGCCCCGCCGGGCACAGGCCATCGAACAGACACTCGCCCATCGCGGCGGCGAAGTTGACCCCGTGCGGCCCCAGCTTCTCATTCAGCACCGGCTCGAACACCGTCACCGCATCTTCCAGCCCCGGCAGCTTCGGCGTCAGCGCCATCTTCGGCGTGCGGAAGAACAACTGCGCCTTCTTCTGCTCGGTGTTGTAGAAATCGACGTTCACCGGCACATCGTCTTCGCGTCCGGTTGACCGTCTCGCCCGCATACGCCTTGACGTTGCGCTTCCACAGCTCCAGCCGGCGGTCGCGGCACTCTTCCGCCGCGCGGATCGCGTCCTGCCACCACGCATACGACCCGAAGCCGTCCTTGGGCAGCGTCAGCGGCTGTTCGCCGGGATACAGGGACCGTTCACCCACGGAGCATGCTCCCACAGCGCACCCGGAAGCGCATTGAGGCGCTTCCGATGCTTCACCCTGATCGACGGATCCTGCCGCTGACAGAGGCCGTGGACTCGATACATCCACGCGCGTCGCTGGTATGACGCGGCGCTGGCAATGCCCTCGACCTGCGTCCCGGCGTCCGACCCGATGGTGTCAGTGGCGGTCACTGGGCTCAGCTACGTCAACGACTCCGGCGCACCACGCCAGACGGCTGAAGTAGGCCGTTCACCGCGTGAGCGCGGCCCACACTTCCATTCCGGCGTTGCTCGGCTTCGGCGGTGAAATCCAGCGCGCCGTGCTCGTCCATCATGCGCAGCCGCGCCTGATCGTCACAGCGATCGGATGTGCGGCGTGGCGGCAGGCATGATCTCTTCGACGCGCGTCAACGCGGCTCCACCATTCAGACCCGCGCTTCGTCGTAGCGGCATGTACGTCATCCGACCAGGCCATCTTCAGCCGTGACGATCGGCATGAGCTCATTCCGCGACCCAGCGCGCATCCACGCGAAACGGACACCTCAGTCCATCCACTTGCCCACCCCGGCCGGGCGGCGTCCACCGCCTGCTGAAACAGATGCCCCGCCATGCCCACTCGCAACTGCGACTCCAGCACGATCCGCGTCGGACTCGGCCGGCTCATCGCCCCGTACCGCAGCGCATCGAGCGCATGGTCATCAATCGTCGTGTCCACATCGTCCGCATCCGCCTTGTCACTCACCGCCGCCGGCAGACTGCGCCGCAGATACGTGCAGGACTCGTCCACGGTCAGCCACGGCCGTCCATCCGGCGCGGGACTCAGCAACTCATGCACGCGCGCCCAGCCGTTCTTCCGATCATTGTCCGATTTCTTCATCGGCAGACTGATCGGCCGGCGCGACAGCGTCTCGGCAATCGACTCGCCCTTGCCCGCGCCCGTGTGCTGCCAGCACGCCGGGTCCGCCGCGACATACCGCAACCGTCCCAGCCCCAGCGCCTGCACCCGCGCCTTCACCAGCGCCCCCACTTCAAACGTGTGCTTCCGCTGGAACTTGATCTCGCTGATGATGTGCAGATGACTATCCGCCAGACAGAGCCAAAACAGCACGCATCCGGGCGCGTTGTAACCCCAGTCGCACGAGGCGAAGATCTCGATCTCGCGCAGGCTCAGCCGATCGGACCCCACCACGCCAGCCCGAGCGCGAGCACCGCCCACGCCGCGACCACGCCGAGCAGGACTCCATCGACCCAGCCGAACCGAAAATCCGTCTCGGAACTGCTCATGCGGCGAATCTCCGCACATGCCACGGCTGCCCGTCCATCGTCTCAGCCCACTCGGGAAAGAAGGCCCCCGCGAACGTGTGCCAGTTGCCTTCGGCCAACTGCTTGTACCGCACTTCAGAGAGGCCGGCGAGGTCCGTGTCCCGGTAGTCCTCCCGCATGTACGGGTTGTCCTCCAGCCGCGCCGGCAGATACGCCCACTGCTCCGCCCGATACCCCTGCGTCTGCACCCCTCGTCGCATCGAACACCGGCCGCAGCCGCGGATACCGCTCGTAATCCGGCGTGTGATCCACGAACATGTCGCACAGATACCCCGCCGACGGCCCCCGGATTCGTCGGCACCACGAACTTCGGCGGCACCGTCACCCCGTTCACATCCACGTAATCCTTCCGCGCCCGCGTCCGCAACTCCGACAACGTCGACGCCCCTTGCCCATTCACCGGATACAGCGACCCCTCCTCCGCCACAATCGCCCCATACTCCGTCCCCAGATACCGCTGCACCGCCGCCTCGTCCGCCATGTGCCCGCAGTGAATCTCCGCCCCATTCGGTGAACCGCGCCGTCTCGTCCACCAACTTCGCATCGAGCCGCGGCAACTCCCGCTTCATATCGAATAAATGCGTCGTCTCCAACTGCTTCGAGTTCTCCCGCAGCAAGCAACGCCTTATGATCCGGAATCATCAACGACCGCTTATACAACCACTGCCGCACCCCGTGACTCTTCCCCGGCCCCGCCTGCCCCCACAACACGTTCTTCGCCCCACACTCCTCGAACAACGCACATTGACTCGGCAACGGCACGTTCACGCACTCCCGCACCCCGCCCTTCACCGTCACCATCAACGCCTGCGCCACCTGCCGCTTCCAACACCGCGGACACAACCAACACCGCAACTGCACCACCACCCCGACCACCAACGCCGCCCCACACCAGCAACACTTCGCCTGCCCGTGCGCGGTGCCAATCCAGATCTCGCTGTAGGTCTACCGCCATCCCATCCCTTTTTTTCTAGCACCGCCGCCGCCAGCCCCAGTTCCTTTCTCTGGCTGTGCACTCGCCCGCTCCAGCCCCCTGCCCCGGCCTGGGTCCCTCAAGCGAGGTCGAGCGCCTGAGACTGGCGCACGTACGCTCACTGCGCAGGTTGGACTCAGGCTCTGACTGGCCTCATTGCGAGTGAGGCGAGCTGGGTCTGTACCGCGTGCATCGTCTCTTCGATGGTGGCGATGCGCGCCTCAAGCGTCAACGAGCTTGCGTTGCGCCGCACGTGACGTTCCGAAGTGTGGAGTCTTGCGGGTTTGTCTGTCTTGGTCTTCATATCGCTTTCGCTCGGTGAATACAGACTTAGCGGATCGCGAATGGCTGTAAGTGACGATCAGCGAGTAGCGAAACGTTAGGCTGTTGCTCAATCATTCGTCGGGTTCGCCTTTGATTTGCGTCTGATAATGGGTGATTATGGTTCCCCTGCTCTATCTCCGCGGCGTACCGGTACTGCGCTGACCTGACTGAGACATCGCTATCGCGAGCGCCAATCTGTACCACGATCGCTGGGGACGCTACTGTCTTCCTGTCGTCGTGCCCCATCGGTCAGGATACGTCCGTTCCAGGTAGGTTGCACCCGCAGCCCAGTATTGCGGTAACTCACTGGCTTTCAAGATGTTCTTGGTAACTCGCGACTCGGCGTTTGCCCGACAGCGTTTTACGGCCCGATA
>ERZ1370068.7441-contig-6356_pt1 | contig 11555 bp, 13 predicted proteins | sample MGYA00561227_ERZ1370068 | MGnify/ENA primary metagenome ERZ1370068 (study PRJEB38410, sample SAMEA6850437) | metagenome | study: Metagenomic assessment of the ecological functions of the soil: analysis of the soil microbiota associated with the...
CACTGTCTGGCTCCAAGCGAGAACCAGGCGTCCTTCTCGTCGTTGGTGGTGCCGGTCTTGCCGGCGATCGGCACGTTGGGAAGGATCTTGCTTGATGATGGTGGCGGTGCCGCGCTGGACCACGCCCTCCATCATCGAGGTCATCTGGTAGGCCGTGTGCGGGTCGATGATCTGCCGGCGGTCGTCGACCAGAGCGTCGGCTCGGCCTGGCCCTGCCACTTCTCCGCCTTGCAGCCCTTGCACTCGCGCTTGTCGTGGCGCCAGATGGTATGGCCCCAGCGATCCTGGATGCGGTCGATCAGGGTCGGCTGCACCTGCTTGCCGCCGTTGGCCAGCACCGCGTAGGCCGCGCACATCTTGCAGCAGCGTGGTCTCGCCGGCGCCCAGCGACATGGCGAGCACCGGCAGCAGGTCGTCGTAGACGCCGAAGCGCTTGAGTACTCGACGATCAGCGGCATGCCCATGTCCTGGGCCAGCCGCACCGTCATCTGGTTGCGCGACTTCTCGATGCCGAGCCGCAGCGTCGAGGGCCCGAACGACGAGGTGCCGTCGTAGTTCTTGGGCTGCCAGACTTCCTTGCCGGGACCCTGGTCGATCTCGATCGGCGCATCGAGCACGATGCTGGTCGGCTTGTAGCCGTTGTCGAGCGCGGCTGCGTAGACGAGCGGCTTGAACGAGGAGCCCGGCTGGCGCTTGGCCTGCAGCGCGCGGTCGAACTGGCTGGTGGCGAACGAGAAGCCGCCGACCACGGCGTGCACGCGGCCGGTGTGCGGGTCCATGGCGACGAGCCCGCCGCCGACCTCCGGGATCTGCATCAGCGACCACGACGCCGGTCGGCTTGCGTCGGGTTCTTGGGCGCGACCCAGATCACGTCGCCGGCGGCCAGCACGTCGCGTCGACGGCCTTGGGCGCGCCGCGGCCTGAGCGTGCCCATTTCATCTCGCTCGAAGGGGATCTCGACCGCCTCGCGGTCAGCCACCAGGTTGCCGTCGGTCTGGCGCGCCGGGCGCAGGCCGATCACGGCCTTGGCGCGCTGCGCCTCGATCACGACGCCGAGCCGCCACGGCGCCAGATCGCCCGGAACCTCGATGCCGGTCAGCGCCGCGCCCCAGTCGCCGGCGATGTCGATCTTCTGCACCGGCCCGCGCCAGCCCTTCTCGCGATCGAACGCGACGAGGCCGTCGATCAGCGCCCTGCGCGCCATGCGCTGCAGGTTGGGATCGAGCGTGGTGCGCACCGAAAGGCCGCCGTTGACGCGGCCGTCGCCGACGCTGGCGCGCTCGGCGCGGCCGTAGAGGCCATCCTCGCCGATAGTATGTCGACGAGCGTGCGGCGCACGTCCTCGGCGAAGTAGTCGGCCGCGTAGATCTGCGTGCCGAGCGGGCGGATGTTGACCTTGAGCGGCTTGGCCTTGGCGCGCCTTGGCCTGCGTCGACGGTGATGTAGCCGACGTCGGCCATCTGGTCGATGATCCAGTCGCGCCGGATGGTCGCCTCCCTGGCCCTGCGGAAGGGATGGTAGTTGTTGGGCGCCTTGGGCAGGGCCGCCAGGTAGGCGGCCTCCTCGATGCGTGAGCTCGCTCAGCTCCTTGCTGAAGTAGTTGAGCGCCGCGGCGGCCACGCCGTAGGAGCCCATGCCGAGGTAGATCTCGTTCGAGGTAGAGCTCGAGGATCTTGTCCTTCGAGTAGGCGCGCTCGATGCGGATGGCGAGGATCGCCTCCTTCGAGCTTGCGCTCGAGCTTCTGCTCGCTCGACAGCAGGAAGTTCTTGGCCACCTGCTGGGTGATGGTGGAGGCGCCCTCGGGCCGCTTCTTGCCGTAGTTGCTGCAGGTTGTTGAGCACGGCGCGCGCGATGCCGGTGAAATCGAGGCCGCCGTGCTCGTAGAAGCGCTTGTCCTCGGCCGACAGGAAGGCGGCGATCACCAGCTTGGGCACGACGTTGATCGGCACGAAGATGCGCCGCTCGCGGCGTACTCGGCCATCAGGCTGCCGTCGTGCGCATGGATGCGCGTCATCACCGGCGGCTCGTACTTGGCGAGGCTCTCGTAGTCGGGCAGATCGCGCGAGGCCTTCCACACGAAGAAGCCGACCACCGCCGGCGGCCGCCACGAACAGCACCACGCCGGAGGCAAAGCCGAAGCCGAGCAGGCTCAAGCAGCCAGCTGCGCCGCCGCCTCTTCTGGGCGCGGACGGGCGGCGGCAGGATCGGCGCTGGTCTCATCGCATGGCAATCCGCTTCTGTCGCGCTCATCGCGTCGATTCGAGCCGAGCCGCGCGACAACGAGCACTGATACGCTGACACGCGCACCAGTAGCACGGAATGTGGCGGCACGAGGCCCCTTTCGCCATGCGAATCGCAGCAATACGTTGCCTCGAGCGGCGAGCCGGTCAGGGGTCGCGGGCAACGCGCTTGGCGAAGTACTCGTCGACCGCCGGCGGCAATCGAATGGCGCGACCTGGCGCTGCCAGTCGGGCGAGGCGAGCAGGCGCGCATCCTGGCATTGCTCATGTAGCCGAGCTCGACCAGCACCGAGGGCGACTGGGGCTGCTTCAGGACCTTGAACGCTGCCGAGCGGGCCGGATCGCGGGACAGCGCGATCGTCCGCTTCAGGTGCGACAGCAGGTGCCTGCGGAAGTCGGCCGAGAAATTCGACGTCTCGCGCCGCATCAGGTCGATCAGGATGCTCTTGACCTGATCGCGCTCCTCCTCTCGGCGCCGACTCTCGCGCCGGCCAGGATGTCGGCGGCGTTCTCCTTGTCGGCCAGCAGCTGCGCCTGCTGGCTGGAAGCCCGCTCCGAGAGCGTGTAGACGGTCGCGCCGCGCACGCTCTGCGCGAACTCCTGCGCGCCCACGCGTGTCGGCATGGATGGAGATGAACAGGCTCGCCCCGTCTCGCTGCGAGATGGCAAGCCGCCGGTCGAGCGACACGAACACGTCCGTGGCGCGCGTCATGTGCACGTCGTAGCGGCCCTTGACCGCCAGGATGGTGCGCAGATGCCGGGCAACCGCGAGCACCACGTCCTTCTCGATCACCTCGCCGCTGGCCGCGCCGGGATCGACGCCCGCCATGGCCCGGCATCGATGACGATCGACCGGGCTTGGCATGGCCTTCGGCCGGCCGAGGTCTGTCCTGGTCGTGGCCGCGCGCCTCCTTGGCGCACGCGGTGCCGGCGGCGCCAGCTTGGCCAGGAAGCTCGCCCGGTCGGTCGGGCAGCGAGATCGATGTTGAGGCGCGCCGCCGCGCGCCCGGACCGGCTCGCCATCGGCCGCCTGCTCGACGCGCACCGGCCGCCTGGTGTCGATGACGATGCGCGACTTGCCCGGCGCGAACAGGCCGTAGCGGTAGGCCTGGATCAGCCCGCGCCCCTGCTGGCCCGAGCCCTTGGGCAGGCTGGAAGTTCACGTCGGGCATGTCGATGATGAGCCGGTAGGGGTCGGCCAGGGTGAAATACTGATAGGGCACGGCTGCCGACAGCACGAGCGAGAAGCGCGTGCGCGCCGTCGTCGCCGCCGATCTCGGCCGCGGTTGCCGCCGACGGCGCGGTCGTTGACCTCCGGCCGACCAGCCCGTGGTGCCGCGCGGCCTCGGCGCGGCGTCGGGGCCGTCGTCCTGATACGCCCTTCTTGATCTCGCTTTGCGCGGGCGGCAGGTCTGCCGGCGCCGGATCTTCTCGATCTCGGTCTGTGCGCGGCCGCGCAGACGGCAGCAGCAAGCTGGTGCGCGCAGGCGCACGCCAGCACACCGTCTCCGCCACCCCAGCCGGCCCTTGCGCATCGCCAGTCCCTCGCTGCGCTCAGCCTCGTAACGGCGCCTCGCTCGGCGACCTTAACCTCTTGTTTGCCGAATCGATGGCCAGATCAAGGCGACCACACAGTCGGCGGGACTGTCCAACAAAACTTTCTTGCCACAGAAAGGATGAAGGCCTAGAAGATCCTATCGCTTACCGCCGTATCCGTCTTCCGGCGGCGCCCGCCAAGGCGTGCGAACTGGCCCGAGCTCGAAGCTCGCCGCCCGGATCGCATGCCGAGGATGAAAGGGCTCGCTTGGCGCCGATGCGGCGGTTCGTTTCGATATGAACGAAGTGCGATCGCCTGCCCGCAGCGCGGAGTTGCGGCGCGCAGGTTAGATTGCGATTTCGCTCATGGGCTGACAGCGCAGATCTCGACTACGGGCTTTAGCCTCACGACACTGAGGACAACGATCTGAGCGGTATGCGGACGCCGCCAAAGAGGTCCGCAAGGTTTGCCCGCAGACCCGGGCATCGAACGTGGAGCCGCGAGCGATCTGCGACGCTCGCCGGCTCCGACGCATCACGTGGATCATGACGGCAACGACATTCACTCTACAGGAGAAATGCGACCAACCGGAGGCTGACATACAGCCTGCAGCCCACCGCACCGGTTGCCGCATCCGCGCCTCGCCATCTACTCGGCATCCGGGCGCACCCGCAGCCGCCAGGGTCCGATCTTCACAACCACGAATCGGCGCAACGACGAGCGCGTCCCGCACGGGCCCGCTCATGGCCGGCGCTCGGCCGGCCGCCTCGGCGCCAAGGACCCCATCACATGGACAAAAGCAACAAGATGCTCATCGATGCCACGCACCCGGAGGAAACCCGGGTCGTGGTGCTCCGCAACGGCCGGGTAGAGGAGTTCGACTACGAATCCGCCGCCCGCAAGCTGCTGCGCGGCAACATCTATCTGGCCAAGGTGACGCGCGTCGAGCCGTCGCTGCAGGCGGCCTTCGTCGACTACGGCGGCAACCGCCACGGCTTCCTGGCCTTCAGCGAAATCCATCCCGACTACTACCAGATCCCGGTCGCCGACCGGCAGGCGCTGCTGGCCGAAGAGGCCGAGGCAGAGGCCGAGGCCGAGGCCGAGGCCGACGCGCGCGCCGAAGCGGCGAGGCCGGCGGCACTCCGACGAGCGGCGAGGCGATATCGCCGAAGAGCCGGCAACCGACGACACGCGAGCCGCCGACGAACGGCGCGCCATGCCGCCGCCGACGACCGGATCGCGAGCCGAGGCGTTCACGCGAGCCGGCGGCGACGCGGCGCCGAGCGAGAGCCGCCGGACGCCCAGGCCGGCCATCCGAGCCCACGGCGCGAGGCCTGCCACCGACGGCAACGGCGAATGCCGAGGCGCCGGCAGCGGCCACGTCGAAGAGATCGCCGGCGACCAGGCCGAGAGCCCCGGAGACCGTCGAGTCGACGGTCGAGCAGGTCGGCTCCGAGGACGCGCTGGAGGAGGTGCCCGAGCGTCCGCGCCGGCGCATGCGCTCCTACAAGATCCAGGAGGTGATCAAGCGGCGCCAGATCATCCTGGTGCAGGTCGTCAAGGAGGAGCGCGGCAGCAAGGGCGCGGCGCTCACCACCTATCTGTCGCTGGCCGGCCGCTACACCGTGCTGATGCCGAACACCGGCCGCGGCGGCGGCATCTCGCGCAAGATCACCCAGCCGCAGGACCGCAAGCGCCTCAAGGCCATCGCCACAGGAGCTCGAGGTGCCGGAGGGCATGGGGCTCATCATCCGCACCGCCGGCGCGGCGCGCACCAAGCAGGAGATCAAGCGCGACTTCGAGTACCTGCTGCGGCTGTGGGAGAACGTGCGCGACATGACGCTGCAGTCGACCGCGCCGTGCCTCGTCTACGAGGAAGGCAACCTCATCAAGCGCTCGATCCGCGACCTCTACTCCAAGGACATCGACGAGATCCTGGTCGCCGGCGAGGCCGCGCTACACGGAAGCGCCGCGACTTCATGCGCATGCTCGTCGCCGAGCCAGGCCAAGAACGTCATCAAGTACGAGGAGCCCGAGCCGCTGTTCGCCCGCTACCAGATCGAGCGGCAGCTCGAACGCCATGTTCAGCCCGTACGTCACGCTGCGGTCGGGCGGCTATCTCGTCATCAACCAGACCGAGGCGCTGGTCTCCATCGACGTCAACTCCGGCAAGGCGACGCGCGAGTTCTCCATCGAGGAGACCGCGCTGCAACACCAACCTGGAGGCGTCCGAGGAGATCGCCCGCCAGCTCAAGCTGCGCGACCTCGCCGGCCTGATCGTCATCGACTTCATCGACATGGAGGAGCGGCGCAACAACCGCAAGGTGGAGAACCGCCTCAAGGACGCGCTGCGCGCACGACCGCGCCCGCATCCAGGTCGGGCGCATCAGCCACTTCGGCCTGCTGGAGATGTCGCGCCAGCGGCTGCGCACCGGCGTGCTGGAGGGCTCGACCTCGCAGTGCCCGCACTGCCAGGGCACGGGCATCATCCGCTCCACGGAATCGGTGGCGCTGGCCGTGCTGCGCGCGCATCGAGGACCAGCTGCCTGCGCGATGCGCGCAACTCGCTGACGGCCGTGACGACGGCCGAGGTGGCGCTCTACATCCTCAACAACAAGCGCGCCTTCGTCACCGACATGGAGCGCCGCTACGGCATCACCATCACGGTGCAGGCGAGCGACCGCATGCAGGGCGCCAACTTCGCCATCGAGAAGTCGGCCGTGCAGCGCGGCGCCGCACAGAGCGCCGGAGCGGCGCCGTCGTCAACATGGAGTCGGGCTTCGACGGCCAGGGAGGGCGAGGAGAGAGTCGGCCGAGGAAGTCGCGCGAGGCGCCGGGCCGAGCGCGGAGGACGGCCGAGCCGCCGCCCGCGGCGCCGGCGCCGGCGCGGGCAGGCGCGAGGATCGGCCTGACGATCGGCCCCGAGCATCGCGGCGGCGAGCGTGCCGAGTTCGCGCGCAACGGCGAGGCCGATGATGCGGGCCGCGAGGCACGCGCTGATGCCGCTCGACGCAGCCGCGGCCCACGCATGACTTGGTCGAGCCTCTCGATGAGCCGGCAGGCACTGGCGAGCAGCCCAGCACTTGCGCAGGCGAGGACGATCGCGAGGACCGGCGCGGACCGTCGCGTCGCCGGCGGCGGCCGCCGGGGTCGGCCGGCGCGGTCGCGATCGGGACGATGCACCGCGCGATCACTCCGGACGAGCTCGGGGCCCGTGCAAGCCGAGGAGAGCGGCAACGGTGCGGCGGCCCTCGAGGATGCGCGAGTCCCCCCCGACCCGGCGGCCTGCGGTGACCTGTGGAGCCGTGCCCCGCTACGCCGAGCCGCAGCCGAGGCCAGTAGCCGCCGAGCCCAGCCTAGAGGCTCCCGGAAGCCAGCGACAGCCCGGAGGTTGCACGCCGAAGCCCCGCGTGAGCCTGCGAGCGCCAACGCCGGCGCCAGCCGTGATCGAGCCCGACAGTCCGCCGCCCCAGCAGATCCTCGAGGAGCCCTCGGCGCCCGCGCGCAAGGGTTGGTGGCAGCGAAGATTCTCAGGCGAGTAGCTGGACGCAGTCGGAGCCCCCGCAGGCAATCGCGAGGGGTCTGAGGTCCCGCACGTCTCTCTATCGGCGACTTGAGCGACCCGGCGCGCTGTGGCCGTCGGCATCAACTCGGCGCTCACGACTCAACCGACACTTTTCTCCACAAATCGGCAGCACGGTGCTGCCAGCTGCACGGCGATTGGATACGCAGGCGGCATTCAGCGTCGATCCCGGACCACGCGTCCGCGATGCGTCGACCAACGGAGGGACAGATGAAGAAGCTGTCACGAGCGCTGCTTTGATTGCGGGCTTCGCCTTGGCTCTGCTGCACGCTTCAACAGCCCGTCAGCTGCCGCCGCCAATGCATGAAGGTCGGCGGCGTCGGGATGCGGCGTCATGCAGGGCTTTCGCGTCGTTCATGGCGGAGGCCGCCATGAAGAACTCGGCCAAGGCCAGAGCTCGGGCGATGACGTGAAGATCGGCCCGGTCAGCAAGAAGTGCGAGTGGAAGACCGTGCTCTCGAGTGCACGCGCACGCGCGCAAGCCTGCAAGTAGCGCTCGCGGCAGCCGCGGCTCGCCTCACGGCGCGCGCCTTGAGGCGGCTCCAGCCGCTGAGCCGCCGCGCCGCCTCGGCCATGTCGGCCGTGGTGCCGGCGTAGCAGAAGCGCACGTAGCGGCTGCCGCGCTCGGCATCGAAGTCGACGCCGGGCGTGGCGGCGACGCCGATGTCGGCCAGCATCTCGCGTGGTGAAGAGCGACGCTGTCGGACGGTGAAATCGCCGACGTCGACGTAGAGATAGAAGGCGCCGTCGGCCGGCAGGATGCGCTCGAGCCCGGCCTTGGGCAGCTCGGTCCAGCAGCAGCGCGCGGTTCGTCGGCGTAGACGCGCTTGTTGGCCTCCAGCTCGTCGAGCGCCATCGAAGGCGCCGATGCGCCGCCACCTGCGCCACCGTGGGCGGCGAGATGTAGAGGTTCTGCGCCAGGCGCTCGATGGGCCGCACCAGCGCCTCGGGCACGATCAGCCAGCCGACGCGCCAGCCGGTCATCGAGAAATATTTCGAGAAGCTGTTGACCACCACCGCGTCGCCGGAGTGGGCGAGCGCCGTCTGCTCGGCCATGCCGTAGGTCAGGCCGTGGTAGATCTCGTCGGACACGAGCCAGATGCTTGTTGCGCCGGCAGGCGTCGGCGATCTCGGCCAGCCGGCCGCGGCTCCAGCATGGTGCCGGTCGGGTTGGCGGGGCTGGCGATGACGAGCCCGGCGATGCCCTCGCGCCTTGCGCGCCGCGCTCGATCTGCGCCGCGGTCGGCATCCAGCGCGCCGGCGGCATCGGTCGTGAGCGAGGACGGGCGTCTGGCCGAGCGCGGTCAGGATGTGCCGGTAGCAGGGATAGCCGGGCGAGGGCAGGCGCCACCTTGGCGCCCGCGTCGAACAGCGCCAGGAACGCCAGCACGAAGCCGGCCGAGGACCCTGTCGTCACCACCACCCGCTCCGGCGCGACCGCGACGCCGTAGCGCTGGCGATAGTGCCGGGCGATGCGCTCGCGCAGCGCCGGCAGCCCCAAGCGCCACCGTGTAGCCCAGCGTCTCGCGGTCGAGCGCCCGCTTGACGGCCTCCAGCGCGGCGCGGGGCGCGGGCGTGCCGGGCTGGCCCACCTCCATGTGGATGACCTTGTGCCCCTGGCGCTTCGCTGCGCCGCGGCGGCCTCCATCACATCCATGACAATGAACGGCGGCACGGCGCTGCGCCGCGAAAGCTGCAGGGCGAGCGGCCGCCCGGTCTTCGTCCAAGCCAGTCTGCGCGGTCGTCATGGCTCACACTCCGGTTGCCGCAAGCCCTCAAACGGCCATGGTTGCGCCCTAACCGCGCGCGCATGCCGGCAATCGAGGGTGGGCCCGATCGCGGCAATGTCAGTTGGCGCGCCGAGCGGCACGCGGCTTATAGTCGGGGCGGTTCGAAGTTGCCTAGGCCCAGGGCACGTCGCGGGGCCAGCCCAGCCAATCGCGCCGATAGGCGCTTTGAACACGAGATTCGCACCGTGCAAGCCAAGTGAAGATCGCGACCGGGGCAACAATGCGCCCCCATGCCCGGCGGCGACCGGCAGCGCCGCGCTCGGGCCGCGCGCCGGCGTCGGCTGGCGCACGGCATCCATCGCCGCCATCTATGCGGTATCGGCCTCGATTGCCGCCATCTCGCCCGCCGCGGCGCAGAACCTGCCGCTGATCCGCGACACGCGAGATCGAGAACCTTCTCAAGGACTATTCGATCCCGATCTTCAAGGCCGCCGGCCTCGGCTCGCAGAACATCTCCATGCGCATCGTGCGGCACGAAAGCTTCAACGCCTTCGTGGTGGACGGCCGCAACGTGTTCATCAACACGGGCACGCTCATGCAGGCCAAGACGCCCAACGAGGTGCATCGGCGTGATCGCGCACGAGACCGGGCACATCGCCGGCGGCCACCTGGCGGCGCTGCGCAGCCGGATCGCGCGCGACGCAGACCAAGAGCCTTGCTGCTCACCATCCTGGGCATCGGCCTGATGGTCGGCGGCGCCGCGTCCGGCGGCGACATCGGCGCGCGAGATCGTCGGCGCCGGCGGCGGCCTGATGATGGGCGGCAACGACATGCTGATGCGGTCGCATGCTGAGCGAGCGCCGCGCCCAGTGAATCGGCGGCCGACCAGGCCGGCCTTGCGCCTGCTCGAGGCCACCCGGCAATCCGGGCGCGGGCATGCTCGAGACGTTCGAGCGCTTCGCCGAGCAGGAGTTCGTGTCCGCCACCGACCTGGACCCGTTCGTGCGCAGCCATCCCGTGGCGCGCCGATCGCCTCAACGCAGCTGCGCGGAGAAGGTGGCCGCGAGCCCCTACGCCAACGACAAGGACCCCCGGCAGCTGCAGCTGCGCCACGACATGATGCGCGCCAAGATCTCGACGGCTACTCTCGACCGGCCGCAGACCGTCTACAACCGCTATCCCGCCAAGCGACAACAGCCTGCCGGCGCGCTACGCGCGCGCGCATCGCCCGCAATTGCTCGGGCGGGTGCGTCGCAGGCGATCGCGGAGATCGATGCCCTCATCCAGCGAAAAGCCGGACAACCCCTATTTCTGGGAGCTGAAGGGCGAGCTGCTACTGCGAAGGCCGGCCAGCGCGCAGGCGATCGAGCCTCTGCGCAGCCGTCGGCCTCCTGACAAGCTCAAGCGCGCCAATCCGTCGTGCTCTCGCTCGCAGACCAACATCATGCTGGCCCGGGCGCTCGTTGCCGCCAACGAGGAGCGCTACGCTCGATGAGGCGATCACGATCCTCACCCGGCCCTGCGGCGCCGACAAGCCCCTGTGGCAAGGCGAGGACGACGATTGGATGGGCTGGTATCAGCTGGCCATGGCCTTCCAGCGCAAGGGCAACGAGGCCGAGGCCCTGCTCGCCACCGCGCGCAAGCACTTCTTACTCGGGCAACGCCAAGGACATCCGCGACGCCCAGATCTACGCCAAGCGCGCCCAAGCCAAGTTCGCACGCGGCTCGCGCGGCATGGCTAATCGCCGAGGACATCATTACCTACAAGATCCCGACCTGAGCCGGTGCCCGGACCGCCAGCAACGGAAGGAATGCCTAATGCCCGCCAAATCGTCTCGCCTGCCTGCCGCCGCCCTCGCTCCAGGAAGGGGTGCGCTGCTCGCGCCGGCGATCCTGCTGCTTGGCGCCACGCTGGCCGTCGGGCAGAGCACGCGCCGCCGCCCGTGCAGCTGGCTCAGCGCCAGCCACCCGCAGCCGCGCGCCGACGCGCCGGCCGCGAGCGCGCTCCTCCGCGCAGCTGGCGCGCAGCCTTCGGGCGCCTTCACGCCGGCCCAGCGCAAGGAGATCGAGGCCATCATCAAGGACATCCTGGTCAACAACCCGGAGGTCCTGCTCGAGGCGCAGAACGCGCTCGAAGCCAAGATGGACAAGATCCAGGCTGACCAGGCATGGCGGTGGCCATCAAGGAGAACGCCGGCGAGCTCTTCCGCCCGGCCGCCTCGCCGGTGGTCGGCAACGCCAAGGGCGACGTGCCGGTGATCGAGTTCTTCGACTACAACTGCGGCTACTGCAAGAAGGCCTTCACGACCTCGCCAAGCTCATGGACAAGGACAAGAAGGTGCGAGTGATCCTCAAGGAGTTCCCGATCCTGGCCAAAGGCTCTCGAGGAGGCCTCGCAGCGTGGCGCTGGCCGCCAAGCTGCAGGGCAAGTACTGAGCAATACGTAACTGAAACAAAAGCAATA
>ERZ1370068.9007-contig-7817_pt1 | contig 11551 bp, 20 predicted proteins | sample MGYA00561227_ERZ1370068 | MGnify/ENA primary metagenome ERZ1370068 (study PRJEB38410, sample SAMEA6850437) | metagenome | study: Metagenomic assessment of the ecological functions of the soil: analysis of the soil microbiota associated with the...
GATCGGCCGCTTGATGAACGTGTCGGCTAGCATCGGGATTCGGGATTAGGGGATTCGAAGCGCTCGGCGGGCGCCTCCCTGAATCGGCACTCCGTCGGCGAGCTTTTGCGCGCCGGCGGTGACGACGCGCTCGCCCGGCTTGATGCCGTCGAGCACGACATAGTTGTCGCCGACGATCGGCCCGACGGTGATCGGACGCTGCCTGGCGACCAGCTTACCGCCGCCCTCTTCCGCCACGAACGCGAAGAAGCGCCCGTTGATGCGGAGAACGCTCGTCACCGGCAGGACGAGGCCGTCTGTCGTTTTCTCTAGATGATGCGCGCACGAACGGTACTGCTGCGCGCGCAAACTGCCGCCGGGATTCTGCACCGATCCCTTTCACCAGCAGCGACTGGGTTTGATCGTCGACATGCGGCGAGATGAATCCGACTTTCGTCGTCGCCAGCTCTGTCGATCCGTCGCTGTTGAGAATTCGAATCGGCAGCCCGATCCGCAGCGTCGGCGCGCCGTTCGATCGGCACCGAGATGTGGATCTCCAGCGTCTCGTTCTGATCTGATCGTCGTCAGCACGGTCTGGGTCGTGACCTGGTTGCCGACACGCACCGGCACGTCGCCGACAATGCCGGCGGTTGGCGCGGCGACGGTGTAATAGCGCAGCTGCACTTCCTGCTCCTGGATTTGTGCGTCGGAGCGCTTTCAGGTTCGCCTCGGCCGTCCGCAGCGCCGTTTCCGCGCGTTCCTGTTCCTCCTTGCTGATCGCGCCGGCGGCGAGCAGCTCTCGCGTGCGCTGCGCCTGCTGGCGGGCGAAGGCCACGGCTTCCTGACGCGACGCCGCGTTCCGCCTCCCGGCTCGACACGGCCGCCCGCTGGCGACGCGCGTCGATCTGCATCAGCCGCGCGCCCTGCCGCACGCGGTCGCCGGACTTGACCAGAATCTCTATGATCTGACCGTCTATTTGCGGCTGGACGGCGGTCGAGTGCAGCGACTTGAGGGTGGCGACGTACTCCGGTGGTTTCGTCAACCGGCGCGACGTGCGCAACCGCCAGGGCGACCGGGGTCGGCGGCATCGCCGGTGGCGGTCCCGCGGTTTGACCGCGATTGCAGCCGCCTCCACTGGATGCGGCCAGCATGGCCATCACCAGAGCAACAGTTCTCGACGACATGGTTGATGTTTGGACTCTCGAGCGCAGGAAAGGTTCCGGCCTCAGAAACTCAACGTCACGTGAAGGCGCGCCAGCGCGCGGCGCGGCCATCGACGTGGGTTGCAGCCAGGCGGCGCCGTTGGTTCGATACTCGCACGTCTGCTCGTACGCCGTGGCGAAGTTCGCGTTGAACACATTGTAGCCGCGCGTCGCCGCCAGCGCGTTGATCGTCTGCGCGCTGAGCACGACCTCGCGGGCGCGTGGACTTCGTATCGACGATTGGCGAATGCGTCGTCGCGGTGACCGTTTCGTGCAGCGTCCCCATCCGCAGGTGGGCGTTGACGGGGATCACTTCAGAAGAGGCGTCGCGAACGACGCGCCGGCAATCGTCGCCTGAGCTAGCGCCATTCGCGGAATGAGCAGGATGATCGCGATCGCACCCGTGTTCAGGCACTCGCCGCATGACCTTTCTTGTACCACGCCACAGCTGCTTCCGACTCCTGGTTAAACGGTTGGCCGCATCAGTCAGTGAGCTGGCCAATGGATCGCCCAGTTCGGATTGCGCAAGGTTGTCGTTGTAGAGGAAGCTACTCGTTGCTCCAGTCGGAGGGTCCACCGGCGCATGCCACACAGGGTCCGCGGGATCGACATCGTTTTCTTCGACATCGGTGGGTACGCTCGGTCTCGCCGGTGCGAACGGGTTGACGCCGTTTCCCGGCAGCGCGGAGTTGTTGCGCGGATCTGCGAGACGTCGTCGGACTGCGCGTCGGCATCATCACCACGCTCGCGCACGCAACTCACTAACGCGGACGCGATGGCCATGCTCCAACAGGCCGGACTGGCGCCGTTCATCGACCCGCAGGGATTCGTCTCGACCACGATACGGGCGGCATCGCGAAGCCCCGCCGCGCCATCTACGAGTTTGCCGCGCGGCGAGGCCGGCCTCCCGATCGACCGCTGTCTGTTCATCGGCGAGAACCTTCGCCGAAGTCGTCGGCGCGCTCGCCGCCGGCATGCACGCGCTCCTCAAGCCTTCGACGCACTGAACTCGATTGAATAGTCGGAACCCGGGAAGGAGGGACCTATGAGTCTACAGAAGCACGTCATTCTTCGCAAAGGTGAAACCTCGACACGGGGCGCCACGCGAGGGCGGGCCAGTAGCGGGCCGGCGACGGTGGCGCCCGCCAGACCCGTCGCGGTCGAGGTCGGAAGAGCTCAACCCGGCGAAAGCGCGCGCGGTCGCGAGGACGAAAGATGTCGTGGCCATCGCGCCCGTCATGCCGATGAAACTGATCGCGCCGGTGGCGCTGAATCTCCCGGCTCAGCCAGCGGCCGCAACCGTCACCTGGGGCGTGCAGGCGGTCGGCGCCGACACCTCGCCGTTTACCGGCAACGGCATTGTCGTCGCGGTGCTCGACACCGGCATCGATCCGAATCATCCGGCGTTCGCGGGCGTCGGAGCTGGTGCGGAAGAACTTCACCAACGCAGGCGGACGACGACGACCACGGGCACGGCACGCACTGCGCCGGCACGATCTTCGGGCGCGACGTCAACAACACGCGCATCGGCATCGCCCGCGGCGTCAAGAAGGCGATGATCGGGAAAGTGCTCGGCGCGGAACGGCGGCTGGCAGCGACGTGGTGATGCAGGCGATTCAGTGGGCGACCAACAGCGGCGCCAACGTCATCTCGATGTCGCTTGGGATCGACTTCCTAGGGTTCGTCGAAGAACTCGAGGGTCAGGCGTGCCCACCGAACTGGCGACGTCAATGGCGCTCGAAGGCTATCGCGCGAACGTTGCTGCTGTTCGGGCGGCTGGCGTCGTTGATCAACGCGCAGAATCTCTGATGCGCAACGCGTGCTCGTCGCGCCGCCGGCAACGAGAGCCAGCGCGACGTGAACCCCGATTTCGAAATCGCGGTGAGCCCGCCCGCGGTGTCGGACGGCATCGTGTCGGTGGCGGCGCTCTCGGCCAGCGGCGCAGGGGATTCACGGTTGCGACCTTCTCGAACACCGGCGCCAAAGTGTCGGGTCCCGGCGTCGGCGTCATCTCGGCTGATGCGGAGGCGGCGGCCTCACCAGCATGAGCGGGACGAGCATGGCGCACTCCGCACGTCGCCGGTGTGGCGGCGTTGGGGCGGAGAAGCTCACCGTTGCCGGCCAGCTCAACGCGTCACTGCTGATGAACCGTCTGATCGGGTCTGCGACTGCGGGCTGGCATCAAGGCGGGAACCGATCCCACTGATGTTGGCGCCGGAATGGTGCAGGCGCCGCAGAGTTAGGGCTTTGGAATGACGAAGTCGACAGTCGACGGTTCACAGTCGCCTGTGAACCGTCGACTGTGAACTGCGCGCGTCAGAAGCCGCAGGCCTTCGTCCCGATGTCGACCTTCCGCATCGCGCTGGACGTTGGTCGGCTCGCGCGAAGAACGGCGACGTCATCACGCCGCTGAACCCCTGGTAGTTGGCGCGGTTGGTCAGGTTCTGCACCGTGACGAAGAAGTTCAGCCGATAGCGGACGTTCGACTGTTCGATGGTGCGACCGTCGCCGAGGCGCCGCCGCCGAACACACCCGAAGCCGGGCGGCTGCGGCGCCGGAGATCCGGCCGAACGCGAACGAATAGCCGATGTTGGCGTTGAGCGTGTATTGCGACGGCATCCGCAGCGTGTTGCGGCCGATGCCGGCCGGCCGATCGTTGAACACCAGGTCGCCGTTATCGTCGATGCCCGTGCGCACGGTATGCGCCGCCGCCGCTCGTTGCGTTCATCCAGAAGCCGACCAGCAGATTGCGGACGATCTGATTGTTGAACTGGACGTTGAGGCGGTTGCCGGACGTCGTTCGCCGCCGGCCCCCATTCAGTGTCGAGAGTGCCGGTCGACGGCAGGAAGAACGCGCCGTCGGTGTTGTCGGTGAGCTTGGCTAACGAGTAGTTGGCAAGACAGCGTGGTCGCGCTTCCAACTGATGAACGCGGCGTTCGACGAGAGCGCCATGAGCGCGCCGGGATTGATCGTCGCGTCCACCTGGAGCTGATGCAGGCGACTCGGCGTCCGACACGACTCTCGACGATGTTCGCCGAATGACGGGGTCGGGGCGCACGCCGACGACAGGCGCGTTCAGGATCGAGTCCGCGCGCGACGTTCGTGCCGCGCGCGTAGCTGTAGGTCGTGGCGAACGCGCGATGATTTCGTGAACGCCTCATCCACGCCCGCGCTGACGCGCGACAGCCGCGGCGACTTGAAATCGCTGCCGAGCAGCTACCGGTTGATCGGCGGCACGACGCCGACAACGCCGATCGCGCCGGGATCGGGAAACGACGGATTCAGGATGTTGAGCTCCTGCTGCCGCACGCCGTCCACGCGCAGCGTCTGCTCGTAGGTGCCGTTGCCGCAGCCAGTCGTAGAAGATCGCCGGTGCTGGCGCGGAGCGTCGTCTTGCCGCTCGCCCAGCGGCGACCACGTGACACCGAACCGCGGCCCGATGTTGTCGTGATCGATGCACGTGCGTCTGAGCGCTTCGTAGCGCACGCCCGGGCTGAGCGTGAGGCTCTTGCGAACGCGGATGTCATCCTGCACGTAGACGCGCGCCTTGCACGGTTGAAGTAGCCGATGTTCGGATCGCCGAGCCGGCGGGTGAAGCTGCGCGGACGATTCTGGAGTGAACGCGTCGAGGTTCTCGAACGTGTAAGTGCCGAGGTAGTTCGACGTGTCATCCGAGTTGTGCCAGCCGTTGTCGAGCACGATGCCGGTGCGGACCAGAGTGCGATGACCGCGCACGTAGTCCAGATCCGCCTGCGAGCGTTGAAGGTGCTGCGCGCGCTGACCGCCGGCGACCTGGGCGCCGCCGCTCGTGAACGCATCGTGCACGCTGGATCGTCGGTCGCTTCGGCTGGCCGACCGCCTCGCCACGTCGAGTCCACGAAAACAGCAGCGTGGGTTCACGAACGCGCGCCGGCCCAGCGGCCCGATCTGCTGTACGCTGGCACGGTTGTGGACTGCGGTTGTCGATTGGTGGCACGCGCGCTCCGGCAGTCGTAGCCGCCGACGCCCATGTTTTCGTTGTGCACGCGATTGGTGCTGTAGCCGAAGCGCAGCAGCTGATCCAGCGTCATCGCGTAGTCCATCTGCGGCGTTGACGTTGAGCAGATCGCGCGGCGCGCAGCCGCAGCGCCTCGGAGCGCGTGCCGCCGAGCGAACGCCGCGTTCAGGTTCGGTGTCGTCGCAGGAGTCGATGCCGAAGATGTTCAGTTCATCGACGCTTTGTTCTTGATCAGCGCGCCGACGATGCCGAAGCCGTGGTTCAGGTTCTGCTCCGGCCCCGCGTCGGCGTGAACGGGCTGCGGCCGCTCGAGCCATGCCGCGGCGCGGGAACGCTGGAGAATGCCGCAGCGCGCCCGAGGCCCGGCTGCGTCGATGATGTCGATGGACGACGCCGCCGGCGCTGTGGATATTCCGCCGCGAACTGATCGCGCGAGATCGCGGATCGACTTGATCATGCGCCTTGGCCGGAAGCGCGCCGCCTCGAAGCTGTCGACGCGGATGACGGCGCCGGCCCGGCCATGTCCTGCAGCTGCTGTTGCAGCTTCCGCCGGGTCGTCGGACAGCGCTTCCATCTGCTCGCGCGTGAGCGTCGTGCCGAAGGTGGCGCCGTCCGGCTGGCGCCGGCCTCCTGCTTGTCCTGGCCCACCTCGACCGACGTCTCCATCTTCTGCAGAGGCAGCAGCAACAATTGTTTGTTGTCGCCGTTCCGCAAACGGACATCTTCAGCTGTCGCGTCTCGAATCCGGGAAACGAGGCCTCGATCAGGTAACGGCCGGGCGTGAGCTGTCCGATTGTGGCGGACACCTTCGGCGTCGGTCTGCGCTTCCTTCTTCACTTCGTTCTCTCGGGGCGGCGGCCGCATCGCCGGCGACGATGGTCACGTCCGCGCCGGCGAGCACGGCGCCGGTCGGGTCCACGACCGTCAGCTTGAGCGCCGGCGTTCGAGGACTGTGCGAATGCGGGCAACGCGAACAGAAGCTGTAAACCCTGTCGTTGCGCGGGATGACGAATCGCCTCATACACGACCTCCGCATCCTGCTATTGGACGGGCGACGCGCCGCTGAAGTTGTCTCTTACGACGCCGGAATCGCCCCTAACTGCTGAAGCAGCGACAGCGCATCGATCTGCGCCAGTTGCTCGGTCAGCTTTGCCGCCTTTCACGCGATGGATCAGATCCCGTTCATCGCGACCTGCTTCCCGGTGCGCGGGATGCCGACGAACTCACCGGTGTGTTTCCCGGAAACCGGTGACGCGCGTGACGACGTTGTCGGCGTCGGCTACTTGATCCTCGATGACGTGATAGCATCGGGAAAGGCCGTCACGAATGCACTCGGCGAACTGTCGATGCGCGGGCCAATCGAGTGGCTGCGGCGCGCCCGGCAAGTGCGCCACTTCGCCTGGTGCGAGAAGGTCACGAATCGTATCAAAAAGCGCGACGGTCGAAAGCTTCAAAGAATTGTCGTGCGCGTGCCTTTATGCTCTGCGATGGCCACAGCACCTCCGATGTCGATAGCTTGTAGAAAGGAAATGCGATGACGACAAGGCGGACATTTCTCTGGGCTGGAACGGCTGCAGGTGCCGGCGCCGAATCTCACGAGCAAGCTCAGCGTATGGCCCCAGCTCTTCGCGCAGGTCGCGGGCGGGTCGCCCTGAATCCCGCCTCGATTCCGAAGTTCGCGAGCCCGCTGTTCATTCCACCCGCGATGCCGCGCGCGGCAGTCGACGCGACTCACGGACTACCTACACCGATTGGCGTGCGCCAGTTCACGCAGCAGATCCTGCCGGCGCCGCTGCCGTCGACCGACGGTGTGGGGGATATGGATCGACTGACCGATCCGGCGACCTTCCATTACCCGTCGCCGTCGTTCGAAGCCAGCGCGCCGCGCCGATGGTCGCGCGTGAAATGGATCAATCAGCTCGTCGACGACGAACGGCAACTGTCTGCCGCACCTGCTGCCGGTCGATCAGACGCTGCACTGGGCGAATCCGCCGGGCGGCGCGACGGGCCGCGACATGCGCGGCTCGGATCCGAAGCGTCTACCGCGGACCGGTGCCGATGGTGCCGCATCTGCACGGCCACCACAGCGGCGAAGAGAGCGACGGCTATCCCGAAGCGTGGTTTCTTCCCGGCGGCACAGCTTCCCAAAGGCTATCGCGACGGTCGGCAGCTGGTACGAGCACTTCCGTCGAGATCTCCGAAAGTCGTCTGGAATGTCGATTGGGATCCGGGATCTGCCACGTTCACTTATCCCGAACCGACCAGCGCGGCGACGACGCTCTGGTATCACGACCACGCGCTGGGCATGACGCGCCTGAACAGCTATGCCGGCCCGGTCGGCGTTCTACCTGATTACGCGGCGGCGCGAGCGATCGTGGCGACGGGCGCCCTCTCCGGGTCCCGCGCCGGCCGATGGCGACGGCCCCGGCGTGCAGCTACTACGAGATCCCGCTGGTCATCCAGGATCGTTCGTTCAACGAGGACGGCTCGTTGTTCTATCCCGACAACCGGGCGTTCTTCGAAGAGCTGACGCGAGTCGGCGCTCCAGATTCCCTACATTCCGACGCAGAAAGCCTGCACCGGTCCGAGCGACGTCTCGCCGATCTGGAATCCGGAATTCTTCGGCAACACCATGGTCGTCAACGGCCGAACGTGGCCGTATCTCACCGTGGAGCAGCGGCGGTACCGCTTCCGGTTGTTGAACGCGTGCAACTCGCGATTCCTGATCCTGAAGATGAGCCGCAGCGGGTTTGCCGTTCTGGCAGATCGGCGACGACGGCGGGTTCCTGCCGGCGCCGGTGTCGCTCACGCAGGTGCATGCTCGCGCCCGCGCGAGCGCGCTGACGTCATCGTCGATTTCACGAGCGTGCCCGTCAAGGGACGGAAGATCGTGTTGCTGAATCTCGGACCCGACGAGCCGTTCGGCGGCGGCGTGCCCGGAGTCGGACTTCGACAGCGCCGGATCCTGGATCGACCGGCCTGGTGATGCAGTTCCGTGTTGTCGCTGCCGACGTCTCCTCGACACCGAGCATGCCGCCCGGCATCGCTGACGCTCCCGGCGCTTGCGCCGCTGCCGCGCCGCGACGACGGACGCGAGACGTCTCGATCAACGAAGCCGAGTCGGACACCGTGACCGTCGACACGCATACCGGCCACGGCCACCAGCAAGCACCAACCGCCGAAGCTCAAGACTGTCGTGCGACGACCCGAACGCGGTGCCGTTTGGTCCGACGCACGCGATGCTCGGCGTGCTCACCGGCGACGGCAACGGCGAGCCGCTGCCGTGGATGCACGACATCACCGAGAACCCGTCACCAGGCGCCACCGAGATATGGGCGATCCACAACTTCACCGACGATGCGCATCCGATCCACATCCACCTCGTGCAGTTCGAGATCGTCGAGCGCGAGCACTGGATCAGGTCGCGCACGCGCGGGCCCGAGGCCGTGGGAAGCGGGGCCGCAAGGACACGGTGATTGCCTATCCCGGCGAGATCACGCGCCTCAAGCTGACGTTCGAGCGAGAAGGGCGATTCGTCTGGCATTGCCACGTTCTCGAGCACGAAGACAACGAGATGATGCGCCCATACGTCGTCGGCGAGATCAAGGGCCCTCACAGGACAACGCATCCAGGCATGGCGATGGCGAAGCCTGACGTTCGCGCACCACCGGCAGGGAAGGGAATAGCAGCGCGATCACGATCGCGAAGACGAGATGGAGAGGAGCGGCAGACTCCACATGTAGCCGGGCGGCGGCGGCGGATTCATCATCGGGTGATTCGCGAACAGCCACGGATTGACGCGGCCTTCGCGGACGACCGATACGATGAGCGCGGCCGCGTGGATCGCCGGTATGTGCAACAGGTAGTAGAAGAGGGGCACGCGACCGAAGACCGCGAGCGCATCTCGGTCAGCGTTCCTCGTGCCCGTTCAGCCAGCGGCAGCAGCGCAATCGTCGGCCCCAGCGTCATCAAGAGAAACCGCAACGAGGCCGGGTATTTCGTCGTGTTGAGGAAGCCAAGCGCCGAGGCGCCGTTCCACGGTCTCGGCTCGCCGTACAGTCGCGTCGCGCGCAACGCAACGAAGGCCGCCGTCGCCGGCGAGGCCCAGCCACGCGCAGATGCTGCCGCCGCCGCGCCGGCTCCCGAGCGTCATGACGGCACCGAAGGCATAACCGGAGCGCCATGCGACGCCAATCCACGGAATGAGCGAGTAGAGACGACGAACGGACCGTCGCCGCCGGCCGTCGGCCCGAAGCTTACAGAATGCGCCACGAGCCAGAACACGCGGCTGGCCTGCGCCGCCGGGATCAGTTGTTGGAGACGTGAGTCCACGAGGTTGTGGCCGGCGACGATCGCGGCGCCGATCGTGGCCACGACTCCGATCGGGAGCCGCAACATCAGCGCGCAGCAGGATCAGGCACCAGCCAATCATCCAGATGACGCCGGCCGGATGTAATTGGCGAAATCGAGGTTGAACGTCCAGGCGATGCGGATCACCGTCAGCTCGAGCAGCACGAGCAAGAGCCCTCGGCGTCAGCAGATACCGCTCCAGACTCTGTTGTAAAACTGGCGCGAAGCATCCGCCTTCCCCCGCCTTCCGCTCTGCTTCGGCGTGCCACGCCGTAGCGCGGAGCGCGGAGGCGGCAGGCGGACCTGAGGTCCGGCTGAAGCCGGACGCCACGATCGTCCGTGAAGAAATGCGGACGTCCCCGCGAAGAACACGAATGCCGGCGCGCAGAAGTGCGTCACCCAGCGCGTGAAGAACACGCCGGGCGACGGACCGCCTGCCGGGACGCCCGAGTAGACACGCGCACGTGATCGATGGCCATCAGGACCATCACCACTCCGCGCATCACGTCGAGCGACTGGAGGCGGCTCGCCGCTACCGGTTCGGACGCGGGTGCCAACTGCCATCCCGTGTTCCACCCATTGGCCGTGCCGCTGCACGAAGACTTCGGTCGCCAGTCCGCGCTCCGTGCGTGTTTCGCCGCGGTTCTCGAGGTCCATCTTCGTACGCGGTACAGAATCACCGTGCTTGCCGTAGCCCTGGAACCCAGTACGCGGAAAGGCGAGCCGCGTCAGCTTTGCTCCTGATGACGCGAACGCGCGCGAGCCGGTCAGCGTCGAGTCGCGAGTGCCGAACGCGCCGGCGACACCGTCGATGGTGATCAACTCCGGCGGCAGCAGCCGGGTCAGCGCGCCGGCGTTCTCCGGAGAACCACGCGCGCCACACTGCCTCTCGCGCCGCCAGAATCCGCGTCCGTTCAGCGTCGTCAACCTTCCGGAATTCCGATCCCATTTGCTCGAGCTCGTCGGCGTGCAGCGACGTGTTCGACGCCACTTGAATCCAGCCGGAGGGCTCTTTGTGGTACACGTCCAGCAGCGTCAGCTTCTGCGTGCCCTTTGGTGTCGCCGTACACGACGTCGAGATCCGCGACGAACGTCGCAACCGCCGTGTCGCCGTAGAACACGACGTCGAAGTTCGACATGCGGTAGCCGACCATGCCCTGGCCCTTCGCCAGATCCGGCGGGAACGTGGCCGACTTCATGTAGTTGTCGAGGCCGCGGATCGGGGCCTCGGGCCACGGCGTGAAGCCGCGCCAGCTGACGCCATGCGTGTCGCTTCGAGCGTTTCCGCGATCCTTGTCGACAAACGCCTGAAAGATGCTCTCGATGTGGCGCGCGTAATCGCCGCCGCGTCCGCGGCGCGGTCGTCCGAGCGCGGCGTCTGAGCGGCGCCGCCGATGCGCCCGCGGCAAACACCAGGCCGAAACCGATTCGGGTCAGCGTTCGTGTCACGTGCCTCATGACCAGACCTTGCTCCTCCGTCGGCCGCGCGCGCAATTCCAGAATACGTGAACGGCGCGTGGGCTGACGCAGAACGGTTGTGACTGCGCTCCTGCATTGCGCAGGATGCGAACGCGCGATAGTGTGCGCCCGTGGCTCCTGCGTCGCGCGTGCGCCCGTGGATGCTCGTTTCTGCGGCGTGGATCGTGCCAGCGGTATTCGGCGCAGTCAACGAGGTGGCGCAGAAGCGCCTGTTCGGCGGACGCGTCAGCGTCCCGGAACTGCTGTTCGCGAGCGGCGACTGGCTCCTCTATGCTTTCTCACCCCGGCGTGTTTGCCATCTCGCGACGTTGGCCGCTGGCGCGCCCGCACCTGGCGCGCCGTGTCGCGTTCCATTTCGGAATGTCGCTCGTGTTCTGCGCGGCCTGGGCCGGCGCGCCGGCACGGTGCTTCGCGCGCTGCTGATGCCGCAGAATCTCTGGGGCGGTCCCGCCGCGCATTTCGTGAGCTGGCTCTTCATCACGTTTCCTTTTGGCGTCGCCGTCTACCTCTGCATAGCAATACGTAACTGAACGAAGTACTAC
>ERZ1370068.9418-contig-82_pt1 | contig 11545 bp, 14 predicted proteins | sample MGYA00561227_ERZ1370068 | MGnify/ENA primary metagenome ERZ1370068 (study PRJEB38410, sample SAMEA6850437) | metagenome | study: Metagenomic assessment of the ecological functions of the soil: analysis of the soil microbiota associated with the...
CTACCGCTCCATGTATCCGGTCGCGTCCGCCGAAGCGAGCCACGAACTGGACGTGACGCTCGGTACCATCAACACCGCCGTCCTCATCACCAGCAGCTTGACGATGGCGCTCGCGGTCCACGCCGCGCAGCTCGGGCAGCAAGCGGCTGTTGATGATCTTCCTGGTCGCGACGATGGCGCTCGGCGCGACGTTCCTCGGCATCAAGAGCGTGCAGCACTTACCGCAAGTTCGAGGAGTGCCCGGCGGTGCTGGTGGCGCTGCACCTGCCGGCGCCGGAGGAGCCGGCCACGCATGCCACGTCCCGGGTGCGGGCTTCTCGTTCGAGCCGCCGGAGCAGCGCGCGTCACGCGCAGATCTTCTTCTCGCTCTACTTCATGATGACCGGGCATCCACGCGCTGCACATGGTCATCGGCTTCGGGATCATGACGTGGATGCTGCTGTGGTGGCTGGCGCGGCACCATCACCGCCGACTACGCCAGCCCGATCGAGATCAGCGGCCTCTACTGGCACTTCGTCGACATCGTCTGGATCTTCCTGTTCCCGCTGCTCTATCCTGATCGGACGTCATGGGTGGCACTCCACACCCGTGTCCTCGGTGTCCTCCGTGGTGGAGAGTGTCGCGGCGGAATTCGAATGAGCGAACACATCGTTCCGAAGCGCGTCTACTACACGATCTTCGGCATCCTCATGCTGTGCACGGCGCTGACGGTGTGGATCGCCTTCATCGATCTCGGACCGCTCAACACGATCGCGGCGCTCACCATCGCCGTCTTCAAGGCGACGCTCGTGATCGTTGTTCTTCATGCACGTGAGCTACGCACACGCGGCTCACCTGGGCCGTGGTCCTCGGCAGCTTCTTCTGGCTCGGCATCCTGCTCGTGATCACGATGAGCGACTACCTGACGCGGGCGTGGCTCCCGTACGGGAGGCGGACCGGTCCAATAGGGCGTCGCCTTCGTGATCGACGCCGGCCGCCGTGGTCCTATCAATCGACCGCCGCGCTCGCACGTCTCAATCGCGGGGTTGAGCGTCGCTTTCTCGGTAGATTTGCCGGATTTGGGATTTGGGATCCGGGATCGATTCGGAACGATCTTCGAATCCCAAATCCCGAAATCCCAAATCCCTTCACGATTCAGCGCTTCTATCGCTCGCGGTTCATTTACCCGCCGCGGCGCAGCGGCTTCAGCAGCGACGTTCTCGCCAGATCAGCGCCGCCGCGCAGGCGCCGGCGATCGGCGCGACCAGTAGAGCCAGTGCCACTGGAAGTACATCATCTCGAGCGCGGGGCCGAACGATCGCGCCGGGTTCATCGACGCGCCGGTCACCGGGCCGCCGGCGAGGATGTCGAACGCGACCGTCAGGCCGATGCCGAAGCCGCCGATCTTGACCGCGCGGCCGCGCTCGTCGACCGCGGTGCCGTAGATCGACGTCATAAGAAGGAACGTCATGATGAATCCCGGCGATGAGCACGGTGCTGGTTGTCGCCCACGCCGCCGGCAGCGGGATGCCGAGGTTGGCGGCGAGTCACCGCCTCGACCGGAAAGATCGCGCGGCAGAATCCCGCGGCCGTCGTCGCGCCGAGGAGCTGCGCGACCACGTACGCGGCCGCGAGCGGCGGCGCGATGCGTCCGGTGACGAGGAATCCTGCGGTGACCGCCGGATTGAAGTGCGCGCCGGATTCCCCGCCGAAGACGTTCACCGCGATCGACAGCGCGAGGCCGTGCGCCAGCGCGATGCCGACCAGCCTGGGTTCCCGCCGACGGCCGGCGTGTTGCACAGGATCGCGCCGATGCCCGCGAAGCACAGGTAAAAGGTGCCGATAAACTCAGCCAGGCAGGGCCTGAAGGTTTTCATGAGCTGCTCCTTTTGCGCGGCGATGCTACTACAGGTATCACACGCCGCCGGCGGAATCTCGTGGGGCCTGGACCGTATCGACCAGCGCCAGCTGCCGCTCGACGGCCGGCTCGCGCGCGACGGCGATCTGGCCGCGGCGTGCACGTCTACGTGATCGACAGCGGCGTGCGCCGCACGCATACACGAGTTCGACGACCGGGTCGAGTGGGTCGGCGATTTTCGTCAGCGGCAACCCGGGCAGGCGGGAGGCCGACGACTGCGATCCGCCGCCGTCGCAGGGACACGGCACCCACGTCGCCAGCATTCTCGCCGGAAAGACGCTCGGCGTCGCGCCGGCGGCGGGATCCATGCGCTGCGCATTCTCCCATGCGGCGGCACGACGCGGACCGACCGCGCGGCGGCCGCTTCGCGCGGTCGACTGGATCACGGCGCACGGCGTAAGCCGGCGGTGGTGAACATCAGCCCGGCGCGGATGGCAGACGGCCGAGACCGATCTCGACGAGGCGATCCGGCGATACGATCCGCGCCGGCTTCGTCTACGCGTGTTGTCGGCGGGCGGCGCTCGGCCGATCTCGCCGCGTTCACGCCGCAGCGTGCTCGGCGAAGCGATCACGGTCGCGTCGACGACAGCCGACGACAAGACCGCGGAACAGCGAATACGGTCCGCGCCTGACGATCTTCGCGCCTCGGGATCGGCATCCCCGGCGCCGGGCACGCGAGCGATACCGCGAGCTTCACCGGCGACGGCGATTCGCAGCCGCGGCGCCGATCGTCGCCTGGCGTCGCCGCGCTGTATCTGCAGCAGCATCCGGCGGCGGCGCCGGACGAGGTGAAGCGCGCGCCCTTGTTCAGCCGCGACGCGCGACGTGCTCGCGCAGACCGGTCAATCGCCGAACCTGCTCGTCCACCCTATCCGCCAGTGGTGTCAGTCTCCTCGAGTTACTGACCGGGCCGCTCCGTTCCACCTCACCGAGCAGGCGTGCGCGGTGGGTGCCCCGGTGTTATCGCCACCCGAAAATCTGCGGTCGGAGGCACGTTGGGGGTAGTGCCACTTCAGTGGATACGGTCCACGAGACCGTCAGCGTCACTCCTACAAGGGCTCAGTCGCACATCCGGCGAACCCCTTCACAAGTTGTAACTGCGTGCAACGCCGCGAGATCTTCGCCGGGTGTCATACTGTCGCCGGTAACTTTCGGGTGGACCGCCCCACGCTTGATCAAACGCTCGCCCTGCTTCGAGGCGACGTTCGATTCGACGAACGACGGCATGCTCGTCGTCGATTTGAATCGCCGCATCGTCCGCTTACAACCGTCGACTTCTGTCACTGTTCGGCTTCACGGCCGAGTTGGTCGAGCGCGGCGGGCGTCGATCGGCTCAATCGCGGCGCTTCAGCCGCTCGTCGACCAGCGGACAAGATCTCGCCGCCAGCCGCGCGAGATGTGGGCGCAGCGCGACCCGCGAAGCTGCTCGGACGCGCTGCGCTTCAACGACGGTCGGTGTTCGAGGTCTCGGTCGTTCCGGCGCGGATCGGATCGACGCTGGTCGGGACGGTGGCCAGCCTGCGCGACGTGACTGCGAGGAGCGCGCGCCGAGGAATCGCTCGAGCAGCATCGCGCCTTCCTCGAGCAGGCGCAGGAGGTCGCGCACATCGGCAGCTGGGTCGTCCGACATCGATGGCCGAACTCGATCGGCTGGTCGCGCGAAACGCACCGCATCTTCGGCGTGCCGCATCGGCCAGTTCGGCGGATCGCCCGGCGAGTTTTTCTCGATGCGTGCATCGCCGACGATCGCGAGCGCGGTCAGGCAGCGCGCCGCGCCGCCACTCAACGAGAACGCGCCCTGTCGACGTGATGCACCGCATCGTCCGCGCCGACGGCACCGTACGCGTGGGTGCACGAGCAGGCCGACTTCGTCCGCGATGCGGCACGGGCGCGCGGTCGCGCATCGTCGGCACCGTGCAGGACGTGACCGAGCGGCGGCTGCTCGAGGAACAGCTGCGCCAGTCGCAGAAGATGGAAGCGATCGGCCGGCTCGCCGGCGGCATCGCGCACGATCTGAACAACGCGCTGACCGCGATCGCCGGCTACGCCGAGCTCGCGCTCGGCCGAGGTCGCCGACGATCATCCGGCGCGGCCGGACGTCGAGGAAATCCGCCGCGCCGCCGAGCGGGCCGGTTCGGTCACGCAAGCAGCTGCTGGCCTTCAGCCGCAAGCAGCCTGCTCGAGCCGCGCGTGTTCGACCTGAACGACACGGTCGGCGGACATCGCGCGGCTGCTGTCGCGGCTCCTCGGATCGCGACGTCCAGCGTGCAGATCGAAGATGGCCGGATCGAACGTGGCGCCGGTGCTCGGCGATCCCGGCCAGGTCGAGCAGGCGATCATCAACCTGGCCGTCAACGCGCGCGATGCGATGCCGAGCGGCGGCCGGCTGACGCTCGAGACCACCGTCGATCGACGTCGACGAGGCATTTGCGCAAGACGCACGTGCCGATGACGACCGGCCGCTTCACGCGTGCTCCGCGTCACCGACACCGGCCACGGCATGTCGCCTGAAACCACGGCGCGCATCTTCGAGCCGTTCTTCACCACCAAGGACGTCGGCAAGGGCACCGGCCTCGGGCTTGTCGATGGTCTACGGCACGCTGAAGCAGATCGGCGGATTCATCTTCGTCGACAGCGCGGTCGGCCGCGGCACGACGTTCTCGCTGTTCTTTCGGCCGGCGCAGAGCGGGTCGGTGGCGGCGCCGCCGGCTGCGAACGTCGCGCGTCGCGACGGCGGCGAGCACGTCGCGGGGACCGGGCACGTCGGCGGCAAGCGCCTCGCGGCGGCCGCGGTGTCGGCGCCGCTGGCCGTCGCCGCCGACAGCGGACTGGCGGAGAGCGACGCCGGTCCGACGCTGCTGGTCGTGGAGGACGAAAACTCGGTGCGGAATCTCGTCGCCTCGTCGCTGCGCAAGGAAGGCTACCGGCTGCTCCTGGCCGCGTCGGCGGAAGAGGCGCTGAAGATCGTCGACACGCACGACGGTCCGATCGATCTCCTGCTGCACTGACGCGATCATGCCGGGGCGCAGCGGCATCGATCTCGCGCGCGGAGCTGGTCGCGCGCAAGCCGGGCCTCCCCGTCATCCTGATGTCGGGCTACACGGAAGAGACCTTGCCGGTCGACGAGATCGGGCCGGCGATCACGCTCCTGCAGAAGCCGTTCACGCCGCGGGATTTGCGGCAGCGGATACGGAGTGTCTTGGAAAGCTACGAGTAAGAAGTACGAAATGCGAGAGCTTGCTTCGTAGCTTCTGACTTCGTAGCTCGTACTTTCAACGCGTCAACGGCGCCAGGACCGCCTTGGCCGGCGTCTGCGCCGTGTTCAGCATCATCGCGAGGAGCGTGTAGTAGCCGGTGATGCCGATGGTGTCGACGACGCCCTGTTCGCCGAACTTGCCGACGGCGCGCGCGTAGGTGGCGTCGCTGACCGCGTGGGTCCGCGTCAGCTCGTCGCAGAACGTAGAGGATGTCCTCGTCCTCGCTCATCTTCTCCGGCCGCCGTCCTTCGGCGATCGCGGTGATGACGTCGGGGCTGACGCCGGCCTGGCGTGCGATCGCCTCGTGCGCGTTCCATTCGTAGTTCTGCGTCCAGCGGCGCGCGGTGAGGAGGATGACGAACTCGCTCAGGCGCGGCGGCAGCACGCTGCGAAAACGGAGGTAATCGCCCATCGCGCGCGCGCGACTCATCACCTCGGGACTACGCAGCAGCGGAATGAACGGACCCGAGACCTCGGCGGAGCGCGCCGCCCTGAATTCCTCGATCGCCTTCTTCTGCGCGTCGGTCAGCTTGTCGGCCGCGATCGGCGGCATGCGATCCGGTGACTGCGCCATGACATCAGGTCCTGTTGAGATCGCCACGATCACGATTCCGATCGCCGCGGCGATGATAGCTGAACGCATGCAGCACCTCTCGTTCGCACGTATCCTATAATTTCACGCGTCGCCGTGAGTCATCCCGTCAGAATCGCGCTCATCGGATTCGGCTATTGGGGTCCCAACTACGCGCGCGTCCTCAGCGAGCTGCCAGGTGCGGATCTGGTGCTCGTGTGCGACCGCAGCGTGGAGCGCCTCGGCCTCGTCGCCAACCGCCATCGCGCCGTGCCGACCTGCAGCCGGGTCGACGACGTGTTCGCGCGCGACGACGTCGACGCGGTGGTGATCGCGACGCCGGCGTCGACGCACGCCTCGCTCGTCCGCCAAGCCCTCGAACACGGCCGCCACGTCCCGGTCGAGAAGCCGATGGCGCTCGACGTCGCCGCGTGCGAAGCGCTCTGCCAGCTGTCCGCGTCGGCGAACCGCGTGCTGATGGTCGGCTATACCTTCCTCTACAACGCCGGCGTTCGCAAGATGAAGGAGTGCATGGGGCCGGAGCCGTTCGGCCAGATGTACTACCTGCACGCCACGCGCACCAATCTCGGGCCGATCCGCCAGGACGTCAACGCCGTCTGGGATCTCGCCCCGCACGACGTCGCGATCTTCAACTACCTGCTGGACGACCAGCCGACCTGGGCGTCGGCGATCGGCACGCGCGTGCTGCGCACCGACCGCGACGACATCGCGTTCGCGACCCTCGGCTACCGGAACGACGTCGTCGGCAACATCCACGTGAGCTGGGCCGATCCCAACAAGGTCCGCGAAGTCGTCGCCGTCGGCAGCCGCCGGCGCATCGTGTTCAACGATCTCAACGACGTCGAGCGCGTGCGCGTCTTCGAGCGCGGCGTGTCGGTCAGCGAGAGCGATCGCGGACTCGTACGGCGAGTTCAAGCTGCTCGTCCGCGACGGCGACATCGTCAGCCCGAAGATCGAGCCGAGCGAGCCGCTCAAGAATCAGTGCGCCGACTTCGTGCAGGCCGTCCGCGGCGGCAGCACGCCGATCGCGAGTTGTCGATTTGGCCTGGGCGTGATTCGAACGCTGGCTGCCATCGACGGCTCGATGCGGTCGCGGGCGCTGCTGTCGAAGTTTGAAGTCTGAGCTACGAAGTCTGAAGCTACGAAGTGTCGTGGGCGGCCCTTTCAGGGCCGCCGGCGTGTTTGATCGCTGACGCAAAGGACTGCTCGACGTGACACATGTGCTCTCTGAGGTGCCGGGGTACGGTTGACGTCCATCTTGGCGTCGACTCCGTGATCGATCCCGGCGTGCTGCTCGGTTATCCGTCCGGCCGGCCCGGGCGTCGCCGGCGCGACGCGCATCGGGCGGGGCGCCAGGATTCGCGCGGGATCGATCGTCTACGCCGCGGTCGACATCGGCGAGGACTTCGAGACCGGCCACCACGCCGTCATCCGCGAAGAGACCCGCATCGGCAGCCACTGCACGGTGTGGAACAGCTCGACGATCGACTACGGCTGCGTCATCGGCGATCGCGTGCGGATTCACTGCAACGTCTACATCGCGCAGTTCACGACCATCGAGGACGACGTGTTTTCGCGCCAGGCGTCACGATCGCCAACGATCCGCATCCGGTCTGCACCAAGTGCATGCAGGGACCGACGATTCGGAAGGGCGCGCGCATCGGCGTCAACGTCACGCTGCTGCCGCTCATCACCATCGGCGAGAACGCGCTGGTCGGCGCCGGCAGCGTGGTGACGGCCGACGTGCCAGGCCGGCATGCTCGTCGCCGGCAATCCGGCGCGCGTCGTCGGCCCGGTCGATTCGCGTCGAGTGCCCGTTCGGCATCGTGATTCCGTATGTCGACGGCGTCGACGTGCGCCGGCGGCCCGAATCGAACGACGGCCGGCGCTGCCGCGGCCGATCACGAGGCCTCCGAAGCATCGGTGAGCATGCAGCCGCACAAGTCGCGTGGCTGGCTTTCTCTTCGTGGTCGCCGCCGTAGCATATGCGCGTGCTCGCGGCGACATTCGCCTACAACGAAGCAGAGAAGATCAACGCGCACGATCGCGCGGCATCCGGCGGACCGTTCGTACGACCTCGTCGTGATGGACGACGGATCGACGGACGGCGCGCTGGACGATGTGGATCGGTCGCGCATGATCGTGCTGCGGAACGAGACCAATCAGGGCATCGGGTCGGCGATGAAGCGCGTGTTCCAGTATTCGCTCGACCACGGCTACGACGTGCTCGTGATTCAGGCCGGCAACGACAAGGACGACCCGCTGCAGATTCCGTCGCTGCTCGCGCCGATCGAGATCGGGGACCGCCGATTTCGTGCAGGGCTCGCGCTATCTCGGCGGCGGCGGCTTCGGCAACATGCCGAGCATACCGCGTGCTCGGCACGCGCGTCATCCACCCGCTCGTGTTCTCGCTCGCGAGCCGCAAGCGCGTGACCGAGAGCACCAACGGCTTCCGCGCCTTCAGGACCGACCTGCTGCGCGACCCGCGCATCGATTGGCGGCAGGCCTGGCTCGATCGCTACGAGCTCGAGCCGTATCTGATGCTGAAGGCGATCAGGCTCGGCTACCGGCACGTCGAAGTGCCGGTCACGGCGATCTATCCGCGCCACGAGCTCGGATATACGAAAATGCGACCGGTCATCGACTGGTGGAGCATTCTCCGGCCGGTGATCTATCTCGGCCTCGGATTAAAGAAGTGAGCCCGACAACGATTCAGGTTCCGTTCGTCGATCTGCGCGCGCAACACGAGACGCTGGCGCTGGAAATCGAACGCGCCGTGCGTCAGGTGTTCGAGCGCGGCGACTTCATCCTCGGCGCGGCGGTCGAGCAGTTCGAAGCCGAGTTCGCCGCGCTCCACGACGTTCGTCACGCCGTCGGCGTCGGCAACGGCGGCGATCGCGATCGAGCTCGCGCTGCTGGCGCCACGGCATCGGGCCGGGCGACGAGGTCATCACCGCCGCCAACACGTTCATCGCCACCGTGATCGCGATTCTTGCGGTCGGGGCGCGGCCCGTCCTCGTCGACGCCGACGCGGAGCGCTACACCATCGATCCGGATGCGCTGTCGGCGGCGATCACCGCGCGCACCCGCGCGATCGTCCCCGTCCACCTGTTCGGCCAGCCGGCCGACATGGACGGCGTGCTCGCCGTCGCGCGGCGGCACAACCTGGTCGTGATCGAAGACGCCGCGCAGGCGCACGGCGCACGCTGCAACGGTCAGCGCATCGGCGGCCTCGGCCACGCCGCCTCGTTCAGCTTCTACCCTTCGAAAACCTCGGCGCGTACGGCGACGGCGGGATGATCGTCACCAACGACGATCGGACCGCCGAGAAGCTGCGGCTGCTGCGCAACTACGGTCAGCGCGCGCGAGTATTACCACTCGATCGCCGGCGGCAACTCGCGGCTCGACACCGTGCAGGCGGCGATCCTGCGCGTCAAGCTGCCGCACCTCGACGCCTGGAATGCCGCGCGGCGGCGCCACGCCGCCGTACGGCGAGCACCTGGCGACGAGCGTCGGCACCCTTCGTCGGCCGCCGGGGTCGAGCACGTCTATCACCTCTACGTCATCGAAACGGATCGTCGCGACGACGTGCAGCAGCAGCTTCGGGCGAAGGAGATCGCCACCGGCATCCACTATCCGATTCCCGTTCACCTCCAGGATGCGTGCGCCCATCTCGGCTACCGTGCCGGCGATTTCCCGGTGACGGAGCGCGCAGCGCAGCGTATGCTGTCGCTGCCGATATACCCGAGTTGACCGGCGCGCAGATCGACTACGTGTCGGAAGAAGTGGTGGAGGCAGTGAGTGAGACGTGCTGGGTGATCTCTCGCTACGCGGTTCGGTCGCTCCTCCGGCAGCCGACGTTCACCGCCGTCGCGGTCCTGACGCTGGTCCTCGGCATCGGCACGAACACGGCGATCTTCAGCGTCATCAAGGCCGTCCTCCTCAATCAGCTTCCCTATCAGGATCCGTCGCGCCTGCGTCGTCGTCCGGGAGCAGAACCCGGACGGCAACACGGATCTCGTCGCGCCGCTGACCTACAGGACTGGCAAGGCCGCAGGCGCGATCGATGCAGTCGCTCGCCGCGTTCCGGCAGCTGCGCTACGCGTTCGCCGGCCAGGGTTCGCAGGGCAGCCGCTCGACGTGCCGAGCGTGCGCGCGACGCCGAACCTGTTCACGAACGTGCTGCGCGCCAACGCGATCGTCGGGCGAACGTTTCTTCCCGAGGAAGGCGAACCCGGCGCACGATCGCGTCGCGCTCCTCAGCCGATCGTTCTGGGAGCGTCACTTCGGCGGATCGCCGAGCGCGATCGGCCGGCACCATTCAGCTCGACGCGCAGCCGTACACGATCGTCGGCGTCATGGCGGCCGAGTTCGACTTCCCGCCGAGCGGATCGATCGACGTCTGGACGCCGCTCAGCTTCGATCCGAACGACGCGCACGGCCGATCGCGGAAGGCGCGATCGCTGAACGTGGTCGGCCGCCTCGCCGACGGCGCTGAGCGGCGAGCAGGCGCAGCGCGAGATGACGGTCGTCGCGAGCCGCCTGGCGACGACCTATCCCGACAGCAACACCGGCTGGGGCGCGCGCGTCATTGTCCGGCGCAGGAACAGCTCGTTACGACCGTGCGGCCGGCGCTGCTGATGATCTCGGCGGCGGTCGGCTTCCTGCTGCTCATCGTCTGCGCGAACGTCGCCAACCTGATTCTCGCGCGGCTGTCGAGCGCGGCAGACCGAGATCGCGGTGCGCGCCGCGCTCGGCGCCGGGCGCGTGGCAGCTGGTGCGGCAGGTCCTCGCCGAAAGCGTCGGTGCTGGCCGCGGTCGGCGGCGCGCTCGGCCTCTTCGTCGCGTGGGCCGGCGTGCGGTTCGTCCACGCGCTGCCCGGAGGGCAGCCTGCCGCGCATGGAGCGAGATCCGGCTCGACGCCGGCGTCCTGCTGCTTCGCGATCGGCGTCTCGGTGTTCGCGCGCTCGTGTTCGGCCTCGTGCCGGCGCTGCAGGCGCGCGCGCGCCGGCCTGCGCGACACGATCAACGCGTTCTCGGCGACGACGCGCGCGTCGGGCGCGCGGCTGCTGAGCGCGACTGGTCGTCGTCGAGGTCGCGCTCGCGCTGCTGCTGCTGGTCGGCGCCGGCCTGATGATGCGCAGCTTCGCGCAGCTGATGCGCGTGTCGCCAGGCTTCGAGCCGCGCAATCTCCTGGCGGTCCAGATCTATCTGCCGCAGGCGAAGTACAGACCGGCGGCGATCGCCTGCGCTTCTACATGGACGCGCTGCACCGGCGTCGCCGCGCTGCCGGGCGTGCAGCAGAGCGCCGCCGTCAGCGCGCTGCCGATGTATCCGGTCGGCATCGACTTCGCGCTGCCGTTCACGATCGAGGGCCAGGCGCCGCCGCCAACGGCGAAGAGCCGCGCGCCGACATCCGCATCGCCACGCCGGGCTACTTCGAGACGATGAAGATGCGCGCTGATTCGCGGGCGCTTGATCGACGAGCGCGATCGCATGGGCGCGCCCGGGCGCGATGGTCATCAACGAGACGATGGCGCGGCGCTATTTCAACGGCGAGCGATCCGATCGGCCGCGTCGTCCAGAACCCGCACGGCAAAGCGGAAGTCGTCGGCATCGTCGGCGACGTGAAGCACTACGGGCTCGACAGCGAGCCGCGCGCCGAGCTCTTCATGCCGGCGTGGCAGCAGCCGCTCAACGGGATGGCGCTGGTCGTCCGCACCGCGTCGGATCCGACAGCTCTTCGTCGACGCGATCCGCCGCGCAGATCCTCGCGATCGATGCCGAGCAGCCGATTTT
>ERZ1370068.5296-contig-4322_pt1 | contig 11543 bp, 20 predicted proteins | sample MGYA00561227_ERZ1370068 | MGnify/ENA primary metagenome ERZ1370068 (study PRJEB38410, sample SAMEA6850437) | metagenome | study: Metagenomic assessment of the ecological functions of the soil: analysis of the soil microbiota associated with the...
AGCGTTTCTGGAAAAGAAATCATCGGCGCACGCTGCTGAATCTATCGTGCCTGATCCGATCGCGCGAGTGTGGGAGCATCCGGCGGCCAGTCCGCCGTTGGGACGGATTCGCCCTGGCGAACCTGTTTGTTTTCTCGGCAGCTTGCCGAAAACCATTCGCGTCGGCAAGTTGCCGGCGTGAGGCAGAATGCCTGCGCTCCACTATTCTCGATGATCCTGTCCCACAAATACAAATTCATCTTCATCAAAACGGCGAAGACCGCCGGCACAAGCATCGAAGTCTTTCTGTCGAAACATTGTGGTCCGCAGGACATCGTGACGCCGATTGTGCCACGTGTTGAAGGACATCAACCGCGTAATTACGAGGGCTCTAATTAATCCGGTTCCCGAAATCCTCGAGCGACCAGGCAAGTTTTTCTCCGCGTTGCGCCACACAATGACGAGCCGCACAAAATTTTATAATCACATGCCGGCGCGCGAGGTGAAGCAACGCGTTCCCGTGGACGTCTGGAACGGCTACTTCAAATTTTGCGTGGAACGAAATCCGTGGGACAAAGTTTTGTCTCATTACCACATGCACGCGGCGCGCGAAGGCGGCGGGCTTTCGCTCGACGAGTATCTCGCTCGCGGGCGATTTCCCATTAACGATTTCCGCATACACGGATCGTTCGCGGAGCAAAATCATCGTCGATCGAATTGTTCGCTATGAAAACCTGCTTGCGGAGCTGGGTGAAGTGTTCGCGCAGCTCAACATTCCGTTTGACGGCACCTCGGTGTCGCAGCGAAATCGGAATATCGCGCCGACCGGCGGCCATATCAGGAAGTGTTCAACGACCAACAACGGCGAATCGTAGAGAAAGCATTCGCCAAAGAAATTGAACTCCACGGTTATCGATTTGAGCCGTAACTCGAAACAGATTTGCGCTCGGCTCAATCCAAGTCTTGCCTTTCGTGCCGTCTTTTGTTTGCATGGTAATATGCCTCCTGCGGAACATTCGTTGACGTCGCTGAGCGCGACCGGTGAAACGGTCCGTGCGTCCGGCGGTGTTTGCTACCACGCACTGGAGCGTGGTGCTCGAGGCACAGGGTGAATCGCCGGCGGCACAGAAGCGCTCGAAAAACTTTGCCGCACGTATTGGCGGCCGATCTATGGCTACGTGCGGCGGCATGGCGCTGGCACCGAGGACGCCGAAGATCTTACTCAGGGCTTTTTCGCGTTGTTGCTCGAGCGCAAAGATCTGAACAGTGTGCGCAAGGAAAGGGACGACTCCGTTCGTATCCTGCTTACGTCAGTGAAACATTTTCTCGCTGACGAGTCGCGTCATGCCATGGCGCTCAAACGCGGTAAAGGACAACGCTTAATTCCGTTCGACGACATTCAGGAGGGGAGCGCATCGAGGCGGAACGCTGCGATCAGCTCACGGCCGACCAAATCTACGAACGGCGTTGGGCGTTCACGGTATTGGAGCAAGTGATGGCGCGACTGCGCGAAGAGTATCGCAGCGCTGGGAATGTGCGCTTCTTTGATCAGATGAAGAAAATGCTCATGGACGAACCGGACCGTCCGTCGCAAGCCCAGGTCGCGATCGAATTCGGCATGACCGAGAACGCGGTCAAACAAGCGTTCTACCGGTTTCGTCAGCGTTACCAAACATTATTGCGCGAGGAAATCGCCCACACCGTCGCCATGCCCGGCGACGTCGAAGACGAATTGCGCCATCTCATCGCTGTAGTTCGGACGTAACGTCTGAAAGAATTTACGCGGTAAAGAAAGGGAGCGCTCGCGCCTGCCGGACATGAGACCGCGTTCATAGGCTTTGCCCACGCGTCACAAGGGCGTCTCGCAAATGCATCAAAAGAAGCCAGCTATTTTTGCAGTGATGGCATCGCTGCTTGCTTTGGCGGTAGCGATTAGCTGGACCCTTTGGAAACTACTTCCAGAAGGCCGGATAACAAAGGAAATCGCGGTGCTTGCGTTGCTGAAAACCTCAGTCCCGATCCACATCCGTGCTTCTGGGCTCCAAGGCTTCCCTGGCCCGCCATACCTTGGCGAAGGCGGCAATGCTTCAAACTGGGCCGCCAATTTCCACGTAACCTCGCGCCGGACCTTACGCAAGCACCTTGGTGAACACACAAAGGAAGGATCGAAACCTATGAACCATCAAGATAGCGGAACAATAATTATAACTTTTCTGCTTCTCCTTCCCTGGCTTGGGCGCGCTGCAGTATCGGCCGTCGCGATATGGCGAGAACACATCGAAACGCAAACGCCGGAAAGCAAAACAAAACGTCTGAAGCCAAGTTTGTGTGTCGCACAGGTTCCCGCAGCACCGCTAAGCGAACTCCGCCATAACTACCGGATCTGAATCAGGCGGTACGCCCTGCGGTTGCTGCGGTGCTCCGCCGTTCAGCACTCGCGGGCTGAGAATACAGCCACGGGTCACGATCTCTTTCAATCGATAGGTCAGCCCGTAACAACACAGCCTGGGCCGAGGTATTCGCCCTGTTCAACAACAACGACTCAGCGAGTGTCGTCTGCCTCATTCGCGATATCCGTGCGATCCGCGGTTGCTCGCCAACTTCCTGCGTAACCTCGCGCCGGCTTTTACGCATTACCTCAGTGAACGGCCGGAAATGAGTTCTCAATGACGAGAGTTCACCGGAAGGCCAAAACAAGAGAGGAAAGTAAATAAGATGAAAAATCGAAAACACCATATTCACAGCCATAGTGTCTGCGCTTGCGTTTGCGCTTGGCGCCAGTCACCAAGGCGCGCGCCGAGCCCTGACGGTGGCCCTGATCCCGGCACCAGCGGTTATCACTGTCCATAGCACCGATAATGTCACCCGGGGAAAGACCGGTTCATTCGTCCTGGACATGAAGCCTGCACTCATGTTCGGTGCAATGCTTACGTAAACTTTACTGTCAGCGGCACCGCTATCCCAGGAGTTGATTACGTTGCGCTTGTCTCCCCGGCCTACATCGGACAATCCGGCTACGGAACAATCCTGGTCCAAACCTTGCCTGACCCCAGAGGATCATCCATCCGTCAAGCGTACAGCGTTGTGGTAACGCTGAAACCTGGCTTGGGATATGCAGTAGGCGCACCTAGCTCAGCCACAATGTGGATTAAGCCTTGAGCTTGAGTCTTCGACAGACGGCAGCAAACGCGCGCTACGCTGTCCCCGAGAACTTTCGGGGCGGCGTGGCTTCGCGTCTGGAGCCGCCTCGGTGACGAATCCGCGGTCTCTCCGCTTCAACTCCCTAACGCTTCAACCGTTTAACGCTTCAACCTCGCGAAGCGAACTTTCTGCGTAACCCGCGCCGGCTTTTACGCATTACCTCAGTGAACGGCCGGAAATGAGTTCTCAATGACGAGTTCACAGAAGGCCTAACAAAGAAAGGAAAATAAAATCACATGAAAAACCAGAAACAACGTATTCACAGCCACACTGGTTGCGCTTGCGTTTGCGCTTGCGCCGGTCGCCGAGGCAGCGCCGCCGCCCCGACGGTGGCCCTGTCCAGCTAGTCGGCAGTACGCGCGTCAATATGAACAGCGACGCCGGAGCTAAGCTCGGCAAGCCGGATGCCATCCTTCCGGTTGTCAGCATTAGCTTCGCCCCGGTCGGGCTAACGCTAGATCAGACGGCGCGGCTCAACCTCGTCAACATGAACGTAGCGAATGGTATTACCGTTAGCTGGCGGTTCATCGACGCGAAGCGGCACCATACGCCTGCTCAATCCTCAACTACGCTGGGAGTCGGCAAGATTGTTTCTGCTCGATTTCGAGCGGCAATCGTTGCTAGGCGAGTCTCCCGAACAGCTCCTGAGCTGAGGTGCGAGCCGAAATTGACATCCTCACCTACGGACTCCCGAGCGACAGCCTCCGCCGGAGTTTGGAGGTATTCGATAACAATAGCGGTGCGACGACCGTGTATATGGGCGGCGCAGGCTCGTAAGCAGATCTGAACCATGGAAAATCAGAAGGCATGGCCTAACGAAAAGTCCCAACGGGGAAAACAATGAAAGGAAAAGACCACAAAGCGCAGGGGCGCGGCGTGACAGCGCCCCTGCTGGGACAGTCAAGCCTGAGTCTCTCCACTTTTGCACGTGCGCGAAATAACCGTCTTGCGATGCACGAAGCTCTTCGTGTTTACCGCACGGCACACGTCGCCGTCGCAGAACTGGGATCAATCATTCGCTGGCCGTTTTTGGCAGCCTAGATTTCCAAACCTGCCGTATAACCGATTCCCCAAATCGGCCGGGCGTGAAGCGGCGCTCGGGTGGGTTTGGAAACCTGGGCCGCGACGGTCAGGCGGCGCGATCTTACCTCATAACTTGAGCTTGTCATTGGTCGCTTCCTGCCATCGGTAAATCTCGCTGGTGAAACGGGAAACTACTGACGCGTATTGCGCATCCGGGTAAAGGTTCCGCGTTTCGAATGGATCCTCATTCAAGTTGTACAATTCATTCAAATCCTTATCGCGCAGGCAGAGCTTCCAGCCGTCGGGAGAAACGAGCGTCCGAGTGGATTCTTCGACGCGCGCGCTTGATCGTGCGTCGCCAAGCGAGCCTGCTTCCTTTTTCACTTTCGTCCGGTTCGGAGCCCACTCGAGAAAGACGGATCCTGTATCGTGCGTCAAAGCGGTCGCGTCATTGATCAACGGCAACAGACTTTTGCCCGCGCATTGGGGACGATTTGATTGGCCGAGAAGGTCCAGCAGCGTCGGCACGAAATCGATGTGGCTCACTGGATGCGAAATCATCTTCGGCAGCGTTTGGCTCGGCAACCGAATCAGCCACGGAACGCGCGCAGCTTCTTCGAACATCGTTTCTTTCCCGAAAAGATGATGCGCGCCCAGACTGTCGCCGTGGTCGCTCGTGTGCACCACGATCGTGTTCTCCTCTATGCCGCATCGTTCCAGACAACCAAGAATTGCGCCGATGCTTTGATCGACCAATGTGACCAGGCCGAGGTAACGTTGCTTGATGCTGCGGTATTCGTCGGGTGTAATCCCGAAGAACAACTGAATCGGCAGCCGCTCCCGATCCAACAGCGCTTCAGCCTGCTGCCATTCGCGCATCAAACGGTACCGCAACGGAATGTCTTCGTGTTCGGGAAGCGTAGCCGTCGCGTCGAGCTCCACCTCGTCGAGCGGATTCACATCGTTGAGCGGACCGTTGTAGGGCGAATGCGGTTCCACGAACGCAACCACCAGAATGAACGGATCGCGCTGATGTTTCTCGATGAAGTCGCACGCGTGTTTCTCGAGAAACTTTGGCCGTGATAACTCGATGGGCAGATTGCTGATGGCTACTTCCGAGAATCGCCCGTTCGGTTTGTCTGGCGCAACGCCCTTTGAGATTAGGATATCTTGCTGTAGTCCCCGTGATCATCGGTAGAAATCCAATGCTGAAATCCGCGTCCGGCAGGTCCGTCCTCGCCGAGATGCCATTTGCCGATGTAAGCGGTGCGATAATCCCTGTCTTGCATCAGCTCTGGGAAAACGCGAAACCGCCGATCGAGCGGCACGCTGTTGCGTGTGCACCCGTTGATGTGTGGCCACGTTCCCGTCATGAGTGATGACCGCGAAGGCGTGCAAACCGGATGCGTGACATAAGTTCGCTCGAAAATCACAGATTCAGACGCAAGCTTGTTCAGATTAGGCGCGTGAACCTTCACGCCTCCGTAGCAAGCGAGCGTGTCCGCGCGTTGCTGGTCGGGAAGAAACAGAATTAGGTTCGGCTTTCGGTTAGCGGCCATGTTCTGTCAGGTCACGCACTTAATCAGTGCTGGCGAGCGTCTGCAATCATTCAGCTGCCGTCGCCGTCTCGACGCTTCCACAGGGGAGCGGCGGATAGCTGCGGCTGCCTGGAAGTGACGGTCGAACGTTCCCGACGAGCGAAAATCTTTGGCGTCGCAACCTTCGCCGATTCCAGTGTTTCATCATCCGCATGAAACGTTTTTGATCTTACACGTTTTCGGCGCGTTACTCGTTACGATGGCGCAGGGCGCGACGAGTTTTGAGTTGGCCGCAAAAGCAACGAACGAGCTCGGAGTCGATCTTCACCGGCAGCTCGCGACAGGTGACGAAAACCTCTGCATCTCGCCTTACTCAATCGACAGCGCGTTGGCCATGACGTTTGCCGGCGCCGACGGCGAAACGCGCAGCGAGATGGCGCGTGTTCTGCATTTTCCAAATGGCGGCGACGTGCCCGCCTCGTTCTCGGCGCTTCAGAACTCGCTCGAACAGATGAGCGCGAAAACAGCTGAACTCGTAAAAGAATCCAAAAATTCGGCGGCCCGAGCGAACCGATCACGTTGAACATCGCCAACCGGCTCTTTGCGCAAAAGGGTTATCATTTTCGCGAGGCTTTCCTGTCATTGGTGAAACAGAATTTCGGCGGCGCCTTCGAGCCGCTCGATTTCGTTGCTGATCCCGCGGCGGCCACGCAGCGCATCAACAAATGGGTGGCAGACCAGACGCGCGATCGAATTCGCGATCTGATTCCCGGAGGCGCGCTGGATAAGACAACCCGACTCGTCCTGGCGAACGCGCTTTATCTGAAGGCGCCGTGGGCGAGTGAGTTTTCACAGAAATGCGACGCAACCGGAGCCGTTCTTCGTTCGCGGCGGTGCACCTGTCGATGTTCCGATGATGCGAAAAACCGACAAGAATTTCGGTTACGCAAGACGCGAAGGATTCACTGTCGTAGGCCTTCCCTACGCGGGCAACGAGCTACAGTTCGTGGTTCTTCTTCCCGATGATATAAATGGACTGCGCGAGCTCGAATCGAAACTGAGCGCCGACGTGCTCGCGAGCTGCGCGAAACTCGCAAAAGCGCGACGTCGATCTTTATCTGCCAAAGTTCAAACTCGAGCCGCCAACCATTACTTTGGCCAAACAATTTGAAGCGCTCGGGATGAAGACTGCGTTCGATCAACCGAAAGGCAGCGCGAATTTCGATAAGATCGCGCCGCGGACACCGGACGATTACCTCTACATCTCGCAGATTTTTCCACAAAACGTTCATCGCGGTGGACGAAAAAGGAACCGAAGCAGCCGCCGCGACTGCCGTGGCGATGATGGCAGGCACTGCGCTTGCGGTCACCTCCCCGCCGCCGATCGAAGTGAAAGTCGATCGCCCGTTTGTTTACGCTATTCAGCACGTGCCCAGCGGCGTTTGTTTGTTTCTCGGGCGTGTGACTGATCGAAATAGAGTAGCGCGAGCGTCCTCGCTTGCGGCCGGAAACTCACCAGCGTGACGCATGCGCTACCTCAGCAAAATCGTTCCCCTCGTAATTCAATTCACCGTTCACAATGCGCGCCGCAGATGTGTGCGGATGCGGCTCGACTTTTGTTTGCGCCGAGAACGTGCAGCACTTCCACCCCGCGCGCTTTCAGGTAATCGGCGATAAGCGAGCGATGGCAACGCCACCAGACTGCTTCGGCGCACATGATCGCGGTCGAGCCGGAGTGACGGCTTCCCAGTCGTCATCTTTTACTTCGGCGGCTGCCCGAGCCGCCGCTCCTTGACCAGCAACGTCGAGCAGTCGCTCGATTCCCTTGCTGGAATTGCTCCGTCTCCATGTAATCGGCGTACCCGCGGAACGACGCGTTGCGCCACGCAGTGTTGCGCGAGTCTGGCTTGGATTTTCGTTTGCCGCCCAGCTCCGGGAAATGTTCGTAACGGATTCCGTGCGTGGTCAGCGATTCCGCGAGCGCGTCCTTGTTGAACTGCGGATAACGCTTCGAGCCTGGCCACGCGCGCACGTCGACCAGCAGCTTGATCTCGTTTTCCTCGAGCAACGAAATGAATTCATCGATCGCCCGTGTCGAGTGCCCGATGGTCCAGATTCGCATGACTCAAATAAAAGACGCCGATTCACAACGACAGGGCAAATCATACTGGTGCAGCTGATGCATCACGCGGCGGCGCGCACAGGAGTGACGCGCCCTACCAACGAAACGCCAACACGCGCGATTGGTGCGGCGGGCAGTCCTCTGCACGCCGCTCAATTCGACCGCGAATTTATCCGACATCCTTCGCTGGAGCCCAACGCCCAAAGACTGTAGAGCAGGCGCTCCGCGTGCCGTCTGATTCCGCGACCGATCCGCCTTCGCTCCACTACGGCGCGACAAGTTGCGGTTTGCCCTGCAATTGAAGAGCGCGCACAATCACTGACGTGAGCGAATTTCAATTCGGCGGCGAATTCGTCTGGTGCCATCATCGGAGCTGATTGCAAAATCGAACCTTCAGCAATTCATCGAGAAACATCGGCTCGGTTCGTACGACGAACTGATGCGACGATCGACGACCGACATCGCCTGGTTCTGGGACACGCGTGCTGCACGATCTCGATATTCAGTTTTACAAACCGTATCTCGCGCGTTGTTGATCTGAGTGACGGCAAAGCCGTGGGCGCAAATGGTGCGTGGACGGCGAAATGAATATCGTTCACAACCTGCTCGACAAATACGCCGACACGCCGACCGACAAGAAGCCGGCGATCAAATCCGAAACCGAAGACGGAACAGCTCGTACGCTCACGTACAGAGAACTGCGCGATCAGGTCGATCGCATGGCGAATTCCCTCCGCAGTCTCGGGCTCGGCAAAGGCGACGCCATCGGAGTGTTCATGCCGATGGTTCCGGAAATCGTCGTCGCGATGCTCGCCATCATTAAGATCGGCGGGATTTTTCTGCCGCTCTTCTCCGGATTCGGCGCAGCGGCAATCGTGTCGCGATTGAATGACGCCGAAGCAAAGGCGCTCTTCACTGCCGGCTGGAACGTATCGCCGCGGAAAATTTTGCCCGATGAAACCAATCGCCGATGAAGCCGCCGCCCAAATTCCAACGCTGCGGCATCTGATTGTTCTCAACCAGGCCGGCGAATGGCTCATTCGAAGATCTCCGGCCTGATGCTGGACCACCGACGACATTGCCAGGACCTTTTGATGATGCGCCGACCGAGCGGACGTCGGCCGAAGACCCGATGATGATCATCTACACTTCGGGCACGACGGGAAAGCCAAAGGGCGCGGTGCACACGCATTGCGGTTTCCCGATCAAATCGGCGCAGGACATGTGGATGGGGCTCGATCTGCACGCCGACGAAACTCTCTTCTGGATGACGGACATGGGCTGGATGATGGGACCGTGGGAAGTCTTCGGTACGCTGCTGCTCGGCGCGACCATGATGCTTTACGACGGCGCGCCAGATTTTCCCGGGCCGGATCGCGTTTGGTCATTGGTGGATCGACACAAAGTGACGGCGCTCGGTGTCTCGCCGACGTTGATTCGCGCGCTGCGTCGCTACGGCGACGAAATCGTGCATCAACATGATCTTTCGTCATTGCGGAAATTCGCTTCGACCGGCGAACCGTGGAATCCCGATCCGTGGATGTGGCTTTTCCAAAATGTCGGACGCGGCAAACTTCCGATCATCAATTATTCCGGCGGCACGGAAATCTCCGGCGGCATCGTGATGGGCAACGTGCTCACACCGATGAAACCGTGCGCGTTCTCGGGTCCGCTTCCCGGAATGGCAGCGGATGTTGTTGATGAAAATGGAAATTCGGTGCGCGGACAGGTCGGCGAACTGGTGATTCGCGAGCCGTGGATCGGAATGACGCGCGGGTTTTGGAAGATCCCAACGTTACATCGAGACTTACTGGTCGCGTTTTCCGGACGTGTGGGTGCACGGCGATTGGGCCGCGGTCGATGACGACGGACTTTGGTACATTCTCGGCCGTTCCGACGACACAATTAAAATCGCCGGCAAACGCGTCGGCCCGGCCGAGGTGGAATCAGTTCTCGTCGCGCATCGCGCAGAGTGAGCGAAGCCGCCGCGATCGGCGTCCCTGATTCCATCAAGGGCGAAGCGCTGGTTTGCTTTTGCGTTTTGAAGAAGGACGCGAACGGCGATGTCTGCGCCTCGCCGCCGAGATTGAAGAGAACGTCGCACGCGATCTCGGCAAAGCGCTCGCGCCGCGCGAAGTGATTTTCGTCGGCGACATACCGAAAACGCGAAACGCGAAAGTGATGCGCCGCATCGCGCGCCGCGTATCTCGGCGAAAAACTCGGCGACACCTCTGCGTTGGAAAACCCGGCGTCGCTGGATGAAATCAAGCGCGCGGCCGCGAGGTAGGCGCGACAGTCTGTGCCCTGAGCGAGGGTCGGAATAGGTTGCGCGCCACTAGCGTCAGCAGGTCGTATGGAACAAGCCGCCAACCGCCTCGCTTTGCGCGAGCTTGTTGTAAAGCGCGCACAGCGTGCTGCGTCGGTAATACGTGAACAGCGATTTGCCGTTCCTTCAAAAAATCCAGCGTCTCGCGCGGCACGTGAAGGCACTCGGCCATTCCACGCGAGAGCACAACGACTTTCGAGCCGTGCTCCAGCAATTCCTGCACATCGGCAATTTGAATACCGGGCCTGTGACGCAGTTTTTGTCTCGCGCCAGTTCCATTCGCGCGAGCCGCCGGGGAAAAGCTTTGCATCTTTGTACGGTTCGGGTTCGCCCTCGACCTCGAGCCGGCCCCACGAAACATGCTTGATTCGCGGCGAACGATGCGCTCAATTGCTGTTGCCATCCTGAGCGATGCGCAGAATTATCGGATAAATCGTGCGAGCCTTGATCCACAAGACGAAATAGGACCAAAGACTCTTCTGAAAGCCTCGGCCTCATGCGTCGCATTGTCACGTTGCAATCACTCCGCAGATGACCCACGACTTGCTGGTAAGTGACCGTGAATGCTTCTTCGAGTGAAACTGACGTTCCTCGGCACGCGCGGCGAGATCGACGCGCGCACGCGACGACATCGGATGCATACGTCGCTGCTGGTTTCGTATCGCGGTGCGAACGTGATGATCGATTGCGGTCTTGACTGGTTGGGAGAAACTCGAAACGCGTAGATCCGAACGCGATCGTGCTCACGCACGCGCATCCCGATCACGCCTGGGGATTGAAACAGCGGCGCGCCTTGTCCGGTGTATGCGCCGGAAAAAACGTGGCAGGAATTGCAGCATTACCCGATCAAGGATCGCCATGTGATCAAAGAGCGTACGCCGACGAAAATTTGTGGGATCACATTCGAAGCGTTCCCGGTCGAACATTCCATTCTTTCGCCGGCGGTCGGATATCGAGTGAGCGCCGGGCGCGCGTGCATTTTCTACGCGCCGGACCTCATCTTCATTCACGAGCGCAGTGCAGCGCTGAAGGGCGTGCAAATCTACATCGGCGATGGCGCCACGGTCACGCGCTCGTTTATTCGCAAACGCGGCAAAGCGTTAATCGGTCACTCGCCTGTTCGGACGCAACTGACATGGTGCGAGAAGAAGGCGTGCCGCGCGCCATCATCACGCATTGCGGATCGGGAAATGGTGACCGGCAGGCTGCGGCGCGGTGAAGATCCGTGCCGCGGCCGCCGAGCAGGCGTCAGGTGCATATCGCGTATGTGACGGAATGAAGCTCACGGTGTGATGCGCCTGCGTATGGACTCACCGCTTTCATGTCAGAAGCATTACGAGCAGCAATACGTAAC
>ERZ1370068.10378-contig-9083_pt1 | contig 11541 bp, 12 predicted proteins | sample MGYA00561227_ERZ1370068 | MGnify/ENA primary metagenome ERZ1370068 (study PRJEB38410, sample SAMEA6850437) | metagenome | study: Metagenomic assessment of the ecological functions of the soil: analysis of the soil microbiota associated with the...
CCCTGAGAACCTGGGTGAACTGGTCGTACGCACCACGGACGTCGCCGGTCTGCTCGAGCCGGTCGGCAAGATCGTATCGGAGCCCGGACAGGCGGTCTTCTCTCGCCGCCGGGCGCCTCGAGGGCCGCCCGATACCACCGAATCGCCTCCTCGGTCTCGCCTCGATCCCAATGGCAAAGGCCGAGCATGCTGCACGCTTCGCGGTAGAGCTCCGGCGTACCGGACGCGATATGGAACTCGGCGAGCGCATCGTCCGACAGCCCCATCTCTTTGTAGGCGATCCCCAGATCGTAGTGGGTCCGGTAGTCCCCCACATCGACCGACGCTTTCACCTGCTCCTTGAAGGACTCCGAAGACCTCATCGACCGACTGCTCGCTCTCGGGCTCGGGGGCACTCGGCCAGCTCGGGCACACGGTCGGTGCCGTACTCCGCTTCGAGTGCCGCCGTGATCGACGAGAGGTCCTCCCTCGTCGAGCCGGTCGTCGGCGCCGCCGGCCGACGAATCCGCCGATAACCGTTGCCGCGCGGGCGCGCGCTTCGAGGGCGTCGAGCGTTGCGCCGTCCGAGCCGGCGCGCCGCGCCTCCGCGATCCGATTGAGCGCGTCCTGGTGCATCCCTGACCGAGGTAGAACTCGATCTCCTCGAGCGCGTCGCTGGCGATCGAGGCGGGTTCGGGCGCCTCGTCGGCGTCGTCGAAGAAGATCTCCAGCTCCTCGGCTCGTCGCGAGTGACGGCGGGCGGAGGCCGCCGTCGGGCGCAGGCGGCGCGACCGCTTTCGGCGCGGGGGTCGGCGCGGGGGTCGGCGCGGGGTCGGGGCCGGCGCTGGATCCGGGCGCTGATCGTCCGCCGGAAGAAGGGCGAACCGCTCGAGGATCGTGCGGACCGAGCTCTCGATGACAGCAGCCGAGGCCGCTTCGCGCACCGCACGCCGCGCCCCTTCGGTGTCGCCCGCCGCGCGCTTGGCCAAAGGCCAGGGCGACGAGCCCGTCGCGCACCGCCCCTCGGTCCGCCTGCGTGCGCAGGAATCCGACGAGCTTCTCCTGCGCCACGACGTGCCCAGGAAAACGCGACGTGATCTGCCGGAGCTGTTGGAGCGCCTCGCGGTGAAGCCCGTACTTCTCGAAGACTTCGGCCTCGGTCAGGTTGCCGCTGACGAACTCGATGTCCGCGGGCCCGATCGGAACCGCGGGGACCTCCCATTCGGACGCCGTGGAGCCTCGGCCGCGCGAGCCTCGGCCTTGGGGCGCGGCGGTCGCCTGAGCGGGCGATGGGGCGTCGGCGGCACGACCGAGAAAGAGCAGAGGCGAGTTGGGGTCGAACTGCTTGAGCGTCTCGAGCAAGAGGGGCCAGCTTCGCCGTTTGACCCTTTGCTTGATACGCGCGAATGAGTCGCTCGACGGCTCGAGCGACGGTCGCGCGATTGCCCTCCGCCTTCCGCATCTCGACGAGGCTGCTCGAGCGCGCGCAGGTGGCCGCCTTCCTCGATACGCGCGATGCGCTCGAGCAGGCGTACTGAGCGCTCGAGCTGACCCGCGCGCGCCCAACGCTCGAGCAGGGGCGGCACGCTCGGTCCAGCAGGCGTCGACGCCTCCGCCGGCAAGAGCCGCGCGGAAGACCTGCTCGATCGTCTCGTCGCTGATCGCGTCGGCCAACGGGTCGGCGAGCAGGCGCGCCACGCGCTGGGAATCGCCCAGCTGCTCGAACAGGAGCAGGAGGTCCCCGCGGCCGCGTCCGCCTCCCCCCTCTGCCGCAGCGTCGTCTGGCGAGCGCGGAGCGCCTCGTCGCGCCGTCCGGCGGCAGCGTGGCATCGCGCCAATCCGACGAGCGGCTCCGCGCGCCCGGCGAGCAATTCGGAGGCGCGCTTGAACGTGCGCTCGGCATCGTCGGCACGTCCGCCGGCCAGCATCCGATTTCCGAGCGCGACGAGCTCGCTTCCGCGCGTCCGGCGTCCCCTTCGGCGGCGCGCGCCTCGGCGAGGCGCACGACGTGGACGACGCTGTCCGGCTCGGCGGCGACCAGCTTTTCATAGACTTCGCGGGCCTTGGTGAATTCCCGGCCTCGCAGGTAGCCTTCGGCGGCCTGAAGGAGCCAGGTCCGCGCCTCGCCCGGCAGCTTCTGCTTGAGATTCAGCTCGCCGAGGCGAACGACCGACGCCAAGTGGCTCGGGATCGACCCTGACGATCTTCTTGAGGATCGCGATGGCCTTCGGATAGAAGCCCGAGGCCGAGAACTGCTCGGCGATCATCGAGTAGTACACGATCGCGTCGGCGCCGCGATTGCTGCGCGCCAAGAAATCGCCCAAGCGATTGAGCATCAGCAGGTCTTTCGGGGCGTCTTCCGCCAGGCGCTTGCACTCGTCCAGCGCCTGAGCGGTCTTTCCCTGCTTCAGCAGGCGCTCGGCATTCGAGAACGTCTTCTCGCGATCGAGGGCCATGGGCTCCTACCGCTCGCGACGTTCCTGGATTCTCGCCTTCTTTCCGGCACGGTCGCGCAAGTAGTACAGCTTCGCGCGTCGGACCTTGCCGAGGCGGGACACCTCGATCTTCTCGACGATCGGCGAGTGGAGCGGGAAGATCCGCTCGACGCCGACGCCGCCCGAAGTCTTCCGGACGGTGAAGGTGGCCCGCAGCCCGCCTCCGCTGCGACGGCTGATGACGTCGCCCTCGAAGACCTGGATGCGTGACTTGTCGCCCTCGACCACACGGACGTGAACCTTGACACGGTCGCCGGGGCGAAACTCCGGAACGTCCGTCTTCATGCCCGCCGCCTCGATCATGCGAATCACGCTCATGACGTACCTCGTCGGCGTCGCGCGGACGCCGCCACTTTGCTCGACACCTGCATCAAGTCGGGCCGCTTCTGCCGGGTCGCCGCGCGAGCGCGCTCGCCGCGCCAACGTGCGATCGCCCCGTGGTCCCCGGACAGGAGGACCGGCGGAACCGACAGGCCTCGGTACTCCGCAGGCCTCGTATAGCTCGGAAAATCCAGCATGCCCGACGCGAAACTCTCCGACGCGACGGACGCCTCGTTGCCGAGGACGCCCGGGACGACGTCGCCCGACGGCGTCGATGATCATCAACGACGGCAATTCGCCGCCCGTGAGCACGACGTCGCCGACGGAGATCTCCTCGTCCGCGAGCCCTTCCCGCACGCGCTCGTCGACGCCTTCGTAGCGGCCGCACTAGCAGGATGACACGGTCGAATGCCGCGAGGCGGAGGCACGCCGCGTGATCGAAGGGGCTCCCCTGCGGCGAGAGGAGGACGATGCGCTCGTTCGACGACGGGAAGCGCTCGCGCACCCAGGACACCGCGTCGAAGAACGGTTCCGGCTTGAGGACCATCCCGGGGCCGCCGCCGAACGGAGCGTCGTCGACCTGCCGATGCGGCCCGATCCGAACCGGCGAAGGTCGTGCACGCGGACGCCGACCTTGCCGGCGCGCCGCGCGCGCGCGAGCATCCCGTCGTCCAGGGGACCCTGGAACATGGCCGGGAAGAGAGTCACCACGTCGAAGTTCACGCCGTCTCCCGCCCGCCCCGGGCGTTCAGTCCGCGCAGTCCCTCGGGGAGGGTCAGTCGGATCGTCCCCGTCGCTTCGTCGATCGCGGTCACGAATTCTCCCGCCAGCGGAACGAGCGTCTCGATCCCGCCGCTGTCCTCGACGACCAGGAGATCCACTCCGCCCGTCTCGAGGACATCCTTCACCCGTCCGATGTCGCCCAACGCCGCGTCCACGACCTTCGCGCCCGACGAGGCGCTCGACCCAGTAGACGTCCGGCGGCAGTCCGGCACATCCTCAGCCTCCGCTAAGACGTCCGCTTCCACGAAGCGCCGCCGCCGCCTCTGCGTCGTCGACGCCCGTGAGCTTCAGCACGAGACGGTCGCGGTAGGCACGGGCCGACTCGACCTCATAGGACCCGGTCTCGTTGCCGGGACCCGGATCCCTGGATGAGGACTCCGTTGACATGCACCCAACGCGACGCGTTCCCGAGATCACCTTCACGGTGATCTCGCCATCACGTCCTCGAAAACCGCTCACCCGCCCGAGGACGAGCGACTTGTCGTCCGGGCTACTCAACGATTTCCAACACGATGCGCTTCCGGACCTTCATTCCGGCAGCCGCGACGACCGTCCTCATCGAACGCGCCGTCCGGCCCTTGCCTCCCGATGACCTTGCCGAGATCGCCGGGAGCCACCTTCAACTCGAGCACCGAACCGTTCTCCTCCGCGGCGCTCGTTCACGACGACCGCATCCGGCTCGTTCACCAGCGCCTTCGCGATGAGCTCGACGAGTTCCTTCATGGCGACGCCGCAAGACGTCAGACGTGAACGCTCTTCGCCTTGGCGAGGAGGCTCCGAACCGTCTCCGAAGGATGCGCCCCTTCTTGATCCAGGCTTCCGCCTTGGCGACGTCGAGCTGAACCGTCGCCGGGTTGGTCGCGGGGTTGTACGTCCCCAGACTCTCGACGACGCCGCTTTGGGGCGTGCGGCGGCTGTCGGACACCACGACCCGGTAGAAAGGATCTTGTCGGGAACCCATCCGTTTGAGGCGAATCTTCAGCACGAGCCTTCTCCTCTCGACTCTCCGGCCGGTAAAACCGACAATATAGCCTACCGCCCCAAGAATGGGAGCCGGAAGCCCTTTCCGCCGCCCCGGGCGGCCTGGACCTGCTTCATCATCTTCCGCATCTGCGCGAATCTGCTTGAGGAGCTGGTTCAGCTCCTGGACCGACCGGCCCGAGCCTTTGGCGACGCGTTTCTTGCGGCTTCCGCTGAGGATCTCCGGGCGATTCCGCTCGCCGGGGTCATCGAGTCGATCAAGGCCGTCACACCCTTGAAGGCTCCGTCGTCGAGGTTGACGTTCTTCAACGCGCCCATTCCCGGGAGCATCCCCAGGACCCCGGAGAGCGGGCCCATCTTCTGGAGCGTGCGGAGCTGGTCCCGGAAGTCCTGGAGCGTGAACTCGATTCTTCCGGAGCTTCGCTTCCAGCTCCACGCCCTGGGCGACATCGACGGCTTCCTCCGCCTTCTCGATGAGGCCGAGCAGATCGCCCATGCCGAGAATGCGACCGACCATCCGGTCCGGGTGGAACGGCTCGAACTCGGACGGCCGCTCGCCGGTCCCGACGAACTTGATCGGCACCGACGTGACGTGGCGGATCGACAGCGCGGCGCCGCCGCGCGCGTCGCCGTCCATCTTGGTGAGGATCACCCCGGTCAGCGCGAGCGGCCTTGTGGAACTCCCCGCGGAGCCGGACGGCGTCCTGACCGGTCATCGCGTCGGCGACGAAGAGGATCTCCGACGGATCGAGCGCCGCCTTCAGGCCGCGAAGCTCGTCCATGAGGGCGTCGTCGATGTGCAGCCGGCCGGCGGTGTCGATGAGCACCGGGTCGTAGCCGCGCAGGCGGGCCTCGTCGAGCGCGGCCGTTCGCGATCGCAAGCGGCGTCGCGCTGCCGTCGTGCGCGTGGACCTTGAGTCCGGCCGACGCCCCGACGCGCACGAGCTGCTCGATCGCCGCCGGGCGGTAGACGTCGGCGGGACACGAGGTGCGGGAACTTACCCGCCTTCTTCAGCCACGAGTCCCAGCTTCGAGGCGGTCGTCGTCTTCCCGAGCCCTGCAGGCCGACGAGGAGGACGATCGTCGGCGGTTGCGCCTGAAGCTGAGGCGCGCCGGCCTCGCTTCCGCCGAGCAGCGCCTCGAGCTCGTCGCGGACGATCTTCACGACCTGCTGTCCGGGGTCAGGCTCTTGAGGACCTCCTCGCCCGACGCCTTCGCGCGCACGCCGTCCAGCAGCGCGCGGACGACCCCGACGTGGACGTCCGCTTCGAGGAGCGCCATCCGGATCTCGCGGAGCGTCTTTTCGAGGACCTCCTCGGTGATTCGCGGCTGGCCGCGCAGGGCATCGAAGACGCCGCGCAGGCGATCGGAGAGCGTGTCGAACATGTGAAGGTTCCGGCGGAAGGGGCTAGACCGATTCCAGGAGGTGGCCCAGCTTCTGTTTCTTGGTCTTGAGGTACTTTCGATTCTCGTCGCCTGCGGGCGCTTCGAGCGGAACGCGCTCCACGATCTCGAGCCCGTACCCCTTCAAGCGCGACGTACTTCCCGGGTTGTTCGTCATGAGCCGCAGGCGGCGGATCCCGAGATCGTAGAGGATCTGCGCGCCGACGCCGTAGTCCCGGTGGTCCGCGCGGAATCCGAGCGCGAGGTTCGCCTCCACGCGTGTCCTTGTGATGGCGATCCTGCAGCTCGTAGGCGCGCAGCTTGTTCGCCAGGCCGATCCCGCGCCCCTCCTGCCGCAGGTAGAGGATGCACGCCGCTTCCTCCGCGCTCGATCAGCTCCATCGCGCGGTGGAGCTGCTCGCCGCAGTCGCAGCGCGTCGAGCCGAAGACGTCGCCCGTCAGGCACTCCGAGTGGACGCGCACGAGGACCGGCTCGTCGGGCTTCGGATCCCCCATGACGAGCGCGACGTGCGTGCGGTTTTCGAGCTCGGTGTGAAACGCGTGGATCGTCCACGAGCCGCGGTCGGTCGGAAGCAGCGGCGAGGCGACGCGCGTCACCAGCCGCTCGGTGCGCATGCGGTGGCGGATCAGGTCGGCGATCGAGAGCAGCTTCAGCCCGTGCGCCGCGCGCGAACGGGAGGAGCTCCGGGAGCCGCGCCATCGTTCCGTCGGCGTTCATGATCTCGCACACGACGCCCGCGGGGTTGAGTCCGGCGAGGCGGCACAGATCGACGATCGCCTCGGTGTGCCCGGCCCGCTTCAGACACGCCGCCCGCCGCGGCGCGCAGCGGAAAGATGTGTCCCGGCCGCGCGAGGTCCTCGGCGCTGCGTCGCCGGATCGGCCGCGACGCGGATCGTGCGCGCGCGATCGGCCGCCGAGATGCCCGTCGTCACGTCGCGCACGCGCTTCGATCGAGACGCAAAACGCGGTGCCCCGGCGCGCGGTGTTCTCTTGCACCATCGGCGGGATCTGCAGCGCGTCGAGACGCTCGGCCGTCATCGGCAGGCAGATGAGACCGCGCCCGTGCGTGGCCATGAAATTGACGATCTCCGGCGTGACGAACTCCGCGGCGCACGGCGAGGTCGCCCTCGTTCTCGCGGTCCTCGTCGTCGAGGATCGACGATCGACGCGGCCGGCCCGGAGGTCGTCGAGCGCCTCCTCGACCGCCGCGAATCGGGGCTCGTCGCGCTCCGTGCGCTCATCGTCGTCTCTCGCTCATCAAGCGCTCAAGATACCGCGCGATGAGGTCCGCCTCCACGTTGAGGCCGTCCCCGGGCGCTGAGGCGTCCCAGTCGCGTCCGCGCGAGGGTCTCCGGGATCAGCGCGACCTCGAAGCTCGCGCGACTTCACCGCGCGAGACCGTCAGGGAGACCCCGTGCAGCGCGATCGAGCCCTTCCGCGGCGACCAGTCCGCGCAGCAGCCGCCGGGAGCGCGACGTCGAGCCGGACGTCGTCGCCGCGGCGTCGCAGCGCGACGACCTTGGCGACGGCGTCGACGTGCCCTGACACGAGGTGGCCTCCCAGCCGGTCGCCCGAGCGCGAGCGAGCGCTCGAGATGCACGAGGATCGCCCGTGCGCAGAGCCGCCGAGCGTCGTGTCGGAGAGCGTCTCGGCGACCGCGTCCGCCTCGAACGCTCGACCCGGCGGCGGGCGACGGTCAGGCAGGCGCCGTCGACGGCAACGCTCTCGCCGTCACGCATCGCCGCCACCGGAAGCTCGGTCTCGATCGATCAGGCGGGTCGCGCCGCGCCGCGGGGACGACGCGCTGCGACGCGACCGACCGACTCGATCGAGCCCGGTGAACATCACGCGGGCCCCGGGCGGCCGACGACGACGAGATCGCGTCCCATCGGGATCGAGCGACACGGGCGCGACCGCGCCACGCGTCGTCCGGGTCGGCACGCGGCGGGCACGTCGACGACGGGCGTCGCATCGCCCGCGCCGAACGAGCCGTCCCGGCGATGAACAGCACGATCTCGTCGACGAGGCCCGGCTTCGAGGAACGCTCCCGAGGTCTTGCCGCCCCCTTCGACCAAGACCGGCTGCACGCCGGTCTCGCACAGGTCCGCGAGCACCGCGCGCAGATCGAGCCCGTCGGCACCGTCGGACGACCGGAACGATCATCGGCGACGTCGCGCAGGCGGGCGACCTCCGGCCTCGGCGCATCGCGGGCCCGACGTAGACGCGCGTCCGCGGTACCGCATCGCGGCGTTCGCGCAGAAGATCCTGGCCGCGGGTCCAGCCGCAGCCGGGGCGCCAGAGCACCACGCGGCGCCGTCACGGCGTCGATCCCGGGAGGCGGACGGTCAGGCTGCGGGTCGTCGCGCCGCACCGTCTCCGCGCCCACGAGCGACGGCGTCGTGACGGAACCGAAGGCCGGTGCGCGTAGCGGCGCGCAGCGTCGCCGGTGACCCAGGTCGAGCTGCCCGCGGCGGCCGCGATGCGGCCGTCCAACGACTGCGCCGCCTTGAGCGTCACGCACGGGCGGCGGCGCTGGTGCGTCGACAGAAACGGCGCGTTCAGCGCGCGCGCGTCGGCGCTCGAGCGCGCCCTCCGTGACGTCGATCCCGGCGGCTCGCAGCGCGCGCGAACCCGCGTCCGTCGACGAGCGGATTCGGGTCGCCCGATGGCGGCGACGACCGCGGCGGATCCCCGCGCGGACGATCGCCTCGGACGCACGGGGCGGTGCGCCCGTGATGCGCGCAGGGCTCGAGGTTGACGTACAGCGTCGCGCCGCGCGCGCGCATCGCCGGCTTCGGCGAGCGCCAGCGCCTCGGCGTGCGGCTCTCCCGCGGCGCGATGGAACCCTCGCCCGACGACCGCGCCGTCCTTCACGACGACGCACGCCGACGAGCGGGTTCGGGCGGGTCGTCCCCTCACCCAGCGCCGCGAGGGCGAGGGCCTGCGCCATCCAGACTCGGTCGGTCACGCGGCGCCCTCGCCGCCCAGCAGGCCTGTCGACGTAGGCCTCGGCATCGAACTCGAGGAGGTCGTCGATGCCCTCGCCGACGCCGACGTAGCGGATCGGGACGCCCAGCTGCCGCCGGATCAGCAGCGCGACGCCCCCTTCGCGGTCCCGTCGAGCTTCGTCAAGACGACGCCCGTCGTCGACGGCCGCCTTCGTGAACTCACGCGCCTGCGCCAGTCCGTTCTGCCCCGTCGTCGCGTCGATCACGAGGAGCACCTCGTGCGGCGCCCCGGGACCTCGCGCCCGGCGATGCGCGCCATCTTCGCGAGCTCGGCCATCGAGCGGCGCCTTCGTGTGGAGCCGGCCCGCCGTGTCGACGAGCACCGTGTCGATCCGCCGCGCCCGGGCCGCCTGGAGCGCGTCGAACACGACGGCCGAGGGATCGGAGCCCTCGCGATGCCGCACGACCTCGACGCCCGCCCGCTCGGCCCACCGCTCGAGCTGGTCGATCGCCGCCGCGCGAAACGTGTCGGCCGCCACGACCATCACCGTGCGCCCGGCGGCGCGCTCGCGTCGCGGCGAGCTTCCCGATGGTCGTCGTCTTGCCGCCGCCGTTGCACGCCGACGACGAAGACGACGCGCGGCGACGCCGCGAGCGCTAAAGCCGCGGCGGTTCGCCCAGGGCGTCGCGCAGCGCGACGCGCAGCGCATCGCGCAGCCCGCGCCGTCGAGCGCTCCCTCGCGCGCCTGCTTTCGCACCGCCGACCAAGACCTCCTCGGTCAGTGCCGGGCCGAGGTCCGCGGCGAGCAGGCTCGTCTCCAGCTCGTCGACGTCGCCTCGTCGACGGCGTGGGCTCGAAGGCGCGGACCGCAGCGACGCAGGCGATCCCTCGCGCGTGCGCGTCAGTCCGCGCACGAGCTTCTTGAACGTCGTCGAACGCCATCGCGACCTCAGGGGATCATCTTCATGAGGTCGTAGGCTTGAAGCGCTCGCTCCCCGGCGAGAGCTCCTGGCAGCGCATGAAGTGCTCCTTCGCCTTCGCCGGCTGGTTGAGCTTCATGTACGCGAGGCCGATGCGGTAGTGGTACTCGCCGTTCCGCCTTGTAGTCCGGCGCGGCGACCTCGTACTCGCCGCGCGGCTTCGTCGAGCGCGCCCGGCCTTGTCGAGAGCCGACGCGAGCTCGAAGTGCCCGCGCCAGAACTTGGGGTTGACTCTCGACCGCCAGCCGCAACTGGGTGACCGCCTCGTCCTGCCGCCCCTGCGACACGGTACAGCATGCCGAGGTTGAGACGCGCGCCTTCTCGGGAGATCCGTACGACGTGTCGGCGAGCACTTTCAGGAACTGCTGTTCCGCTCGAGTCCTTCCGTCCCGTGGCGTCGTACAGCGCGCCGAGGTTGTTGCGCGCGTCGGTGAGATGCGGGTCGAGCTCCAGCGCCTTCGTGAACGCGGCTTCGCGCTTCCGGCGTTGCGTCCGGCGAGGAAGCACAGCTGCCCGTAGTAGTTCCTCAGCGCGGCGTTGTCCGGCTGCGATGCGGCCGCCTTCTCGCAGAATGCCGAGGGCGTCGTTGACCTTTCCCGCGGCGAAGTACGACTCGGCGAGGCGGATGTTCGTCGCCGTCTCCGAGGCCGGGTCCTTGGGCTTCGCGTCGAGGTGCGCCGCAGGCGGACAACGATCTGCGGCCACGACCGCCACCAGAGGATCGGGGCGCCGGGGCGCGGCGCGGAGTTTTCATCGTCGGGAACCTCATCGCTCGAACGGGGCGAGCATTGTAGTCCACGCACGCGGGGACCCGTGCGGGTTCAGTCAGGCGACCGACGCGATGCTCTCGAGATCGCCGATCTCGCCCATGAGGTGCTCCTCGAGCCGCGCCATGAGCCTCGTCTCGGCCTGGCGGACCGCCTCACGGGTGGTGCCGAAATCGATCTCCGATCACCTGGAGCGTCACCGGATCCTCGGAGAGGAGCCGCTCGTCGAGAATCGCCAGCTCCCGTTCGCCGAGCCCATGGCGGAATCGGTCGATCGCCGCCTTGACCTTGCCTTGCAGCTCACGGCGCGGCGACGTCCTCCTCGACCGTCGGCCCGGAGGCCGCCATCAGATCGCCGCGCGTGCGGTCCTCGGCATCGCCGAGCGGCGCGTCGAGGCGAGACGTCCTGGGAGTGGAGGGCGCCGCTCGACGTCCGAGACGTCCGCCTCCGAGACGTTGAAGTGGTCGGCGAGCATCTTGGGGCCCACTTCGAACCCTGCCGCCTCGAGACGCGAGTCTTCTCCTGGCGCAGATTGCGCAGCAGCTTGTGCCTGGCGTTGGTGGTCCCGACGCGCACGAGTCGCACGTTGTCGAGGAGGAACTCGACGATGTACGCGCCGCGGATCCACCAGGCGGCATACGTCGGAGGCCTGACGCCGAGCTCGGGGATCGAAGCGCTCGATCGCGGCGAGCAGTCCGAGTTCCCCTCTTGCACGAGATCGAGGAGATTGCGCGCCGCGCGGCGGGCAAGGCGCCACGCCCGGACGCACCTGCATGAGATTGGAGGTCACCAGCCGGAACAGCGCCTCGCGATCGCCCGTGGCGCGGTAGCGGCGCGACAGCTCTTGCTCCTCTTCACCGTCGTCAGCGCCGGGGTACTT
>ERZ1370068.10653-contig-9333_pt1 | contig 11540 bp, 16 predicted proteins | sample MGYA00561227_ERZ1370068 | MGnify/ENA primary metagenome ERZ1370068 (study PRJEB38410, sample SAMEA6850437) | metagenome | study: Metagenomic assessment of the ecological functions of the soil: analysis of the soil microbiota associated with the...
GACTCGGCGTCGGCGATCCGCAAGATGTTCGGCGACGAGTATTACGACGGCCCGCGCCGCTACGCGACCAAGGTCAAGAACGCGCAGGAAGCGCACGAGGCGATTCGGCCGTCGAACTTCGGCAGCACGCCGGCGTCGCTCGAGGGCACGCTCGATCGCAACGACCTGCGGCGTCTACGAGCTGATCTGGAAGCGCACGATGGCGTCGCAGATGGTGGACGCCCGGGTGCTGCGGACGACCGTCGGAGATTTCGGCGCCGGGCACGAACGGCGAGACCGCCGTCGTTCACCGCGTCCGGCACAGCCGATCGAGTTTGCCGGCTTCCGCCGCGCCTACGTCGAGGGCAGCGACGATCCCGCAGCCGAGCTCGAGGAGCAGGAAACCGTGCTGCCGAGGCTGACGGTCGGCGAGCAGGTCGATCGCGCCGAGCTCGACGCGCGTGCACGTCGCCGACGCTCGACCCGAAACGGCACGAGACGACGCCGCCCGCGCGGTTCACCGAAGCGTCGCTCATCAAGGAACTCGAGCGGCTCGGCATCGGCCGTCCGTCCACCTACGCGTCGACGATCGGCACCGATCGAGCGCCGCGGCTACATCTTCCGGCAGGGCAAGGCGCTCGTGCCCAGCTTCACCGCGTTCGCGGTCACGCGTCTGCTGCGTCACGCATTTCGGCGATCTCGTCGGACGTCGAGTTCACGCGCCGAAATGGAAGAGGACCTCGACCAGATCTCGCGCGGCGAGCGCGAGTGGCTCGATTTCATCGCGGCAGTTCTATCGCGGCGACCGGCACCATCGCGGACTCGAAGAAGCCGTGACGCCAGGCGGAGGAGCGCGCCGACTATCCGCTGATCGACGTCGGCGTCGACCCCGAGACCGAGCGAAGCCGTGCGCGTGCGCATCGGGCGCTACGGTCCCTTCCTGCAGATGGGCGAGGGTGGGCCCGGCAAGACCGCGTCGCTGCCGCCGACACAGGCGCCGGCCGACCTGACGGTGGAGAAGGCGCTGGCGCTGATTCGCGCGAAAGCCGAAGGGCCGCGCAATCTGGGCGTCGATCCGAACACCGGCATGAACGTCTACGCCATCCACGGCCGCTTCGGCGCGTATGTGCAGCTGGGCGAAACGCCGGACAAGGGATCGAAGGACAAGCCCAAGCGATCGTCGCTCACCAACGGCTTGACCGAATCAACCGTCACGCTGGACGAAGCGATGCAAGCTGCTCGAGCTGCCGCGCGAGCTCGGCATGCATCCGGAGTCGAATCAGCCGGTCGCTGGCCGGCCTCGGCCGCTTCGGTCCCTACGTGCGGCACGGCGACGACTACCGGTCGCTCGCCGCCGAGGACGATCTCTTCACCATCACGCTCGAACGAGCGCTCGCGCTTCTGGCGGAGCCAAAGCGTCCGGCCGTCGTCAGACCAGCCAAGGCGTGTCATCCGGCAAATCGAAGCGACCGACGGCGGCGCGGCCTCCAGGTGCTCGAGGGCCGGTATGGGCCGTACGTGACCGACGGCGAAACGAACGCGTCGATCCCGCGCGGCACCGACCCGGCCGACGATCTCGCTCGCAGACGCGCGCGGTTTGATCGAGGCCAGGCAGAACGCTGCGCCTGGTGGCGGCCGGCGACGCCGCAGGTGCGCCGCGCACGGAAGCGGCGTCCTGCCGCGCAGCCGCCGCGAGCCGGAAGCCGCCGTGCGGCCGGCGAAGGCCGGGCGAGACACGCGCCGAGACCAAATCCGCGCGCCGGAAACCCGCCGGGACCAAGGCCGGCAACAAGGCCGGCACCAAGATAGTTCACTGATGCGCGTCACCATCGTGGGCGGCGGTCTGGCCGGATCGGAAGCCGCCTGGCAGGTCGCGTCGCGCGGCGTGCCGGTCACGCTCCACGAAATGCGGCCGGTGCGGCCGACCGCTGTCACACCGCACCGACGCCCTCGCCGAGCTCGTGTGCAGCAACTCGTTCCGCGGCGACAAGCTCGATAACGCCGTCGGCCTGCTGAAGGAAGAGATGCGGCGGCTCGGTTCGCTCGTGATGCGCGCCGCCGAGGCGAGCCGCGTGCCGGCGGGCGCGGCGCTGGCGGTCGATCGCGACGCGGTTCGCCGAGATCGTCACCCGCGCGATTGCCGAGCATCCGCTCATCACCGTGGTCCGCGAGGAGATCACCGCGATTCCCTCGTCGAGCGACGACTCGCCGGTCATCGTCGCCACCGGGCCGTTGACGTCGGATGCGCTGTCGGCCGACATCGCGCGCATCGTCGGCAGCGAGCACTTGTATTTCTACGACGCGATCAGTCCGATCGTGCCTGCCGAGACGATCGATCGCGGCAAGGTCTTCCGCGCGTCGCGATGGGGCCGGAGCTTGCGCGAGGTCCGCCCGAAGGCGGACGCCCAGCGATGAGCGAGCGCGCAGTTCGAAGCTGGGCGTCCGGCTTCAGCGCGGACCGGCCTGCGTGCGCACGGACGATGGCGAGGGCGATTATCTGAACTGCTCGCTCACGCGAGAGACTACGACCGCTTCTACGACGCGCTGGTCACGCGGAGTCGGCAACGGTCCACGACTTCGACAAGGAGCGGTTCTTCGAAGGGTGCCTGCCGATCGAGGTCATGGCGCACCGCGGACGCGATACGCTGCGCTTCGGGCCGATGAAGCCGGTCGGCCTGGTCGATCCGCGCACCGGGCGCGAACCGTGCGCGGCCGTGCAGCTGCGTCAGGACAACCTCGCCGGCGATCACTTCAGCCTGGTCGGGTTTCAAACCCAGATCAAATGGGGTGAGCAGGCGCGCGTGCTGAAGCTGATCCCGGGCTGGAGCAGGCGGAGTTCGTCCGCTTCGGCATGGTGCACCGCAACACCTACGTGAACGGCCCGACCGTCCTCGCCGAAACGTGGCAGGTCCGCTCGCGCCCGTCGTTGTTCTTCGCGGGTCAGATGTCCGGCGTCGAGGGATACGTCGAATCCGCCGCCTCGGGCCTGCTCGCCGGGCTGAACGCCGCCGCGATTGCGAAAGGCGGCCGCGCGTCCTCGCCGCCTCGGACGACGGCGATTGGCGCGCTCGCGTACTACGTGTCCCACGCCAATCCCGCGCACTACGAGCCATCGAACATCACGTTCGGGATTCTGCAGCCGTTGTCCGGGGCGCCGCGTGGAAAGAAGCAGCGCAACCTCGCGTTGTCCGAGCGAGCGCTCGCGGATCTCGGCGATTGGATGGCGTCGCGCGGGCTCGTGGTTCGACAAGCTCACCACGAGCGTTCAACAAACCATCGCTCATCCTGAGCCTGTCGAAGGATGAGCGCCGGGATGACGAGCACCTCAGCGACTTCCTCGAGTTCCTCGGCGCTCAATCGCAACGCCTCCGCGCACACCGTGCGCGCCTACAAGAGCGACCTCACGCAGTTTCTCGGACACGCGGCCGCGCGCGAAGGCGTCGCGGTGTCCGACGTGCCTGCCTAGCAGCCTCGATCGCGCGGCCATCCGCGCGTTCCTCGGCGAACTGCATCGCGCGGGCGTGTCGCGCGCCACCGCCGCGCGCAAGCTCGCGGCGGTCACGCACGCTGCTGCGCTACCTGCGGCGGGAAGGCGCGATCGACGACGACCCCGGCTCGCTCGTGTCGACGCCGAAGCGCGACGTGCGCATGCCGTCGCATCTGTCCGGAGTCGGAGATGGACGCGTTAATCGGCGCGGCCGGGAGCGACGAGCCGCTCGGCCGGCGCGACCGCGCGATCCTCGAGCTGTTCTACGCGTCCGGGCTGCGGCCTCGCCGAGCTCGCGGGCCTCGATGTCGACGACGTGCAATCTGAGCGCAGCGGATGGTGCGGGTGCTCGGCAAGGGCGGCAAAGAGCGCATCGTGCCGTTCAACGAGAGCACGCGCGAAAGCGATTCGCGCCTACTTTAGCCGGCCGCGAACTACTTGCAGCGCGGCCGGCGGTGGGTCGGCTGGAACGGCAGGAAAGGCAGGAAAGAGAAGAGATCCAGCCCTTCCCGACATTCCCGCCGATCCAGTCCGCTGTTCGTGAATTATCGAGGGACGCGGCTGACCGCGCGCGCAGCATCGATCGCCTCGTGCGGCGCTACGTCGCCGCCAGCAGCGCGCGCATGGGCATCAGCCCGCACGCGCTGCGGCACTCATTTGCCACGCACCTGCTGCAGCGCGGCGCCGACCTGCGGGCGATTCAGGAGTTGCTCGGCCACGCGCGCCTCAGCACCACGCAGCGCTACACCCACGTGCAACGCCGCCCAATTGTTGGACGTTTACCGGAAATCGCATCCGCGTGCTGGGGCGGGAAGGGCAGGAGCGGGGCAGGAAGGGAAGACCCGGGAAAGACGGGAGGAGCCGGAAAGGCCGGATAGAAGCCCGTCCTGCCCTTCCCGCCCTTCCTGCCTTCCTGCCCTGACAGCCCTACGATGCGGCAGCGACGACCGCCGCGTCGCGCGGCAGCGGCGCGGCACGGCGGCCGCGCGGGAACTCGATGCCGAGCGTCTTGATCTTGTAGTTCATCACGCGCGGGCTGATCGAGAGCAGCTCCGCGGCGTCCTTCTGCACCCAGTTCGACATCTTCAGCGCTTCGACGAGCGCGTGCCGCTCGATGTCTTCGAGCGCGATGCCGGTCGGCGGAATCTTCACGATCGCCGACGTGGTCGCGCGACGATCCGCTCGACGCCACTTCGCCGAGCCGCAGGTCGGCGGCGGCGATGCCGCGCCCTTCGGCCAGCAGGATCGCGCGCTCGATCGTGTTCTCGAGCTCGCGAATGTTGCCGGGCCAGTTGTAGCGCATCAGCAGCTTCGCGGCGTCGGGCTCGAGGCCGTCGATCTTCTTCTTCAGCTCGCCCGCGAAGCGGCGGATGAAGCGTCGTCGCCAGCGGCACGATGTCGTCCTTGCGCTCGCGCAGCGGCGGCATGTCGATCGACACGACGTTCAGCCGGTAATACAGGTCCTCGCGGAAGTGGCCCGACTGCGACCATCGCCGGCAGGTCGCGGTTGGTCGCGGCGATCAGCCGCACGTCGACGCGCAGCGTGCGGGTGCCGCCGAGACGTTCGAACTCGTGCTCCTGGAGCACGCGCAGGATCTTGGCCTGCGTGCTCGGCTCATGTCGCCGATTTCGTCGAGGAACAGCGTGCCGCCGTCCGCCTGCTCGAAGCGGCCGATGCGCTGTTTGTCGGCGCCGGTGAACGCGCCGCGCTCGTGACCGAACAGTTCCGATTCGAGCAGGTTCTCCTGCAGCGCCGCGCAGTTCACCTTGACGAAGTTGCGCGCGTTGCGCAGCGAGTTGTGATGGATGGCGCCCGCGATCAGCTCCTTGCCGGTGCCCGTCTCGCCGTGGATCAGCACCGTGGTGTTGCTCTTGGCGACCTTCTTCACGATGTCCAGCACCCGCTGCAGCGCCGGGCTCGAGCCGACGATCTTGTCGAACTCGTAGATGTCCTGCTGCGCGCCGCGGAGGTAGTCGAGCTCGTTCTTCAGGCGCTTGTGCTCGAGCGCCTTCGCGATCTTGACCTCCATCTCCTCGATCTCGAACGGCTTCTGCACGTAGTCGAAGGCGCCCGATCTTCATCGCCTCGACGGCGGTGTTCACCGATCCGAACGCGGTCATCAGGATCACGGACGTCGTCGGGTGCAGCGCCGCGCGCGGTGCGCAGGACGTCGAGACCGTCGCTGCCGCCCATCTTGAGGTCGCTCAGCACCACGTCGAAATAGCTGTCGTGCAGCCGTTCGATCGCGGCGTTGCCGTTCGACGCTTCTTCGACGTCGTGGCCTCCCTCGGTCAGCCCGCGGACCAGCCCCGCCGCAGCGCGTCGTGATCGTCAGCTATCGAGAATTCGGCCCATTTTCGCCTCCTACTCGACCCACTCTGACCTACTTGAACCACTCGGCTGCGCTGCGAACCGGCAGCGTCACGCGAAAGCGCGTCCCCTTGCCGGGCATCGCGCTCACGTCGATGCGTCCGTCGTGCGCATCGACGATCTTGCGAACGATTGCGAGACCCAGCCCGGAACCCTGCGGCTTGGTCGTGAAGAACGGATAGAAAATCTTGTCGCGGATCTCGTTCGGCACGCCCGGCCCGTCGTCGGGACGTCGACGACGACGATCGGCTGCGGGTCCTGGTGGCCGGTCAGCGCCGGATCGTCGTCCTGCCAGCCAGTGGTCGCGGCGATGCGGATGTGCCCGTTGCCGTCGAGCGCTTCGAACGCGTTCGCGATCAGGTTCGTGAACACTTGCGCCAGCTGATGCTGGTCCGCTTCGATCGCGGGCAGCTGGGCTTCGACGTCCAGCACCACGTTGACCCGTCCGCGAGGCGCCTTCGATTCGGCCATCGTCACCGACTGATGGAGGACGTCGCCGACCGCGGTCCGCTCGACCTGCAGCCGCACCGGCCGCACGTATTCGAGCATCTCGACGACGATCGCGTTCGCGAGCTTGGATTCGCTGATGATGTCGGCCAGCAACGATTGCGCGTTCGGGGAATCGGGCACCTGGCGGCGGAGCAGGCCGGCCATGACCTCGATGCCGGCGAGCGGATTCTTCAGTTCGTGGGCGATGCCGGCGGCCATCTCGCCGAGCGACGCCAGACGATCGCGAAGGCGCTCGCGCTCTTCCCGCTGCTCGACCTGCGTGAGGTCCTTGAAGAACATGACCGCGCCGATTTGCTCCTCGCCGTCTTCCTTGACGCTGCGAGAGCGTGTAGCCGATGACGCGCTTCAAGTCTTTCAGTCGCAACTCGGCGCGGTTGGGCAGGTGGCTCAGCTCGAAGGCGCTCGACAGGACCCGAATCACCGCGGGCCATTCACGCAGCACATCCGAAAACGGTCGACCGAGGTCACCGCCGGGACTCTTGCTGAGCCCGAAAATCCGTGATAGGCCTCGTCGTTCATCAGCGCGAGGGTGCCGTCGCGGCGCACAGCGATGACGCCGTTGCGCATGCTGGTGACGAGGTAGCCGGAAGAACCGATCGTCGGGTGCCGGTCCGCTTCGGGCGACTTTGCGGCGTTCCACTGGACGTGCGGCCGCGCCTTTGGGCGGGCGCCCTGTGCCGCGAACGCTGCGGCGCTGGGTTGGATTAGACATGGGTTCGAACACGGATACCCGGCCCGACAGGGGCAAAGCGTATGCCCAGAGCCAGAAACCGGTGTCTTCGCGGAACTTCGCCCGATATTGAGGCAGTTAGCTGAAAAAGCACTGCCCTCAATAATAACAAAATTGTAAGCCGATTACGATTTCGTCAGTGGCTCAGGTGGTGGGGACGTCCTCGGTTTGAAGCATTTCCCACTGGTGCATGAGATCGCCCACTTTCCACATGAGCGCCTGATGCTCGTCAACGACGGGTTGGACGGCGGCGCGGTCCTCGTAAAACCCGGGGCCGACATCCGGGCTTCGATCTCGCGAATCGACGCTTCGCACTCGGCGATTCGTGACTCGAGCTGATCGATACGCTGGCGGCGGGCCTGTGCCGCCCGCGCCTGCTTGCGCGCCTCGGCGTCGACACGTTTCTTCTCCTGGTGCTGTTGTTCGCGGGTGGGCGCGGCAGGCTTCGGCGAGGCCCCTCCGCGGTCGCTCGGCTGACGCCGTCCGTCTCCGCTCGCCGGCTCTTTGGGCGAGCTACGGCGGACAAGCCGCGCCCTGATCCGTTTTGGCGTCCCGTCCCTTCCGCCCTTCCTGCCCTTCCTGCCTTTCCCGCCCCTTCCTGCCCTTGTGCGTGCGTCTTGTGCCAGAGGAATTCCCGGTAGGTCCCCGGATGTACGATCGCGCCGCCGTTGCCGACTTCGATGATCTTCGTCGCGAGTCGTTCGACGAAATGCCGATCGTGCGACACGAAGATGAGCGTGCCGCCGTAGTCCACCAGGGCGTCGAGCAGCACTTCCTTTGAATCGAGGTCGAGGTGGTTGGTCGGCTCGTCGAGGAGCAGCGTGTTCGACGGCCGAAGCAGCATGCGCGCCACCGCCAGCCGCGTGCGTTCACCGCCCGACAGCACGCGCACCGGCTTGTAGACGTCGTCGCCCGAAAACAGGAAGCCGCCGAGGATGTTGCGAATCATCGGCACCGTCGTGCAGCGGCGAGCCGGACGCCAGCGTTTCGTAGACCGTCGGCACGGGATCGAGTCGAGTGGCTTCGTCCTGCGCGAACGATTGCATGCACCACGTTGTGGCCGAGGACGCGCTGCCCGTGATCGGGCTCCTCTTCGCCGGACAGCATGCGCATCAGCGTCGACTTGCCAACGCCGTTCGGACCGACGAGCGCGATGCGATCGCCGCGCTCGACGTGCAGCGTCAAGTCGTTGAAGACGACGAGATCGCCGTAGGCCTTGCGGGCGTGCTTCAACTCGAGGACCATGCGGCCGCTCTTGGCGCAGCGCCGGGAAATCGAAGTGGATTTTCTTGCGCTCAGGCGGCACCTCGATCGGCACCACTTTCTCGAGCATCTTGATGCGGCTCTGGACCTGCGACGCCTTGGTCGCCTGATAGCGGAACCGATCGACGAACATCTTGACGCGCGCGACCTCTTCGTCCTGTTCGCGCTTGGCCTTGCGCAGCGCCTCGATCCGCGCCTCGTGCTCGACCAGGTAGTGGCTGTAGTTGCCGATGTAGTCGGTGAGCGTGCGCAGCGTCAGATCGGCGATGCGGGTCACGACCGCATCGAGGAAGAACCGATCGTGCGAGACGAGGATCACCGCGTGCGGATACGCGTTCAGATACTCTTCGAGCCAGTTGCGCGCTTCGAGATCGAGATGGTTGGTCGGCTCGTCGAGCAGCAGCAGATTGGGCTGGCCGAGGAGCAGTTTCGCCAGCGCGATGCGCATCTGCCATCCGCCGGAGAACGTCTCGGTCGGCCGCTCGAAATCGGTCGTCTTGAAGCCGAGGCCCGTCGAGCACCGTCGCGGTCCGCAGTTCGATGCTGTAGCCGTCGCGCAGGCGGAATTGATCCTGGAGATCGCTGTAGCGATGGAGCATCGCGTCGTGCTCGGTCTCGGGGACGCTCGGATCGGCGAGCCGATCTTCCAGGCGCGTGCATCTCCGCCTTGATCGCGAGCAACTCACCGAACGCGCTCGAGGCCTCCTCGAACAGCGTTCGGCCGGCGTGGCTCAGTCCGTCCTGCGGCAGGTAGCCGACCGTGAGCGTGGCCGGTTTGAGAACGCGCGCCCGAATCGATCTCGTCGAGGCCGGCCATCATCCGCAGCAAGCGTGGTCTTGCCGACGCCGTTGGCGCCGCACAGACCGACGCGTTCACGGTCGTCGATCTGCCAGGTGACGTGATCGAGGAGAACGCGGTCGCCGAAGGTTTTCGTGAGGTCCTGAAGCTGAATCAGGTCCTATTCCCCCAGCGCCTTGGCCGCGGCCGACAGCACCTGCGGCACGCGGAACGGCTTGGTGAGATAGCCGGCGACACCGAGGTTGACCGCCTCGATGGCGCTCGATTCGGTGGAGAAGCCGGTGATGATGATCACCGGCAGATCCGGCTTGTAGCGCTTGGCCTCGCGGATGACGGCGAGCCCGTCCATCCCCGGCATCTTGAGATCCGCGATCAGGAGATCGTAGCGGATAGAGCCGCATCCGCTCGAGCGCGGAGCGGCCGTCGGGCGCCGCATCGACATCGTATTCGGCGAGCGCGAGCGTCTTCGACAGCAGGTCGCGGATGCTCGCCTCGTCGTCGACGACGAGGAACGCGCGGGCGCACCGCCGCTCGCGGCGGCCGGCCGCGGCGCGGCGGCGGCCGGCGCGACTCGGGGCGCGCCGCCGCGCGGCCGCTGGCTGTCGAGCCACGCGTCGATGTCGCGCTTGCGAAACCGCCACTGCCGGCCGACACGAACCGCCGGAATCTTGCCGGCCTTGATCAGCCGGTAGACGGTCCGCAGATTCACCTGGAGGTACTCGAGGACTTCTTCCGTCGTCAGAAAGGTTTCATCAATCATGCGTCAGCGTCCTGCGGCGCGTGCCGTCGGCAACTCGACCGTGAAGATGGCGCCGCCATCGGGGTGATTCGCGGCGCTGATGTGTCCGCCGTGTTCCTGCACGATGCCGTACGCGATCGCCAAGCCCGAGTCCCGTGCCCTTGCCGACGTCCTTCGTCGTATAGAACGGTTCGAAGATGCGCGTCAACGCGTTCGCGGGAATGCCCGTGCCGGTGTCGCGCACCTGGGCGACGATCCGATCGCCCGAGGGCGCCACCTCGGTGGTCACTTCGAGACGGCCGGCGTGGCCGGTCGCGGCAATCGCGTGTTCGGCGTTCATCACCATGTTCAGAAATACCTGGTGGAGCAGCAGCGGGTCGCTCTGGACGCGCGGCAGATGCTCGTCATAGTGTCGCACGACTTCGATGCTGGCGGCGCGGTGGGCCGAGGCGCGCAGCGCCAGTACTTTCTGCAGCACGCCATTGAGGCTGACCGACCGCCGCGTGAGGCGGCGCGACCCGCGAAGACGAGGAGATTGCGGACGATCTTGGCGGCGCGGTCGGCTTCGCGGTAGATCGTCTGGACTCTCGCGCCGGAGCTGCTTCGGAAACGCGCCGGTGGCGCGCAGCAGCTCCATGTGGCCGAGCACGCCCTGCAGCGGATTGTTCAACTCGTGCGCGATGCCGGCGATGAGATTGTCCGAGCGCGGCGAGCTTTCTCGGTCTGCGTGAGTCGTTTCCGGTGCTCCTCGCGTTCCCCGTCGAGCTTGCTCTGCACCAGCTGATCGCGCGCGACGATGACGCTGCCGGTCGTGCGGCGATCGTGGTCAGGAGCTCGGTGCACGGTCACGAGAAACGGACCGTTCAGCACCGGATCGACGATTTCGCGCGTGCCGGCGCGTTCACCGTCTTCGGCAACCGCGCGATGCGGGGTGTTCTGGTGGCGTTCGAGCCACGCGGCCAGCTCGGGTCCGACGCGTGTCGGAGATCGGCCGGCCAATGAGCAGCTCCCGCGTCCGCCCAACGCGCGCGGCGAAGGCCTGCGTTGACGTAGGCGATGTGCCCGCGCCGATCGACGACGACAACCAGATGCACGATCGAATCGAACGTGTTTTCGAGCTCGCGTCTCGAGCAGACCACGTCGTCGAGCAGCTGCATGTTCTCGATCGCTGTCGACAGCTGCCGGCCAAGTTCGTCGGCCCGGTCGAGGAGGTCGATCTCGCCGACGCCTTCGATGCGGACACCTTCGATGACGATGGTGCCGAGGGCGCGGCGCCGCCCGCGCAGTGGAGATGGTCACCGTGGCGATCGCGCCCGCCGGCGGTCGGTGGACACGATTTCGGCGCGCTCGCGGCGCATCGCCACCGCGGCCGGCGCGCGAGATCGTCGTCGGCGTCCACGCGCACGCTGCCCGCCGCGACGTGGCGTGGGTCGGAGGCAGCCTGCAGCACGAGGGTTGCGCTTGCGGCGCTCGTAGATCCAGCGCCGACGTGCGATCGGCCGCGAACAGGCGGTTCGCGCCTTGGCACAAGTCGCTGAGACTCGTGGCCAGGCTCGACGTGGCCGTCAGAGCTGGTCGGAGAAGCCGTCGAGCAGCGCCATCACATCACGCTGGAGCTGCACGCGCTGACGCAGGTGCGTGAGCTCGAGCGCGGCAACATAC
>ERZ1370068.9061-contig-7868_pt1 | contig 11533 bp, 18 predicted proteins | sample MGYA00561227_ERZ1370068 | MGnify/ENA primary metagenome ERZ1370068 (study PRJEB38410, sample SAMEA6850437) | metagenome | study: Metagenomic assessment of the ecological functions of the soil: analysis of the soil microbiota associated with the...
ACCGAACGTGTCGCCCCGTCAATCCTGGAAATGAGTTTGGTCCGTCATTGACTCATTAGCTGCAATCTTCCGTCCGGCAGTCGCACAGTCGAGACACTCCGCTCGTAAAGCGACAGCGGGCTCGACTCCTTCGCTTGAAGTCCGGCGACCTGGCGGGCTGTTCAGCGTTGCGTGCGTAAAGGGCCGAACTCGGATCCTGAATCACGGAGTAACGCCGCGAAATGCGCCGGACATATTCCTGAGTTTCAGCATAGGAGGAACGCGCCAGCCATACTTTTCGACTGCGCCTTCTCCGGCATTGTAGCCGGCCAGCACCAATCTCAGTTCGCCGTTAAAGCGGTCGGTCAGGAAAGCGCAAGTAGCGGGCGCCGCCTTCGATATTCTGCCTGGGATCAAAAATATTGGTCACTCCAAATCGTATCGCGGTGCCGGGCATCAACTGCATCAATCCGCGCGCTCCTTTGGGAGATACCGCGTGTGACTTGAAGCTTGATTCCTGATGCATCACCGAATAGAGCAATAGCGGATCTACGCCATTCCTGGTCCCTGAATCAATAAGATAACCATCAACCTTGTGAGCTCCCGGTCGTGAACCGCGCGAGCGAAGACGACGTCAGCCGCGGCCGAGTTCGACATCAACGTGGGTTGCACCAAAGCTGAAGAAAGAACCGTACTGGCGCTGACGGCGTCGCTCCGTTTTGTTGCGCTCGCGAGCGGGCCGCCGGCGAAAGCTTTGACGGCAGCGTCGGTGCCTTTGGCGGCGCCTGGTGAATGCGCACCCATTCTGGAGGTCAAAGTTGTCTGAGCGAATAAGAAGAGGCTTTGAGCTGAAGGCCGACACGCTGACGAGCATCAGCAACAGAATTGCGGGGAAGTTTGGTCATAATCGATTCAAAAGCGAATGAGTTTCAAAAGGCGGGTTTTCAGTAACGCAGGGCACTTGCCGTTTCCGGCCAAGTCATATTAACAGAGGTGTTTAATAATTGCCAACCATTTTGAGCCTGACGGCTGAAGTCGTCTAGCAAGGGATGCGGAAGGGTCGCTAAGTCCTTTAATTGATTTAAGCTACGGGGTTTTTCGCCATCGCTGCTTGACAGCGGCTATATGATGCCGCGGTCAACCAATTCTTAAATGAGTTGGGCTTTATCAACTCGGCGCCTTGAATGCGCCAACTTTCAGGAGAGTAAAAATGAAGAAACTCCCTTGGGTCGTACTGTGCCTTTTTCTTGCTGTTTTCGATCGTGGGCATTGCCCAAAACTCGAATTCAAGTACCAACTCTGAACAAGAACACAAATGCGAGTAAGACCAAGAACACCAACGCGAATCGCGGCCCGGTTTTTCGGGCAACGAAGGATCAAGTTAATCAGGCTCAGGCGCTGCTGAAACAGCGGAACTTTTACAGCGGCGAACCGACCGGCAAGCTCGACGATGCGACACGGGCCGGCCTCAAGCAGTATCAGCAGGCGGAGGGCCTGAAGGTGACCGGCACGCTGAATAAGATGACGCTGGAGAAGATGGGCATCACGCTTACCGACAAACAGAAGACGATGTGAAGCTTGTCGTCTTTCCGCCTGCGATTTAGCCGGGCTGCAAAGTGAACTGCTTTGCAGCCGGCCATCGTTGGTTTCGAGACCTTCCCTTTGTATGTTTCGCGCGGTCATTCAGCGCGAACGTACTCGGCGCCGATGTCTTCGAGCAAGGTCTCCAGCTTGTCGACCCCTTCAGTGGTTTTGCTTCGACGCCCAATAAGATTCCGCCGCCGCGCACGCCGGTATCGTAAACACGCGCGCGATGCTCGGGAATGCCGGTGCCCACCAACATACCGATGACACCGCCAGTCGCACCGCTACAGCGCCGCGGCGCCGGCAAGCCGCGGCCGCGATTGGACCAGCGGCAACGACCAGACCAACTCCAGGTATTGCTGATTGAAGTACCAACCGCGGCAATGGCGGCGAGCACTGCTCCAATTGTTCCGCCGATTGCTCCTCCCACTCCTAGGCCGTCTGCGGCGTGCGAACGAGTTTGAACGGCGAATTCCTTGTTCCGCGTGGAATCTGACATCAGAACGCTGATGTCGTCGCGGGTATAGCCACGTTTGATGATGGCATCGACGGCAGCCTCAGCCGCAGCGCGGGTTTTGAAAAGGCCAGTGACAAAAGTTTTCGACATGCGAATCCTCCATTTGCGATAACGGTTCCTGGAATTGAGAAAAGGGAAGGCAAATGGGGATTTGCCGGTACAAAATCGTCGGGGATTCAGGGGTAGCCTTATCTTGCTTCAACGAATCCGGCACTGTCAAACGTGCCCAACGATGTTCAGTGTGCTTCCCAGTTGCTGATCTTTATGTGCTCGCTGTGTGAGATACCTCAGCCAGCACACATCACCACGGAGACTCAGGAATTTGACAGAGAATCAGAGAGGTGAAATTCGCGTCCCACCCATCGATGAAAGTGGCAGATGGCCCCGGTCAGGTTTGCTGACCCCGGATTAGTTCAAGCACCTCTTGTAGCTCAGAAGGCAGTGGAGCAGTAAAACGCAATTCCTGTTTGGTGCGTGGATGTCGAAAGCCCAATTCGTGAGCATGAAGAAACTGCCGCTGTAACCTGGCAATCGCGCCGCGGACTCGCGCGTCCGGGATTGTGTTGTCGCGACCTCCGCCGTAAACCGCATCTCCAACTACCGGGATGTCTGATTGACGCGAGATGCACACGAATTTGATGGGTGCGTCCGGTCTTAAGCTCGACATCGAGACGGCTGAATCGCTGGAACGCTTCGCGTACGACGTAAAGCGAAAGGGCGGGCCGCCCGCCGGCTACAACTGCCATGCGGGTTCGGTTCCGCGGATCGCGAGCGATTGGTTGCTCGATTTGGCCCCGCTTACGTTCCATTTGGCCATGGACCAGCGCGACATAGGATTTGAAGATTTCACGCGCGCGAAACTGATCGGAGAGATTCTCGTGTGCGGCTTCGGTCTTGGCCACTACCAGCAATCCTGAAGTGCCTTTGTCCAGCCGGTGGACAATGCCCGGGCGCACGGGTCCGGCCGACGTTGAGAGTTGTGCGGAAATGAAATGCCAGCGCGTTGGCGAGTGTTCCCGTGGAGAGCCGGCGGCCGGATGAACCACCATGCCCGCCGGTTTGTTAACGACCACCAGATCTTCATCTTCATGGATGATCTCGACCGGAATTTCTTCCGGAGCAACGGTTGTAGCCGGCAGCGAGGTGAGTTCGATTTCTATTTCGTCGTGCGGGCGAGTCTTGTAAAGAGGACTTGGCACTGCGGCCGTTGACTAAGACGTCGGAGTCTTCGATCAGTCGCTGCAAGACGGGCGCGACTCCAATTTTCCACGCGTGCTGCCAGAAACGAATCGAGGCCGCTCTCCGGCTTCGTCGTCCGTAACCGAAAACGTCAGCGGAGAATTCTGATCGAGTTTAGAGTCCAAGCTTTCTCGGTACGCCTCCGGCGTGCTGCACGTCTGACTTCGCTGCGCACGCTGGTCCCGTGCGGCACGCCGGAGGCGTGCGTACCGACTTCACTGTTTGCACGGCGTGATGACGGCGTTGGCCGCCAGGCGATCATGAATAAATTTATCAACGTCGGCTTCGACGAGTTCACCGTTAACTACCCAGGCCATTTCGGTCAGCACGTCGCCGGTTTGATTACACTTGGTCGGATCGAGAAAAATGTTCCAGGGCGAGCCCCACTTCGCGCGTGTCACCGGACAGTTGCCGGATAAGCGTAATGCGGAGTCTTATCGCGATCATCGCGAGACTCCGACTCCATCACCACCGGATAAGGCGGGCCGTTTTGGCCAAAATAACTTCTTCACATCATCGCGCGAACCGTATTCGCCGACTCCGATAATTTCGAATCCCTGCGCTTTGTACTTCTGGTAAAAGACTGGCCGCGACGGGTGCTTCATTGCGCCAGTTCGGACACCAGGGCGCGAAGTAAAGAACCATCACCAGCTTCTTGCCCTGCATCAACGACCGCAGGCTGACGGGGTTTGTTGGTCGCCAGATCATTCAGCGTCCAATTCTTGTAATTGACCGTCTTCTCAACGAGCGGCGAGTACTCGTGGGATACCTTGCGCCAGCATCGCCACCGGTGCCGAGATGAGGATCACCAAAGCCAATAGTAATTTTTTTCATGTCTAGCCCTCTGTCAGCCAGGAATTCTTATTCGCTTTTTTGCGCTGTTGTCTGCGCTTCGTCAAGTAGCGGTTTGATTACTGATTCGAAAGCCGCGCGTGATCGCTCTCCAATCAGCTTGTCGCGAATGCGACCCTGTCGGTCGATGATGTAAGTCGTGGGCAGTGGAGACGCCGGCAGCTCGGAGCCGACTTCACGTCCGCCTAAGACAATCTGATAACTCTGGGGAATGTCCTTTTGAAACTCGCTGGATGAGATCTGCGGTGTCGTCGTACGACACGCCAATGATACTCAAGCCCCGCGCTTCGAGATCCTTCTGCATGGCGCTGAGCGACGCGGATTTCAGACGCGGCAGGGAATGCACCAGGTCGCCCAGAAGTTCAGCAGCACCACGCGCCTCGCTTCAGTTCGTTGCAATCTCAGCGGAGTGCCGTCAAGTTTGGTGAACTGGACGTTTGGCGCTGCGTGGATAGCTGTTTTGCTGACCGGAGTCAGGGCGGTTGTGCCGCCGGCGGGGCCTCTTCGAACCTCGATCCGGGATTCGAAGTTCGGGATAATCTTAGCCAGCCGCGAACTCGACAAAAGCGTGACCCGATTGCTCATCACCAGCGCGCCGATCAAGATCAGAATGACTCCGGAGACTACCTCGACTTTGTGCAGATGTTGGCGAAACTTTGAATAGAAGCCTAGAAACTGGTTGATGCCGTAAGTCCGGTAACCAGGAACGGAACCGAGAAGACCGGCCGAGTAAAGGCCGAGAGCAGCAGATCCGCTTTTCCAGCCTCCGCGTGGTCGCTGCCAGGCCAATGATGCCGCCGAGGATCGGACCAATGCACGGCGTCCAGCCGGCGGCGAAGGCAATTCCCGAGCGTCAACGAGCCCAGCATGCCGCGCGGCTTTTCACTCGAAAACTGGCGCGTGTCTCTGTAGAGATATTTGATCTTCAGGAGCCCGATCAGGTGCAAACCGAATACTAATGATTACCGAGACCCGCCGATCACTCGCACCCAGACGTTGGTCAGGATGGTCAGCGCCGACCAATCCGGCGGTGCCGCCCAGGGCCAGGAAAATTACCGACAACCCGGCATTAAAAGCCAGCGAATTCAGAATTACCGCGCGGCGCGATCCGGAAACGCCTCCGCTCCTTCAAATGATCGATGCTGACGCCGGACATCAGTGAGATGTATCCGGGCACCGAGCGGCAGCACGCACGGAGACAAGAAACGACAGCAGCCCGCCGGCAAAAGCGATCAAGATGTTAAAGAGAGATACTTGCATTGACTAACTTCGCTTGAACAGTTTCCCAAACCACATCGTCAAATTCAAATAGAGGCCTGAGGCTGCTGAAACGCACGCGAGCGCCGCGAACACTACCAGCAACGTCACCTGCCACGAGCCGGCAAAAAAGTAGAAGTGCGCCTGCCGGAAATACCTCGTCAGCGCGCCGGGCGGTGGGGTCTTAATTACCGCCCCGGTTTCCGCGTCTATCAAAAGCGAATCCGCTCCCATTCCGCCAATCGCCTGATACACCGGCCGTCCATCGCGCATCAGTAACGTCAGCGCCGTCGTGGGCAATTTCTTTCCGGCAAACTCGTTGGCCCTGGCCATAGCTTCTGACGGCGACACCCGCAGTCGCGTTGCATCGATGCGTTTCAACTTTGCCGCCTTCGACTGCATTTGGCAGTGCGTACAAAAAGCCGCCGGAAGCCCAGGCAATGACGGGATGGCAACGATCGCTGAGCCAGATGCAGCCGGTAAACAAAGCCTCATCTTGTTATTATTCCGATGGCGTGGTTGGGTCAGAGTCTTTTCTTCGATCAATCCCTTGATTGCCTAAAGTGCCGTCGCTTGAACCGTTTCCGGCCATTCCGGATTAAGCGCACGCTCCCGCGGCGGTCAATCAGAACATAAGTCGGAATTCCCAAAACGCCATAGTTCATCACGTCCTCGTCTGAGTTGCCCACCGCAAACCATACGCCAGTTTCGTTCTTCTTTTGAAGTTACGCAAAAATGCCGTTCGTCCCCGGCGTTAGCTTGCGGTTTCCGTCGACGCCAAAGAATCTCGTTACCCCGATGATGACCAGCCCTTCTCCTTATAATACTCGTGTTCCACCTGCGCAATCCGGGAAACGCGCCACTGGGCAAGGACGCACCAGGTCGCCAAAAATCCAGCGCAGTACGCCGCGCGGTCGCTCAGTTTCGGGCGCCATATCAACTAATCTTCACCGTTTTTAGCTCAGGAAGCTTGCGGCGTTTCGGAATGTCTTCAAAAATGCGAAATGGATCCACGGTCGGATTGAATTGTTTGAATCGCTGCGCCGCGAAATGAACAGCGAAGCTGAAGGCCGCGCAAGGGCAAACTTTCAAGTCTTTCGGAAAACAGCCAGGGCATTATCAGGTTGGTCCCTGTTTCAGATGCTTTCTGGCAGGGCAACCGAATCCGACCAGCATTTCCGCAGCGCGCCGTTTTGCAGTTTTTCTCTCCTGGTCAAGGCCAGCTTCGCCATTTTGTACATTAGCTTGGCATGCCGGGCCATGTTCTCGAAATCCGTCGCCGCGCACGATAGGCTGTTGCGAATTGATTCCTCGATCTCAGCGCCTCGTCGAGGTTGTGAGGCTCGCGCGCCTCATAATCGCTCGCGATCTGTTCAGCTTCGCTAATAAATTCTCGCATAGCGGACGAAATGGCCGGGCGGGTCGCGCCAATTGCGCAGTCTCCCCATCCGATAAAGTGTCAGGAAAGCCTCAATGAATCGAGCTGCCGCGCCGTCGTTACCCGCCAGATATTGAAGCCTGCCAAGATAGTGGGTAAACGCCGTCGTCCTGGTGGCAGTTCACGCGCTTGCAGTGATGCAGCAAACCGTCCTGCGAGCTCTCTTTGCTCCTGCAGTATTGTTCTGGTACCTGTTGTTCAATTCTTTAATTTTTGCTTCTCTAATTTACTTGCTTGTTCTTCGCGTAAGCTTGTGCTTCCTCGAAACAGCGTTGTTTGGGTGAGCCGGGGATCCGAGGAGCCTGGTTGTCGCCCCGTTGAGTCTACGCGGCGTTTGTGGGGACGCGCCCCCCCTGGTCATGGCTACCGGAAGTATGCAGCCAAAGAAAGCAACCAGAAGCAGTCGGGCTGTGGAAAAAGGCTCATAAGAAAGATTAAGAAAAGCGCTTCAACTGTTAACGGGTCGCCTCGGCTGCTCTCGGCGCCCGCTCGTCAATCAATTTCTTTCGATCATCTTTTGCAAAGCGCGGCCTCGAGATCACTTGATCCAATACTGATGAAACGCACGACGCCACGCCGATCGATTAAGAAGGTTGTAGGAATGCTGCCCACCATGTAGTTGCGATCGTTGTCTTCTTCATCAGAAACGGCGAAACCGTAACGCAGGCCATTTCGCTTTTTGAAGTCACGCAAATAAACCAACTCCTGTGGCCTGGTTAACTGTTTGCCCTCAGCGTTGCCCGTAAAATGTGCGTCAACCGAGGATCACCAATCCCTGATCTTTGTAAGTGTCATGCCACTTTTGTAGTCGCGGCAAAGTCACGCGGCACGGGCCGCACCAGGTCGCCCAGAAATCGAGCAGCACAACCTTGCCGCGTAAGTCCGCGAGCTTGGTCGGTGTGCTGATCGATCCATTCATTTACGGTAATTTCGGGCGGATTGATAGCGGTCGTTCCATCATTCACATCTTTAAAAGGATCGATGTTCGGGGCGATTTGAGTAAACGCTTCGAGCGCCTGCTTTGTATAGATTTCCCGAAGGAATGGTCATCGCTATCTGCCGCAGTTCGTGCATTACGGCAATGGCGTCTTCGTTTTTTCAGCTTCAGATTGATCTCTGAAAGGGTCACGGCCGCTTCACCCAGGGTGGCGTCGCGCGCAAATGACTTTTTCTGCTTCGCTGCTTGTTGCGCGGTGAGCCACATCTGCTGTGCATACGGCAAAGCGTGTTCGTAATCCTTAAGATTGAAGTAACCAACCGTCACCCAGTTTTCCAGTGACAAGTCGGTCATCAATGACTTGTGGTTGATTGTTCGTGTAGTCCTTCAGGCGCGCCTCGGCCTCACTCAGCAGGCCTTTTTTCGAGGCCTGAATGATTACGATTGCGCGCGCGTTTTGCGCGGGCTCGCCGGTCGCTTCAGGATTTTCATTCAGGAAGCGCCGCATTGTTTCCAGCGCGCTATCGAAATTGTGCGCCAGGTTGTAAAGCATGCCAAGGTAGTAAACGTCGTTGCCGGCCAATTTGCGCACGGCTACGGTGGCTGCATGTCGAGCCGCGAGGTCTTGCTGTTCCTGCTTGATCTTCTCTTCAAGCCGCTTGTCGAAAGGCATCTTGAGCTTTTCGAACTCTTCAAATTTCTTTCGCGAGTAGTTATCAGCTTCCTCGAAAGCTGTGCGGCGGTGCGCGATTCTGTTCTTATCGGGCGCGAGGGGCTTTGGTGTCTTTGCTCGGCTCGCCGTTCTGCGCGGCAGACGAATCTTTAGCCGGAGCCGACTGGGCCACGGACGTTTGGCTGAAAGTAACGGAGCACAGTAGAGCGAGCAGTAAGAGGGATGATGGCTTCATTTGATCAAAAGAGTTGCGACGAAATGCGGAGACGTTGAGAATGGTAGGACAGTGCCGATAGCGGTGTCAAAATCAGTTGATAAGAGGTACCGGTACAGGACTCGCTCTCCCTTTGGGAGAGGGCTGGGATGAGGGTTCTAGCGCAACTGCACCAAGCCGTCTCTGCGGGCTTCAGCCCGCAATCGCTCAGGAATTCTTCCCAGCCAAAAAGGCGTTCAAGAATCGACTGCGCGTGTCAACAACGGGCTGAAGCCCGGTGAGATTATTCCGACGGTGCGATAGCGCTCTCCCAGCTCTCCCAAGAGGCCAGTTGAGCCAATCGCTACAGCTCACGGTATCTGATCGCGTCAGTCGAATCTGTCCGGTGAAAATGGCGAAAGCAATGGCGGTGTCGCGCCCGAACAGAATTGCTTCTGCGATCAACTCTCCGGTAATCGGCGCCAGCAGAATGCCGTTGCGGTAATGACCTGTTGCATAGAACAAGCCGGCAACGTGCCTGGTCGGCCCCAGAACCGGCAGACCGTCTTTCGCGCGCGGCCGAAAGCCGGCCCACGAATCGACCACCGTCAGCGATTCGAGTGCCGGCGCAATCTCAACTGCCATCGACTTGATCGCATTGACGCCATCATCGGTGACACGTTTTTCAAAACCGGCTGATTCGGTGGTTGAGCCCGCCAGCAATCTGCCGTCGCTGCGAGGAACCAGGATAGCCGCGCGAGCTGTAAATCACATGACGCGCTAACTGTTCCGGAGGGTTAAAGCAGAGCATTTGTCCGCGCACGCGGTTCGACTTCGAGCTGCGGCAGCGTTACCGCGCAGTTGAGCGCCGAACTCCACGCACCGGCCGCGAGCACGATGCTCTGCGCAGAGATAACCCCCTGTGAAGTTTCCACGCCGGCCACCCGGTTATTTTCGATCTTCAGCGCGGTCGCTTCGCAATCTCTGCGTAAGCGAACTCCGAGCCGTGCATTAGCCGTCCAGCAGCGCTTCGACCAGACGGCGATTTTCAACCTGAAAGTCGTTCGGAAATCTTAAAGCGCAACGGACCTGCTCCGACAAATGAGGTTCAAGTCTGCGCGCGGCGTCACGATCCAGCCACTCAACCGCAAGTCCCTGGTTTTGTTGCCAGGCGAATCGGGCGCGCAGTTCCGCTTCCTCGTCTGCGGTGAACGCGACATAGAGCGTGCCCGTCGTGTCGAGTTGCACGTCGATTCCGGTCTCATCTTGCAGGGTCTCGGCATAGTCTGCGATACAGGTCGCGGCCGGCGCAGGCAATTCGGAAGAAGTCATCGTCCTTGTCGGTTTCCACTTGCGGCGCCAGGATTCCTCCGGCTGCCCACGAAGCCTCGCGGCCAAAGTCGTTCTTTTCGATCACCGTGAGGTTCTGCACGCCGCGTCGGGCCAGCGCGCGCGCGATCGCCAGTCCGATGACTCCGCCGCCGATGATCAGGACATCTGGAGCAGAAGGTGGTTGAGCGGACTGATCTGGGCATGGATGCGCGGGTGCCGTGTTTGGTGTTTTGAGCTTTGACTTTTTGACCGGAGGACACCAAAGTACTAAGCACTAAGTTCAAAGTACATTGATTTTATGCATCGTATCACACTGATTCCAGGCGACGGGATCGGCCCCGAAGTCGCCGCTGCGGTTGTCCGCATCATCGAAGCTTCCGGCGTCAAGATCGAATGGGAAAAGCACATCGCCGGTCAAGAAGCGTTGGATAAGTACGGCAAAACCTTGCCCGATGGGTTGATCGAATCAATTCAGCGCAACAAGGTTGGCTTAGAAGGTCCGATCACAACGCCGGTTGGCAGCGGCTTCACTTCAGTCAACGTAGGACTGCGAAAGGCGCTCGACCTCTACGCGAACCTTCGTCCGGTGCGCGCTTTGCCGAACGTTCCCTGCCGCAACCCCGGTCTCGATCTCGTCGTCGTGCGCGAGAACACCGAAAGCCTCTATTCAGGAATTGAGCATGAAGTGGTTCCCGGTGTGGTCGAGAGTTTGAAGATCATCACGGCCAAGGCTTCGACCCGGATCGCGCGCTTTGCCTTTACCTACGCGCGCAACGAACAACGAAAACAGATCACGGTCATACATAAAGCGAACATCATGAAGATGTCTGACGGGCTGTTTCTGAGATGCTTTGGAGATGTCGGCAAACTTTATCCGGACATTGAAATGCGAAGCATGATTGTCGACAACGCGTCGATGCAGCTCGTGATGCGGCCCGAACAGTTCGACATACTGCTTTGCGAGAATCTCTATGGCGACATCATTTCTGATTTGTGCGCCGGTTTGATTGGCGGCCTGGGTCTGGTCCCGGGCGCAAACATCGGGAGAGCGAGGCGCCGTCTTCTGAAGCGGTCCATGGTTCGGCGCCGGACATCGCCGGCAAGGAATTGCCAATCCGACCGCGCTTCTACAATCCGCAATCCTGATGCTGAATCACATCGAAGAACGGGAAGCTGCCGAAAAGATCGAGACCGCTATGCTCGAGGTCTTCGAGGAGGGTAAAGTGAGGACCCGCGACATCGGCGGCACTGCGACGACGGATGAGTTTGCGGATACGATAATCTCGAAGCTGTGGATCCCGCGTCGTTTTCCACAAAATCTAAACCCCACACCCGCAATGAACTGCAAGGTGCCGCGGTTCTGCGCGGGTAGAGTTGATTGCTGCGAAGTAAGGCCACCGTTGACTGGATCAAAAACAGGAAAATCTGATTGTACGTGGGCCGTAGTGAATTATCGTTGAGCCGAAATCCAGACGGGTAATGATGCGTTTTGTTGGATAGAACTCAACGACACCTCAGCGCCGAAGCGCGTA
>ERZ1370068.2446-contig-1598_pt1 | contig 11527 bp, 17 predicted proteins | sample MGYA00561227_ERZ1370068 | MGnify/ENA primary metagenome ERZ1370068 (study PRJEB38410, sample SAMEA6850437) | metagenome | study: Metagenomic assessment of the ecological functions of the soil: analysis of the soil microbiota associated with the...
TTGTACTTCGTTCCGGTTACGTATTGCTGAAGGAATCGCGCAGGCTCCTCAGTAAGGTGAGCTCTCTTCCAGACCGCCTTCAGGCGACTTGCGGTGCACCGGTACAAATTCGGATTTAGCGTGATTTCAATGGGTTATCGTTTTGCCAGTGACGGATGTCAGGGACCGGGGAGCAAAGGCTCGCCAAGGCGCTCCTCGTCCGCTACGTGGAGCGCGAGGATGCGCTGTTCGACGAATTGTTCGCCCGCGCCGATGAGGCTCAACGAGGATCCGCTGCACGGCTTTCTCGTCGGCCTCAGGATGATGTCCGAATTGATGGCCGATCTGCCGAACGGGCATCCCGGCTGCCTCGTCGCCTCCTATTGCTATCAGGATCGCCTGTTCGACAAGGAGGTGCGCGCGCTCAACGCGTCGGCGGTGCTCAATTGGCGAAAAAGGTTCCGGCAGCGCCTGGACAGAATCGCCGAGCGCTATAGGCCGCGCGTGGAGGTCGACCTCGACGACCTTGCCGACATGCTCTCCGTCATCGCCGATGGCGGGATCATCCCTGTCCAAGACCATCAAGGACAAGCAGATGCGCTCGCCCGGCAGATGCTGCTCTACCGCGATTTCATCAAGGCGGTGTTCCTCGGCGTTCCCTAAACCTAGGCACAATCATGAAGCTCATCGCCCATGTCATCGACGGCCATCACGTCGATATTCGCCCCGCGCCCGTCGAGCGCGACTGGATGGAGGACCAACCAGCGCTACGCCTATCGCTGCCTCCCGCTCAACATCGCCAATGCCTTGGGTGGGAGGTTCTGTGCAATGCGGGCTTTCTCGCGATGTGGAACGGCAAGACCACGAACGACGCCATCATCATCCAAGCCGATCCAGGCACGACGGCGCCCGCCGTCAGCCATTTCGGCCCACGGCATCCTCACCTTCCATCTGCCCGTGCCTGTTCCGCACCGAGCCCGGCGCCGAGTTGATGGTGCAGGGCCCCATCAATCGGCCGAAGGACGGGATCGCGGCGCTGCCCCGGCATCATCGAGACCGATTGGTCGCCCTACAGCTTCACCATGAACTGGATGTTCACCCGGCCAGGCACGCCGGTCCGCTTCGAGAAGGGCGAGCCGTATTGCCATACCTTTCCTGTGAGCTGCGGCGCGGCTGGAGAGGCTGGAGCCTGAGCTTGAGGTGCTCTCCGCCGACCCTGAGGCTGAAGCGCCAGCACGATGCGTGGACGGCGAGCCGCGCCCGCTTCAGCATCGATCTGAACCGGCCCGGCTCCGAAGCGCAATCGGACAAATGGCAGAAGCTCTATTATCGCGGGCTCGCGCCTGACAGTGCGCCGGCGGAGATCCACCGCACGCGGCTGAGGCTTAAGCCGTTCAGGCGCCGCCACGCTAGGCGGCTAGGTGAACCACCTCGGCGACGGCCGCAGCCAAGCTCTCGCGATAGACGGGCTTTGCCAGAATCGGGGATCCCGGCACCACTTCCCGGATGCGCTCGAGGGTGGCGTCATCGGTATGAGCGGTCACTAACACCACCGAAGCGTCGCACACGTCGCGGAGCCACCGCGCGGTCTCGATCCCTTCGCGGGCTCCTCCGAGATAGACATCGACGAGAACGACGTCCGGCAGATGGTTCATGGCCAGCGAGCGGGCCTCTTCGGCATTGGGGGCGAGTCCGCAAATTTCGAAGCCAAGGCCTGTCATTGCGGCTTCGAGATCGAGCGCAATCAGAAACTCATCTTCCACGATGAGGGCACGATTGCGGTTTCCGTTCTTAACGTCACTCATAATCTCTGCTCCAGGCGGTGCCTCGCCCATGAGGACAACGCCGTGAACCGAGTTTTGTGCCGCGCTATTGTTGAAATGCTCAGAATGAATTGCCGCATGCGGCAGAATTGCTACAGGTCGCGCTGTGCCGAAAAGAGTTCAGCGGAAGGCATAGGGGTTGAAGCCGTAGCGGAATGGCATCATGCGTCTTGCTGGGCGATATGAGATCTTGGCAGAACCGGGCGGCTCACCTGCGTTTGATGCGCTTCAGATGCGCCGGGCGCTCATAGGTCGCGACCCGCGTTTGGGCCCCGTCGCGCACCTCGACCCGGCTCGGTACCCCTTGCGGGTCCACCACCACGACGCCGGGATCGCTCCAGGTCCATTGCGCCTGCAGCTCTCCCCAACGGCCAGGTTCGATCGCGATCAGCTTCTTCGCCCAAAGATCGACGACGGCGATGTATTCCAGACGCCCCTCCCTCGGGCGAGGCGCCGGCATAATAATGAAGCAGCCCGATGCCGCGCAGCGTTCCCTTGAGAACCTGCCAGTTCAGGAGTTCCGGCTCGCCTTCGCCGTACATCTCCAAACCAAGACGCAACTTTGGATAGTCGGAATTCGTCGCGACATATTGGCCGGCCTCAGTGAGCGCGACAGTCCAACCCTCAAGCTCCGTACCCACTGGACGGCCGGCAGAGGGTTCGGCGGCCGCGGGCGAGGGCGGATCGATCGCTTGCGTGTCGTCAGAGTCGCAGGGAACTCCATCCCCGTCGGCGGGGTCCTCTGGCTCCGCGTTTCCGATCGAGACCTCGTTGCTGGCGCGAAGCAGAAGCGAATTCGGCGGGGCGGGATGGCGAGTGTCAGCGACGCGCGCAAAGCTCAGTGACCCGTCGCCAAGACGGCCGGTTCCCTCACAGGGACTCTCCGCGGCGGAAGACGTCTTGGCGCTTGCCGGGAGCGATCCTGTCTGTTCGGCCGCCGCCGGCGCCAAGGCCGCGTCGCGTTCTCTCGCCCTGGCCAAGTCGGCATAGCCCTTCCAGGGCTTGTTCAATGATGTGTAAGCCGCAGCCCGGCCAAGATAGGTTTGCGCCGTCGCGGCGCCGAACTCGATTGCCGAGCTGTAGTCGTCGACCGCGTCGGTGTAGCGGCGGAGCGCCATGAGGGCCTCGGCCCGGTTGGCGTAAGCCACGGCCATATCGCGCGTTGAGAACGATCGCCCGCGAGAAGTCGCGGAGCGCGCCGGCCGGACGCTTCAGTGCGAGCTGGACCTTCCCCGCCCGTTGAACGGCACCGCGTTCCCGGCATGAGCGCGACCGCCTTGGTGTAATCGGCGATGGCCGCTGCATGGTCGCCGAGGAGGAACCTGGCATTACCGCAGTTGCTATAGGCTTGGCCGTAGTTCGGGCGAGCGCGATGGACTTCGGCCAAAGTCCGTGGCCGCCTCTTCGTAGTGGCGGAGCTCGAGCAGCACATTGCCGCGATTGTTGTAGATCATGGCCTCTTCAGGAGAGAGCCTCAGGGCGGCGTTGAAGTCGTCGATGGCCGCATGCAAGTTGCTCAGGCGCCAGCGCGCGATGCCACGATTGCCGAGGGCGGAGATTTGCGTTGGGACAGCAAGCGCGCCGGACTCAAGCGCTTCGGTCAGCAAATTCTCGGCGTCCTGATACTGGCCGCGCAGGAGGCTGCTCGGCCGTGGGTTGCCTTCAACGAGGCTTCGCGCTGGTCGCTTAGGGCTGAGGCTTGAGTGCTGATGAGGCTTGCGATGACAAGGAGCAGCACTCCGAGGAGCCGCGCCGGTTGCGCGAGCTTCCTCGCGCACGACGTAGCACGCAGACTCCACATAACCGACGCCGCCGCAGACACCGGACCCCGCACCTTATCGGGTCCGCGGCACCGGTCATGCGTGCCGCACGCGCACCCGATGAAGTCACTCTCGTACGAGTTTGTGACGATGACAAATCACGATTCGAGAATCGCGAGTCGAATCAAAAAAATTGTCTCGCGTGACGCGTGACGCGATCGGGAAGGCGTTTTCGGATGAGATGAGTGCACACCAAACAGGCGAGGGCGCTTGGAAAGCACCCTCGCCTTGTTGCGTCTGCTAAGCGGCTAAACCGCTATGGCAGGTGCTAGCGGTAAGCTGGCGGAATCTGCTCGTAGGAGCCAGCACCGAACGGTTTGTACGGAATGTTCGGGTGCGTCTTCATCTCATCCCAGAATTGCATCGTCACGGGGTTGATGTAGAGGCCGATCCAGCCGTTGTCCTGGCCAGAATAGCGGCCGGGCGACGTCTTGAAGTCGCCCTCGGGTCGGCGCGGCACCGTTGAAGACGATGTCGTAATTCTCACCGGGATCCCACCAAAGATCGTAAAGCGCTGGGATTTTTAGGGATTGCTCCTGTCGAGCCGGGTGTCCTCGGCGGTGTAGAGCGCCTTTAAGTTCTTGACGCGGACACCGCCGAAGCTCTGGTCGTTGAAATAGATAAAATTGTCACGTTTGCCGGGTCCGGTGCCGAGCAGCGACTTCGCTCAAATCGATGCCGTCGAAGATGACCGGATTGCCGCCATTGTCGCTTCCAATCGTGGGGCGGTGGCTCGAGGCCGGCGAGCTTGGCAATGGTCGGCCACCAATCCATGTGGGACCACATGTCCATATTGACCGTGCCGGGCTTGACGTGGCCCGGCCACCAGGCAATCGCCGGCACGCGGAAGCCGCCCTCGAAGGAGGACCCCTTCATGCCGCGGAAGGGGGTGTAGCCCGCATCAGGCCAAGCGTCGATCCAGGCGCCGTTATCGGTGGTCCACACCACGAGCGTGTTCTGGTCGATGCCGAGCTCGCGGATCGCCTGCACCACCTGGCCCGAATTGTCGTCGAGCTCCATCAGGGCGTCGAGATAGTTGCCGCCGCCGGGAGACTTTCCCTTCCAGCGCGGGGAGGGGGTTGTTTGGGTTGTCCACCTTGAGGGAAACAGAGACACATGAAGAAGGGATTGGCATCCTTGGCGTGCGCCTTCAGCCAGTCGATGGCCTTGGCCCGCATCTCGTCGTCGCCGGTTGACAGGTCGGCATAGGTGAAATCCTTCTTCACGGCCGTGGGCGCCTGGCCCGCTTTTGCCGTCCCATTGGGACAGATCGACCTGGTCCCAAAGCGCCATGAACGATTTGTCCTTGAAGGGGAAGCTCGGATGCAGCTCCTTGTCGGCATAGGCGTAGACGCCGGCGTAATAGGGCAGCATGTCGTACATCTCGTCGAAGCCGTTCGCCGTGGGGAAGTTCTCGGGCTTGTCGCCTACATGCCATTTGCCAAGTTGCACCGTCGTGTAATTCGCCTGCTTCAGATATTGGGCGATGGTCGGCGTCTGCTTGGTGAGGCCGTTCGGGTCGCCTGGTGCGAGGACGGCGGAAAGCGAGGTGCGGATCGGAATGCGGCCGGTGATGAATGAGGCGCGGCCGGCGGTACAGCTCGCCTGGCCATAATAATTGACGAAGCGCATGCCTTCGGAGGCGAGCCGATCGAGGTTCGGGGTGGGCGCGCCGCGCATGGCGCCCCCGCCATAGCTGCCGAGATCGCCCCAGCCGACGTCGTCAGTCATGATGACCGCGATATTTGGGGGCCTGGTTGTTTGTGCGGACGCGACTGTGGCCATGGCGGCCAGGGCGCCAGCAAGAAGTCCGGAGACGAGCAGATCACGCGCCTTCATGGTGCAACCTCCTAAACGCACAAGGTTCGGACGCCGGGAAACTAGCGCAAGTGGCGAAAGGGTGGCGGGCAAAACGGCAGGCTTTCGGCCGTCAGATCGCTTCCTTAACCGAGTTTGGTGAGGAGTTTGTTACAGTCCGTAGATGAAGCGCTTTCGACGGCGTCACGCGAGACGCGCGGAGAGGCCGTCGAAAGCTTGAGCTTTGTCGGACGCGTCGTCAGATCAGGCCGCTGTCAGCCAATCCGAACGAGGCTGCGTCAATAGTACACGCACGCGTTGTAGCGCTGCCACCAATAAGGACTGCCGGTGATGAGCGCCTGACGGCGGAGCCACGCGCAGTTGCCGTAGCCATGGCCATAGGCGTAAGCACCTCCGTACCGATAATTCCTGTAGTAGCGACCGTGCCGGTAGTAACGGCCATAGTTGTAGTTATGCGCCCAATGGTTCCTGTGCCCTTTGCCGGCGTGGTGTCCGCCACCGCCGTGGTGCCAATTCCTGGCATGCGCGTGGCCCTTGGACCCGTGGCCTCGTCCACCGCCATGGGCAGAATGACCGCTGCCATGGCCGCCACCCCAGTGGCCGCCGCCGTGACCACCACCATGGCCGCCGCCGTGACCGCCGCCACAGACCACCACCGCGGCCGACCAGAATAAGGTCGCCGCGGTCGCTGGTCGTGCCGCTCAGTCGGCGTGCCGCCGTTTGAGTTGAGGGTCTTCAACCCGCCATAGACCTGCGCCTCGGCGGATTGCTGCGTGACAGGCGCGATCACCAATCCGCCCATCAGGGCCGTGATTTGCAACCGCCATCAATGCATTTTTCATGATGTCTCTCTCCTTGCTCGGGCCGGACCATAGCAAAACCGCCCGGCAGCGCGCAGTTCTCCCAAAGGTCAATCAATTCAACCTAAGGGATAGGTAGTCCGGCATTGATTGGGATCAAGCCCTCGCGGCCGCCAACCGACACGGTGGGCGCCTGGGACTACGACATCGTCGGCACGGGCGGTCACCTCGACCGCGATTTCTCGATGCTATCACCAGGACGCTGCCGCTGATCGTCTGGGATGCCTCCGAGCAATTTGTCTATGGCAACAGCGCGCGATCGAGACGTACGGCATTACCGCGGGAGATCGAAGCCGCTTGGCCTACTTGCGTCACTCCAAAAGTCACGGCTTGTGTTACATGTAACGCATGATTGAAAATGATGTGCCATGACGAAGAAGCGGATTCGGGAAAGAGTGCAGAACTATCGGGAACGTGCGCGTGCCCGTGGACTTCGCCCGCTACAGATATGGGTTCCTGATACGCGTACGGAGGAGTTCCGCCGCGAAGCACATCGGCAGTCTCTCGTCGTAGCGCGAAGAGCGCACAAGCTGAAGAGGACCAGGCCTTCGTCGATGCCAGTTGCGGATCTCAGCGAAGAATGAAGCGCGGGAAATATGGAGCGTAGCCGCCGCTGGCTATGCCGGCAAGCGACGCCCAGCTGTCATTGTTCAAAGCGACAAATTTGATGCTACCGAACTCGATCACCGTTTGCCTCTTCACGACAGATGCCGCCGACGCCCCTTACGTTCGTCTTCGAGTAGCTCCGACTGAGCAGAATGGATTGCACAGCATCTCCAGGCTGATGGTCGACAAGATCGTTACCATCCACAAACGTAAAGTGGGAAAAAGGCTCGAGAGCAGACGTGCTGCGGTTGGACCGCACCGCGCCATCATGGTCTTCCTCGGGCTCGCTTGACGCGCGCCTGGGCTCACCTCCGCCAGAACGCGGCGGCGATGGCGTCGTCGACCGTCGACAGCCAGACGAAGTTCATCGCCTTGCCGCGCCGCTTCCGGCACGTCCTCGAAGTCCTTCTTGTTGCGCTCCGGCAGCAGCACGGTGGTGATGCCTGCGCGCATGGCGGCGAAGCACCTTATTCTTGACGCCGCCAATCGGCAGCACCAGGCCGCGCAGCGAGATCTCACCGGTCATGGCCACGTCGCTCTTCACCGTGCGGCCGGTGAGCAGAGACACGATGGCGATGAACATGGCCACGCCCGCGCTCGGGCCGTCCTTCGGGATGGCGCCAGCCGGCGACGTGCAAATGAATGTCGGACTTCTCGAACACGGTGGCGTCGATGCCGAGCGAGGCGCTCCGCGCCTTCACCAGGCTGAGGGCGGCTTGCGCGCTTTCCTTCATCACGTCGCCGAGCTGGCCGGTGAGGATCAGCTTGCCGTTGCCGGGCACGCGCGCGCATTCGACGAACAGGATGTCGCCGCCGGTCGGGGTCCAGGCGAGCCCGGTCGACACGCCGGGCACGCTCGTGCGCATGGCGACTTCGCTCTCGAAGCGGCGAGCGCCGAGGATGGCATGCAGATCGGAGGCATCGATGCGCGTGCGCTCCACCGTGCCTTCGGCCACGCGCGTGGCGACGTGGCGGCAGATGGCGCCGATCTCGCGCTCGAGATTGCGCACGCCGGCCTCGCGCGTGTAGTCCTGAATGATGGCGCGGATGGCGTCGTCGGTGATCTCGCAAGCGTCAGGCGACAAGCCGGTGGCCTCGAGCTGGCGCTTGAGCAGATAGCGCTTGGCGATCTCGACCTTCTCCTCCTCGGTGTAGCCGGGGAGCTCGATGATCTCCATGCGGTCGCGCAGCGGCCCGGGGATGGTGTCGATCACGTTGGCGGTGCCGATGAACATCACCCGCGACAGGTCGAAGGGCACGCGCGAGATAGTTGTCGCGGAAGGTCGGAGTTCTGCTCAGGGTCGAGCACCTCGAGCAGGGCCGCCGACGGATCGCCGTGGAAGCCACTGACCGAGCTTGTCCATCTCGTCCAGCATCATCACCGGATTGCGCGTCTCGACCTTGCGGATCGCCTGGATCGACGTTGCCGGGCAGCGCGCCGATATAGGTGCGGCGGTGGCCGCGGATCTCCGCCTCGTCATGCAGGCCGCCAAGACTGCAGCCGCACGAATTTGCGGCCCGTGGCGCGTCGCGATCGATTGGCCAAGCGAGGTCTTGCCGACGCCGGGAGGTCCGACGAAGCACAGGATGGGGCTCTTGCCTTCGGGGTTGAGCTTGCGCACGGCGAGAAATTCGAGGATGCGCTGCTTGATCTTGGGCAGGCCGTAATGGTCCTCGTCGAGGATGCGCCGCGCCTCGGCGATGTCGATGCGCTCGTCGGACAGCTTCGACCAGGGCAGCTCGATCAGCCAGTCGAGGTAGCTGCGGATCATGGAGTGCTCGGCGCTCGCCTCAGGCGTGCGCTCGAGCCGCGCCAGCTCCTTCATGCGCCTGCTTCTCGGCCTCCTCCGGCATCTTGGCCTTCTCGATCGCTTCGCGCAGCTCGGCGATCTCGGCCCCGGTACCTTCGCCCTCGCCAAGCTCCTTCTGGATCTGGCGAAGCTGCTCGCGCAGGATGTGCTCGCGCTGGCGGCCTTGCAGCGATTCCTGCGTCTGCTCGCCGATCTGCTTGGACAGGCGCAAGACCTCGATCTGCTGCGCGAGGATGCGCAACAGCTTGTCCAGGCGCTCCTGGACGTCGAAGGTCTCGAGCAGTTCCTGCTTCTCGGCAGGCGTGAGATCGGAGGCGTTGGCGACGAAATCGGCAAGCGCCGCGGGCGACTGAATCTGATCGATGGCGTCGGCGAGCTCTTTGGGGATTGCCGGCAGCAGCGATATCGCCTCGCGCGCCCGCTCTTTCAGCTGATGCATGCGGGCGGCGATCTCGGTCCGAATGACCTCGGCCTCTCCACCTCATCGACGAGGGCGACGAGGAAGGGATAGCCGGTGAGAAACTCGGAGATGCGGAAGCGCCGGGTGCCGCGCGAGACGATGTGATGATTGCCGTCAGGCGTGGTCACATAACGCAGGATTTCCGCCACGGTGCCGACGCGATGGAGGTGCTCAGGCCCCGGGCGTGTCGATCGAGGCGTCCTTCTGCAGCACCACGCCGATCGGCTTGTCGGCGCGCGCGGCGGCCTGGGCGCCGGCGATGGATTGCGGGCGGCCGAGACCGAGCGGCGCCACCACGCCGGGAAAGAGCACGGCGTTGCGCGTCGGCAGGATGATCAGGCGCGATCGGGCAGCTTGAGCTCGGAGGCTGCTGCCTGCTCGGTCGCGGAAGTTTGGGTCGTGTCGTTCATGGATTAAGCCTGCTCAGCCAAGCGACAAAGGTGAGCACGAGGCAACCGTTCACGAGCTCGCGTTGGTCGAGGCGCAAGCGGTTGAGTTGCAGCACGATGCGGCGCTCGAAACTGCCATAGGAATCTCCAGCCGCACGATCTTGGTGTTCTCGCCGCACGAGGGCAGGGGCCGGTTTCCCACGATGGACGAGGATTCCGCCTTCGGTCTGCACCTGCACGGCTTCCGGTGCGACGCCAGGGAGCGCCACGATGATGCGCAGCTGCCGCTCGGTCTCGAACACGTCGATCGGCGGTTCCCAGCGCGCGTGGCGGCCGGCTTCGCGGGCGGGCGCGAAGAATTGCCGGTGGAGCTGCTCGGCCCTGTCCAGCAGGGCGCAAGCCTCGGCCCACATCAGATTTCGGGGATCACGCGTCACGCAAGCCTCGATGAGTTACCGCAGCCGATCTTACCCGCCCGGCCCATCGTGTGAAAATAACGAGGGCCAATGGGCCGGCGCAATCAAGAGAGCGCAGAAAAGTGTTGAAGGCACGCTATATATTGGTGCCCTGCACCCTCCTGCAAGAGCCTGTCGGGGCTGCGCTAGGGCGCCGCAGCGCCTTCGGGGATGGCTTGGCAATCGGCGAGGGGCACCAGCTCGCTTTCACCTGGAAAGAGAGCGAACGCGCAAACCGGCGCGGATGCTGGGACTGCCGCGACGCCCTTCCAGCCGACGAGGCCGAGGGATAGCGCCGCGGCCTGTTCCACATCCGGGACGGCGCGTGACGAAGGCTCCAGCCCCGATCGCCGTGCCGGCGCCGTCGACCAGGATGACGCACTCCGCCGCCACTTCATCCCGGTGCGCCCAGCCGGACAGTTCCAGCGCGCCGCCGCCGCGGACATCTTATATGCCGATATTGTCTCGAGGCGTCCGGCCGAGAGCCAGCCGGCTCGGCGATGTGCTGCCCGAGCCTCTGTTCGCAACGCGACCGCCAATGGAAGGGGGCATGCCGGGCGGCGCGAAGGGTGGGCATCGATCGCTTCAGCTGAGCGAAGGCCGGGGTCACGGCTTTGAGATGCTGATTGCCTTCGATCCCCCTGCCGCATTGCGATTTCGGCGACCACTTTCCGCTCGTTGCGCGCCGTATAGTTGGCGACATAGGACCGGTCGATGGCGATGACCGCCGCGCGAGACAGAAGCGCGCCAAAGGCAATATTTCGCAAACGCGCGGCGCGGCGAGAAACGGCACCCGTCGGCAGTGCAGCGAGCACGAGCACGATGGTGGCGATGAGGGTGATGGCGGTCACCGACTGGTAGCGGCTCGTCGCCGCGATCTTTACGCCATAGCCGAGCCGCCCGATGCCGGTCATCAGCGCGTTGAAGGGCGCGAAGAAGAAGAGAATGACCCGAGGAGCGTTTCCTTGATGCGGCGCTCGGTGGCAAGACGCCAAATCGAAGCCGCACCGGCGGCGAGGATGACGAGGCCGGCACACGAGCCGCAGAGCGGCCCGGTGGTGAGGGCGTTGCCGAGATAGATCAGGACAAACTCGACGAGGCTAGGCAAGTCGAAGGCGAAATCCGGCTTAGCCCGCGGCGCATTGCGATAAGCAGCACCCAAGGCGAGGACCAGGACGAGCAGAGCGCTGCCGTGCCGAGGAGCAGAGGCCGCAAGCCGGGACCAGGCAGTTTCGGGCGCAACAGCTTCGCCGCGGCAGACGATCACGAGCACGATCAGCATTAAAATGGCGGTGCTGGAGTGAGCACCCAAGCACGCCGACAAACAGCGAGACGAGCAGCCAGGGCGCGCTTTCGCTGGCGACGCACGCGCAAGCGCCGCGGCGCTGACGATGACGAAAGAGGTCGGCGGTGAGCCAAATCGCTCCGCTCATGCCGAGAAAATAGCCGCCCTTGCCTCTGGGAAAGTAGACAGTCGGACTAGGGGCAGCAAGCTCGTCAGGCTCG
>ERZ1370068.7599-contig-6507_pt1 | contig 11521 bp, 22 predicted proteins | sample MGYA00561227_ERZ1370068 | MGnify/ENA primary metagenome ERZ1370068 (study PRJEB38410, sample SAMEA6850437) | metagenome | study: Metagenomic assessment of the ecological functions of the soil: analysis of the soil microbiota associated with the...
GGTTAATTGCGGTCCATGAGGTGTTTGCTGCCGCCCAGCGTCTTATCCCTGTCGGGAAGCCGGGCTGTGGACCGGCCTCATACAGCTCCTCAAGTCGCTGACTAAAGGATATTCGATGCCATTGGTGAGTGTAGTGTATCCCGGTGTACAACGGCGAGCGATTTCTCCGTGAAACGCTGGAGAGCGTATTTGCCCAGACCTATCAGGACTATGAAATTGTTTGTGTGGATGATGAATCCAAGGATGCTTCCTTGGCAATCCTTAACGAATACCGGGACAGGATAAACGTGGTTCAGCAGGCAAACACGGGTCAAGCAGGGGCACGAAACGCGGGCGCCAAAACAGGAACAGGAAAATATCTCGCGTTTCTCGATCAAGATGATCGGTGGTACCCACAGGCACTCGAACGGCAGGTAGCTGTGCTGGAAGCTAATCAAGAGGCTGTCATGGCTCATTGCGATATGGATTGGATCGATGAAACAGGCCATGTAACTCAACGAAGTCTGGTCTCTGCATCGCGTAGGTCCGTTCACAAGGGGTGACGATGCCGCAACTGGTTGGATGGGATCCGTGTATTTATCCCTCAACTATGTTAATCCGCCGAGTTGCATTTGACCGTGTAGGAGGATTTGACCCAGAGCTTCGGTCTTATGGAGAGGACATCGACCTCATGCTCCGGCTTAGACCCGAGGGTCGTTTTATCTTTCTTGAGGAAACTGGGACGCAGTACAGGAAGCATTCAACCAATTTTTCAGGGTCCGGATCAGATGCGATGTTTCGATGTGCCGAAGAAGTTCTTTCAGAAACTTAAGGTCTGCTACGTTGGGGATAAGAGGAAGCAGGCGCTTCTAAACAGATTTCTTGCTAATCTTTATTCCGATTGGGGAAAAATGAAAATGTATTCAGGATTGCGCGGTGAGGCGCAGTGTCTATTACTCCGCTCGATAAAATATTACCCTTGGCAGTTCAGGACATACTCTCGCCTTATTCGCTCGATTGGGGTCTGAGCGCTCATTTAAAAAGAGTTGTGTTTGGCTTTCTCGTGAACAGCGTGCATCTCACCGATTCAAAATCCCACGAGTACCCATGGCTTACGATGAAGGTCGGGCGATGTAGTTTCTGCTTGACAGGATCGCCCGCTTTGTTCATATTCTGAACAGGGCAATCATTTCTCCGTATAATTCATGGATTTACAAGGTCAACGAGACCTTCTGCTCCTCAGTGAGCTCGACCGAGATGGCAGGGCCACTCAGCGGACACTTGCCACCAAACTTGGTGTCGCGCTCGGCCTGACCAATCTCTATCTCAAGCGTCTGGCCCGCAAGGGCTACATCAAGATCACCACGATCCCGCGCAATCGAATCAGGTATCTCCTGACGCCGCAGGGCTTCACGGAAAAGTCACGCTTGACCTATCTCTACATGGAGTACTCACTGTCCTACTACCGTGACATGCGTACGCGGTTAAAAGAGATGATGTCGACGTTCAACGGCTCTCATGGCCAGCGGGTGGTGATCTATGGGACGGACGAGTTGGCCGAATTGGCCTATCTGTCGCTTCGAGAGATGAATATCGACTGTGTGGGATTCATTGACGGAAGTGTGCGTGAGTCATTTCTTTTCCTGTCCGGTTTCTTCACCAGACAGGATTAGCCGATGGCAATTTGATCGGGTGTTGATCACTAATCTCGAGCATGCGGCAGCATGTGAAGAACAGTTGGTCCAGTCGGGAGTGCCGCGCGGAAAAGGTCCTGAGACTCGGCCTGCCTCGAATAAGGCCTGGCGCTTCCACGCGTGATAGGAACTCGGCGTTGTGGTGCGATGTGGATCTGTAAGTGAAAGGGCGGAGCTGTGTCCGAATCTGGTTTACCTCGTCGAGGAGGTCTGTTTGGTTTGTCTGGTTGTGAAGACCAGTGTAATTAATCAACAAAACAAACCAAATAAACGAGACGAACAAAATAAACTAGATGAACCAAACAAACGAGAACAACCAGACAAACCAATTTTGCCATGAAGTTGACTCGTTTTGAAGATCTAGACTGCTGGAAAGAAGGTCGACAGTTGACGCGGCGAGTCTACGAAGCCATCGAACAGAACTCTGCATGGAAAAGAGATGTGCGTCTCTGTAGTCAGATTCAGAGCGCTGCAGGTTCGGTGATGGCCAATATTGCGGAAGGGTTTGTGCGCCGCTCGACCAAAGAGTTCGTACAGTTTCTATTCATTGCCATGTCGTCAACTGCAGAAGTTCAAAGCCATCTATATATCGCAGTGGACCAAGGTTATCTGTCCAAGGATGCATTTGAGTCAATCTACGCGCAGGCCGACAAGGACGGGTCGAATCATCTCCGGACTCATCAAATACCTGCGCACCAAACTAACCAAATCAACCAGATGAACCAGACGGACCAAACAAACCAGATAAACGCTCTTCGTTGGTACGCCCTTCGGACGCGGTCGCGTCACGAAAAGATCGTGCGCGAACAGCTTGCCAATCAAGGCATTGAGCCGTTATTGCCGACGGTCAAGCGTCTGAGTCAATGGAAGGATCGAAAGAAGGAAATTGAAGTCCCCCTCTTCTCAGGATACTGCTTCGTCCGCTTTGCATCGGAGCAAAAGCTGCCGGTGCTCAAGACGATCGGCGTGGTCGATATTGTCGGGGCCAGCCATTGCCCTGAGCCGATCCCGGACGAGGAGATTGCGGCGATCAAGACCCTGATGACGAGCGTGTTGCCCTACGATCCGCACCCGTATCTGCACGAAGGCATGCACGTGGAAGTCGGTTCGAGGCCCGCTGCAAGGAGTTCACGGGATTCTCTTGCGCAAAGAAAAGCGTCATCGCTTGGTGCTGGGTGTTCGCCTCATTCAGCAAGCCGCGGCGGTGGAGATCGATGTCGCGGATGTCATATCTGTCTAATCCGTATATGAGGACGGCGCATGATGGATGGGCAAGGTCATAGGATGAGTTTCTCTTATTTATTTGATCTATTGGATGTGTGTGGTTGAACTAGACTAACCAGATGAGCAAACCAAGCCGGATAGATCAGACACATCAGATGAACCAGGCCAGCCCGTCGAGCCAGCCTCGCTCGGCTGCCCTGCGGAGTCTAGCACACGATGAACCCGGTCGCTGTGCCCCCGCAGCTTTCCCAATCGCCTTCTTTTGGCCAGAAAGCCATACTCAAGAAGCAAACCATTCGGGAACAGTTTGACCGGTTGGCATCGGAACGGGAATCTTGGCAACAGCGGGCATCTTACTATTACGAAGATCAACGCCAGTATTTGAGGTTCTTGGTGCCGGAGGGCTTGAGGGTATTGGAAATCGGATGCGGGTTGGGCGATCAACTCGCGGCGCTCAAGCCGCGGAGGGAGTGGGTATTGATCTGAGCGAGGCCATGGTCAAGGAAGCTTCCAAGCGCCATCCGGAATTGAAGTTTTTGGTCGGGGATGGAGAAGCGCTGGCACTCGATGAGACGTTTGATGTCATCGTGCTCGTCGATCTCGTCGGGCATGTGCTCGACGTCGAAGCGACACTGAGACAGCTCCGCCGCTGTTGCACGCCTACGACCCGCGTTGTCATTGCCTACTATAACTTTTTGTGGGAGCCCTTCTTAAGACTGCTGGAGCGGGTAGGCCTGAAAATGCCGCAAGATGAGCAGAGCTGGCTTTCGCCTGCAGATATCAGAAACCTTATCCGACTGGCCGATTATGAAGTCGTCAAGGCAGAATGGCGCCTGTTGATGCCCATGGGCATCCCAATCCTCTCGACCATCGCGAATCGATTCTTAGCGCATCTGCCAGGACTGAATCGTCTGTGTCTCTGTCACTATGTGGTGGCCCGGATGCGAACCGCGCCTTCGGACGACTTGATGCCGGTCAGTATCGTGATCCCTTGCCGCAACGAGAAGGGAAACATCGAAGCGGCCATGGCGCGTCTTCCTTCCTTTGGCGATCACCAAGAGGTCATTTTTGTCGATGGTCATTCGACTGATGGCACCCCAGAGGAGGTCCGGCGGGCGATTGCGCAATACCCCGAGAAGGACATCACCTTGCTCGTGCAAGATGGAAAAGGCAAGGGTGACGCTGTGCGCAAGGGTTTTGCGCATGCCACGGGGACATTCTCATGATTCTCGACGCGGATCTCACCGTGCCCCCTGAAGATCTCCCCAAGTTCTACGATGCGATTGCAAGCGGCAAGGGAGAGTTTATCAACGGGAGCCGGCTGGTCTATCCGATGGAACACGAGGCAATGCGCTATCTGAATCTATTGGGCAATAAGTTTTTCAGTATGGCGTTTTCCTGGTTACTCGGCGAACGGATCAAGGACACACTCTGCGGAACGAAAGTGTTGTTCCGAAGAGACTACGAACGCATCGCAGCAAATCGATCGTATTTCGGCGAGTTTGACCCCTTCGGAGATTTCGACCTGCTGTTCGGGGCGTCCAAGCTCAATCTCAAGATTCTCGAAGTGCCCATTCGCTACCAGGAACGGACCTACGGCGCTACGAATATCCACCGTTTCACGCACGGCTGGCTCCTGCTGAAGATGACCGTGTATGGCTTCTTCAGGCTGAAGGCCGTGTGATGTCGGACGAGATTCTACGGCGGCATCAGCTCGTGTGGCAGAAGAAACCCGTCCTCCGGTTGCTCTACAGGGAGTGGTATCAGGAAATTGCCGAGTGGCTTCAGCCCGGGCGGACACTCGAAGTCGGTGGTGGGACGGGGAATCTCAAGGAGTTTGCGCAGTCAGTGGTGTGCACAGATATTGTCAAGTTACCGTGGTTAGATGCTGTCGTGGATGCGCAACAGCTCCCATTTGCCCAAGAGCAGTCTTGCGAACATTGTGTTGTTTGACGCCCTTCACCATCTTGAGAACGTTCGGTATTTCTTCGATGAGGCTCTTCGCGTTCTGCAGCCTGGAGGCCGTGTCATCATCATGGATCCCTATATCTCAATGAACTCTTGGCCCGTCTACCGTTTCTTACATCCTGAACCGGTAGATTTCAACCAAGATCCTCTCGCGCTGAGCCCTATAGCAGCCAGGACGAAAACCATTTGACGCGAACCAGGCAATCTCGACGATTCTATTTGAACGATCGAGCCGGCGTTTTCATGATGTGTATCCGAGTTTGAGAAAGCTCCGGCACCATCGACTGGCATTTTTCGCCTATCCTCTCAGCGGCGGCTTTGACCGTCCGTCTTTCATGCCGACGTGGATGATGCGTCCTGTCCTCACGTTCGAACGTGTCTTGGGCGCATTGAGTCGATACCTTGCCTTTTGCATTCTCGTTGTGTTGGAGAAGGGATCTTCCTGAGGGAGTCAGTAGGCAAGCGACGAGATGGGCTGGATCATTTCCGCCTCATCAAGTATTTTAGGAGAAAAACTGGACAGACCAAATAGCCGAGATAACCAGATGAACCAAACAAATCGGACCAACGGTTTACTCTGATATCTGTGCTTCGAAGCGAAATCTCAGTATGAAAACTGGTGCGCGATCAACTCGCGAATCAAGGTGTCGAACCGTTGTTGTCGATGGTGACAAGTGAGGAGGACAGGCATGAAAGGGGTGGTACTTGCCGGGCGGGCTGGAATCGCGGCTGAATCCGTTGACGAAAGTGACGAACAAGCACCTGTTACCGGTCTATGACCGGCCGATGATCTACTACCCGATCCAGACGCTAGTGAATGCAGGGATCGAGGAGATTATGCTGGTCACAGGAGGGAGCAATGCCGGTGATTTCTCAAATTGCTCGGCAATGGCCAGGAGTTCGGCCCTCAAACATTTAAACTATACATACCAGCAGGGAGAAGGCGGTATCGCTGATGCACTTCGGCTGGCTGAACATTTTGCCGATGGTGAACAAATCTGCGTGGTATTGGGTGACAATATTATTGAGGGCAATATCGCCGAGTGCTGCACGGGCGTTTCGAGATCAAAAAGTTGGAGCGAAGATCTTACTCAAAGAATGATCTGATCCCTCAGCGCTTTGGCGTGCCAGCGCATAAAGGGAAACGGGTGGTGCAGGATTGAGAGAGAAGCCGATCGGTCCGGCTTCGCCTTACTGCCGTTATTGGTGTGTACTTCTACGATGCTCAGGTTTTCCACACATCATTAATACCCTGAAACCGTCCGGCCGCGGAGAACTGGAAATCACCGATGTCAACAATGCCTATATCCAAACAGATCAACTAACATGGGATGTGCTTGACGGCTGGTGGACGGATGCGTGGACAATCCAGTCGTTGTATCTGGCTAACCAGTTAGTGGCGAAAACCGGCGCCAATAAAATGGAGGATGCTGCTGTGAGAATTCTAGTCACGGGCGGCGCCGGGTTCATTGGTTCACATCTTGTCCATCGGTTACTGGCCAGCGGTCAGCACGATGTTGTCAATCTCGATGCCCTACGGTATTCCGGCAATCTGGACAATCTCGCCGATTTGACCGGGCACGCCCGGTACACCTTCGTCCACGCCGACATTTGCGATGCCTCGACCGTACGAGGCATCCTTCGAGACCATCGCGTGGAGGCTGTCATCAATCTTGCGGCGGAAACGCACGTGGACCGGTCGATCCTCGATCCAGGGAAGTTTTGCCAGGACGGACGTGGTCGGCACAGGCGTATTGCTTGAAGAGGCGAGGCAGGCCGGGGTCCACCGCTTCGTGCAGGTGAGTACGGACGAAGTCTATGGGAGTGTTGAAACAGGGCATTCGAAAGAGGAGGACATCTTAGCTCCTCGCAGTCCTTATTCGGCGAAGCAAAGCAGGTGGTGATCTGCTCGTGTTGAGCTATTGGACGACCTATCACTTCCCTGTTCTCGTCACACGGGGAAGCAATACCTATGGGCCAAACCAGTACCCGAAAAGTTCAATTCCGTTGTTTGTCACGAATGCGATTGATGATCAGCCGCTGCCGGTATATGGGGACGGCCGCCACCGGCGTGATTGGCTTGCCGTCGATGATCACTGCGCCGGGATTGAACATGTCATTGAATCATGGTGAGCCAGGCACCGTGTATAACGTGGGCGGTGGGAACGAGAAAGAAAACCTGACGGTGGCCGAGACTCATACTCAACTATTTAGGCAAACCCAAGTCCTTGATCAGGTTCGTCACAGACCGTCCCGGGCACGATCGAAGGTATGCCATCGATTGCAGCCGACTTCGTGGTCTTGGCTGGCAGCCGAAGGTGTCTTTTGAAGAAGGGATGCGTACGACGGTGGAGTGGTATCGCTACGCACGAAGGTTGGTGGAAGAAGATCAAGTCCGGGGAGTTTCGCACCTTACTACGAAGAAATGTATGGCCGGCGTCTGCAAGAAGGTCGGGCGTGCGGATCCTAATTACTGGGGCGAACGGTCAGCTTGGCTGCGATCTCCAACGCACTCTTTCGTCGCACGAATTGATCTTGATGGACCTCCCGACTTTCGATCTGACCAAGTCTTCATGTGAGAAACAGGTAGCCAGTGCCCGACCTGACTTGGTGATCCATGCTGCAGCCTACACTGATGTCGATGGAGCCGAGCACCAGCCTGATCTGGCTATGGCAGTCAATGCCCAGGGGACAGAATGGGTAGCTCGTGGGAACGACGAGAGCTAAAGCCCGGCTGATCTATATCTCGACCGACTATGTATTCGATGGGTTGAAGTTGACTCCTTATCTGGAAAGTGATCTAGCGAATCCGCTCAATCAGTACGGCAAATCAAAACTGGAGGGTGAGCGACGGGCGCTGCGACTCTGTCCCGATTCGCTCGTCGTTCGAACGTCTTGGCTCTACGGCACCCATGGCAAGAATTTTGTGAAGACAATGATGCGATTGGCAGTGGAGCAACCGGACCTACGAGTGGTGGCGGATCAACGAGGATCTCCAACGAACGCTGCTGATCTCGCACAATCTGTTAGCCAAGATGCTTACGTTTGACATTCGGGGGATTGTCCACGCGACCGGGACAGGCGACTGCACTTGGTACGAATTGGCGTCTGCCATCGTATCAGCGATGGGGCGACAGACTCCCGTACATCCGATTACAACCGCTGAAGCAGGACGGCGAGCCGCACGGCCCAGGTATTCTGTGCTAGCGAATTGCGTACTGAAGCAGTCGGGAATTACTCTTCCCCATTGGAGAGATTCGCTGGCTCAGTTTGTAGAAGAGCGCGGCAGCATCCGCAGCCGCGTAGTATTCCGAGGCGATCATAAAGCGTGTGTTGAATACCCGTATCACAAAACCTATTCAGGACGTCCCCACGGCCGCTCCTGTCCATGCCCCTCGGCGAGCGAGTGCGGTACTCTGGAAACTTCAGGCGTATGGCCTGCTGGGAATCACGTTTTTGAGTTTCTTTCCGAGGCTCTTTCACTCCCAAGAGTACGCGTTCTTTTTCTTGCTTGCCGTAGGCACTGTGCCTTGCCTGGGTTGAGAGAGATAAATCCTGTGGATTCGAACCCCGATCGACCTACCGCTGCTTGGGTTTGTCGGTTGGGTGTTGTGTACAGTCCCTTTTGCAACTGATCCATCCTACAGTTTCTCAGAGTGGAGAAAGCTTGTGGTGCAGGTTCTCGTCTTCTACTGGGCCATGTTCGTGCTGCGTAGCCACAAGCGCATCGAACTTTCCCGGCAAATCATATGGACGGTTGTCTTGGGCAGCCTCGCTTTGTCGGGCTTTGCTTTGGTGGACTTTATCTTGCGTGGAGGAACATGGAGAGATCGTCTCTGTTCGTGCCGGGGCTCCCTATTCGGATTACAATTGGTTAGCGACCTACCTGGTGCTCGTTATTCCGATTCTCATCTGGTGGGTGGTGACCCATCGCGCGTTTTGGACGCGCGCACTCGGGATACTGACTCTCGTAACTGCGCAGGACTCGCGCAAGCTGCCTCCTATACCAGGGCCGGCTGGGTAGCGCATTTCGCCCAGGCAGTCGGCTTTCGGGCTCATGGCCGGACGACGTCGACTGGTCATATGGGTCTCTTGCGGGCGCGATCGCGATGGGGGCGGCTTGTTTGTCGCTTCTGAGATAGGGTACCAACGGGACACCGTCGATTCCTGGACCATCAGCGCCCGTGTGAAAACATGGCGGCTCGGGCTTCACGCAAGTCGTTCAGCATCCCCTCGTCGGGGTCGGGTACGGGAATGACACATTTTTGAAGGTGCACGCAGGCTGAGTTAGAAGCGGACAAAGGCAAAGATCTAGCGGAGAGAGTGCTCCCGGGGTTACACAATACATTTGCGATGGTGCTCATGGGGAGCGGTGTGCCGGCTCATCATCTTATTTATCTGGATTTTCGTCCGCATTGTCTCAACGCTGACGAGACAGTGGCGGCGGTCCACGGCTGACTGAAACGCAAGGGTTACTTGTGGCAGTCGCAGTCGTAACCGTAGGCTTTGCCACGCGGAACCTGTTCGATTACATGTTTGCAGGGAGTCTCGCGCATCTCTTCTGGATTCTGGTGGCCGCCGGACTGTGTTCGGTGAGGCCTCAGATCTCGAGCTGAGGCAGGGAGCGAGCGATCTCTCTTGAATGAGGGCCGCACGGAGCGAGCACTGATTTAGGAGGTACGGGAGCGTTTGAGCCGGCCACGCCCGTGATTCCCATTACGACTACAGAGTTAGGCTGTGCGCTGTGCGATCAGCCTATTCCGTTCGGCGAACGCCACGGCTGAGAACTTCCCGATCGATGTTGACTGGGTTATTACAGCATGATGACAATCAGAACGTGCTAGTTATCGAGGCAGGCAGGGCGGAACACCATTATTGGAAAGACCTGTGGCGATATCGCGGGCTGTTTTATTTCCTGGCCTGGCGGGATATTCTTGTCCGCCACAAGCAAACAGTCATAGGTTGGCATGGGCATTGATCAGGCCCTTTAACCATGGTCGTGTTTGTGTTTGTGTTCAGCAAAGATGGCCAAGCTGTCTTCCGATGGTGTGCCCTATCCGATTCTGGTTTTTGCAGCACTCCTGCCATGGCAATTTTTCCCAATGCATTTACTGAAGCCGGTAACAGCCTGATAAGCAATGCAAACTTGATTTCAGCGTTTACTCCCTCGCTTAGTGGTGCCTGCCAGTGCAGTGATCGTGAGTTTTTTGGATTTTCTAATATCGGGAATCATTTTAGTCGGATTGATGCTCTGGTATGGGTTTGCGCCTGACTGGCGCATTATTACCCTGCCGGTGTTATTTCTTTGGCCTTTGTTGCTGCAATGGGCGCAGGGCTGTGACTGCGGCGCTCAACGTTAAATACCAGGATGTTCGCTACATCATTCTCTTGTGGCGCAGTTCGACCGTACGTTTCGCCGGTCGGGCTTCAGCAGTACGAATGTTCCTGAACAATGGCGGTTAGCTTTATTCCATCAATCCGATGGTGGGCGTCAATCGATGGATTTCGCTGGCCATTCTGGGGGCAATACTCAGCTTTACGGGTGGCCAGTTTTGCCTCCCTGGTTCTGGTCCCGATGATACTGGTCACCGATATATTACTTCCGAAAATGGAAAAATCCTTTGCGGACATAATCTGATGTCAACTGTTATTGCTATCGAGAATCTCTCGAAGAAATACATCATCGGTCATCAGAAGCGGAGCGCTACTTGGCATTGCGGATGTCTCTGGGGCAAATGGTGCCGCGTTTCGCCCATAGAGTGACCCATCCTTTGTCGCACCAGAGAACGATCACACACATGAAGAGTTTTGGGCGCTCAAGAACATTAACTTTGACATCATGCAGGGGGACCGGGTTGGCATCATCGGACGGAACGGTGCGGGAAAATCGACCCCGCTGAAAAATTTTGAGCCGCATTACGGAGCCGACATCTGGGAAAATCACCATCGAGGGACGCGTGGCTAGGCCTGCTGGAAGTAGGTATCGTTTCACCCCGAACTCACGGGTCGGGAGAATATGTTCCTGAATGGAGCCATTCTTGGGATGAGCAAGAGAGAAATCAAGAAAAGTTCGATGAGATCGTAGCCTTTGCCGAAGTGGAAAATTCCTCGATACGCCGATAAAACAGCATTCATCCGGCATGCGCGTTCGCCTAATCTTTTTGCATTGGCTGCACACTGGAACCAGAGATTCTTATCGTGGATGAAGTGCTGGCTGTGGGCGATGCGCAATCTCCAAAAATGCTTGGGAAAATGGATGAGGCGGGAGAGAAGGCAGAACCGTATTGTTCGTGAGCCACAACATGGGTGTCATCGCGCAACTGTGCTCTACCTGCGTGGTTGGACGAAGGGCGCAAACAAGAGACATCGGCCAAAAACTGGTTCGGTCGTTAATTCCTACATGCTCAATGGAGTTTCCGACGTCTAAGCGGCGATGTGACCTTCACGGACGATGTGGAGAAGGCCGCACAATTGAAAAAATAACCATGCTTGATCGTGAAGGCAATATTGCTCAGAAATTGACTGCGATAGCCCCAATCAACATCAAGTTCGATATACAAGTTCGCAGGCAACTGCCCGGTTGTATGGGTACATTGGAATTTTCAGACCAGATGGAACGCAGGTGCAGCAAATATGTAATCAGTCCGAAGTAATAC
>ERZ1370068.1384-contig-11274_pt1 | contig 11512 bp, 12 predicted proteins | sample MGYA00561227_ERZ1370068 | MGnify/ENA primary metagenome ERZ1370068 (study PRJEB38410, sample SAMEA6850437) | metagenome | study: Metagenomic assessment of the ecological functions of the soil: analysis of the soil microbiota associated with the...
TAAGCCCCGGTAAACGGCGGCGTAACTATAACCGTCCTAAGGTAGTAAATCCGCTGCCCCCCGCATCGGCAACGATGCGGTGTGCATCCGGCTATATGCTGGAAACTCCGAGTATCCCGCGCTACTCGTCGGCTTAGGCCGGGCAGTGAAAATGCGTCGGGTGCGGACAATCAGCAGGAAAGGCCCGCGAGACTAGCGGGAATCCTCAGAGACCATACGCCGGACATCCGCAGCGCGGATGATGAGATGGTCCCCTCTGCATGGCGACATGCAGGGAACGGCATCAAAGGAAGTGCTCGTCCTCCAGTTCGCGACGTGATCGAATAAGACCTGAAGCGAAATTCCTTGTCGGGTAAGTTCCGACCTGCACGAATGGCGTAACGACTTGGGCGCTGTCTCAACGAGGGATCCGGTGAAACTGTAGTCTCGGTGAAGATGCCGAGTACCCGTGGTTGGACGGAAAGACCCCGTGAACCTTTACTGCAGCTTGACGTTGGAGTCTGGGATGTACGTTGTCCAGGATAGGTGGGAGGCTTTGAAGCGTGGGACGCCAGCTCTCGTGGAGCCACCCTTGGGATACCACCCTTCGTGTTCTGGGCTTCTAACCCGATGCCGTAATCCGGGTCGGGAACAGCGTCAGGTGGGTAGTTTGACTGGGGCGGTCGCCTCCTAAAATGTAACGGAGGCGCGCAAAGGTTCCCTCAGCACGGTTGGAAATCGTGCGTAGAGTGCAAAGGCATAAGGGAGCTTGACTGCGAGACTGACAAGTCGAGCAGGTGCGAAAGCAGGCCTTAGTGATCCGGCGGTAGAGAGTGGAATTGCCGTCGCTCAACGGATAAAAGGTACTCCGGGGATAACAGGCTTATCCTTCCCAAGAGTCCACATCGACGGAAGGGTTTGGCACCTCAATCATCTGGGGTGAGCCGGCAGAAATGTCGGTCTTAGCATCGGCTAATAACGGTGGAGCCCACGCCTGGGTGCCGTCCGAATGGCACCGTAAGATGGGTAATACCGTGGGAAGTCTGTCGGAAGTGCAGCGTCGAAATCATCGTCGGGTCTTTGCTCGGCGATGGTGCAATGCGCTGCAAGACCAACGCGCTTCTCGAGATCAACCATTCGTTCCGCCAGCGCAGGCTACGTCGACTGGAAGTTCGGACATCTGGCCGATCTGGTGCGAACGCCACCGAAGAGCCGACAGAGCAACGGGGAGCGTATCGCGTATCGGTTCGTTACGCGGAGCCTCCGGAGCTCACGCCGTACTTCCGCCTGTTCTACGCAGACCGGCAGGAAGCGGAGTGCCTGAAGCTGGAGCTCGACGCCACTCGTTCTCGCCGGTGTGGTTCATGGACGACGGTTGTCGCTCGAGAAGTGCGGTGTATCTGAACACCGCAGCAGTTCGACGAGGAGAGTCAGCGGACGTTGCTTCGGCTCTCTGCATGAACAGTGGGGGATCGAGGCGACGCCTGAATCGTGACAAGTCTACCACCGAATTCGCATCTCGGTGGAGGGCACGGAGCAGCTCGCACGGCATCATCGAGCCGTACTTGCTGCCGGAGCTCAGATACAAGCTTCCGCAAGTGACCCCGTAACGACTGAGGCCTGCAGAGGCCGAGGGCGGCGTCTGCCGCTCACATCGAGCGAAACTACCGACGCCACAACACGCCGACCCCTCGCCTTTGGTCAGGCAGGGTGAAGATATAGTCTGCGCCGTCGGTAACGACGGATAAACGTGCGATGTCGGCTCGTCGCATCCTGGGGCTGGAGCAGGTCCCAAGGGTTGGGCTGTTCGCCCATTAAAGCGGTACGCGAGCTGGGTTCAGAACGTCGTGAGACAGTTCGGTCCCTATCCACCATGGGCGCTGGAAGCTTGAGAGGAGTCGTCTCTAGTACGAGAGGACCGGAGACGAACAGACCTCTGGTGTATCAGTCGTCGTGCCAACGGCGCTGCTGATTAGCCACGTCTGGATGGGATAACCGCTGAAAGCATCTAAGCGGGAAGCCCACCTCGAGATGAGGCTTCCCATCCCCTAGAGGGAGTAAGGGCCGTGGGAGACCACCACGTTGATAGGCGGGACGTGCAAGCGCAGCAATGCGTTCAGCGGACCCGTACTAATTGCTCGAGGTCTTGATTTAGAACACCGACTGATGTCGCTATGGAGTTTTGAGGGTGCGCGCGCGATGCGCGCAGCGCCTTGACAATTTCGGCGGTCATAGCGGCGGGGAAACACCTCTTCCCATTCCGAACAGAGAAGTTAAGCCCGCCAGCGCCGATGGTACTCGGAGGGCAACCTCCCGGGAGAGTAGGTCGCCGCCGAATTATCTTCGACGAGCCGGCCGTTGGCCGGCTTCGCTCGTTTTCGGTGCGACTGCGGCGCGGACGTTCGTTACGCGGCGCGCAGCTTCTCGCGCCAGTCCGGGTCGAGCGCGCGCAGCCGTCGCACGCGCTCGGCGACAGGCGGGTGCGTCGACGAACAGCGCAGCGAGGCCCTTCCTCGGCGAACGGGTTGATCGTGTAGAGCGGCTCCGTCGCCGGGCTCGCCTGGAACGCGACGAGCTCGCATCGTCTGCTCGAGCCGGATCAGCGCGTCGGCCAGCCCGTGCGGCGACTCGCAGAGCTCGGCAGCGCAGCGGTCGGCCACGGAACTCGCGCTTCGGCGAGACAGAGGTGCACGAACGCCGCCGCGAGCGGGCCGAGCACGAACAGCAGCGCGCGCTGGAGGAAGCCGCCGACCGCGAGCTCGTCTCGACGATCGCGCCGCGACGATGACGGCCGACCGTGTCTGCATCAGCACGTCGCGGTCGCCGGATGTGCGCGAGCTCGTGCGCGAGCGACGCCTTCGAGCTCGGCCGGCGTGGCCGACGCCGAGCAGCCCGCGGCTAGATCGCGATGCGCCGAGCCGCCGCCGGCCCGCGACCCGCCGAGAGCGCGCGCGGGTAGCCGTCGCGCGAGCACGTACAGCTTCGGGCTTGGCGACGCGCGCCAGCGCCGCGAGACGTTCGACCGTCGGAGTAGAGAGCGGGCGCCTCGCCGCGCGGCAGCTCGCGGGCGCCGACCATCCCGAGCGCGATCCGGTCGACGTAGAAGTAACCGCGCCGGCGAGCGAGCAGCACGCGCAGAAGAGGAAGATCGAAAGCAGCCGGTAATTGCCGGTGAGCAGCGGCACGATCCCAAGTACCGCCGAGAGACCGAAGAGCAGGGCCCACGGCCTTGAGCACGTTCGCGGACGCGCAGCAACCTGCGGCTCATCGGGTCTAGGACTCTTCGGCGCCGTCGTCTTCGGCGAGGCCGCGCGGGGGCCAGTCCGGCTCCGGCGCGTCGCAGCGGCTCGAGCAATGGAGCGAGGCAATGTTCTGCAGCGGGATCAGGATGTGTCCGTTCAGCTCGATGTGGGCGACGTCCTCGACGAAGCAGTAAGCGGTCAGCACGCCGTCCTGGTAATCGCCGCCGAAGAGGGCGATCTCGACCTGCTCACCCTTGTACTTGTTGGTGTAGTCCTCCATTCGCGGCCAGTCTACTGGCCACTATCCCGCGGAGACGGCGGCCGTGAGGCGGCCTTTCGGCGCTCTTCCTGGTCGCGTGCGAGCAGTTCATCGATCCCTCCCGCCGGGCAGAGCTCTGTGAAGCGCCCGTCTTCGATGCACACTGCCGAGAGCCTGGCATTCGGCTCCACTGGGCGGATCCGCCGGTAGTCCTCGACGTCCATCCCGAGTGCGGCACCGTGGATCGCGCGGATCGGCCCTCCGTGCGAGACGACCAGAATCCGGCCGCCTTCGTGCATCGTTCGCGATTCGTTCGACGGCAGCAAGTACGCGTGTGCTCATCTCGGCGTACGTCTCGCCGTCGTCCCAGCCGGTGCCGCCGGCGCGCCAGCGGCGAAAGCCGTCCGGGAACCGCACCTCGGCCTCGTCCCAGGTCAGGCCCTCCCACGAGCCGACGTCGACCTCGCGAAGCTCCGGCAGCTCGACGACGACGAGGCCCTGCGCGCGTGCGACAGCCTCCGCGGTCTCGCGGGCGCGGCGCAGATCGCTCGAGTAGACGGCGTCGAGCTCGATGACCGCGAGCCGTTCCGCGAGTGCCGTTGCCTGCGCTCGTCCGCGGTCGGTCAGCGGCCGGTCGGCATGGCCTTGCCAGCGGCGCGCCCGGTTCCAGTCGGTCTCGCCGTGGCGCGCGAGCGAGCAGCGTTGTCACGCGCACATCCTGCCGTAGGCTTCCGCGGCCATGGACCTCGGCCTTCGCGATCGCGTCTGCGTCGTCACCGGCTCGACCGGCGGAATCGGCCTCGAGACGGCTCGGCTTCTCGCGGCCGAGGGCGCTCGGGTCGTCGTCACCGGACGCGATTCCGAACGCGTCGAAAGCGCCCGGCAGACCGCGGGCGCGGCGCTCGGGGTCGTCGCCGACCTCTCGGAGCCCGGCGGCGGCCGAGGCGGTGATCGGTGAGACGACGACCTCGGTCGGCGAGGTCGATTGCCTCGTCGAACAACGTCGGGCGTCGCCTACCAGGCGAGCTTTGACGAGGTGACCGACGAGCAGTGGAGACGAGCATGTGGCAGCTGAACGTGATGAGCTTCGTGCGCGCGATCCGCGCCGTATTGCCCACGATGCGCGGCCGGGGCTCGGGCGTGATCGTGAACGTCTCGTCGACGGCGGCGAAGCGTCCTTCGACCGGGATGCCGAACTACTCGGTCACGAAGGCGGCCGTGCTCTCGCTCTCGCGGCTCGTTGCCGACCTCTACGCGAAGGACGGGATTCGCTGCAACGCGGTCACGCCCGGACCGACCGCGACCAGCGCCTGGCTCGGCGAAGGCGGCCTCGCCGACCAGCAGGCGCGAGCGCTCTGGCAAGACGCGCGAGGAAGCACTCGACTCCGTTGCCGCAGGCCAGGCCGCTCGGGCGCCTGGCCGAGCCGGACGAGATCGCCTCGGTGATCGCCTTTCTCTGCTCGGAGCGCGCGAGCTACGTGACCGGCGCGGCGTGGAGCGCGGACGGCGGCACGGTGCCGATCATCATCTGACGGCGGGCGCGGCCGATGTATCAATTCCGGCGCACTCGAGTCGCAGACACGCCGACAGAATCCGCGATAGCGTGACTCCAGGGGCGCGTTTTCGCCCCCATTGGGGGTGGACCGCAGGGTGAGGACGGCGGGCGCCGCAGGTGGGCGAAGACTGGCAAAAGTCGCGGTCGCCTCGACCGGGCGAGCGGCTAGAGTCGGTCCGTGCCCGAGCTTGCAGGGAGAGTTGCCGACGCCTTCGCGACGCGGATCCGGGAGCAGGAGGAGGCCTTGCTCTCGCCGCTGGCGATCCGCTCGTACGAGACGCGCGGGCGCGTGCACGCGGAGGACGAATGCCGGCTGCGAACGCCGTTCCAGCGCGATCGCGACCGGATCGTCCACTCGAAGTCGTTCCGCCGGCTCAAGCACAAGACGCAGGTCTTCATCGACCCGAGCGGCGACCACTACCGCACGCGGCTCACGCACACGCTCGAGACGACCGGGATCTCACGCGGCGTCGCCCGGGCGCTGCGCCTGAACGAGGATCTGACCGAGGCGATCGGGCTCGGCCACGACCTCGGGCATCCGCCGTTCGGGCACGCAGGCGAGGACGCGCTCGACGCAGCGCTCCGCGAGCGGTTCGGCCGCGGCTTCCGCCACAACGAGCACTCGCTGCGCGTCGTCGACCAGCTCGAGCGCGACGGCCGCGGCCTCAACCTCACCGCAGAGGTGCGCGACGGAATCCTCAAGCACACCGGCGAGAACGAGCCGGAGACGCTCGAGGGCAAGATCGTCCGGCTCGTCGACCGCGTCGCCTACATCAACCACGACATCGACGACGCGGTGCGGGCCGGCGTGCTCGAGCCGACGCGCTGCCCGCCGCAGAGATCGAGCTGCTCGGCCCGACGGGCCCGCGGCGGATCGACACGACTCGTTCACGACCTGGTCGAGACCTCCGAGCGCGCCGGCGACATCCGCCAGAGCGACGAGATCGGCGAGGCGATGCTCTCGCTGCGCTCCTTCATGTTCGAGCGCGTCTACCTCGCGGCGCGACGCGAAGCCGAACCAGGAGCGCGCGCACGAGATCATCCGCAGGATCTTCGCACCACCTCGTCGACGAGGGACGCTCAGCGCAGGACGCGACCGACTACGTCGCCGGGATGACCGATCGCTTCGCGCTCGCCTACGCAGCGAGGCTCGAGGGCTGAGTGGCGCGGATCGCGGATACCTCGGTCGAAGCCGTCAAGGCGGCCGCCGACGTCGTCGAGGTCATCTCCGGGCGCACGCAGCTGCAAGCGATCGGGCGCGCGCTTCACCGGGCTCTGCCCGTTCCACGACGAGCGGACGCCGTCGTTCTCCGTCAGTCCCGACGAAGGCACGTACTACTGCTTCGGCTGCCAGCGCGGCGGCGACGCGATCTCGTTCGTCGAGGAGACCGAGGGCGTCGACTTCGTCGGAGCGATCGAGTGGCTCGCCGCAGCGCTTCAACGTTCCGCTCGAGTACGAGGAGGCTTCGCCCGAGCAGGACGCGAAGCGCCGGCAGCGGGATCGCCTCTACGCCGTGCTCGACGCGGCGGCCGCCTTCTACGAGCGCTACCTCTGGGAGTCGCAGGCGCGGGCGGCAGCGCCGCGCGTACCTCGAGACCGGGGACTCGCCGAGGAGGTCTGCCGCGAGTACCGGCTCGGCCTCGCCGCCGGCGGCGCGCACCCTCGCGCGCAAGGCGCGGCGAGCAGGGCTTCACGCGGCAGGAGCTGACAGGGGCAGGGCTCGTCAACCGCGCGCGGCAACGACTACTTCGCAGGGCCGACTGCTCTTCCCGATCGCCGACGCGCGCGGCCGCGTCGTCGGTTTCCAGGCGCGCCAGCTCTGCGAGGACGATCCGCTGCAGGCGAAATACGTCAACTCGCCGGAGGGCGAGCTGTTCCGTAAGGGCGACCTGCTCTACGGGCTGCGACCGCGCGCGCACCGCGATCGCGCGCGAGAGAACGGGCGCTGATCGTCGAGGGCAACACGGACGTGCTCGCGCTCCGGCAGGCCGGGCTCGGGCCGGTGGTCGCCTCGATGGGAACCGCGCTCACCGAGCGGCAGCTCAAGGAGCTCAGCCGGCTGACGCGCAAGCTCGTACCTCTGCTTCGACGCCGACGCCGCCGGCGAGGCGGCGACGCTGCGTGGGATGGACCTCGCCGCCGGGCAGGGGTTCGACGTTCGCATCGTCGCTCTGCCCGCGGGAACGCGACCCAGCCGACGCAGCCGACGGCTTCGAGCGGCGGCTCGCCACAGTCGGAGAGCTACGTCCTCTACCGCGTGCGGCTCGAGCTCGACCGGGCGCCCGATCGCCAGGAGGCCTTTGTTCACGCGCGCGAGGTCACTGGGCCGGTTCGAGGATTCGCCCGAGCGGCAGCAGGCGCTGCGCCTCGTCGCCGACCGCCTCGACCTGCCGCGCGAGACGCAGGCCGGCCTCGTTCCGCGGAGAGGTGGGCGCGGGCCGAGCCGACCCTCTCGCCGAAACTCCTCGAGGCGGGCGAGCCGGCTGGAGCGCGATGCGCTCGCGGGCGCCTCGGCGCATCCAGAGCTGCGAGACCTGCTCGCCGAGCTCTCGCCCGACCACTTCGATTCTGACCTCCACCGCCGGGCGCGCGAGCACCTGCTCGAACCAGGCGAGGCCGACCGTGACCTGATCCAGCTGCTGGCCGAGCTCGACGCCGCGCCGACGCCGAGGGCATCGACGAGGCGACGACGAAGGAGCTGCTGCTGAACCTGCACGAGCGGAAGCTCCGGCGAGAGCTCCAGAACGCCGATTTCGAGCGGACGAAGGAGCTGCAGGAAGAGCTCGAACGGCTGCGGAGCGCTACAACGAATCTCGTCTAGACCGCGGCTACAATCCGTCCCGGCCGAGCGCCGATCCCCGGTAGCTCAATTGGCAGAGCATCCGGCTGTTAACCGGAGGGTTGTTGGTTCGAGTCCAACCCGGGGAGCTTCTCCTTCGCAGGCATGCGGAACCCGCATTTCTCCATGGGTCAGTTGTGCCGTCTAGGGCAGCCGTGTGCAGACAGTGACGGTCCCCGGTGCTGGCCTTGCATATTGGGCGGGATGCGAACCGCGCGCGCCCGTATATCCCGACGCTGCGCGTCCGGCGCCGGATACGAGGACCGGATGAGCTTCACCTTCAAGCTGCAGAGGCGTCGCTCACGGCATCGCGACCTCCGTGAGCGAACTTCCACCCCAGAGCGAGGAGGTGTTAGCGTCGCCGCTCGTGGAGGAGCACGCGCCGCCCATCGTTCTTCGCGAGGTCGAGGATCGGGATCTGGACGTGCTGTTCGAGGCACTGGACGGATCGCGAGGCGATCCGGATGGCGGCCTTCACGTCTCCGGATCCCGAGGACGACCGTGGCGCGTTCATTGCGCTGGGCAAGGCCGAGACGCGATCAGAACGCACGACGAACAAGGTCATGGAGACTGAGGGCCGAGTGGTGGGTCACATCGCGAGCTTCGACCTCGACGATCAACGCGAGGTGACGTACTGGATCGGTCGGCAGGACTGGGGCAGCGGATCGCGACTCGCGCGCTGCACGAGTTCCTGGCGAGGATCGAGAGAGCTCGTCCGCTCTACGCCTCCGCGCGGCGAGCGGCAACGTCGCCTCCATCCGCGTCCTCGAGAAGTGCGGCTTCACGCGCGTGGGAGATGCTCGTGCCTTCGCACACGGACGTGACGAGGAGATCGGCGAGGTCGTCCTCCGGCTCGACGCCTCTCCGGACACCTAGAGCGGTGTGGCTCGCGCCGAGCACGATCGCCAGCCGCCGTGTAGGCGCCGTCGAGGCGGATGCGACTCCGGACGACGACGCCGACGAACCGCCGGTACTGGATCGTCGAGGATCACGGCCGGAGGCGACGCGGCCCCAAGAGCGTCTGGCGCGGCGAGCGGGACGCACCTACGCTCGGCTCGGGCCGGAGCTGTGAGAAGCGCCCGGGCGTTCGGCTCGCCGCCCGGGGAGCTTCTAAAGAGACACTAGCGGGCGCCTTTAGCGGCGTGCTGTGCCTACGATCATTGGACGTTCGACCTTGGGCGCTTTCGGGACGTCGCCGTGCCTAACTGATCCCGAGTTCGAACGCTGACGCCTCGATTGCCACCAGTGCACGCTCGGTTCGGATTGCATCCGACCAGGTTGTAGAGGGCCTAATCCGATCTTGCCATTTCGCGACCTTGCGGGTCGTCGAGCAGAACATGCTCGAGAAAGACAGGCAGCCGCTCGGCTTCGACACACGCGCGATCTCCGCAGCGCGACATTGTTGGTCAGAGGACGAGTGCGCAGCACTAAAGTCGCGCGACCGCGGTGTCGAAGGTCGCATCCGGGAAGAGGCAGTCGTTCGGCGGTCGCATCGACAATCTCGGCGTCCAACGAGAGCGCGAGCTGACGCGCCGGCCCAGGCGAACGCGCATGTGCCGATCGGGCTCGGTGAGCACCAACCGCGTCACAGTGTCCGGATAGTGCTGAACGATTGAGTCCGGTGCCAGACCTGATCTCGATCGTCGCGCCCTGGGCGGCGGCCAGTAGTTGTCGCCGCTGGTCTCGCATCCCGGCCTCTTCCGACCCCCTTGCCAACCGTGTCGTACAGCGCCGCGAACAGTCGTCGCATCATCGCCTCTTCGCCTCCGGTCGTCGTGGGATTGGTTCGAGAATGTAACCGAGAAAACCAGCGCCGCTCGCTGCTTGAGTGTTGTTCGGGGCGAGGCGCGCGAGCTGCTGAACGTCAATCGCCGGGCGAAGTGGCGAACCGAGGTTAACTTGACCGTGAGCCCGGAAGATGGCTTCCAGCTGCTCAGGCGAAGGTCGTGGTGTCTCGCTCGTTGGAAGTGTCGGCCTCAGAGCCGGAACCGAACCGTCTCGCACCAGTTGTTCGAGCCCTGCCAGGCGTACTCAGTACAAGCACACGCGCGCGGTGTTGCTGTCATCGACGCGGAAGGTATGCGCGCGACCCCCATCGGGACAACGGCCGCCGCGCCCGGCGCGAGTTCGAACCGCTGCTCAGCCGGCCTGCACCGTCAGCAATCCCTCCTGCACGATGTGGCTAGCTCTCGTCTTGCGGATGCGTGTGTAGCGGTGGCGATGCGTGACGCGGGAAGAGGAATTCGATCAACGCGAAGCGCCCATTGCTCGCCTCGCCCGGCACCTTGATCGTTGCGAGGTTCCCAGGAACCAGAGCTGCTCACCTTTCCCCGAGCCTGTCCAGGTTGCCGTCGCACTTACCTCGCTCACGATGCGGCAGGGTATCGGGCGCTGCTGTGCTCTACCGAGGTTGCCCACTCGGATCGCTCGTCACACTCGGCCACCGGAGTGGCGCGTTGCAATGTCGCATCGAAAGCCCGCGCAACGGGCTTCTTCCGCTTCGCTGCCCTCCAGGAAATCCGGCCTGGCAGCGCGTCGTTGAGCTAGTCAGTGACCTGTCTTTAAGCCCCGTGCCGACGACGGTCTTGCGGAATCGGCTGGCGCTCGCTCGCGTCGTCGACCGGCTGGCGCAAGGTCAGCGACCAGCACAGTCAGCGCTGGCACCTGCAGGTGCCCTGCGAGGGCCAACCGTTCACGGTGGCGAGGCCGCTGCTGCGCCTGCTCGGTCTGCCCACCTTCGGGCTGGCGTTCGCGATCAGCGTTCTCGACCTATGGCCCGGTGGTGCTGCTTCGCCTGACCGATTCGACCGCAGTGGTCGGCGCGCTGATCGGCGGAGAAGGTGCGTTTGCTCTTGCGCATCCCGCTCATCTCGGGGACGCTCTGGATCAGCTGCCGGGGTCGTTGGCGGCGCGCCGGTTCCCGTTCGTGCTCGCCGGCGCGCCACTCATTGTCACCGGGCTTGTCCTGCTGGGGTTCAGTGGGGCTACCTTCGGCGGCTCCTTTGTCCTTGCGGCCGTCGCCGTCGTTCGCCTTCTTCGTCGGCTACTACCTCCTGCCACCCGCCTTACCGCGCGCTGTATGCCGACTTGCTGCCCGCAGCTTCTATGCTCGCGCCCAGTCAGGCCAGGCGATCCTGCGCGGTGCCGGGCTCGGTGTCGCCCTGCTCGCCGGCGAGCTTGTTGCTCGGTCTGGCAGCCGCTCCCGTTTGCGATTGCGGCCATCGCTGTGGTCGCCACCACGTTCGCGCTCGTGCCGCTGCTGCCGGTCGAGAACCGGTGCCTAAACCCGCTGCTGCCCTACGAGACAATCTCCCTCCACCAGATGTTGTTCCACGACCCCGAGCTGCGCGCGTTCGCGGGCAAACGCGCTCTGGGAGTTCAGCTTCAGCGGCCTGAAGAGCTTCATCGTCCTCTACGTCGTGAGTGGTCTCGGCCGCTCGGCCTCCGCTTCGCCTCGGCAGTGATAGCCGTCGTTGCGGTCGCCATATCGCTGGCGCGCCGCTTGCTGGCCGGCTCGCCGATCAGTACGGGATCGTTTCGGTGCTTCGCGTCTCGGCCCTCATCTACGGCACGGGCCTCGTCTTCGGCGTGTTCCCGGACACGCTCACACCGCTGTTGGTCGAGCAATACCGTAACC
>ERZ1370068.9423-contig-8203_pt1 | contig 11508 bp, 17 predicted proteins | sample MGYA00561227_ERZ1370068 | MGnify/ENA primary metagenome ERZ1370068 (study PRJEB38410, sample SAMEA6850437) | metagenome | study: Metagenomic assessment of the ecological functions of the soil: analysis of the soil microbiota associated with the...
CTTACGTATTGCTCGATTGAAACTGCCGCGCGGTCCGCTGAAGCTCGAGGAAAGCCAGGCCGCGGCGGCGGTCGGGCAGATCGCGCTGGCGCGGATCTGGTCGGAAGTGCTCGGGCATCACGGCATCGGCGCCGGGCAGATCCTGGTCGACGCTGCAGGACACCGAGGAGCGCCGCCGCTATCTCAACGCGCGCTCGACCATCGCCAAACTGCTGGAATGGCGCGCGGTGCCGGTGATCAACGAGAACGACACGGTCGCCACCAACGAAATCCGCTACGGCGACAACGACCGCCTCGCCGCGCGCGTCGCCACCATGGCGAGCGCGGACCTGCTGATCCTGCTGTCCGACATCGACGGGCCTCTACGACGCGCCGCCTGGCAGCAACCCGAACGCGAAGCTGATCCCGATCGTCGAGTCCGTCACCTCCGAAATCGAGGCGATGGCGGGCGCCGCCGGATCCGAACTGTCGCGCGGCGGCATGCGCACCAAGATCGAGGCGGCCAAGATCGCCACCACCGGCAGGCACGCACATGCTGATCGCGTCCGGCAAGATCGAGCATCCGCTGCAGGCGATCACCGGATGGCGGCCGCTGCACCTGGTTCCTGACGCCGGCCAATCCGGTCACCGCGCGAAAGCGCTGGATCGCGGGATCGCTGGAGCCGAAGGGCACGCTGACCATCGACGCCGGCGCGGTCAGCGCGCTGCGCGCGGGCAAGAGCCTGCTGCCGGCCGGCGTGATCCGGATCGACGGCCAGTTCGCCCGCGGCGATGCCGTGGTGGTGCGCGGCCCCGACACCCACGAGATCGGCCGCGGCCTCGTCGCCTATGACGCCGAGGACGCCGAGAAGATCAAGGGCCGCTCCTCGCCGGATGTGATGGCGATCCTCGGCATCAGCGGCCGGGCGGAAATGATCCACCGCGACGATCTGGTGGTCAGGCCCGAGCGGCGGCTATTCCGGCCGAAATAGGCCAATGGCCGACTGCCAGAGCCGGCCGCAGCTGCCCGCGAATTTGGCAACGCCCGCCAGCCATGCCGGTTCCGCACCTCGCAAAACCGTGGATTTCCGTGCTAGGACATGGCCTTAACCGGAGACTGGAACCGACATGACCGCGCCGCTGAAGGCGATCGACGGCAACGCCGATTTGCCGGCCCTGATGACCGAACTCGCCGACCAGCGCGCGCGCCGCCGCGCGGGTGCTGGCGCTTGCCTCGCCCGAACAGAAGAACCGCGCGCTCGAGGCGATCGAGCGCGCGATCCGCGCCAACGCTGCCGCGATCCTCGCCGCCAATGCCGAGGATGTCGCGGAAGTGCGCGCCGGCGGCGCGACCTCGGCCTTCATCGATCGGCTGACGCTGACGCAGGCGCGCATCGAGGCGATGGCCGATGGCGTCGCGACCGTGCGCGATATCGCCGATCCGGTCGGCGCCGTCACCGAGAGCTGGCAGCGGCCGAACGGCATGATCATCGAGCGCGTGCGCGTGCCGCTCGGCGTCGTCGCCGTGATCTTCGAAAGCCGCCCCAATGTCGCAGCCGACGCCGGCGTGCTGTGCCTGAAATCCGGCAACGCGGTGATCCTGCGCGGCGGCTCCGACAGTTTTCGCTCCTGCCGCGCGATCCACGACTGCCTGGTGCAGGGATTGCGCGAGGCCGGCCTGCCCGAGGCCGCGATCACGCTGGTGCCGACGCGCGACCGCGCCGCGGTCGGCCTGCTGCTGACCGGATTGAACGGCGGCGTCGACGTGATCGTGCCGCGCGGCGGCAAGAGCCTGGTCGCGCGCGTCGAAGCCGAAGCGCGCGTGCCGGTGTTTGCGCATCTCGAAGGCGTCAACCACGTCTACGTCGATCGCGCCGCCAATCTCGAAATGGCGAAGTCGATCGTGCTGAACGCCAAGATGCGGCGCCCCGGCGTCTGCGGCGCCGCCGAGACCTTGCTGGTCGATCGCGCCGGCGCGTCGACCAGCCTCAAGCCGCTGGTCGAGATGCTGATCGATGCCGGCTGCGAGGTGCGCGGCGACGACGCCGTGCAGCGCGCCGATCGCCAGGGTGAAGCCGGCGTCCGACGAGGACTGGGACACCGAGTATGAGGACGCGATCATCGCCGCGCGCCGTCGTCGACGGCGTCGATGAGGCGATCGCGCATATCCACAATCACGGTTCGCATCACACCGACGCGATCGTGACGGAAGACGCCAGCGCTGCGCGAAAAGTTCCTCAACGAGGTCGATTCCGGCGATCGTGCTGCACAACGCCTCGACCCAGTTCGCCGATGGCGGCGAGTTCGGCTTCGGCGCGGAGATCGGCATCGCCACCGGGAAATTCCACGCCCGCGGCCCGGTCGGCGCCGAGCAGCTGACCAGCTTCAAATATCGCGTCCACGGCACCGGGCAGACGCGGCCGTGAGCATCCGTTTGCATGTGATCGCCGTTGACGTGCGGTCTCGGTCGCCGTCGCTCATCCGCCGCCCAGGCCATCCCGTTCCACACCAACGGCATGCGCATCGGCCTGCTCGGCGGCTCGTTCAATCCGCCGCACGCCGCGCACCGCGCCATCAGCCTGTTCGCACTCAAGCGACTTGCAAGCTCGACCGCGTCTGGTGGCTGCTGACGCCGGGCAATCCGCTCAAGGATCACGACGGATTGCATGCGACTCGGCCGAACGCGCCGAGGCCGCGCGCAAGATGGCCGACGATCCGCGGATCGACATCAGCTGTCTCGAAGCTGTCATCGGCACCCGCTACACTGTCGACACGATCATCCATCTGCGCCGCCGCGTTTCCGGCGTGCGCTTTGTCTGGATCATGGGCGCCGACAATCTCGCGCAGTTCCATCGCTGGAAGGACTGGCGGCGCATCGCATCCGAGGTGCCGATCGCGGTGATCGACCGCCCGCCGCAGAGTTTTCGCGCGCTCGCCGCGCCCGCCGCCCAGGCGCTCGCGCGCTACCGCCTGCCCGAGAATCAGGCGGCGCAGACTAGCGGATCAGCGCGCGCCGGCCTGGGTCTTTCTCACCGGCATGAAATTCAACCTGTCATCGACCGGCCTTCGGAACCCGGACGGCAGCTGGAGGACAAGAAGTGACACGTGAGTGTCGTGCGGCGGTTACTGGAATATTGAAACCATTAACCCCACATGCGTAGTATGGTCCGTGGCGGCGTCAGGATTCGGCGTTCGCGATACAGTGAAAGGAATGGTCCCTGGCCACATCTGTATTGTCCAAGTCTGTTTTACCCAAGGTTAGCTGACAAAGCTGCAAAACCGCGCGTAAAACATCGACCAAGCTGCGGCCTTGAAGGCGCAACCCGACGCCGACAAGACGCTGAATATGATCCTCTCCCGCCTCGACGATATGAAGGCGGAAGAAACGGTCACCATCGACCTTCGCGGCAAATCCGCATTTTCCGACTACATGATCGTCACCTCGGGCCGGGCCAACCGGCACGTCGGCGCGATCGCGGAAAACGTCACGAAAGGCCTGAAGGAAACCGGCATCAAGCAGCATCCATGTCGAGGGCTTGCCCAATTGCGACTGGGTGCTGATCGATTCCGGCGACGTGATCGTGCACGTATTCAGGCCCGAGGTGCGCGAATTCTACAATCTCGAGAGATTGTGGACGCAGAACCCGACGGCGGCGAAGGCGATCTGGACGTGTCTGGAGCCGATGCGAGATCGGCTGATGCGCATGCGTGAGCGTGCGCTGATGCGCGCTCATCGTCATCTGCCATCGGCCGGTTGAAGCAGGGCCCGGAACGGGAACTGGCCGAGCGCTATCGCGAGCGCTTCGACGACATCGGCCGCAAGCTCGGCTTTCGCGGCCTCGAGATTCATGAAATTCCGGAAAGCCGCGCGCGCGATGCCGCAACCCGGATGGCCGAGGAAGCGGCGGCGATTTCGGCGCTGATACCGGAGAAATCCGTGCTGGTGGCGCTCGACGAACGCGGCAAGAATATCGACAGCGCGGCCTTTGCCCGGCATCTCGGCCGCTGGCGGGATCAGTCGGTCGCCAACACTATTTTCGTGATCGGCGGCGCGGACGGACTTTCGCCCGATTTGCGGCGCAAGGCTAAGCTACGCATTGCGTTCGGCTCGGCGACCTGGCCGCATCAAATGGTTCGCGTCATGCTTCTGGAACAGATCTACCGGGCCGCGACCATTTTGGCCGGCCACCCCTATCACCGCGCCTGAAGCGCGTCGATGCGAAGAGAGCGCTGATCGGATTCGGATGCAGTCAACGCGGGACATTCATTCGTAACCCGACACCGATCGGCCGCGGCCGGCGCTGCCGTCCGCCATTCCGCTTTCCGTCGCGCTGCTGTCCGCCGGCTTTGTCGCGATGCCGCTCGCTCCGGCGGTCGCGCAGCCGATGCGCCGCAGCAGCAGGCGCCGCGGACCGCCGCCTCGCCCGACGCCATCAAGCAGCGCGAGCAGGAGCTCGAAGCCGCCCGCGCAGCAGCAGAAGAAGCGCAGCCGAGCTGCAGGAGAAGCTGAAGGCCGATATCGCGGCGATCGGCCAGGACCGCAGCAAGCTCAATCAGCAGCTGATCGACATCGCAGCGCCAGGTGCGCGGCGTCGAGACCCGCATCGACGACGCCGAAGCGCGGCTGCGTCCGCTCGACGGCCGCGAGCAGCGAGATCCGCAGCTCGCTCGATTCGCGCCGCTCCGAGATCGTCGAGGTGCTGGCAGCGCTGCAGCGCGCCGGACGGCGCACGCCGCCGGCGCTCGCTGGTGCGGCCGGAAGACGCGCTGCAATCGCTGCGCACCGCGATGCTGCTCGGCGCCGGTCGTGCCCGAATTGCGCGGGCGCGCGGAAAGGCTGACCGGCGACCTCGGCGAACTGGTCGCGCTTCGCAAGACCATCGCCGACCGAGCGCGATGCGCTTGCGCGTCGACCGCGACAAGTTGAAGGACGATCAGGTCCGGCTCGCCGCCCTGGTCGACGAACGGCAGCGCCAGCAGAGCGCGATCGAGAAGGACATGGAGGCGGAGAGGCGCGCGCGCCATCGCGCTGTCCAAGCAGGTCGACAGCCTGCAGGGCCTGATCGCCAAGATGGAGCAGGATCTGAAGAGCGCCGCCAAGGCGGCCGCAACCGCCAGCCTGCAGGGCGCCCCGGCCACCCTCAATGGCAAGCCCAATCTGGGGGCTTTGAAGGATCCCGCCCGGCTCAGCCCGGCGATTGCCTTTGCCTCCGCCAAGGGGCTATTCGCCTACCCGGTCAATGGCACCAAGATTCGCGATTTTGGCGGTTCCGACGGGGCCGGTGGCGTAGAAAAAGGCATTTCTTTGGCAACCCGGGCCGGCGCACAGGTCACAACCCCGTGTGACGGCTGGGTTGTTTACGCCGGGCCGCTTCCGCAGCTACGGACAACTCTTGATCCTCAATGCCGGGGGCGGGTATCATGTCCTGATCGCCGGGATGGAGCGCATTTCGGTAAACATCGGCCAGTTTGTACTTACGGGGAGCCGGTCGCGACCATGGGGTCGACATCCCAGGTTGCATCCATTCTCGCGACCAACGCGAGCCAACCCGTGCTCTATGTCGAGTTCCGTAAGGACGGCACTCAATCGATCCAGGCCCATGGTGGGCCGCAAATGAAGGCGAAAAGGTTCGCGGATGATGCGCAAGACTTCTGTAATTCTCCTCAGCGCCGCCACCGGCGCGGCATTGACGCTGTTCGTGACGCAGCCCCGCGCCGTGCTGATGGGATCGAGCGCGCGCGCCGCGACCTCGGACACCTATCGCCAGCTCAATCTGTTCGGCGACGTGTTCGAGCGGGTGCGCAGCGACTATGTCGAGAAGCCCGACGACAGCAAGCTCGTCGAGATCCGCGATCAGCGGCATGCTGACCGGCCTCGATCCGCATTCCAGCTACATGGACGCCAAGAGCTTCCGCGACATGCAGGTGCAGACCCGCGGCGAGTTCGGCGGGCTCGGCATCGAGGTCACGATGGAAGACGGGCTGATCAAGGTGGTCTCGCCGATCGACGACACGCCGGCGTCGAAGGCCGGCATCATGGCCAACGACATCATCACCAATCTCGACGACGAAGCGGTGCAGGGCCTCACCCTGAACCAGGCCGTCGAGAAGATGCGCGGCCCGGTCAACACCAAGATCCGGCTGAAGATCATCCGCAAGGGCCAGGACAACCCGATCGACGTCACGCTGGTGCGCGACAACATCCGCGTCCGCTCGGTGCGCGCGCGCGTCGAAGGCGACGATATCGGCTATATCCGCATCACCACCTTCAACGAGCAGACCACCGAAGGCCTGAAGCGCGAAATCGGCAACCTGTCAGAACCAGATCGGCGACAAGCTGAAGGGCTTCATCATCGACCTGCGCAACAATCCCGGCGGCTTGCTGGAGGAAGCGGTCACGGTGTCGGACGCCTTCCTCGAGCGCGGCGAGATCGTCTCCACCCGCGGCCGCAACGCCGAGGAAACCCAGCGCCGCGCCGCCCATGCCGGGCGACCTGACCAAGGGCAAGCCGGTGATCGTGCTGATCAATGGCGGCTCGGCCTCGGCGTCGGAAATCGTCGCCGGCGCGCTGCAGGACCACAAGCGCGCGACGCTGGTCGGCACGCGCTCGTTCGGCAAGGGCTCGGTGCAGACCATCATTCCGCTCGGCAGCCGGCAACGGCGCGCTGCGCCTGACCACGGCGCGCTACTTCACGCCGTCGGGCAAGTCGATCCAGGCCAAGGGCATCGTGCCCGATATCGAGGTGCTGCAGGACGTGCCGGACGAGTTGAAGTCGCGCACCGACACCAAGGGCGAAGCCTCGCTGCGCGGCCATCTGAAGTCCGAAGGCGACGAGAAGACCGGCTCGCAATCCTACGTGCCGCCGGACGCCAAGGACGACAAGGCCCTGAAGATGGCGGCCGACCTGCTGCACGGCATCAAGGTCAACGCCACCGCGCCCGCCACCGGCGACAAGGCCGCGATCGACAAGCCGGCCAACAAGGCGGCGAACTGATCCGGCTCAACTAGCGATAATTCTCGCGAAAGGGCGGCCCTCGGGCCGCCCTTTGTTGCGCCGTTTGTCCGCGCCTGCGCGAGCAGCCATCTGGCTTGCGACCGCCACGATTGCCCCGCGCGTGGCACCGGTCTTGCCCCGCCGTGGTATCGTCGGCCCCGGCTGATTCGGGGAGATCCATGGCAGAGACGGCCGACGATCTGAGCACGCCGCTCGGACAGAAGACGGTGCGCGCGAAAGCGCCGGTTCCGGCTGCCGTTTACCGGCGACTGCAGGCGCTCGCCGTGCGTGCTGGGCCTGTTCCTGGTCGCCTTCGCGGGCTTCGCCATCTTCAACGACAATCCGCTGGGCGGCGAGCCGATCGCGCAGATCGCGCTGCGCCAGGCGACCGTCGCCGGCCGAGAAGCGCTGCCACGGTCGCATCCGGCACTGCCGAGCCGGCGGCGAAATCCGCACGCCGCAAGCAGGCGGCGCCGGCGAGCAACAAGACCGTCACCATCATCGACGGCTCGAGCGGCGCGCGCCACGACGTCGTGATATCCGGCGACGGCGCCGACAAGGCCGACGCCGAGGCCGCGCCCGCGATGATGGCCGGCGGTGGATCCGCGCCTGCTGGAAAAATCGCGCTACGGCATGATCCCGGTGGTCGCCGACGGCCTGAAGCCGTTCACGGCCTATGCCGCCGAGGCCGACCGCGCCAAGGCCGCCAAAATGCCCGTGGTCGCGATCGTCGTCGGCGGCCTCGGCGTCGGCGCCGCCAAGACCACCGACGCCATCATGAAACTGCCGCCGGCGGTGACACTGGCATTCACGCCCTACGGTTCGGACCCGACCAAGCTCGCCGAGCGGGCGCGCGCGCAGCGTCACGAGATCCTGCTGCAGATTCCGATGGAGCCGTTCGACTATCCCGACAACGATCCCGGCCCGCAGACCCTGCTCACGACGCTCGGCGCCGAGCAGAATCTCGACCGCCTGTACTGGCACCTCAGCCGGTTCCAGGGCTATGCCGGGATCGCCAATTTCATGGGCGCGCGCTTCGTCGTCACCGACGCGGTGATGCAGCCGATCATCCGCGAGGCCGCCAAGCGCGGGCTCGGCTATCTCGACGACGGCTCGGCGCCGCGCAGCGTCGCCGCCACATTGGCGACGGCCAGGCGATGCCCTTCGCCAAGGCCGATTTCACCATCGATGCGGTGCCGACATCGGCGGAAATCGACCGGGCGCTCGCGAAGCTCGAAGATCTGGCGAAGGAACGCGGAACCGCCGTCGGCATCGCCTCGGCGCTGCCGATCTCGATCGAGCGGATCGGCGCCTGGATCAAGGCGCTTGAGAGCCGCGGCATCATGCTTGTGCCATTGACAACCGCGATGCTGAAATCAAAATCAGGCTGAGAGCAACCTTGATGGGCTGGCGAGACTTTCGGACCCGCCGGTGCTCGCCCGATGATGGAGCCGTAGGAGGCTTTCGACGGAATGGCGCGCTACGAAGACCTGCCCTATCGAACCTGCGTCGGCATGATGCTGATCAACGCAGCCGGGCTGGTCTTCATCGGTCGCCGCGCCGGCGGCATCGAGCATGTCGATCGAATCCCATGTCTGGCAGATGCCGCAAGGCGGCGTCGATCCCGGCGAGGATACCTGGGCAGCCGCCAAGCGCGAGCTCTACGAGGAGACCAGCGTCCGCTCGGTCGAGAAACTCGGCGAGGTCGCCGGACTGGCTGATCTACGACATTCCACGCACCGTGGCCGGGCGCGCCTGGAAGGGCCGCTATCGCGGCCAGCGGCAGAAATGGTTCGCGGTGCGCTTCACCGGCGAGGACAGCCGAGATCAATGTCGCCAGCCCCGGCGGCGGCCACAAGGCGGAATTCGTCAGCTGGCGCTGGGAGCCGATGAAGAATCTTCCCGAACCTGATCGTTCCGTTCAAGCGGCCGGTCTATGAGCGCGTGGTGAAGGAATTTTCCAAGCTCGCGGGCAGCTAAGCTCGCGATGCTCGACAGCAAACCCTATCGTCCCAATGTCGGGATCGCGCTGTTCAACGCGTCCGGCAGCGTGCTGATCGGGCGGCGCTTTCGGGACGACGGACCGGAAATCATTCTTCCCGGCCTCGAATGGCAGATGCCGCAGGGCGGCATCGACGCCGACGAGGATCCGCGCGAGGCGGTGATGCGCGAACTCTGGGAAGAGACCGGCGTCGGTCAGCGCCGACTATCTCGGCGAGACCGATTGGATGACTTACGAGTTTCCGCCCTACGACGGACCGCCATCGCACCGGCTCGCCAAATTCCGCGGCCAGCGGCAGAAATGGTTCGCGCTGCGCTTCACCGGCCGCGACGACGAAATCGATCCGCTGACGCCGCGCAACGGCCAGCCGGCGGAATTCGATCCAGTGGCGCTGGGAGCGGCTCGACCGCGTCGCCGATCTCGTGGTGCCGTTCCGGCGCGATGTGTACCGGACGGTGGCGCGCGCGTTTTGCCGAATTTTCGTGGAGCTACTCTCCCCTCCCCGGCGGGCGAGTGGCAGATCGTGCGCTGACTCAGTCATCATCACGCGCTAATTGGTCCGCGACCGAAAACGGGCCGATCGATGACGTGGCAATCGCTGTCGCGCTTGACGCAATTGCCAAGAGCTTCGTTGACCGCGTTCTGTTCGCTGGCGGCCTTGAGCTGGTGTACCGGCCGCGCCCGGACGCGCCGACCGGCGACCGCACTCCATCCGCTCGATGCATTCGCGAGTTTGCGGGACGACATCGTCGCTCGCATCGGCAGCAATCGACAGAACTGCATGGCAGCCTTGAAAGAAGCCGGTAACCTTCAGCGTGGCGGGCACCGGCACGACAGAATGCATCGTCGAGCGGCCACGATCATGCAGGAACGCCGGCCACTGCGCCGCAGCGATTCCAGATTCGGCGCGCCGGCATCCTCCGACCGCCTCCACGCCGAGATCGTAGAAGAATTGCCGCCCCGGGACCGACCGCGATCGACTTGGTTTTTCGGCCCGGCGCATAACAGCTCTCGAGCCTCGCCTTTCCCGCGTCGCGCGGCAAGCGGCACGTTCTTTGCCGACGAATGGCTTCTCGATCGACGGATCATGCCTGATCCACGGCTGCGGCGGCAGCGGCGGCTCAGCCATGCGCGATAGACAATTGTCATTGCCGACGGCGTAGAGTCTCGCATTTGCGCGGTGACTGAATGGCGTCGGCGTGTTTCTGGCATTGCTCGATGGCGGCCGCCTTTCGCAGCCTCTTCGTTCTGCTGACCGATGGCGAAGGCGTTAGCTCCCCGTAGTGTTGAGGGCCAGGGCCTTGGTATCAGCCGCCGACACGTACTCGTTCGCCAAGCGTGCCTCGGGTCCGGTCGCCGACGAACGGCACGGTCGCAGCCGCGAACTTTTCGACTCGACAGGATCTGGCGGCGAAGCGAAGGCGGAGCCGGTGGCGGTGCTGGCGGCGCGGCTGCCGCGTGCCTGTGGAGCGGGCGGGCGCGGGAGCGACCGACGCTGAAGGCGTTGGAGCCGCGGCATTGCTCGCCGACGATGATCCCTTTGACCCGGCCCGACGTTTCCAGCCGGGCAAGATACAGAAAGCCGCCGACACCGATCGCCACCAGACAAACCACCATCACCGCCAGCGGGCCACATCCAGTTCGGCGTGGCCGCCGCACTGGCGGCTTGCTGCTTCAATCTGCGGCGTGGAATAGGTGCCGTCCTCGCGCCGCATCGCCACCATGTAGGCGTGCACCGGCGTCGGGATGTTCTTCACCTCCTGCGCGCCGATATCGGCGAACTGCACCGACAGCTTGTTGGCGACCTGTTCATGCACCGCGCGCGATATGCAGATGCCGCCGACCTCGGCGAGGCCCTCGAGACGCGCCGCGATGTTGACGCCATCGCCCAGCAGGTCGCCGTCGCGCTCGACCACGTCGCCGATGGTGATGCCGATGCGAAAGCTCATCTGCCGGCTCGGCGGATACGCCATGTTGCGGGTGCGCAGGCTTTCCTGGATGTCGATCGCGCAGCGCACGGCTTCGACCGCGCTCGGAAATTCGGCGAGCACCGCGTCGCCAGCGGTATTGAAAATGCGGCCGCCGCATTTGGCGATGAAATCGTCGGTCACCTGCCGGTAGGATGCGAGCCGCCGCAGCGTTTCCTCTTCGTCCTCGGCAACCAGTCGGCTGTAGCCGGCAATATCGGCCGCAAAAATCGCCGCGATCTTGCGTTTCATGAAAGCCAGCCTCGGACCACGCATCTGCGGCGGCAGAATGCCGCCAGAAGTTCCCGGGCGCAACCACGTTTCAGCGCCCGTCACGATGTGACGAGCGCTGGCTTTGTCAGGTTTCTTCAGGATGTTCCGGCGGCAGCGGCTGCCGCCGCTTAATGCATCGCCGTGGCGCTGAGCTCGCTGCTGGATGCTCTTGAAGTGATCGAGCCGCTCGATGGCGCGATCGAGTTCGGAGCCTTCCTTCTCGGCGAGCTTCGCTTCCATCTCGGCAATCGTGTCGGCGAACTGTGCCCGGTCGAGATCCTGCAGCGAGGT
>ERZ1370068.4689-contig-3746_pt1 | contig 11503 bp, 17 predicted proteins | sample MGYA00561227_ERZ1370068 | MGnify/ENA primary metagenome ERZ1370068 (study PRJEB38410, sample SAMEA6850437) | metagenome | study: Metagenomic assessment of the ecological functions of the soil: analysis of the soil microbiota associated with the...
CTTAAGATCAATGAACAAATCATCGTGCTCGGCGAGGAACCCCTGTCGCTCGCGCACATGACCGCACTTCTGGCAGGCCTGCGGCGCGAACGCGCAGGGCGACGGCGACATGGATCGCGACAGCGGCTTCATCTCGCGCACGCATACGCGCTACCGCGTGAGCCTGCACCGCACCATGGGCCGCCTCGGTGCGGTCCTGCGCCGCATCAAGACCAGCGTGCCTACCTTGAAAGCGCTCGGAGCGCCCGAGTGGCTCCTGACCCGATGGGGCGCTCGCGAGCACGGCCTGATTCTTGTGACGGGACCAACCGGCTCAGGGAAATCCACCACCATCGCGTCCCTCCTTCAATGGATGAACGAGAACCTGGTGCGACATATAGTGACGATCGAGGATCCCGTCGAGTATCAGTTCACCAGCAATCGCTGTCATTTCACCCAGCGACAGGTCGGACGTGACACCGGCACTTTTGCGATCGGATTGCGGAGCGCGCTTCGTCAGGCGCCGGATGTCATTTTTGTCGGTGAGATCCGGGATTACGAGACGGCGTTGACGGCCCTCCAGGCTTCGGAAACCGGACATCTCGTTGTTTCGACCATGCATTCGGAGAAGGTTGCGGACACGATGGAGCGCTATTTGAATCTTTTCCCGGCCGAAGACGAGAAGCATGGTGTGAACCTTCTGGCAAACCAGCTCTCTGGCGTCCTGTGCCAGAAGCTGGTTCAATCTGCTGACGGAGGCTTGCATTTGCTGGTGGAACACGTCGAAAATGCGGGCGCCATGCGCGACTGGATCGCGAGACGAGAGTTGCAGAACATTGATCAGTATATCTCCCGCGGATCGGACCCTGCCGCCGTTTCATTTTTGCAATCGACGCTCAAAGCTCTCCAGGCCAAGATCATCACGGAAGCGACCGCCATGGCTTCGGTCAGCAATGAATCCGAGCTTCGTCGCGCCATGAGGGGAATCGGCTAGACGGGTTCTCCGCACCATTTGAATCCATATGAAGGAACATGACTTGATCGATTTTCTGGTGCTTGCCGCCGAGCAGGGAGCTTCTGATCTTCATTTGACAGCAGGGGCGCCACCGATGATGCGGGTCGCTGGTGTCATCCAGCCGCTGACGGAAGAGCCGCTGTCCGCGGAGGATACAAGGAGACTGGTGATCGATGCCTTGAAGGAGGGACAACGGGCGAAGCTGGAAAACGACTGGCAGCTTGACTTCGCGTTGCAGGTCGATGATCTCGGGCGCTTTCGCGGAAATGCGTGCTATGTGTCAGGTGCGATTGAGGCCAATTTCCGACAGATCCCTGCCGAGGTCGGCGATCTAAAGTCGTTGGGACACTCTCCCGTGGTGGATCGCTGGTGTGACGAGAGCGCCGGCCTGATGCTGGTGACTGGCGCGAGCGGTGAAGGCAAGAGCACAACGCTGGCGAGCATGGGCCAGACGATAGCCAGACGGCGTTCCGTCAACATCGTCAGTATTGAGGACCCGATCGAATTTGTTCATTCGCAGGGGCGGAGCCTGGTGAACCAGCGCGAGGTTGGTTCCGACGTGCACAGACTTCGCTTCAGCGCTCAAGAACGCGTTGAGACAGGATGCGGACGTCATTCTTGTGGGAGAGTTGCGGGACGCTGGACACGATCCAAACTGCGATTACGGCGGCGGAAACGGGGCACCTCGTGATTGGAACCATGCACACCAACGATGCGCCAACGGCCATTGGGCGCATTCTTGATGCCTTTCCAAAGGAGGGCCAGCAGTTCGTCGGTGCCCAACTTGCGTGGTCGCTGTTGGGAGTGGTGTGCCAGTATCTCCTGCCGCGAAGCGGCCAGTCAGGCCTGGTTTTGGCCACGGAATTGTTGACGGTGAACTCGGGAATCGAGGCGTGTATCCGGGACCGGCGGCTTTCGCAGATACCGGGACTGATTCAAATCGGAGCTGCGGACGGCATGCATACCGTGGACGATAGTCTTATCGAGTTGCTTCTGGCTGACCGCATCAGTCTCATGGACGCGCTGGCTCACGCGAGGGACCCCAATTTTGTGAAGGAGCAGTTCCAGCAAAGCTTTGAAGTCCCAGCGAAAAGCGGTGGTTTGCCGGAATGTTCACGCAAGTGAAGACGCCGGCCTCGTCGGCATACATTAACTTTCGTCTTTCCGCGAAGAACGGTGAGCGAATACGGCGGCAGTTGGTAGGTTGCTGATGCGTTCGGCGTGAATTGCACGGGTGGCAGGCTGCTGGATTGGGTGGCCGTTTGGGCCGTCGTCACGCCAGGCGTATTGCTGTCGCGAGAGTTGAATTACTTGAACTTGGCCGACAAAACTCAGCGGCTGCTTTGCGCCGGGAAGATTAAACTCGCACATTGAGCTGCGCTGCGCGTTTGGGATCCTTGTTGATTGCAAGTAGGGCCCACTGCTTGTCCGGTCGTCGCACCGCATACGCAGTTACGGTAGGGCGCGTCACTCCGTGCGCGCCGTTTTTCGTTTCGTTTATGGTGACCGGAAACATTTCGTGCTGCTCGCTTACCGGCTGCATCCATTCTTTCGTGAGGAGCTGAGCAGCGTAGTAAGCGGAGCAGACGGTTCAGTTGATCGCTCTTGGGACTTAGCTGAAGCATCATGAGATTGCCCCAGGAACATTTGAGCTCGTCCTGGAGATAGTTTGGTCTCGTAGCCGTACGATACGGCTTCGCGCCGCCTAACGACAGAAACGCACCAACTGTATCCGCGTTGAAGAGCGCGCCTTCGATATCAACCTCCGGGCGTCCGGCAAAAACAGAATAGCCGTATTCGGTCATGAGCCACGGAATGTCTGCGGGCACTCCGTCTCTGCGCAAGCTGGCCATCATCGCGCCGAGACGCTCCGGGATTTCCAACAGATGCGGCGCAGCATCAGCACAGATGTTGTCGAACGGGTAAAACTCGAATGCCAAAAATCGAAGCGGACTTTTGCGCCTCGAATGTATTCGAGAAATCGATTCATCCACGAACGATTCCCGGATGCGTCAGCCCATGTGAGCAGTTGGTCTTCGAAACTTTGCAGGCTCGGGCCTCCGACCTTCAGTGGCGACTTGAGTTCCGCCAAACGCCGGGCAACTCCGGCGTACAGTGCGGCGTAATCCTCCGGCGAAACCCATTGTCCATCGGGTTCTTCGCCCAGCTCGATCCCTTCCAGACTGTAATTCCGACGCAGCAGGTACTGGATCTCAGCGACAGCATTCTCCGGCGTGTCGTACGCAGACGCCGACCGGAACAAGCACCGGCAAGTTGTTAGTGAGCTTGCTGCGCAAAACGAAATCCAATCCGGGCTGCTCTGTGCTGTGGATCGATGATCTTCGGCGCGATGCCAGGGATCGGTAGACGACGCGTAAATAATTGTCTGGCGATGCCGATCGGGTGCGTGACGAACGTGATCATGAAAACGTCCATCCTTACCCATTTTCCCGAGATCGATCTCGCGAATCGCGAAGCCTAACGTGTCGCGAACGTCATCTGAGCGTTGCTCGCTGCGTATGCGAACTCCTGCTCATTAGGATTCGCACAAACTGAACGGCGCGCGGACGCTCTGTCAGTCGAACCAGTTCACTACCGCCATGAGCATCATCGATTTTTCCATTTGCGAACGGCTGCCAGTCGTCGTCATCGTCAGGGTGCAGATGCATCGGATCGTCGCCCGGCCAGTACTCGACACGATATCGTGTGGCGTACGGGGTTCCCCAATGAATTCGGATCGCGTTGACCAATTTTGGTGCGCCGAGATCGATCACCACCCACTGCGGATGAGCGTCGTCCGATTCGCCGGTGAAATGTGAATCGAGATACGGATTACTTTTCCAAAATGAATTCGGATCGCCGTCCGCGATACGAGAGTAACCGTCATCGTTTGCCTGATCGATCGTGTTTCCGCGGCGCGGCAATCGATAGCCATACGAAACGTTGATCGGTTCGCCGAGCGAGTTGTCGGAGGTCCAGTATCCGCAATTGTGAACCGGATCGCTCCACGTTCCGCGTGGGTTCCAATGCCATACTTCGCCGCCCAGCTCGGTCCGCAGTCGATATGTCAGCGGTCCGAGCCCGGCGGATAACATTTCCGTGATGTTCTTGTCCGTGAACATTTGGGCGCATTCGCCTTTCTCGTGACCGTCGACGCCGGCGCCCAATGCTTCTGTTGGGACCAACCGGTTTACGGGATGGTCTGCGGAGACAACGGCGGAAATTACGAGCGGCTTTCGCCTCCGAATGTTGATGTCGCGACGGCTAATTGGAGAGCGGCTGAGATGATCGCGGTATTGCGCAGCCAGTTTCTTTCGAGAAAGCCCCGGACCGCCATTTATTCACGGCGGGGTATCTAAACGTGGATCGCTGAGAATGAAACGATGCGAAGACGCATCGGCAATGATAGGGACGGCGCGCTGCAGCCGTCCGGATGCCGTGCAGCGCGTGCGCGTCACTACTCTGCTATCGCTGCGCTTTGTCCAGTTGCTTTCTAACTTCGGCTTTTCTCGTGACGAACATCGCTCAGATGGCTCTGGAGAAGCGGTAACTCGAGACTTTTGCGGATTCGGCTGGTGGCGCACAGACTTGCCCTGCCGGTACTCCGGCCCGGGTTGCTTTGCCTGGCCGATCTGGCGAAGCAAGTCATCTTCCTGTTTCTGAAGCTCGCCGTAGCGGGTTTGCAAGGCCTGCGTGCGATTTGTGGCGGCTTGTTGTTCCGCTAATGCCGCCTTGTTCTTTGCGTCGGCGTCCTGTTGTTGACGTCGGGTTTCCTCCTGCTGCTTTTGATATGCGGTGTAATTGGCGGCCTGCTCGGCAGAATATGACGGCGGCCTTTTCCGGAGTCGTAATGAAAGCGTTCCTGAACTTCTTTTGGCAGTTCGGTGAAGTAAACCTTCGTGACTCCCGAGTTTGTTTTGACGACGATGCCATCGGGTTCGACGCGCGTGATCAGTGGCGTCTTTGTATTCTTTGCCGTTAACCGTTTTGAAGTCTTCCGCGAGAGCGCGGCTGACTGCGAAACATAGGAGCAAGAATCGTGAAAACTTTTGTGCTGCACTTGTCGCCTCGACTCGAGGTCGCAGTTTTCTGTTCTCGATATTTCAGTATTCTCAGGTCAAGGAGAATCTGTCTGGGAACGGAACGCCTCGACTCACGAACTGTCTTGTCATGTTGAGCGAAGCGCAACATCTCTGGTCTAATTTGGGCTAAATGAGGAGATCCGGTTTGAAATTGATCATGAGATTCTTCGTGCCGTTCGACTGCGTCGGCATCAGCGAATGACACACATGAGGTCGCTCTGTCGCAGTCTTGAGATCATCGCATTCGTCCTGGCCGGATGCAGCAAGCCGTCGCGCTACGACGCAAGTCGATCCGAACGGCCGAGTCGGAAGTCGTGATTCCGGATCACGGCGCTTACACGGGCGCGTTCATGGATTTTGGCGATGCGGAGGACGACGTGACGCTCGAAACGATCGAGGATTTCGAGGAGATGGTGGGAAAACATCAGGCCATCATCGTTTCGTCGAGCTACTGGGGAGAACAAAATTTTCCTACCGACAATCTCAACGTCATTTGGCGGCACGGCTCGTTGCCGCTGGTTTTCTGGTCGCCCTGGGACAAGCCCTACGAGGAAGATCACGGCCCGGACAAGTTCAGTCTGACTGAGATTCTTGCGGGAAAGTGGGATGCATACATCGACAAGTGGGCTGACGCGGCCCGGGATTTTGGCCACCCAATGATTGTCGTGTTCGGTGTCGAAATGAACGGCACGTGGTTTCCTTGGTCGGGCGCTTACTACGGCGGTGCGCAATGGGTCCCGGAATACAACAATTGGAAAGGCCCGGAAACATTTCGGCGAGCGTACCGATCACGTTGTGGACCGCGTCCGTGCGCGCGGCGCGTCAAACATCAAATGGATGTTTCACACCAACAATTATCCGTATCCGTACGAAACCTGGAACGGCGCTCCGGCGTATTATCCCGGATCCGATTACGTCGATTGGCTTGGGCTCAGCGTTTATGGGCAGCAATACAAGGACGAGCCCAATCCGGATATTCCTTCATTGGTCGACTGGCCGTACGAGGAAATGAGCCGTCTCGATCCGCACAAGCCCATCATGATTGCGGAATGGGCGACCGGCGAATTTCCGCTTACCACGGCCCCACCCAGCGCTATCCGCAAACCGGCGTGGATCAAACAAGGTCTGGAGCTGTTTCGCACCCGTTATCCGCGGATCAAAGCAGCGCTTTATTGGCACGAGCGCTGGCAAAACGCAGACGGCTCTTACAGCAATCTCCGGGTGAATTCTTCTGTGGAATCGCTCCGGGCGTATCGCTCGGGAGTCGCCCATCCAGACTGGCTCGGCAGATCTGATTCTGCGCGCAGTTGCCGAAAAACGTAACGTTGGTAGGGCGCGACCGCCGGGCGCGCCGCAGGCTTGGCGAGCCCGCCCTACCATTTTTGTTCGCGCTCATAGACAAAATCTCCACTTGGCGGCGTCTTGAAAGTAAAGACCGTGAAAAGGTCATGGAGCCTATCGCCAGCCATGAGAATTGGAGGAACTGCTTTTCTGAAGTTGCGCCCGGATTGCTTCTGTTCGCCCGTCAATGGGTGCAATCAGCGGCCGACGCGGAAGACATTGTTCAGGACGCTTTCGTCAAGTTCTGGCGTCGCAACCACGACATTGATAACCGCGGGTTGCTCTACGCGGCGGTTCGTTCTCTCGCGCTCGATTTTATCCGTCGTGACGCGCGGCGTGCACGACGTGAGGCGACCGTTCTTGGCTGAAGCCGAGCCTGCCATTGAGCCGCACTTTGAATTGGAAGATGACACGCAGTCGGCGCTCGCCGCGGCAGTGGAGTCTTTGCCGCGCGATCAGCGGGAGGTACTGGTCTTGAAAATCTGGAATGATCTTACATTCAGCGAAATCGCCGGCGCGCTGGGAATTTCGCAGAACACGGCAGCATCGCGTACCGGTATGCCTTGACCAATTTGAAGAAAACTTTGCAACCGCAATGAACGATTTTTCCGAGCTTGAAAAGGAACTGAGAAGCTGCGACCAGCGCAGCCGTCGCCGGTGCTTTTCGAGCGGGTAGGGGAAGCTCTCAAAGATAGTAGGGCACGTATCAAGCGAGCGGCGGATGCTCTGAGTCGCCGCTGGGGCGTGTCTAAGAAGCCGCCCATCACTTGGTGGTCGTTAGGCTTCGGCCTCGCTGCTGCCGCGGTTTTGATTTTGTTCGCAGCGGTTACCATGGAACGTCGGCACGAGCACCAACAAACCGTCGCGCAAAGTTCGCCTGCGCCCGAAACACGACCGGCTCCGCTCGGGACGGAACGATCCATATCTCCCAGCAGGTTCGTTCCTGCCGGTGGGACGCAATGTCGTTTACAACGCCCGCGACGAAGGATTGCATTTTGCTGACGGCTCAGAACGACCGGTGCGACGCGTTCGCTACCACACACAACAAACCTGGCGGTGGCGCAATCCGGAAACGGGTGCATCGCTCCGCGTCTCCTATCCCAGCGAGGAAATCGTGCTCATCCCAGTCTCAGGTCAATGATTTAACAAAACAAACTATGAAAATGAAATCCGTATTCACCATCACAGTCATCGCGTTGTTGCCGATCGCAGCATTCGCACAAACACCGCCTGCGCCGCCACAGCCGCCACAACCGCCGCGTCCGCCGCACCCACCAGGAATGCCAGGTCATCACGAGAAACGGTCCGAAGGTTCCGGTCACCTATCTCGGTGTGGACACGTCGCAGGTGCCAACGGTCGTGAGCGATCAGCTTGGCTTGGCGAAAGGCTTCCGGGTTGGTTGTCGATTATGTAGAGCCGAACAGCCCCGCTGCTACTGCTGGCGTTCAACAGAACGACATCCTCAAAATGCTGAACGACCAAATTCTGATCGAGCCGAGTCAATTGCGAAAGCTGCTGCAAACTTTCCCCGAAGGAACGGAAGTGACGCTCACTGTCTTGCGCAAGGGACAGGAGCAAAAGCTCACCGCTAAACTTGTCAGGAAAGAAGTGCCGCAGCGACGCGGTGCCTTCCCTGGGGGAAACCACGACTGGCATTGGGATTTCGATGCACACAGGCGATCTCGAGCGAGCAGCAAATGCAGAATCTCAAGGAACAACTCAAAGAGCAACTGGGCGATCAACGCGGCATTATCCGCGAAGCGGTGACGCAAGCTCACGAAGCAGCCAGACGCGCGCGTGACGATGCCCGTCGTGCAGCCGACCAGCTTCGGATCTTTTTGAAGACGACGGCGCGGTCAAGGCCAGCAAGATCGATCTAGGCAAAGCGCAGATTGTTTTCTCAGACGACAAAGGCGAGCTCAAATTGGCGAACGTGGACGGGAGAAAACTGCTCACGGTGAAGGATCCGCAAGGCAAACTGCTTTTCAGTGGTCCAGTCGAAACCAAGGAAGACCTCGACAAGATGCCGGCCGACGTGCGTGAACGTTACGACCGATTACAACAAAGTGACTTGCCCACAGTCGCGCCGCGATCCGACACAGATAACGCGGACGAAGCCGATACGGACGATGCAGATGATCAGGACGATGATGATGACGAGGAGACTGGTGAATCAGTATCGCAGCAGGTTTCGTTTCAATCGTCTCCGCCCGAGATAATTCCGCAATCAATCTCATTTTGACGGGCAGAGGGACTCCGCCGAGTCGACGTCAACCTGACCGGGTCAGGGCCGGGGGAGTTTTTCCGTTAATGGTGCATCAATAATTCTCGGTGTTTGACACAAACGTTCTGCAAACGAACGCGCTGAGGAGCCTGCACGAACTGTGAATTCCCCCGAGCTGACTCGTTGCCTACGGCAACGCCAATTTGCCAAATAAAGGGAAGCAACCTCAATCCGATCTCGAACTCTGGGTTCCTGTGGACGAAACTTTTTGTAAGTGCCTTCGGCGTTCAGCCGTTGTGGCCAAATCCGCGAATTCCGGTTTGTGTCACCGATCAGTTTGCCGCCGGTGAACTTTAGCCGGTGATTTGGCATTCCTCTTCCGCGCCTTCGGGTTTGAAGATCGTGCAGTGTCGCCTTCTGATCGTCGCAACGCCGCTTTTGCCTTCGCCCCTCGTGTCGCAGTCGGGCCCCGCGGTGTTTTTGTATTCGTAAACGCCCGAAAATTCCACCTGAAGACGCTGTTTACCGAGCGCCCAGATCTTGAATTCGCCGCCTTTGGTTTTCCAGGTGCCGTTGACTTGAGCGGCCGTGACACTCTTATCACTGTCGGCGCGTGACGTAGCAATTGACGCAGCGAAGACGATGCACTGCGCAAACGTAAAGCCTAACAAGCTCCGTGTTTTCATAAGCCTCGTCGGCAGCGAGTCTGGCAAGCGACGAATTCCCGATCAAGCTTATTGCAGCGCTCTGTTGCAGGAGTCACAAATCAAACGAACGTTCATTTCGAAAATGGAGTTTGAAACATGACGGAAAAAGTCATCGAGAAACGTCGCCTTGCTTCGCCCGCGACGACACCGCAGGCGCTGGCCTGGGACAGCCGGAACAAGACGTTGTGGATGGGTTCGCGCGATCTGCGCCGAATCTATGCGATCGATCCGGAGAATGGGACCGTCTTGAAACAACAAGAAGCGCCCGGCATTCCGTGGGCTGCCGTCGCGCTAAACGGCGAACTGCGTTTTACCATCGGCGAAGGCGCGGATGACGATCGTTACATTTACCGCTACACACCTGAGGCCGGATTTTCAAAGATGTTCGCGTGTCCCGAATTTACGGGATCATACCTCAGCTTCGACGGGAAGAATCTGTACATGAGCCAGTGGTACAAGAAGCGGGTGCTGATGTTCGACGATCAAGGCAATGTGATCCGCGAGATTAACGTTGGCGCGGAAATCTGCGGTCACACCTTTGCCAACGGCTCGCTTTACGTTTTGCGAGGGCAGGAACAGCCAAACGAAGATTGGCGAATCGCGCGAGTGAATCCGCAAGAGGAAACGCCGGCCGTTGAAGATATCGCTGTTGTCCCGTTCGCGTGTCGCTCACTGACTTTCGACGGCGAACTGTTCTGGTCGAATTATCGCGCGAAAGACACGATCATTTCGTTCGCCCTGCCGAATTAGAAGGCCTCGACCGTTCGATCGACGGGATACCGTGCTACTGCGCGGATTGCTTCGTCGTCGGACAAGCAGAGCCTCCGTCGAAGAGGATTTTCCACGAGCCATCCGGCTGTCTTACCCATGTGGAAGTAAAGGTGCCGATCTGCACTCCTGCTTCATCGAAAACGGGACCGCTGGAGAATCCCAGGTCGCCAGCGGCGTTTGTTACGACGCGCTCGGGCTGCCAGCGGAAAGGTGCGACTGCTGGTTTGAAGAATTCTGACCAGCCCGCGATCACTTCTTGCTTTCCGCGCATAGTGTTGCGCCGTCCGAGAAACTGAGCGTCGTCGGCGAGTATAAGAAAAACTTTTTCGCGTCGCGGTCTGCGAACGCTTTGGCGAATGCGATCTCGGTGGCGCGCACTTCTTCAGCTCGATCCGCAGCAGAAGCCGGTAAAGCCAAAACGAGAAGGAGCAGGCAAAGATTGCGTCTCATACTTCTCGAACCATTCAACATTGCGGGCGTGGCGGGGGAGCCGACAGCCGAGTGGGACCGCCTGGCATGGATACCAAACGAAGACGCTTCATGCGCAAATCGTGGACGAAGCAAACTCGATCAGCAATCATCAACTAGCAGGCGTAAACTCTGTTGGTGAAGCAGTCTTGCTTCCCAACGAGTAAGCCGAACAGCTACTGAGTCGCCAGTTGCGCGACGGTGCAGACGGCGCTTATGTCGAGCGCCGAGAGAGGCGTTTGGCACAAACGCCTCTACAATTAAACGAAAATGTTTGTCGGACATTACAGCGTTGCTTTTGCGTGCAGAACGGAACGAAACAAAATTCCGCTCTGGGTTTTGTTCGTTGCAGTTCAGTTTCTCGATTACATCTGGGCGACGCTGGTGTTGCTGGGGATTGAGAAGCTGCGCGTGATCAAAGGCTTCACGGCAGGCAGCATGCTCGACTCGTATTTTCACCCGTATTCGCACAGTCTGATCACGGCGATTATTTGGAGTCGCGTAGTCGCGCATTCGTTTATAAGACGGTTTGCAGCCGACATTGACCGTCAGGCAGCTAGCCACTACAGTAAGTCTGCGCCTTTGATCATCGGCCTCGCAGTTTTCTCGCACTGGATTCTCGACCTCATTGCGCATCCCCGCGATCTCGCGATCTACGACAACACATGGAAAGTCGGTTTTGGTTTGTGGAATTATCGCGACCCGGAGTTTGCGTTGGAGATCGCGCTGCTTGCCGGCGGCATCGCTCTTTACCTGGCGCGAAATGCGATGCCGGCAATCCGCAAAGGAGCTGTGATCGCGTTCGGGCTCGTTCTCGTCATTGTTCAGATCGGCGACACGCACGTGCCGCGCACGCCGCTGAGCGACAAGGCTACAGCCATATGCTTTCGATTTTTTATACGCGTTGTTCGTGAT
>ERZ1370068.2115-contig-1278_pt1 | contig 11501 bp, 21 predicted proteins | sample MGYA00561227_ERZ1370068 | MGnify/ENA primary metagenome ERZ1370068 (study PRJEB38410, sample SAMEA6850437) | metagenome | study: Metagenomic assessment of the ecological functions of the soil: analysis of the soil microbiota associated with the...
ATGCTGATATCCGCCCGACTATGCGATCCGCACGATGACCTTCTCCCCGAGGACGCCCGTGGCCCGCCACGAGTGCACGACGCACGACGTCTTCTTCCCGGCGGGCATCACGGTGATCGAGTATCTGACGAACCTCGACGCGATCGGCGTCGCCCGCTGCCGCTTCATCGCGCTGCCGCTCGCCATCGACGGCGCCGACGGCTCGCCCGTCCGCGCCATCGCCCTCGTGGACGACTAGGGTCGGCGTCGGCAGGCTACGGCGTCGAGATCGCCGCGGCCGACTCGGCCTCGGCGAGGCGGCCTTGGCCTTCCACATGGCATTGGCGTGGTCGATCTTGGCCCCGGCGTCCGCGTGATGCTTCTTCGACTCCGCGACGAACCGCTTGGCGTCCTCGACCAATGCCTTCGCCTCGGGCGTGAGCTTCATCGCCTCGGCCCGCTTGATCGCGTCCTCGGCCGCCCGGATCTGCACCGGACAGTTCCAGCCGAGCGCTGATCCCGTGCCGAGGGCCGAGGCGAGCCCAACACCAGGCTGAGAACGCTGAGCCGCCGTCGCGTCATCGATGACCTCCTGGACAGGCGAACGGGCGGCCCGCGACCGCCGGGGCCGCCCGCGAAGATGAAGACTGGTCGGGGTGAGAGGATTTGAACCTCCGACTCCCTGCTCCCAAAGCAGGTGCGCTACCGGGCTGCGCCACACCCCGAACTCTGCAGAAATCTTATCATTTCGCCTTCTGTCCTGCATTTGAAAGTAGGCAGATGTTCCCACATCCGGCTTGTTGCCTGAAACCGTCCGCCTCACGTCGGCAGCACACGGCGGACACGGGTCCGCGCCGAACGCGCTTCGAATCCGTGTTGGACTCCAGGCGTACGTGGTCCATAGCTGGAACTGCGGAGCTGTCGTCTAAGGCTATTTCAACGAGTCGAGGAGGGCCTTCGCGGCTACGACACCTGGAGCCTTGAGGCTTCGCGGCGGGTCTGCCGCCACGCGCACCGCCAGTGGCGGCTGCGGCGGCAGCGACCGGCGCGCCGACGCGCCGCACGCCTGTTCGATCAGAGGCCACCCACCAGAGGCCACCCACCTCGCCAACCTCAAGGCGAAAAGCTTCGCCTGTGAACGGCGCCTTCGTAGGGCTCGACCAGACCGCCGTCGGTTGTGACGTGTCATGGCCTCAATCCTCATTCTGATTGAAGGCGACGGCGGCGCCCGGCGTTCGGCCTGCTTGGTGGGATCACTCCTTGACGTGCAGAACCACGTCGGCTCGCGGTTACTTAGCGCGCAGCTGCCCCAAGGCACTGAGCCAGTTTTCGAGGTGGTAGGTCCTGGCAATCTTGCCGTCTCTGATGGTCTGAATATCGATCGCCATGATCCTGAAGCTCTTGCCGCTATGGGGCACACCGAAGAGGTCTCCAGCAGGTGTGCCCGTCACCTCACCGCGTACGATGACGCGATCCGCCGCGACGAGGACTTCCTTGATCGTCGAACTTCATGTCGGGGATGGATTTGGCAAAGCCTCCGACCACTTTGATCGAGGCATCACGGCCCCAGCATTCGCCGGGCAGATAGCCCCAGCACGACTCGTAGTCCGCGGTGAGGACTTGTTCTTGGAGCGTCTTCATATCGCCCTGGACGGGTTGGTTGAACAGGCTGTACCAGGGGCGATCACGGCGCGCGCTTGGGCCTCTCGGTCAGACTCTGGGCCGAGGCGGCACAGAGGACTGGTCAGCCGACGGCGGCGGCGACGAGTTGAGCGAGCCACTTCATGGTGTTCCTCCTCTTTGGTCGGAGTCTTGGGGAGACTCCGTTGGGACTGACGATCTAGGCGCTGCGGCCCTCGTGGTCGCGCTGCCCGCTGCTTGTATCCTCGGGCCTGCCCATTCGCTTCAATGCCTGCATTCCAACGTGACTTCATGTGAGTCGATTCAGGCATTCATTCCGCCATCCACGGTAAGATTCGCCCCGGTAATGTACGAGGACTCCGGACCGGCGACAAACGCCACCAGCGCGGCGACCTCTTCAACATGCCCATAGCGGTCGAGCGCCGTAACGGCCTTCTGCGGCACCGCCCACTCGCCCGCCGCGGGATTCAAATCCGTGTCGATCGGACCCGGCTGGATGTTGTTGACCGTAATGCCCCGGCTCCCGACCTCTCTGGACAACCCCTGAGTGAACATCTTGACCGCTCCCTTCGTGGCCGAGTAGGGCACCAGGCCGGGCACCAGGACACGCTCACCCACGGCCGAGCCGATCATGATGATGCGGCCGCCGCTCTTCATTTGCTTCAGCGCCGCCTGCGTCGCGACGAAGGTGCCGCGGACGTTGATGTCAATCAGGCGGTCCAGCTCCTCCAGCGTGGTCTCCTCGAACCTCTTGGGAATGGCCGTGCCGGCATTGTTCACAAGGACGTCGAGCCGGCCGAATGTCGCCACGGTCCTTTCGACCGCGGCTTCGACGGCGTCCGGCATCAGTGGCGTCCGCCTGAATTGCGATCGCCTTTCGGCCAGCGCGTTCAATCTCCTTGACGACCGACGCGGCCGCATCGGCACCTTTCGTGTATGTGATGGCCACGTTCGCTCCGTCCGCGGCCAGACGCTTGGCGATTGCAGCGCCAATGCCGCGCGAGCCGCCTGTAATCAGTGCAATCTTTCCTTCGAGTTGCGTGGACATTGTTTTTCTCCTATCCCCTTAGTACGCCATTGGTCGCTTCATGACTGTTCGACCTGCTCGTCCCTCGGGCTGGCTTCGTACTTCGCATGCTGAGGCATTGGCAAGCCGTCGGATCTCTGCCGGATTACCAAGGTCGGCTGCGAGGAAGCGCGCCTTGCCGCCGGACCGTTCAATCTCCTCGACGGTCTGCGCTCCGCGCCCGGCGTCGCGTCCGTGCACGATCACCTCGGAAACCATCGGTCGCCAGCTTCACGGCGACCGCGCGGCCGATACCGGACGTCGCTCCGGTCACGAGTGCTCTCAAGGGAAGGATGTTGGTCATGTCTTTGCTCCTACAGTGTAGTAGTGGGTCCGTGGTCTAGTGAAGGCCACCTCGTTTGATGCGAGCTGTCCAGGAGTCGAGTCCCACGCCTACCTCCCCTGCAGGGGTGCTCGCTCTTGCGCCAGCGTCCAGATCCTGATCGAGCGTGCACCTGGATATGCTCGGTCACCCGCCTGCAGATCCTGATCCGGGCACCTGGTGTGCTCGCGACCGCCTCGCTTGATCCGGGCAGGGTGTGGCCGGCCGGCTGGTGTGTCGTCGCCATCGTCTTATTGGGCTGTTTTGCCGCCGTCGACGAGGAACGACGCACCCGTGATGAAGGATGCCTTGTCAGATGAAAGAAACACGATGGTCTGGGCAATCTCTTCGGGCGCCCTACGCGCTTGAGCGGCACCGTCGTGATCAAGCCGGCCTTCCTTTCGTCAGTACCGGTAAAGCGGTTCAGCATCCCGGTCTCGATCGGACCGGGGCGACCACATTGACCCGCACTCCGGACCCCGCGGCCTCGAGCGCGGCGGATTTGGTCAACCCTTCGACCGCGTGCTTGCTGGCCGCGTAGACTGAGGCACCGGCCCCTCCGGTCCGGCCGTAGGTAGACGACACATTGACGATGCTGCCGCTCCCTTGTGCGAGCATCACGCGCAACTCATGCTTCATGCTCAGCAGCGTGCCGAGCACGTTGGTGTCGAAGGTCGCTGCGTAGCTCTCGGCAGACTGCGCCGTTACGGGGCCAGGTTTGCCTTCAGTGCCGGCAGTATTGACGGCCACATCCAGGCGACCAAACCGTGCGACCGTCTTGTCTACCAAGCTGCGCACCTCGTCCTCGTGGCGCACATCGGAGCGCAGAAACTCGGCTTCGGCTCCCAGCTTGCGGAGTTCAGCAACTAGCTCGTGGCCCTCGGCGTCGCGCCGGCCCGAAGCAACGATGCGTCCGCCTTCGTTCGCGAAGGCGACTGCTGTGGCGCGTCCGATACCTGTGAGTGCGCCAGTAATCAACACCACGGGATCGCTTCATGAGCGTCCTCCTCGAACTGGATTTGCTGGTCAAGCTGAATGAGCTGATTGCAACGGCGGCGCCAATCGCAATGTCATGATCCACGGGATCTTAGAGATTGAGGGCGTGCCGTTCCTTCAGCGTTTGCCGAAATGTCGGCTTGGAACCAGGGCGCTAACTATTGAGGGTGGCGGGAACTCAGATAGCTGCAAGCGGTGAGAGACGATCGGGCGATCGTGAAGCGGCGCTGAACCTCTATGTGTCTCGGCACCGCTCTTTGGCAATCCAGTCGTTTATGTAAGGCGGACAATGAACGATGCTGATCCCTCCGGCTTGACAAGCGCCGAGGAAACGCACTGCGTCGATGTCCACCAGACTCAATTCCTCCAAGTCCAGAACAACCCTTGCTCCGCTGGCGCCAATCTGAGCCTTCAGTTCCTCCACATGCTGCGCTTGCATTCGGCCAATCAGCCGGATCGTCGTGCCATGCTCGTCAGACACTGACTCGATTCTCAGGGTCATCCCCGCGGTTGAGTGCAAGGGCAGCGCCAGTCGAAAGTCGTTCAATTACCGGAACTTTAGGATCGGTGGCGGGCCGCTTCTTCAGCGTTTGCTGAATCCTCGGCGTGGGACCATCGGCGTCTCGGGCGGTCTTGGGCGATTTTGCCCATCCAACGTAGCTTGGAGAACTGGAGCAAACTGCCCATGCTGAGCGGGCGCCAATGTCGGTTCGCCGAGCGGACAGATCAGGACGTCTTGAAGCGGTGCCGCTTGATTCCCAGCTTTTTGATCTTCGATTCGAGCGTTTGCCTGGGTATGCCCAGCTTGGCAGCAGCACCGGCGGGCCCCCGATGACGCCCTCCGCCTCTCGTAGTGCGTGCTCGATCACTTCTCGTTCATGTTCGACAAGGTTAGCGACCAAGGGACGTACGCGTCGCAACCGAGTGTGGCGCCACCACTGGCGTCAGCCAGGTGTCATCTACCGCAAACGTCTCCCCGTCGCATAGAATCACCGCACGCTCGATCACATTCTGCAACTCGCGCACGTTGCCCGGCCAGTCATAGGCCTGGAATAGGTCCAAGGTGCGCTTGTTGATATGTCGAATGCTTTTGCCAGCTCTTTCGGCGTAGCGATTGACCAGATACTTGACCAGGATGGGAATATCGTCGCCGCGCTCCCGCAATGCTGGCATTCGAAGCGGGAACACGTTGAGGCGGTAGAACAGATCCTGACGGAAGGTGCCTTCAGCGACGGCTGCCACCTAAGTCCCTATTCGTTGCCGCGAGAACTCGGACGTCAACCGAAATCGTGTGGCTCCCTCCCACTCGTTCGAATTCACGGTCCTGGAGCACTCGTAACAAGGCGACCTGTGCCTCTGGCGGGAGCTCGCCCACTTCATCGAGGAACAGGGTTCCGCCGTCGGCCGATTCAAAGCGTCCCAGACGCCGCTGGAGGGCTCCCGTGAAGGCGCCCTTTTCATGGCCGAAGAGCTCGGAGGCAACTAACGGAGGCGGAATAGCCGCGCAGTTCACCCGAATGAAGGCGCGCGCTGAGCGCTTGGAGCGACTATGAATGGCGCGAGCAATCAGCTCTTTTCCGGTTCCGGTCTCACCTAAGATCAGGACCGTGGAAACCGTGGGAGCTACTTTCTCGACTTGCGCGAGCACTCGCCGAAGTGGTGCGGAGGAGCCGACGATCTCTTCGAACATGGAGGACCGTACGATGTCTTCGCGCAGCGCCATGTTTTCGTTGCGCACCCTGTCTTCCGTTCGCTTGCGATCGTCGATGTCGGTTCCCGTGGCATACCAGCGCACGAGACGCCCCTGTTCGTCGCGGAACGGGTTGTAACGGATGAGGAACCAACGGTACTGGCCATCCTTCCGCCGTGCGCGTTGTTCGATTTCAAACGGCAATCCGCGTGAAAGGGCCGCCTGCCGCTCCTCCCGCAGCCGCTCGAGATCTTCGGGATGGAACAGCCGTGCGCGAAAATCGGATGCGACCACGTCTTCCATCGGTGAAGCCGCCATAGTCGAGCACGGCCTGATTCGCGTAGATCGGCGTCCCGTCCGGCTGCTGGATGACAATGGCGTGGGGTATCGCATCGGTAATCCGGCGGATTTCGAGTTCGTCTTGCCGCAACTTCTCTTCCGTCCGCTTGAGGTTCTCAATATCCGTATTCGTTCCGTACCATCTGACGATGCTTGCCGAGCTCGTCACGCAACGGTTCAACACGGAACAAGAACCAGCGATATTCACCGTCGTGCCGCCGCAGGCGGTGTTCGATCTCACCCGGCTTCCCTGAGGCCCGGAGGGCCGCAACGTGTCCAGCACCTTCTGCAGATCTTCTGGATGAATGGCGACTCGCCATCCCCGGCCGCGTGCTTCTTGAGGGGAGAGACCCGTATAGTCATGCCAGCGTTGGTTGAGGAACTCGTTGGAACCATCCGGAAGATTGCACGACGCGAGGGGTGGGGATCGTGTCGAGGATCGTTCGGACCTGAGCCGCGGATGCCTTGGTCTCGGCGATCTCTCGGAGTAGCGCCGCCCGCTCTTCTTCAGTCACGGCTCAATCTTAGAAGGATTCTGTCGGATATCAAATGGCTTGACTTAGGGGCGACCCGGCCGCGCCGTGCCGTCCCCATCTGATGCTAGTGGCGCCGGCCGACGATCGCGGCGAGCCGGCGCCGGCCCGCCAGGCGGTAGACGATCCCGGAGTCACCACCAGATCGAGCTCACGTCTGGAATGGTGACACGCGCCGGCCATCCGGGGTAGCCTGACCTCATGCCCCTGCAAGGCGTGTCCGTCCTGGTCGTCGAGGACCATGCCGATAGCCGCCATCTCGCGCATACGTTGCTGACTCATCTTGGTGCCCGGGTTGCCGTGGCGGAGGACGGGAACAGGGGGTGGAAAAGATCCGCCAGGAGTGCCCGGACCTCGTGCTCTGTGACCTCCCTGATGCCCCACTGATGGACGGGTACGAGTTAGCCCGTCAGGTTCGCCCGAAGCCCTGAGTGGGCGCATGCGTGCCTCGTGGCAGTCACGGCCTTCCGTGATGACACCGGGTACGTTCGGTCTTGGAGGCGCTGGCTTCGACGCTCACATGGAGAAGCCCATCACCTTGGCGAAGCTGAACGAGATCGCCGAGCGGTTCCGGCTCACGGACGCCCGGCACCGCGGCCACGCCGCCGCCGAAAATCGCGCCCACAGGAGCCGCCCCGCCCACTTCAAACTAAAATACCCGGCGGCGCCCGTCGTCCTCGCCTACCCTCCCCTCGCCGCAGCCACTCGGCGAGGATGAGCCGCGCGCCGGCCATCGCGAGCGCACGGTGGCTCACGGCGTGCTTGGCCGCGGCCGGAACCTCGGCGAAGGTGGCGTCGAGCGGCGGATAGAAGAAGAGGGGATCGTAGCCGAAGCCCCCGCCCGCGGGTGCCGTGAGGAGTATTCCCTCGACCACGCCCTCGGTCACCGCCTGCCTGCGCCCACCGGGCTCCGACAGCGCGATCAGGGCGCGGTAACGGGCGGTGCGCCGCTCGGGCGGCACGCCGTCGAGGACGCGGAGCATCTCGACATTGCGGCCGGCGTCGTCGAGGTCCTCGCCGCCGAAGCGGGCGGAGCGCACACCCGGGCGGCCGCCGAGCGCATCGACCTCGATGCCCGAGTCGTCGGCGAGCGACAAGAAGCCGCGGTGGCCTCGGCCGACCGCACGCGCCTTGCCCGGGGCATTGTCGGCGTACGACGTCTCCCCCTCGGGCGGGAGCGTGACGCCGGGGAAGTCGGCGAGATCGAGGATGCGGACACCGACGCCCGCCAGGAGGGCCGCCATCTCGCGGGCCTTGGCGCGATTGGCGGTCGCCAGGACCAGCCGCGGCTCAGAGGGTGAAGGTGGTCTCGCCACGCGCCTCGCGGGCGCGGTGCTTGGAGCGCGATGAGCCGGCGCGATGCCGGCGCCGGCGAGCGCCAGGAGCTCGTCCAGGCGCTCCTTGGAAAACGGCGTCTGCTCGGCGGTGCCCTGTACCTCGACGAAGGCGCCCGCGCCCGTCATCACCACATTCATGTCATCACCTCGGCCGTGGAGTCCTCCACGTAGTCGAGGTCGAGCACGGCCCGGCGGCCGACCATGCCGACGCTGATCGCGGCGACCGTGTCCCGGATGGGTGAGCCTGACAGCGCCCCTCGACTCAGCAGCGTTCCCACTGCGTCGGCCACGGCTATGAACGCGCCGGTGATCGCTGCCGTGCGCGTGCCCCGTCGGCCTGGATGACGTCGCAGTCCACCCAGATCGTGCGCTCGCCGAGCTTCGGCATCTCGATCACCGCGCGCAGTGACCGGCCGACGAGGCGCTGGATCTCCTGCGAGCGGCCGCTCGGACCGTTCCGCTCGCGGGACGTCCGGGTATGGTGGTGGAGCGCGGTGAGCATCCCGTACTCCGCCGTGACCCATCCCTGCCCGCGGCCCTTCAGGAACAGGCGGCACCTTCTCCTCGACCGAAGCCGTGCAGAGCACCCTCTGGTGTCGCCGAAGGAGACGAGCACCGAGCCTTCGGGATGGCGGAGATAGTCGCGGATGATCGTGACGGGCCGGGCTTCGATCGGGCCGGCGGCCGTCGTGACGCGGAATGATGGATGCGCTCACCTGGAGCCTTTCACGGGAAGAGCGGCCGTGCTGGGAGACGCTGGTCATAGCGGCGCTTGTACTCGGAGGAAGTCCCGCGTAGATGGCCCGCGCCACCGACTCGCGGTAGGCGGGCGTGGCGAGCTTCTTCTCTTCCTTGGGATTGGTGAGAAAGCCGATCTCGATCAGGATGGCCAGCGGCGGCCCCGCCCAGCACGTAGAAGCCCGCCTGCTTGACCCCGCGGTTCACCAGGCTGAGGGACCGTGTCATCGAGTCCTGGACCGTCTCGGCCATGAAGCTCGACTCCTGCTGGAACCTCGGACTGGGCCAGGTCCCAGAGGATGCTCTTGAGCAGGCCGCTCTTGGCCCGCGAGGCCGGGCTCTCGAGACTGGACCACGCCGTTCTCCACCGCGGCCACCTGTCGGGCATCGGTGTCCGAAGCCTCGGAAGACAGGAAGTAGGTCTCGACCCCTTCCGACACCGCGCGCGGATGCGCATTGGCGTGAACCGAGACGAAGAGATCGGCACGCTGCTTTGTTCCGCGAAGTTGGTGCGGTCGCGGAGCGGCACGAAGACGTCGGTGCTCCGGGTGAGCGCCACCTTGATCGCGAGATCCTCCTCGACCATCCGGGCCACGCGCCTGGTGACGTCGAGGACGACCTCTTTCTCCCGTGAGGCCACTCGGTCCGGTGGCGCCGGGATCGTGGCCGCCATGCCCGGCGTCGAGCACGATCAGGCGGATGCGGCTCGATCCCCGGCTGGCCGGCGCGGGCGCCCGGTCCTTCCCGCGGGCGGTAGACGTCCAGGACCAGCCGGAAGGGATCGTGCAGGGCGGAGGCCTTGACGTCGGCGGCCGCCCCTTCCGAGCACGATGCGCAGGAGGGCAGATCGGTGCCCACCGCCTCGAGGCGAACCTCCTTCACCAGGCCGTCGTCGATCACCTCGACGCGCGTGCCGGGGAGCAGAGGCGAGCGAGGCGCACCCGCACTCCTCGCGCCCCGAGACCATCGCGTACGCGAGGGTGCCGCCGGTCTCGACGACGATCCGGGTGAAGGACGGATAGGGAGCGATGGCGGAAGCTCTTCGAGGGCAACGCCGCCCTGGACCGGCTTCGCCGCGGTGGGCTTCCTGGGCTCAGGAGCCGCCGCGATGCCCGGCGCCAGCTTGGGCAGGCCTTTGACGAGAAAGTCCTCGGAATGAGCCAGGTCCCGGAGCCCGTGCGCGCGGCGGCGTCGAGGGCGATGGGCTGACCCTGGACGACGACGCGGGGCTGGTCGCGGATAAACTGCGCGCTGCGCTTGCCGACGGTGAGCGTGGCGCGCGAGCCCTTCGCGCGCCCACGAGCCCTTGAGGAGCGCGGTCAGCTTCTCCCGCCGCGACGTAGGAGCCACCGTCATCGACGATCACGCGCGGGGCACGCCGGCCCACGTGCGCCCGTGCTCGCTCCTGAGCTCGACCGTGTCCGGGCTGCGCCGCTGGCGCCGGAAGCGGGAACCCGCCCAGGAGCGCCATGACCAGCACCAAGCCGCAAAGGTCCGTCGTCCCATCGCCGTCTGAGAGTACCCGCCATTCTGCAATGGGCCAGGTACTGACGTGAGCTTTTGGAAGGGCTAGGAGCCCGTCGGATGGACGAGGCTAGAGCGATGAGAGGGTCCAGCTGCGACGGCGGCGCTGAAGGCAGCCGTGCGAGGCGTACTTTCTGTACGTTGAGCCGGCTGTCGAGGGCGCCAACGAAGCAGATGGGCCCTTATCATCGCTCTAGTGCTGGAGGATGGCGATCCCGATGATCGTCAGGATGATGCCGGCTGACGGCAATGGGCGCCACGCGCTCGCCGAGGAAGAAAAACCCCAGCGGCAGCGCGCGAAGATAGCGTGCGGTCGAGACAGCAACCGTGGCGACGGCCACGCCCGCGTGCCGGACCCCCGCCACGAACAGGATCGAGTCTGGCCGCGCGCTGAACGCCCCGAGCGCGAAGAGCCGCCAGAGGCCCCGCCCGCCCCTGCTCTCTCAGCGGCCGGTGGGCGCTCCGCGCCCATGGCGTCACCCAGAAGCATGGCGGCGGCCAGCGGGAGGCGGATCGCCTGGGAGCGGACCGCGTCCACCTCCTCGAGCGCAGGCTTGAGTAGGATGACGGAGACCGCCCAGGCCAGCGCGGCGACAACCGCCGCGGCAAGGCCGAGCCGGAATCGACCGCTGGGCCGGCACCTCGCCTCCTTCGCCCGCATCGGTGAGGGATCAAGCCCGCGAGGGTGAGAAGGCCGCGCCACGCTCACCTGCAACGTGTCGGCGCTTCGCCGAGCAGCAGCGCAGGCCAGCAGCCGGCGAAGAGCGGATAGACCATGGACATGGTCATCGCGCGGACCGAGGCCGAGCTCACTTCACGCTTTCGAAGAAGATCGTATCGCCGGACCCCGACGGCCAGTGACCACCGAGATCGCGAGGGAGCCATCACACGGCTCGCGCCGACATCTCGGTCAGCCCGCCCAGCTCCGTCCACGGCCGCGATCCACGCGACGACCAAGACGCTGCCCACCGTCAGACCGGAGGGCGTTGAGCGCGACCGAGTTGAACGCAGGGGAGAGAGCTTCGCACGAGGAGATCGATCAGCGCCCAGGTGAGGGCCGAGCCCGTGGCGCAGAGCGCCCCGAGGGCCGCATCCGAGAGGAAGCGGCAAGAGTGCTCGGCTCTTTCCGACTCAGATCCCGCGCAGGCACCCGGCGATGGCGACGAGGACACCGAACACGCGTTCCCTTGACGAGCCCCTGACGAAGTCGGCCACGGTGAGGGCGGCGATGGTCTCGTTGATGCACTGGGTGGCCGTCAGGTCGAGCATGGTAACGCCCACGAGCCAGGCCCCGAGGATGCCGAGCAGATCCGCGGACTGCCCGAGTAGGGCGCTA
>ERZ1370068.8174-contig-705_pt1 | contig 11496 bp, 20 predicted proteins | sample MGYA00561227_ERZ1370068 | MGnify/ENA primary metagenome ERZ1370068 (study PRJEB38410, sample SAMEA6850437) | metagenome | study: Metagenomic assessment of the ecological functions of the soil: analysis of the soil microbiota associated with the...
AACGAGTCCGTTCGTTGCGAACGAGGGACTCCGCGGCGGCGTAGCCACAGAGCGGCACTCATGATCACGAGAGTTTCATGCGACAGTTAACTTGCAGCTGGTGAGCCAGAGCAGCGAGTTTGGGCAGAACTACGCAACGGTAGAACTACGGAAATCCTCACTTCGCTTCGCCGACATCACGGCCGAACTGTCCGGACCGATCGCGAGCTGCCGCCACACGTGCGCTGCGGCGTTTCGCCAAACAGATCGCGGTACAGACGCGGTGAACTCGCCCATGTGCCAGAAGCCGTTCACGAGCGCGACCGCCTTGATCGATTGCAGCGACGCACCCGCGCAGCAAGTTGCTGACGCACGCTCCACAGCCGCCGCAGCGCGCGTAACGGATGCATGCTCATGCCGCGAACGGCAACCACGGCGTTATGCAGCGTCCGGACCGAGACCCCAAGCTGTCGTGCCACGTCGGCGCTGTACAGCGTCTTGCCGGCGTTGCCAGCAACGAACTCGTCGAACTTTCGGACCAGCGTCAGATAGTGGCTTGAGGCTCAGGCGCTTGCCTTCGGACGCCGGCGATGCCGCAGCCATCGCCAGATCGACACGCCTGCAGGATCGATCTCTTCGATACTCTCGATCACGTTCGGGCTGCGGCGAGGATGTCGGGCGAATGCGATGCGAGCATCAGTACGTCGCGTAGCATTGTCCTGAAGCGTCCGAATCTGGCGGGTTCCGGTCGCGATCCACCTGAGCGCTGGTCGAGCTTCGCCCGGCCAGCCGCGATCGTCGACGGAATCGAAATTCACGAAGGCGACCAGATTGGCCTGCTGCTCCACGATCTCACACTGCGCGCTGCCCTTGACCAGCAGGAATGCCGGCGCGCGACCCTCGACACCGTTCAGGATCACCGAAGCCGCGTCGTCCATCAGCAGACCGACGATCGCGCCAGCTCGTGGAATATCTGTATCTGAAGGATTCGCGGAAATGTCCGCTGCAGATAGATCCGTGCAGGCCTTCAGCCTCAATGCGGGCGAACGATGCGGCGAAGTCCCGGCAGTCGAGCGGAATGCTGTTTTGCCTCGCCTAAGCTCCTTCGATGCTCCGGAAATGATCGAAATCCGGAGACCGGCTGATCTTCACGAAGTCGGAGTCACACTAGTTCGATCAAGCAACGACACGCGGCGGGTCAATCCGAGCCGTCGGTAGCGATCGTCGCAACAACGAAAAAAGCGCTAGCCGGAATTGAAAGGAGAATCGTACGCGCAACTTGACCATGGCGAATGGATGCCTCGATGCGCCCTGCCATCGGATGAAGCGTCTTGAGTTCTGGCTCGTCTTCATTGACGCGCAGGACGACTATGGCATCAGATCTTCTGGACGCCACGCCTTTGTATCTTAGCAAGTTTTCCCGGTTCCGGAAATTCGTTGGCCGCATTCGCCGCAGTTTCACTCAGAGCGATTGGTCGGCGCACGCCGCAATCGCAATTTTTCGATCTAGGGATGTCTCGCGCGCGTCGTGCAGCCGAAAAACATAGCCGCGAGGGCCGAATCGAATCATCGGCGACCCGAAGCCAGTATGAGCTGAACCGGCTTCCGCGACCAGACATTCAGCGACGAAATCAGGCCGCCCGCACCGAGTCGAGGAACTTGCCGACCTCGAGCTTGAGGCGGTTGCTGTCGCCCGACAGCGATTGCGCCGCCGACAAGCACCTGCGAGGACGCCGATCCGGTCTCGCTGGCGCCGCGCTGCACGTCGGTGATGTTGGCAGAGACCTGCTGGGTGCCCATGCGCGGCCTGCTGCACGTTGCGGGAAATTTCCTGCGTCGCCGCGCCCTGCTCTTCCACCGCGGCCGCGATGGTCGAGGAAATCTCCGACAGCTTTTCGATGGTGCCGCTGATTTCCTGGATCGCGTTCACCGACTCCTGCGTCGCCGCCTGGATGCCCGATATCTGCTGGCCGATCTCGCCGGTCGCCTTCGCGGTCTGCTCGGCCAGCGCCTTCACTTCGGACGCCACGACCGCAAAGCCGCGGCCGGCCTCGCCGGCGCGCGCCGCCTCGATGGTGGCGTTGAGCGCCAGCAGATTGGTCTGGCCCGCGATGGTGTTGATCAGTTCGACGACGTCGCCGATGCGGGCTGCCGCCTTCGACAATTCGCTGACGCGGTCGTTGGTGACCGCGCGCCTGATCGACGGCCTCGCTGGCCATCCGCGCCGATTCCTGCACCTGGCGGCTGATCTCGTTGACCGGACGAGGCCATCTCCTCGGTGGCGGAGGCCACCGACTGCACGTTGGTGGAGGCTTCCTCGGACGCCGCCGCGACCGTGGTCGTGAGTTCCTGCGCGCGCTCCGCGGTCGCGGTCAGCGTGCCCGCCGAAACCTCGAGTTGGCCGGACGCCGACGACACGGTCTCGACGATCCGGCCGACCGCAGCCTCGAAATCGTCGGCCATCTTGTTCATGTCCGACTTGCGGCTCGCGACGGCGCGGGTCTCGGCCGCGCGTTGCTCGATCTCCAGCGACTGGCGGGCGACGGCATTGCTCTTGAAGATCTCGACCGCCTTGGCCATCTCGCCGACCTCGTCGCCGCGTCCGACGCCGGGCACCTCGACGGCAAGGTTGCCGCTGGCGAGATCGTTCATCGCGGCCGTCATCCGTCGCAGCGGACCGGTGACGCTGCGCGCCACGGAAGATCGACACCGCGAGCATAAACAGCAGGATCACGCCGGCAACGATCAGGGACCGCTGGGTCGAAGCCCAGGTCTGCGCCTTCAGGTCGTCGATATAGACGCCGGTGCCGACGAGCCAGTTCCACGGCGCGAAGCCGACCACGTATGACAGTTTCGGCTGCGGCTTGTCGAAGCCCGGCTTGGGCCACTCATAGGGAACGAAGCCCGAGCCGCTCTTTTTGACCGCATCGACGAAGTCGACGAACAGCAGCTTGCCGTTCGGATCCTTGTAGGTCGACAGATCGTTGCCGTTCATTTCCGGCTTCTGATCGGATGCATCACCATCTTCGGATGCATGTCGTTGATCAAGAAATAGTCGTTGTTGCCGTAGCGGAGCGCCTCGATCCGCGCCATCGCGCGCTTCTGGGCGTCGGCGTCCGAAACGCCGCCCTTCTGCGCCGCGGCATGCTCTTCCTTGACGATGCCGAGCGCCAGCTCGCCGAGGTGGCGCAGCTCGATCTGCTTCTGCTGGTCGAGGCTCGATGCCAGTTCGCGCAGATCTGAAAAAGGCGACGCCCAGGAGCCCGACGAAGCTGAGGCAGATGAGGGCATAGATCCTTCCGGCCCAACGCGTCATCCTGGCCCGGCGTATTCGTTCCAAACATGCTTGATCTCCGCGCGACGACAGAGCGTCGTCCGGCCCCATTGCACGGAATCGTATATGTCGGCCGCTTGTCTTCCCGTTAATTGTGTACTCCAGTAGATCTACGGAATTTGCGTTGCCTGGCCCCGTGTGACCGGTGCTCAGGCAAGCTTCATCGGTTCTCGAACGTCAAAAGCCCGCCCCTGGCTCATGGGCGGCCTGGCCGGTCTGTCGACCGATGCGCGCCTCACCGAATTGAGGAACTCTGCCGACCTCGAGCTTGAGAGGCCCGATTGCCGTCGACGACAGCGACTGCGCCGACGGAGAGAACCTGCGAGGACGCCGATCCGGTCTCGCTGGCGCCGCGCTGCACGTCGGTGATGTTGAGACGAGACCTGCTGGGTGCCCTGCGCCGCCTGCTGCACGTTGCGGGAAATTTCCTGGGTCGCGGCACCCTGCTCTTCCACCGCCGCCGCGATGGTCGAGGAGATCTCGGACAGCTTTTCGATGGTGCCGCTGATTTCCTTGATGGCGCTCGACCGACTCCTGGGTCGCCGCCTGGATGCCGGTGATCTGCTGGCCGATCTCGCCGGTCGCCTTCGCGGTCTGCTCGGCCAGCGCCTTCACTTCGGACGCCACGACCGCAAAGCCGCGGCCGGCCTCGCCGGCGCGCGCCGCCTCGATGGTGGCGTTGAGCGCCAGCAGATTGGTCTGTCCGGCGATGGTGTTGATGAGTTCGACCACGTCGCCGATGCGGGCTGCCGCCTTCGACAATTCGCTGACGCGATCGTTGGTGGTGCGGGCCTGATCGACGGCCTCATTGGCCATCCGCGCCGATTCCTGGACCTGACGGCTGATCTCGTTGACCGGACGAGGCCATCTCCTCGGTGGCGGAGGCCACCGACTGCACATTGGTGGAGGCTTCCTCGGAAGCCGCCGCGACCATCGTGGTCAGTTCCTGCGCGCGTTCGGCGGTCGACGTCAGCGTGCCGGCGGAGGCTTCCGAGCTCGGTCGAGGCCGACGACACGGTTTCGACGATCTCGCCGACCGCGCCTTCGAAATCGTCGGCGAGCTTGATCATTTCGGCCTTGCGCCGCTGCGCTGCGACCTGGTCCTGCTCGACCTTGGCTCCGGCTTCCTGCGCGCCTTGTGCTCGGCGTTCTCGCGAATGACGGTCACCGTCTTGGCGAGGTCGCCGATTTCGTCGCCGCGACCGGCGCCGGGAATCTCGACGTCGAGATCGCCGCCGGCCATCCGCCCAACGCACCGTTCAGGCGCGTCATCGGACGTGCGACCCCGAGCGAAGGAAAACACCACCGAGGCGATCAGCGACATGACGACGACGATCGCCATGATCAGATTGATCTGGTTGGCGCGCTCGGTATCGGACATGACGCGTCCTTGGAGATCTTCGCATCCTCTGCGCACCTCGACCGTCTCCTCCATCAGGTGGGCGACGTCAGCGGCGGCGCTTCGACGGTGCGGGTGGCGATGATTTCGCCCTTCAGTTGCTCCGGTCCTGACGGCCTCCTCATTGGCGACCAGGAAGGCGCTTCACGATCGAGGACAGGTTGCTGACCACGACCAACAATCGCGGTCATCGGCTTCGCCACGCAGCTTGTTGAAAACATCCTTCAGCGAGGCCCCGGTCTTGCCTCATCTCCGCTGACCAAATTGGCATCGCCGGTGGCGCCGAGCTTCCAGGCAGCCGCCCGCAGCGCGTTCACCTTGCCATCGGCCAGAAACAGCAAACGGCGCTTTCGATCTCGAGGCGGTTGTCCAGCTTTTGCATGGCCGGCAGCTTCATCTGAGGACTCGACCGACTTGTTCCATTCTTCGGAAACGGCCGAGGCGCTTCTCGATCTGCGCCAGCAGGCTCATCTGCCGCCTTCGCGAGATCTTCCACTGCCGCGGCAAAGCCTTCCATCAAAGCCTTGGTCTTCTGCAGCTGTTCCTTGGCTTCCGGCCGCTGGGCTGCTGCCAGCGCCGCCTCCAGCTCCTTTGCCGCGCTCGCCTTGTGGCGCTGCAGATCGGCAAGGGCCTTTTCGACTTCAGCGCGAGTTCTCGCCAAGCGGACGTCGTCTGCGGCAAGCTGGATCTGCGCAGGTCGAGTATGCGCGGCGAGCGCATTATTGCGCCACCTGCTGCGATCGCGCGCGGCGCGCTCGCTGGATCCCTCGATTACCGATTCGGTGACCATCTGGTTGGCGACCATGCCGGATCGCCAGCAAGACGCCGACCGCCCCGACCAAGCCCAGTTTGCTCTCCGATACGGTTGAGCTTGATCATGTCGACGCGACCCCAAATTTTCTGAAGCGCACGCATTTTCCGGAAGCGGAAGCTGGGCGCCGCGACTGGAGCCGGCAGCCTGCGCGCGCGGCCCTGAAAAAGTACCGGCGAGCGTAGCCGGGACCGGTTAATTTCCGCTTGCGTGAATCTACGGAGTTTCACTCGGGTTGCAGACGGCCTCGAATTCGCGTATTACGCGAAGAAGGCCCGAAAGCCGGCAACTTCAGCCGTGCCACCGACCGGCCGTCAGGCCGCCCGTACCGAGTCGAGGAACTTGCCGACCTCGAGCTTGAGGCGGTTGCTGTCGCCGGACAGCGACTGCGCCGCCGAGAGCACCTGCGACGAGGCCGATCCGGTCTCGCTGGCGCCGCGCTGCACGTCGGTGATGTTGGACGAGACCTGCTGGGTGCCCTGCGCGGCCTGCTGCACGTTGCGGGAAATTTCCTGCGTCGCCGCGCCCTGCTCTTCCACCGCCGCCGCGATGGTCGAGGAGATCTCCGACAGCTTTTCGATGGTGCCGCTGATTTCCTTGATGGCGTTCACCGACTCCTGGGTCGCGCGCCTGGATGCCGGTGATCTGCTGGCCGATCTCGCCGGTGGCCTTCGCGGTCTGCTCGGCCAGCGCCTTCACTTCCGGACGCCACGACCGCAAAGCCGCGGCCGGCCTCGCCGGCGCGCGCCGCCTCGATGGTGGCGTTGAGCGCCAGCAGATTGGTCTGTCCGGCGATGGTGTTGATCAGCTCGACCACGTCGCCGATGCGGCGCAGCCGCCTTCGACAACTCGCTGACGCGATCGTTGGTCGTCGCGCGCCTGGCTCGACGGCCTCGGTCGCCATCCGCGCCGATTCCTGCACCTGACGGCTGATCTCGTTGACCGAGGACGCCAGCTCTTCGGTCGCCGACGCCACCGACTGCACATTGGTGGCGGCTTCCTCGGAAGCCGCCGCCACCGTGGTGGTCGAGCGTCTGCGAGCGCTCTGCCGTCGCCGACAGCGTGCCGGCGCGAGGCTTCGAGCTGCGTCGAAGCGGACGACACGGTCTGCACGATCTCGCCGATCACCGATCTCGAAATTGCGGGTGATCGCTGTCGACCCGGCGGCCGCGCTCGATCTTGGCTTCGGCGTCGGCGGCGGCGGCCTCGTCGGCGGCCTTCTTGGCAATCAGCGCCTCGCTTGAACACCTGCAGGGCGTCCGCCATGGCGCCGATTTCGGTCTTCTCGCCCTGATGCGGCACCTCCGCGCTCAGGTCGCCCTTGCCCAGCGCCTGCATCGGCGTGACGATGGAGCGCAATACCGTTCGAGACGTCGCGGACCAGATAAAGCTGACGCCGATATCGATGATCGACGCACGCACCGAGGCGATCGCGGCGAGCCATCATAAAAGCGGAGCGGCAGCTAACTGGCTTGCGTCCTCGCGGCCGCCTTGTCGGCGCCTGCATTGTTGAGGTCGATGTCCTTCTTGCAGGATGGTGTCAGCCTCGAGCGCCATCTTGTTGACCGTCTTGGTATTCAGCTCATGGGCCTCGCGTGCGGAATCTGGCCGGCAGCCTTGGCGCGACAGCGCCATGACTTCCTCGCGTGCCCTTCCTGTATGCTTGTCCCAGAGCTTGGACCATTCTGCGTACAGCGCCCGCTCTTCCGGCGAGGTGATCATCGCTCATAGGTCGGCGCGGAGCCTGGTGTTGCTCTCGACGACGGTCGGCCAGCGTCTTTTCCGCCGCCTGCTTTTCCGCGAGCGTCTCGGACAGCATGTGCTCGCGGATCACGTTGCGGTAAGGTGATGACGCCGGCGCAGATCGCCGAGCACGCGGACGCTCGGCAGCCAGTTGGTGGCGATATCCACCGTGTTGGCGTTGATGGCCCGCATGTTCGCGGACCGCCAGCAGCCCCATGCCCGTCAGCGCGACGAGCAGGCAGGCGACCACGGCGATGATCTTGGCAGCGGATCGAGTACTTGGCGAGCATGGCGGGAATCTCTTGGTTTTGGGCGCGTTGGTGACGCGCCGATTGTGACGAGGCAGAGAAAGTCAGTTGAATCAGAAGCTGACTGCGGACAATCAAGCCCCGACCGTCCTCAGGTTGCGTTAATTTGTCACCCCGTAGAATTACGGTAACCGACAGGCGCCACCAAGGAAATGAACGCGACGAGCGCGATCAGCGCATCAGCTTCAGCGCGTCGGAAAAATTCCGGCCCGCCGAAATTGCCTGATTTCAGTGCAAGCAGCATGTCGCCGTTGCTCGGCGCCGACCGCGCGCAAAACCGGCACGCCCTGCAGCGATTTCTGCGCCGACGAGGAATCCGGGAATTTGCAGGCGATCGACGACAGCGCCCTGAAGTTTCACCACCCGCGACCACCAGCCGCCGCACGCCCGACTGCACCAGGCCTTCGGCGATATCGGCCATCGCCTGCTCGATGGCATGTCCGGCTGCATCGCGGCCATGACGAGATTGCAGAGCTGCGACCTCGTCCGGCGTCGAGCTGCTGGCGATCAGGATCGGGCCGCTGCGCCGATCCGCTCGCCCGCCCAGGCCAGCGCGCGGCGCGCTTCGTCCGTGCCCGGCGACCACGCGGTCGGGATCGAGATGCAGCACCGGCATCGCCTTCTCGGCATTGGCGATCTGCTGCAGCGTCGCCTGCGAACAACTGCCGGCAAGGCACGCCGCCGGCCCGCCGACCGCGGCGCGTCGGCTGCATCGCGGTCGGCCGCTTCGGTCTGACTTTGGCCGCGACGCGACCAGCGCCCGCGGCAATCCAAGCCCGATTCCGGAAGCGCCGACCGACAGCCGATGATCCAGCGCCACGCGTGCCGATGGTCTCCGAGGTCAGCGGTCGAACACGGCATCGATGATGGCAGCGCCAAAACCCTTGGCGGCGAGATCGGCGAGCCGCGCGCGCACCGCGTCGGGCCGCGCGTCAGCGTCGCGAGATCGACGAGCCCGACTTTGGTCCTGCTCTGGCGCGCCAGCACCCGCACCAGATTGGAATCGTGCATCGGGTTGAGCGGATGATCCTTCAGCGGGCTTTCGTTCAGCGGCACGGAGCCGACGAACAGATTGCCCTGGTAGACGGTGCGGCCGGTTTCCGGAAAGGCCGGCGTCACCAGCACGATGGCATCGCCGGAATCGGCGCGCAGCGCATCCATCACCGGGCCGATATTGCCGGCGTCGGTGGAATCGAAGGTCGAGCAGATCTTGAACAGCACGTGGCCGGCGCCGCGGCCGCGCAGCCACTTTTCCGCCTCGCGCGAGCGCGTCACCGCCAGGCCCGCCTCGATCGAGCGGCTCTTCAGCGAGACCACCACCGCGTCGACCTCGGGCAACGCCGAGATCATCGGAGGGCACGCCGATCGTCTGCACCGTGCGCAGGCCGTGCGCGCGTCAGCGTGTTGGCGAGATCGGAGGCGCCGGTGTAGTCGTCGGCGATGCAGCCCAACGCCAGCGTCACGGCTTTGCTCCGGCATAGGGCTTGAACCAGCCAAGGCCGTCGGTGGTCTTGCCGCGCGGGTTGTATTCGCAGCCGACAAAGCCGCCATAGCCGAGCCGGTCGAGCTCGGCGAACAGGAACGGATAGTTCAGCTCCTCGCCGTCGGGCTCGTTGCGCGAGGGAATGCTGGCGATCTGGATGTGGCCGATGATCGGCATCATCTCGCGCAGCCGCATGGTGACGTCGCCATGGATGATCTGGCAGTGATAGATGTCGAACTGCAGTTTCAGGTTCGGGATCTTCAGCTCGTTGATCAGGTCGTAGCGCAAAGACGAAATCGTTGAGGAAATAGCCGGGCACGTTGCGCGGATTGATCGGCTCGATCACGACGTCGAGACCGTGGGGCGCGAAGAACTCCGCCGTCCACGCCACCGATTTGTAGAACGCCTCGACCGCCTTGCGATCGCTTCGGTTGGCGATGCCCGCCATCAGATGCAGCCGCTTGACGCCGGTCGCCTGCGCATAAGGCAGCGCGGTGCGCAGGCTCTCGCTGCAGATCGTCGAAGCGCGTCCGGCAGCGCGGCAAAGCCTTTCTCGCCGGCGTCCCAATTGCCCGGCGGCAGGTTGAACAGCGCCTGCGTCAGGCCGTTGCCTTGCAGCCGCTTGCCGACCTCTTCGGCCGGATGGTCGTAGGGAAACAGGAATTCGACCGCGGTAAAGCCCGCCTTCGCCGCCGCCTCGAAGCGGTCGAGGAACGGCACCTCGGTGAACATCATGGAAAGGTTGGCGGCAAAACGGGGCATCGCTGTCCTCTTGTGTCTTGCTGTTACTTCGGCTCGCCCGGCAGATGCGTGCCGGTGACGCGGGCATACATCCGCGCCACCGAGGCGTCGTCGTCGCGGCCCATGCCGGACGCCGCCGTCATCAGGAACATCTGCAGCGCGGCGGCCGCGACCGGCACCGGGAATTTGGCGCTGCGCGCCATGTCCTGGATGATGCCGAGGTCCTTGACAAAAATCTCCACCGCGCTGCGCGGCGCATAGTCGCCGTCGAGCACATGCGGCATGCGGTTCTCGAACATCCAGGAATTGCCGGCGGAGGCCGTGATCACCTCATAGACTTTCCGGATGTCGAGGCCCTGCTTGGCGGCGAACGCGATCGCCTCCGAGGCGGCGGCGATATGCACGCCGGCGAGCAACTGGTTGATCATCTTGAACGCGGCGCCCTCGCCCGCGGCGTCGCCGAGCTCATAGAGCTTTGCCGCCATCGCATCGAGCGCCGGCCGCGCCTTTGCGAACGCCGCCGGACTGCCGGAGGCCAGAATGGTGAGTTCGCCCTGCGCGCGCGCGCTGCGCGCCGCCCGAGATCGGCGCGTCGAGATAGTGCCGCCCGGTCGCCTCCAGTTGCTTCGCCAGCCGCCGCGCGACGTCAGGGTCCATGGTCGCGGAGGAGACGAACACTGCGCCCTTGCGGCAAGCGTTTCGGCGACGCCATTGGCGCCGAACAGGATGGTCTCGGTCTGCGCGGCGTTGACGACGACGCTGACGACGATGTCGGCGTCTTGGCGGCTTCCGCCGGCGTTTTCGCGCCCTTGCCGCCGTCGGCGACGAACCGCGCCACGCTGTCGGCCGACACGTCGCAGCCGGTGACCTCGAACCCGGCGCGCCGCAGCGAGGTCGCCATGCCAAACCCCATCGAGCCGAGCCCGATCACGGCGATGCGCGGTTTGGCGGATTCTGGCATGCGGCGGTCCCTCAGCGTCTCTTGCGGCCACTGCTCCGGGCGGCTTGCCCTCTGGGTATCACGGCTTGGCCGCGCTGCCAAAGCGTGAGACAAGGCGTGCAAAACAGGGATACCGTCATGAGCGAAACCAAGCTCCGCGAGGAAATCTGCCGGCTCGGCCGCTCGCTGTTCGAGCGCGGGCTGACGCCGGGCTCTTCCGGCAATATCAGCGTGAAACTCGACGACGGCGGCTGGCTGGTGACGCCGACCAACGCCTCGCTCGGCTTCCTCGATCCCGGCGCGGACTGTCGCGGCTTGGCGCCGACGGCCGGCTGGTCTCCGGCGATGCGCCGACCAAGGAAGTGCCGCTGCATACCGCGCTCTACCAGACGCGCAGCGCGCGCGCGCGCCGTGGTGCATCTGCATTCGACCCATTCGGTGGCGCTGTCGATGCTGCCCGAGATCGATCCGCGCGCCGCGCTGCCGCCGATGACGCCGTATTACCTGATGAAGTGCGGCGCGACCGCGCTGCGTGCCGTATTATCGGCCCGGCGATCCGGCGGTCGCCGATGCGATCAAGGGACTGGCCGGAAAATACTCATCCGTGCTGCTCGCCAATCACGGCCCGGTGGTGTCGGGCGATACGCTGGAAGCCGCGGTGTTCGCGATGGAAGAGCTGGAAGAAACCGCAAAACTCTATCTGCTGCTGCGCGGGCTGAACCCGCGATATCTGAGCAATACGTAACTGAACGAAGTAA
>ERZ1370068.2857-contig-1987_pt1 | contig 11495 bp, 14 predicted proteins | sample MGYA00561227_ERZ1370068 | MGnify/ENA primary metagenome ERZ1370068 (study PRJEB38410, sample SAMEA6850437) | metagenome | study: Metagenomic assessment of the ecological functions of the soil: analysis of the soil microbiota associated with the...
ATCTCGCGACCGATTTGCGGTCATTAGCCGGGAATGATAGCAAACTCAAACGCTCAGGAAACGCAACAACGAGAACAGCAAATGTCCGATGCAGCATCGCATTCAGCCGGCTGGCGCCCAGCCACCTATTACCCCGATCCGGCCATCCATGCCCTCGATCCGCGCTTCGAGAAATACTGGCTGAAGCTGTCGGCGGTGGAGCGGCTGACCACCGGCCTGCGCTGGGCCGAAGGGCCGGTGTGGTTCGGCGACGGGCGCTATCTGCTGTGCAGCGACATTCCGAACCAGCGCATCCTCAAGTGGGAAGAGGAGACCGGCGCGGTCAGCATCTTCCGCAAGCCGTCGAACTTCGCCAACGGCAACACCCGCGACCGCCAGGGACGGCTCGTCACCTGCGAGCATGGCGGCCGCCGCGTGACCCGCACCGAATATGACGGATCGATCACGGTGCTGATGGATCCTTCGACGGCAAGCGGCTGAACTCGCCGAACGACGTGGTCGTGAAGTCCGACGGCTCGATCTGGTTCACCGATCCGGTGTTCGGCCTGCTCGGCAACTACGAGGGCTACAAGGCCGAGCCCGAGACTCGACATGAACGTCTACCGGATCGACGGCGCGACCGGCAAGGCCACCATCGTCGCCGAGGGCGTGCTGGGACCGAACGGGCTGTGCCTTCTCGCCGGACGAGAAAGATCCTCTACGTCATCGAGATCCCGCGGCGTGCCCACCCGCAAGATCCTCGCCTATGACGTCTCGCCTTCCGGCGACAAGCTTTCCAACAAGCGCGTGTTTGTCGATGCCGGACCGGGCACGCCGGACGGCTTTCGCGCTCGACATCGACGGCAATCTGTGGTGCGGCTGGGGCATGGGCGATCCCGAGCTCGACGGCGTCGTGGTGTTCGCGCCCGATGGCGTCACGATCGGCCGCATCGCGCTGCCCGAGCGCTGCGCCAACCTCTGCTTCGGCGGCGTGAAGCGCAACCGCCTGTTCATGGCCGCGAGCCAGTCGATCTACGCGCTCTATGTGAACACGCAGGGCGCGCCGGGCGGCTGACGCAGGTAAAGGCGAAGCAGCCTGCAGCAGTTTAGCCATCGTTCTTCGGAAAGCGCCTGCACCTTGCTTGCCGAGCTTGAGCTTCGCGGCGAGCTTCTCGGAAATCGAGCGCCAAAGTGTCCCTGCGGCGATGACGGCGAAGGTCGTCGCGGGCCTCCCATTGGGAAATCTTCACCTTCGCGTTCTCGAACGCCCCTCGAGCGACAACGCCTTCGCCGAGGCTTTGATTGAAGAAGGCGTCTCCGAAATAGGTCCAGTCGCGCTCGCTGGAGCAGCCAGAATGACGGGCTGTTCTCATCTGCGGCTGTCAGACGATGCTGTTTGGGGACGCGGAGGCTTGATGAATACGCCGGAATAGCACGCTGAAACGATCAACACCCGATCCCGGATGCCGCTCGCGATCGAGAACGGACGCGACATGGTCCGGCTCAAGCACGACATTGATTGCATCTCCGAGTTCGAGTGCGACACCCGTGGGCCCGCCATGCGAGGTGATGAAGACCACCAAGACGTCTTCGTCCTTGTTCATGATCCTGGCCACGGCATGCCACCGCAGCGGCGAGAAATTCGTGCTGGGCTGGCCACCGGCAGGGCTTCAAGCGTGTCACTCGCGATGATTGACGAGCCGGACTGAACCCCGATCCGCCTCGAGCGTCTTGTCTCAAGGCTGCCAGCCCGCCGTTCAGCTCCTTGATAGTAACACATTCTGGGCCGACCAGCCTGCGACGCAGCAAATGGCATAGACATCCGTCGTGCCCTTGCGCTCCGGCAAAAGCTTATTCAATTCGGCTTCGAGAAGATGTGGCTGCGACAGCTCGACAGCCGCCGTATCGACTGGAGACGTATCGAGATCGGTCGGTTTGAAGAGCTTTGCGCGGCTCCATTCCCAGACGTTATACGACGACAACCTGAACGTCGCCGCCAATGAACGTCGGATATGCCGGCAAGGCAATGATCGCCAGTCCCGCCCCACAACGGACAGCCAGAACGCCCGGAAGACGGGACTCTGATATGGCCCGATGCCGGCGCCCCGGAGAGAATCGCGACAACGGCGCCGATCCACCAGACGAAGACGACCAGCCAGGCAAAGATGATCTTGTCCGAGTTTGTCCAAATTCCCGGCATCAGGTTGCGGAACTCGAACGAAAAACGGCTGGCAGCGATCACAGTCCATTGGAGCAGCACGGTGAGACAGGCAAGCCGAGCAACGACAATCGCGCGATCTCTCGAGACGAACAGCAATGTCCACCGCGACGAAGACCGCCATCGTGGCGATGATGGAATTGACGCCGTAGAGGCTGAAAATTGCAAGCCCGTCGATGACGAAATACTGGCGGGCGGCTTCGGACGCCATGGCCATTGCGACGAAAACAAGAACGACGGCGGAAGGAAACCGGGCGGTCAGCCCCGGTACTCTGCCAACGCGCAGCGCGCAGCACCGCTCGTATCACCCACAGAAAATTCTTCATTCCATTCGCCTGATCGCAAACCTGCGCCGGCGGAGAATGGCGGCAGAAGATCAATGATTGATTGATCCGGTTGGCGAAATCCAATCGAATTGCGAAAATTATCCGTATCACCTTTCAGTTGCACGGCCGCCGCGGCCTTGCAGGCAGGTTTGCATTAACCACGCGCGCAGTTCCAGGCCCCATCTATCGGATCGATGTGCGCGGCGAAACAGGTTCACCCCTTCTTCTCCTGTGCGTCGGCGGTCTGCTTGGCGAGCGCGTCTTCAAACGCCTTTTCCAGCGTCGCGGCGTAGGCGTTGAACTCGCCGGGATTGACGAACGGATTGGGCGCCCCATCCGAGAGCATGGCACGCTTGTCCTGCATCCTCGTACATTTCCGGATGCGGCGCGAGCAGCACATCCACCTTCATGTCCTTGGCCCGCGCGAAAGTTTTCCGGTAATCAGAAACGATCCGAAATAGGTAGGGTCGGCGCCGAGCCGGTTCAGCGCGACGGTGCCGCTGCAGAAAATGAGGACGGAGCGCGTGGCGTCGCCGTCCTTCACCGAGAACGCCCAGCTCGTGCAGCCCGGCGAATGGCCGGGCGTTTCACGGGCGGTCAGCGTCACATCTCCCCACGGTGACCGTATCGCCTTCGCGCACCGTGCGATCCACCTTCACCGGCGGGAACGCCAGCGCCGTGTCTTCCTCCGCTCCCGGATAATATCCACCCTCGAGCAACGATTTGTCGGCCTCGCCCGCGACAAGCCTGGCCGCCGCTGGCCTGCTTCATTTCGGCAAGGCCGCCGGTGTGATCGATATGCGCGTGGGTGTTGAGGAGGTATTTGATGTCGGTGATCTTGAAGCCCAGTTTCTCGATGTTCGCCTTGATCTGCGAGGTTGCTTCCGGCATCACCGTATCCACCAGGATATGGCCCTGCGGCGACGTGATCAGGTAGGACGCCAGGCCGTCGGTTCCGACATAGTAGACGTTGCCGATCATCTTGAACGGCTCGGTCGGCGTGTTCCACTTCACCTTGAGGGCCGCGATCAGATCCTTGGGGTCTGGGCCTCTACAGCTGTTGTCAGCGACATCAGCGCGACAAGCGCAATGGCGATTTTCTGCATTCCACTCTCTTATTTTCTTGCGTTGCGTCATCAACGCGATCGTAGGTCGGCACAGCGAAGCGTGCCTACCATCCTGACGATGATGCGTGATGGTGGCAAGACGCAAGCGCGCCTTTGCCCAGCCTGCGAGCTACGTCATTTCGAGGAACGAGCGACGAAGCGTCCATTCCGTGATTGACAGATGGATTGCTTGCTCGCAATGACGATCAGACTTACGCGGCGTTGTAGCCGGCGACCGCCTTGACCTCGAGATATTCCTCCGAGGCCGTACTTGCCCCACTCGCGGCCGTTGCCGGACTGCTTGTAGCCGCCGAACGGCGCGGTGCGGTCGTTCGGCACGCCCTGCAGGTTGACGTTGCCGGCGCGGATCTGGCGGCCGACGCGGCGCGCGCTCTCGACCGTATCGCCGCGGTGACGTAACCGGCGAGACCATAGGGCGTGTCGTTGGCGATCTTCACCGCGTCAGCTTCATCCTTGGCGCCGAGGATGGTCAGCACCGGTCCGAAGATTTCCTCGCGCGCGATCGTCATGTCGTTGGTGACGTCGGCGAAGATGGTCGGGCGGACATAGAAGCCCTTGTTGACGCCCTCGGGCAGGCCGGGACCGCCGGCGACCAGCGTCGCGCCCTCGTCGATGCCCTTCTTGATCAGCGCCTGGATCTTGTCCCACTGGATGCGCGACACGACCGGGCCGATGGTGGTGCCTTCGGCGCGGGGATCGCCCGCCTTGGTCTTGTCGGCGACGCCCTTGGCGATCGCGGCCACTTCCTTCATCTTCGACAGCGGCACGATCATCCGCGACGGCGCGTTGCAGGACTGGCCGGAGTTGTTGAACATGTGCATCACGCCGCCGGTGACCGCCTTGGCGAGGTCGGCGCCTTCGAGGATGACGTTCGGCGACTTGCCGCCCAGTTCCTGGCTGACGCGCTTCACGGTCGGCGCGGCGCGCTTGGCGACGTCGACGCCGGCGCGGGTCGAGCCGGTGAACGAGATCATGTCGATGTCCGGGTGCTCGCTCATCGCGGCGCCGACTTCAGGGCCGAGGCCGTTGACGAGGTTGAACACGCCCTTCGGCACGCCGGCTTCATGCAGGATTTCCGGCGAAGATCAACGCCGAGGTCGGCGTGAACTCCGACGGCTTGAGGATCATGGTGCAGCCGGCGGCGAGCGCGGGCGCGACCTTGCAGGCGATCTGGTTCAGCGGCCAGTTCCAGGGCGTGATCATGCCGATGACGCCGACCGGCTCGCGCACGACGACGGCCGAGCCGACCGTCTCTTCGAAGTGATAGTTCTTCAGCACTTCCAGCGTGGAAGCGATATGGCCGAGGCCGGCGCCGGCCTGCAGCCGCTCGGCCATCGGCAGCGGCGCGCCCATCTCGTCGGAGACGGCGGCGCCGATTTCCTTCATGCGGCCCTTGTAGACCTCGATGATCTTTTCCGAGCAGCGCGATGCGCTCCTCGCGGCTGGTCTGCGAATAGGTCTCGAACGGCGCGCTTGGCGGCGGCAACGGCCTTGTCGACGTCGGCCTTCGAGCCGAGCGCAACCTCATACATCGCTTCTTCGGTCGCCGGATTGACGACGGGGTGGACTTCTTGACGGCCGGATCGACCCAGGCGCCGTCGATGTAGAATTGCATGCGGTTGACCATCGGAAACCTCTTTATCTCGGAGCAATGGAGGGGGAACGGCAGCGTTCGGCAGGCATCCTTGCACGAAAGCCAGGGCAGTTGAACCCGCCATATGCGGAGTGCCGCGATGCGGCAGGACGCTGGATATAAGATCAGGGATGCGACGCTGGCAAGGTGCAGCATTTTCGTCCGCCCCTGCGAAGGCCGGTCGGCTCACATAAGCGCAGCGGGGAGCGGTGACAGTCTCTCCGCTCTGGCACTGTTGGACGCGGAGAGACCGTTACCACCTCGGTGCATGGTTCATGCGAACTCGACCGCTCCGCCGGGGAGGACGAGCATCATCACACCGCCATCTTGCGGTGCCGCACCGGCGCTCCTACGGTCGAGGCTTTCGGCCGCATCGATGATGGCGTTGGCGTCGATGCCGTAGTGGCGGTAGAGGTCGCCGATTGTGCCGGTCTGGCCGAACTGCTCGACGCCGAGCGCCTCGACCCGGTGTCCGCGCACGCTGCCGAGCCAGCCGAGCGCCGCCGGATGGCCGTCGATCACGGTCACGATGCCGCAGTCGCGCGACAGCGGCGCCAGCAGTTTTTCGACATGGCTGAGATGCTGCATGCCGCGGCGGTCGCGCCGCAAATTCCGCGCGGCGGACCATCCGGCATGCAGCCGGTCGGCCGAGGTTACCGCCAGTAAGCCGACATCGCGGTGGCTTTCGCCGATGAAGCCGACGGCCTCGATCGCCTCCGGCGCCACCGCCCCGGTATAGGCGATCACGATGTCGCAGTTCGGCCCCGGCTCGCGCAGCCAATAGGCGCCCTCGGTGATGTCCTGTCTGCAGGTCCGGCGCCATGATGCGCTGCGGCTGGTCCGAGCGTGCGGGTCGAGAGCCGCAGATAGACCGAGCCGCCCTCGCCGCCTTCGCGCTGCATGTGGCGGAAACCCCAGCCCATGATCACGGCAAGTTCATCGACAAAGGCCGGTTCGAACGAGGCCAGGCCATCCTGCGCCATGCCGATCAAGGGCGTCGCGATCGACTGATGCGCGCCGCCTTCCGGCGCCAGCGTGATGCCCGACGGCGTCGCCACCACCATGAAGCGCGCGTCCTGGTAGCAGGCATAGTTCAGCGCATCGAGGCCGCGCTCGATGAAGGGATCGTACAGCGTCCCGACCGGCAGCAGCCGCTCGCCATTGATCGCGTGCGACAGCCCGAGCGCCGAGAGCATGATGAACAGGTTCATCTCGGCAATGCCGAGTTCAGATGCTGACCCTTCGGCGAATAATCCCAGTTGAAGGTCGACGGGATTTTCTCCTGCCGGAACAGATCGTGGTTCTCGGCTTTGGCAAACAAGCCGCGGCGGTTGACCCAGGCGCCGAGATTGGTCGGACACGGTGACGTCGGGCGACGCGGTGACGATGCGCGAAGCCAGTTCGCTATCGCCGCGCGCCAGTTCGTTGAGCACCAGCCCAAAGCCCTGTTGCGTCGACATCTGCGCCGCCGGCTTGAAGGCAAGCTGTTGCGGAACATCGATCACGGGCGCGGTGAGACGGCGGCGGCCTTCGCGATTGAACGGCGCTGCCGCCAAAAATGCTTCGAGCTCGGCCGGCGCCTGCGACAGGCCCTCGAACTTTTCCCATTCATGGCCGGGCCGGATGTTCTGCGCGCCGCGCCACTTCTCCATCTGCGTAACCGTCATCAGGCCGGCGTGGTTGTCCTTGTGGCCCTGCATCGGCAGGCCGACGCCCTTGATGGTGTAGGCGATGAAGCAGACCGGGCCGGTCGTGATCGATCGCCTCGAAGGCCTCGATCATGCTGGCCATGTCGTGGCCGCCGAGATTGGACATCAGCGCCAGCAGTTCGTCGTCGCTGCGGCGGTCGATCAGTTGCGACACCGCGCCCTGATCGCCGATGTCGTCCTGCAGATGCTTGCGGAAACGCTGCGCCGCCCTGCAAGCACAGCGCCGCATACATCTGGTTCGGGCAATTATCGATCCAGCGCCTCAAGCGCCTCGCCGCCGGGCTCGGCGAACGCCGCCTGCATCAGGCGGCCGTATTTCACGATCACCACGTCCCAGCCGAAATTGCGGAACATGGATCTGAATTTCGCCCACAGCCCTTCGCGCACCACGGCATCGAGGCTCTGTCTGTTGTAGTCGACCACCCACCAGGTGTTGCGCAGGCCGTGCTTCCAGCCCTCCAGCAGCGCCTCGAAGATGTTGCCCTCGTCCATCTCGGCATCGCCGACCAGCGCGATCATCCGCCCTTCGGGCCGGTCCTTCATCCAGCCATGCGCCGTGACGTAGTCCTGCACCAGCGACGACGAACAGCGTCTGCGCCACGCCGAGACCGACCGAGCCGGTGGAGAAATCGACGTCGTCGGCATCCTTGGTGCGCGACGGATAGGACTGCGCGCCCTTGAAGCCGCGGAAATTTTCCAGCTTCTCGCGGGTCTGGTGCCCGAACAGATACTGGATGGCGTGAAACACCGGGCTCGCATGCGGCTTCACCGCGACGCGGTCCTGCGGCCGCAGCACCGAGAAATACAGCGCCGACATGATGTTGGCGAGCGAGGCCGATGACGGCCTGATGGCCGCCGACCTTCAAGCCGTCGGCATTGGGCCGGATGTGGTTGGCGTGGTGGATCGTCCACGACGACAGCCAGAGACACCTTGGCGCGCCAGCGCGGACAACAGTTCGAGGCGTGCGGGTTCGATGGGCATGGCGATGCTCCCGGCACAGGGTTAGTATGCGCCGATTTTAGCGGGCTGCGCCGGTCGCCAAAAATCTCAAATTCTCGCGACATACCGCCCAATATTGGGATAAATTACCACGATCTAGCCCCCAAACCATGAGTTCATCCCAATGCCCGCCCTCGACGCCATCGACCGCAAGATCCTCAGCTCTGCTGCAGTCCGACAGCCGCATGACCATGCAGGAGCTCGCCGACAAGGTCGGCCTGTCGGTCGTCGCCGTGCCATCGCCGCGTCAAGCTTCTGGAAGAGCGCGGCGTGATCACGCGCTACATCGCGACCGTCGACCAGAAATCGCTCGGGCTCCATGTCAGCGTCTTCATCTCGATCAAGCTGGCGCGGCAGAAGGAGGAAGACCTCAACCGGTTTGCGAAAGCGATCTCGAAATGGGACGAGGTGCTGGAGTGCTATCTGATGACCGGCAACCGCGATTATCTCGCTGCGCGTCGTCGCCGCCGATCTGTCGTCCTACGAAGCGTTCCTGAAAAACAAGCTGACGCGGCTCGACGGCATCGCCTCGATCGAGTCGAGTTTTGCGCTGAGCCAGGTGAAGATATTCTGTGACCGCTCTGCGGCGAAAGCCGCTTGAGGGAGGGTCGACTCCCACGGCAGCGCCGAGACCAGATGCGGGCGGGGTGATCTCCACACGGCGCCGCCCCGGCGCGAGACTGTCACCCCACCTCCCGCATCGCATACCGCTCCGCAGCGGTGATGAGATCCCGGCGCCCCAGTGCGCAGTTGCGCAGCAGGCCGGGATTCGTCGCGCGAATCTTCTGGTCCCATTTTCAAAACAGCGATGGGATGTGCGTCCGCATTCCCGCGGCATGAGACGCCCGAGCTTTGCGTTCGTTCGCCCTCTCCGAAGGTAGAGGGCGCAGGAGCCGGGTGCGCGCTGCACCCGCGGTCTCGTGTGCAATCTGTGCGAAAGAATTAGCGCACACGAGCATACAGGTCCAGCGGAGGCAATCCGGCCTTCCCTGCGCGATGGTTTTACGGCTTACTTCGAGCTCTCCCCGGTGACCGGCTTGTTGCCACCGTCATCTGCGCGAACTTGCTCTCGCGAAACTTAGCGCCAGCACCGGGGCGCCAGGACCACACGACTTCGCCGTCCGCGATCAGCTGCGCTCGTCAGTCGCAAGCCATCGCGTCCACCGCATCCCACCGCGCGTTCGTGACGTTGCGCAACGCCCCTCTCATCGGGTGAGACGGGCGGAGTTGGTAGCGCTGATTTGCCCGACGGGTTAAGCGGAATATTTTTCGCGAAGGGCTGGACAGGTTTTTGCTGATTTGCCCGTCGGGTTGTTTTGTCGCACGCAATGCCTTCCACATCGTCATTGCGAGCCAAAGCGGAGCACTCGCATAGCGCTGCGAGCTCATGCGCAGAGAGAGCTGGATTGCGTCGTCGCTGTCGCCCTCGCAATGACGCGCGGATTCGTAGGATGGGCTAGGCGCTTGCGCCGTGCCCGCCATCAGAGCGCATGAACGGTGGGCATCGCTGCGCTCTGCCCACCCTACGAAGCCAGATCTCACAGCACCTTCCGCTCGGCGAGATTCTTCATCAACGCGCCGACGCCGAACGTCCACGGTTCGCACTCGTCGCTGTTGCGCATGCGGTTGACGAGCTTGCCGAGCTGGGGTGCTGCGATGGTGACGATATCGTCGCGCTTGTGGGTAAAGCCCTGGCCCGGCGCGTCGCGGTCCTTGACCGGCGCGAACATGGTGCCGAGGAAGAGCGCGAACCCATCGGGATATTGATGCACCGGACCGATGGTCTGCGCGACGAGGTCGGTCGGATCGCGGCTGATCTTGCTGATCGAGCGAATGACCCTCGAGGACAAAACCGTCCTGCGCCCTTCACGGTCAAGCCGACGTCCATCCTGCGCACGTCGTCGAGCGAAAAGCCCTGGTCGAACAGGCGCAGCAGCGGGCCGACGGCGCAGGAGGCGTTGTTGTCCTTGGCTTTCGACAGCAACAGCGCCGAGCGCCCTCGAAGTCGCGCAGATTGACGTCGTTGCCGAGCGTCGCGCCGACGATGTTGCCGCGGCTCGACACCGCCAGCACGACCTCCGGCTCGGGATTGTTCCAGGTCGATTTCGGATGCAGCCCGGCATCCATGCCGGTGCCGACCGACGACAGCACCGGCGCCTTGGTGAAGACCTCCGCGTCGGGGCCGATGCCGACCTCCAGATACTGCGCTCCAGGCCCCCTGCTCGACCAGCACCTGCTTCAGCTCGCATCGCCTCCGGCGAGCCCGGCTTGAGCTTTGAGAATCGTCGCCGACCAGCCGCACCACCTCCTTTGCGGATGGCCTCCGCCGAGGCCGGATTGCCGCCGCGCGCTGCTCCTCGATCACGCGTTCCAGCATCGAGATCGCAAAGGTGACGCCGGCGGCCTTCATCACCTGCAGATCGAGCGGGGCGAGCAGCCGGGGTTTTGCCGGTCACGCCGGTCGGGCGGCGTGTTGGCGGCGAGGCTTTCGAGATCGCCGATCCGCGTCGCCGTTGACGGCGCGGAGCGCGGCTGCCGGATCGGCCTCCTCGCAGAGCGCGCTGACGGTGGCAAAACGCGCGGTCACGTCGAACACGCCGTCGGCGCGGACCGCGACCACGGCGGGGCCGTTCAGCTGCGGCAGCCAGACCCGTCCGACGAGGGTGCCGCTGGTGCCCGTCTTCGGGGAGAAGCTCTTTGCTGGTCAGTGTGATCATGATTGCTCCCGTTTCATTTGACCGGTTCTCCGTAACCGTCCCGGCCTAGTGCGCAGTTGCGCACTGGGCGCGCTGGACCCATCACCACAAGCTCGCGTTGTTGAGCAATGAGCGACCATTGACTGCCGGGAACAACCACCGCCTGGTTATGGGTCCCGGAGTCGGCGCTCACGCTGCGCTCGACGCCAGGCCGACGGAGGAGAGATCACCGCCACGGCTCCACGATGATCTTGGTGTGCGCTTCCGGGATTGGCGAGGTCGGTGAACGCCTGCGGCTACGCCGTCGATGCCGACGCGGGCGGTGATGAGCGAGGCCGCGTCGACCTGCCCTTCCGCGATCAGGCGCAGCGAATATGCAAATTCGTCCGGCGTGTAGCCCAGCACATATTGGACGTTGAGCTCCTTCATGATGCCGAGCATCGGCTCGGCTCGGTCGGTTTCCATGCAGACGCCGACCACGACGATGCGCCCGTCCCGTGGCGCGCCTTCGAATACCTGCTGGATCAATCCCGGCACGCCGACGCATTCGAAGATCAGCGCCGGTTTCAGCGCCGGCAGCATCGCCTGCAGCGGCGGCCGCGCGGCTTTCTCTTCCGGCGACATCGCCGCATGCTCGGCCCAGGTCGCATAGGGCTGCGAGCGCGCGGGATCGACCACGATATCGGCGCCAAGCTTTTGCGGCGAGCGCGCGCCGCGCCGGCGAATAATCGGCCGCGACGATCGGGTGCAATCCCCTGATCCTGAGCGCCGCGATCACCGCTACAATACGTAACTGAACGAAGTACA
>ERZ1370068.7263-contig-6193_pt1 | contig 11488 bp, 14 predicted proteins | sample MGYA00561227_ERZ1370068 | MGnify/ENA primary metagenome ERZ1370068 (study PRJEB38410, sample SAMEA6850437) | metagenome | study: Metagenomic assessment of the ecological functions of the soil: analysis of the soil microbiota associated with the...
AGCGGATGGGCACCCGGACGAAAAACGTCGCCTTGGCCCTGCCTACCGCGGCGGTGATCACCAAGAAGATCATCGTTCCCGCGGGACTGCGTGACGAAGACCTGGAAGTCAGGTCGAGACCGAGGCCAACCAGTACATCCCGTTCGCGCTCGAGGAGGTCAATCTCGACTTTCAGGTGCTCGGGCCGTCTCCGTCGGGGCCCGAAGAGGTCGAAGTGCTGCTCGCCGCCTCGCGCAAGGAGAAAGTCGAAGATCGCGTCGCGGTGGCCGAGGCCTCGGGCCTCAAGGCAATCGTCATGGATGTCGAGTCCTACGCCATCCAATCTTCGTTTCAGCTGATTCAGCAGCAGTTTCCCGAACAGGGCAAGGACCAGAACATCTTCCTGGTCGATTTGGGCGCCAACGTCATGAACATCACGGTGCTGCGCAACGACCAGACCGTGTACACGCGCGAGCAGGCCTTCGGCGGCAGCCAGCTCACGCAGGACATCATGCGCGCCTACGGCATGAGCCTGGAGGAAGCCGAAGCGGCCAAGCGCTCCGGCGGGCTGCCCGAGAACTACGAATCCGAGGTGCTGCGACCCTTCATGGAGAACGCGGCGCTCGAGATGCAGCGGGCCATGCAGTTCTTCTTCACCTCGACTCAGTACACCTCGGTGGAGCACGTCCTGCTCACCGGAGGCTCGGCGGTAATACCCGCGCTCGACGAGATGGTGCAGAGCCGCACCCAGATCAACACGCTCATCGCCAATCCGTTTCGCGAACATGGCGATCTCGCCGCGCGTGCCGCTGAAGAAGCTGGTCGCGGACGCGCCGTCCGCTGATGGTGGCCTGCGGCCTCGCCATGCGGAGATTCGACCCGTGATGCGCATCAATCTGCTCCCTTGGCGCGAGGCGCGCCGCAGAGGCCCAACGCGCCAGCATCTCGGGGTGCTCGGGGGCATGGTGGCTGTGCTCGCGCTTCTGATCGTCGGGGCGGTGCACCTGACGATCGCGCAGTACATCTCGGCGCAGAGCGAACGGAACGAGTATCTGAAGAGAGAAAACGTCCGCCTGGACAAGGAAATCGAGGAGATCAAGAAGCTCAAGACCGAGATCGCCGCGCTGCTCGCGCGCAAGCAGATCATCGAGCGCCTCCAGGCCGATCGCGCCCAGGCCGTCTATCTGCTTCAGGAGCTGGTGCAGCAGGTGCCCGACGGCGTCTACCTCAAGTCGATCAGACAGACCGGTTTGAAAATCAATCTGACTGGGCTATTCGCAATCCAACGCGCGGGTGTCGACGCTGATGCGCAACTTCGCGGCCTCGCCCTACCTGGAGAATCCGGAGCTCGTGGAGATCAAGGCGGCGAACGTGAGCAACAAGCGCGTCTCCGATTTCAACATGAACGTCAGCCTCAAGCGCCTGCAAACCGAAGAAGCGGGCAAGGCGGGCAAGGTCGCGCCCAAGGCGCCTGCGCCCAAGGGTTGATCCGCGATGAAGAAATTTCTCGATCAGTTCAAGAATCTCAACACCCGCGACCCGGGCGCGTGGCCGCCGCTGCCCAAGGCGATGCTGCTGGTGGGTTTGCTGGTGGGCATCATCGCCATGGGCTACTTCCTCGATTGGCAGGAGCAGATGGACTCGCTGGAAGCCGGGCGCCAGCAGGAGGAGAAGCTCAAGACCGAGTACGTCGCAAAGGCGCAGCAGGCGATCAATCTCGATCTCTACCGCCAGCAGCTTCGCGAGATCGACAGCTCCTTCGGCGCTCTGCTGAGGCAGCTTCCCAACCGGTCCCAGATGGATGCGCTGCTCGTGGACATCAACCAGGCCGGGCTCGGTCGCGGCCTGCAATTCGAGCTGTTCAAGCCTGCGCCCGCGGAGACCAAGCGCGGAGTTCTACGCCGAGCTGCCGGTCACGCTGAAGCTCAACGGCAGCTATCACGACATGGGTCAGTTCGCGAGCGACATCGGGCAGCTCTCGCGCATCGTCACGCTCAACGACATCGGGCTGACTGGCGGAAAAAGACGGCTCGCTCGTCATGGACGTGACCGCGAAGACGTTCCGCTACCTCGACGACGAGGAAGTCGCCGCCCAGAACAGGGCCGCCAAGGGTGCCAAGGCGGGCAAGAAATGAAAGCCGTCGTCGCCGCCGCGATGGCCCTGCTCCTGGCTGGCTGCTCGGGGGAAGAGTTCGGCGACCTGAAGGCCGGAGCTGAAGGACAAGACCAAGGACATGCGCGGCAGGATCGACCCGCTTCCGGTGGTGAAGCCCTACGAGCCCGTGCCGTACAAGGCTTTCGATCAACCCGATCCTTTCAGCAGCTGCGAAGATCGAGCTGGTCACGAAATCAGCGGGAACCGGCGGCGGCGGCGGGCTCAAGCCCGATCTCAACCGCCCCAAGGAGCCGCTCGAGGCCTATCCTCTGGAATCGCTGAAGATGGTCGGCGTGCTGCAGCAGAGGAAGGCGAACTACGCGCTGGTCAAGGCGGATACGGGTCTCTACCGTGTCAGCGTCGGCAACTACATGGGGCAGAACTTCGGGCTGATTACGGCGATCACCGACAGCCAGATTCAGTTGCGAGAGCTGATCCAGGACGCGGTTGGCGATTGGACTGAACGCCAAAGCACCCTGCAACTGCAGGAAGTGGGAGGCAGATGATGAAGAACGTGCTCGTGCGCAGACTCATTCAAGCGGCGATTTGTCCGCTCGGGCTGCTCCTGCTCGCGTCGCTCGCCTGGGCGCAGCAGAACAGCATCGAAAACTTCGACGTCACGCAGACCGGCGGCCAGGTCCTCGTGCGCGTCAACATGAAGAAGCCCGATCGCGTCCGCTCCGGGCAGCTTCACAATCGCCAACCCGGCGCGGATTGCGTTCGATTTCGCCGACACGACGAATGGCCTCGGGGCGGAACAGCCAGGATATCGGTGAAGCGGTATTGCGCTCGATGAACGTCGTGCAGGTGGGTGATCGCACTCGCCTGGTGCTCAACCTGCGCAGCATGGTCCCCTACGAATCGAAAATCGAGGGCAACAGCTTTCGTGATTACCCTGGCCGCGTCCGCCGCGCGCGGGCAGGGCCGCGGCGCACTCCCGGTGCAGCGCGCTTCGCGGAAGGCCGAGTCGGACGTTCCGCACTCGCTGCAGGACGTCAACTTCCGGCGGGGACGCGGCGGTGAGGGACGAATCGTGGTCGAGCTCTCGGACACCTCGACGGGCGTGGATATCCGCCAGCAAGGCCAGACCGTGATCGTGGACTTCCTCAAGACGAGCGTGGCGGATGTCCTGCGCAAGCGCTACGACGTGATCGACTTCGGCACGCCCGGTGCAAACCTTCAGCGTTTTCCCGCAGGGCGACAACGTGCGCATGGTGATCGAGCCGCGCGGTCTGTGGGAGCACAACGCCTACCAGACCGACACGCAGTTCGTGCTCGAGGTGAAGCCGCTCCAGTACGATCCCAACAAGCTCGTTCAGGGATCGCGCACCGGCTACTCCGGCGAGAAGCTGTCGCTGAATTTCCAGAACGTCGAAGTGAGGAGCGTGCTGAACGTCATCGCCGACTTCACCGACCTGAACATCATCACCAGCGACACGGTGGGCGGAAACCTCACCCTGCGTCTGAAGGACGTGCCCTGGGATCAGGCGCTCGACATCATTCTCCAGACCCGCGGCCTCGACATGCGCAAGAACGGCAACGTGATCTGGATCGCGCCGCGCGACGAGCTCGCGACGAAGGAGAAGCTGGCGCTCGAGTCGAGCTGCTCAAATCACGGAGCTCGAGCCGCTGCGCACCGAGACCTTCCAGCTCAACTATGCCAAGGCCGACGCGTTCGCGAAGCTCCTTGCCGATCCGCAGCAGCGCATCCTGTCCAAGCGCGGCGCAGCCTCGGTCGATCTTCGCACCAACCAGGTGTTCGTGCAGGACGTCTCCGTTCGACTCGAGGAAGTGCGCAAGCTGCTGGGCCAGGTCGATGTCCCGGTGCAGCAGGTGCTGATCGAGGCCAGAATCGTCGAAGCGAACGACTACCTTCTCGAAGAACCTCGGCGTGCGCATGGGCAACGTGGCTCTCCCGATTGCGCAGAGCGCCAGCAGCACCGGGCCCAGCCCGGTCGGCACGAGCAACACTAACGGGGTCGCCGTAACGCACGACGGGAACGGTCGACGACTTTCCCAACCTGTTCCCGGCTGGCGGGGGACGATCAGCACCAAGACTCCCGACAACCTGAGCGTCAACCTGCCGGCGGCTCCCGTGGGAAATGCCGCCTCGGCGGGTTCGATCGCGCTGCTGATCACCAACCGCCTGACCGGGGCGCTCACGCTGGAGCTTTCCGCCCTTGAGGCCGACGGCAAGGGACAAGATCATCTCGAGCCCGCGCGTGATGACCGCGAACAACGTCGAGGCGCTCATCGAGCAGGGCACCGAGCTGCCCTACCAGCAGGCGACCTCGAGCGGCGCGACCTCGGTCTCGTTCCGCAAGGCGAACCTCTCGCTCAAGGTCAAGCCGCAGATCACGCCCGACGGCAATATCATCATGACCCTGGACATCAACAAGGACTCGGTCGGCCAGAGCACCAACGCGGGCTTCGCCATCGACACCAAGCACGTCCAGACCCAGGTGCTGGTGGAGAACGGCGGCACGGTGGTGATCGGGGGCATCTACACCCAGACTCTCCAGACCACGATAACCAAGGTGCCGTTTTTCGGCGACCTGCCGTTGCTGGGCTTTCTTTTCCGCAACAATTCCCGTTCGGACAACAAGACCGAGCTCCTGGTCTTCATCACACCGCGTATCGTCGAGCAGCGCGTCAGTCAGCGCTGACGATGACGCTATTCAGCAAGACGGGCCGGCGCCGCCGGCCCTTGCGCTTCGTGGCGGCCGCGGCGGGTTGCTACAATACCCGCGTGAAGACCAACCGCAGAATTTTCCTGGTGGGCATGATGGGCGCGGGGAAAACCACCGTGGGCCGCCAGCTCGCGAAGCGGCTCGGGAAGACGTTCTACGACGCCGATCGCGAGATCGAGAGCGCGAACGGGCGTTTCCGTGGCCGTGATCTTCGACATCGAGGGCGAAGCGCGGCTTTCGCAAGCGGGAAGCCGAGGTCATCGAACAGCTGACCGCGCTGGACGACATCGTGCTCGCCACCGGAGGCGGCGCGGTGCTCGATGCCCGCAACCGCGAGCATCTGAGAAGCCGCGGCTTCGTCATCTACCTTCACGCCCTTCCTCCGGTTCTCTGGCAGCGCACGCGGACCGACAAGTCCCGCCCGCTGCTGCAGGGCGGAAGTCCGCGCGAACGGCTGGAGGCGCTCTACGCCTTGCGCGATCCGCTCTACCGCGACGCCGCCGACCTGGTGATCGAAACCGGCCGGCAGGGCATCGGCCCCCTGCTCTCGCAGGTGCTCGACGCGATTCGACGAGGCATGCAGACTCTCAGCATAGCGCTCGGCGAGCGCTCCTACCCGATTCATATCGGGACCCGGCTGCTCGGCCGTGCGGATCTCATCGCGCCGTTCCTCGCGCGAAAGAGCGTGGCCGTCGTGACCAACACCACGGTCGCGCCGCTATTTCTGGAACAGCTGGCCGGAGGCCTCGCCCGCGAGGGTGTCGAGGTCGTTCGGATCGTCGTGCCCGACGGAGAGGAGCACAAGGACTGGCAGACGCTCAATGCCATTTTCGACGCGCTGCTCGAGAAACGCTGCGGGCGGGACACGACCCTCGTCGCTCTGGGCGGTGGGGTCATAGGCGATCTCGCCGGTTTCGCTGCCGCCACCTATCAGCGCGGCGTGCAGTACGTTCAGGTTCCCGACGACGCTGCTCGCCCAGGTGGATTCGTCGGTCGGCGGCAAGACGGCGATCAACCACCCGCTCGGCAAGAACATGATCGGCGCGTTCCACCAGCCGCGGCTCGTGCTCGCCGACATGGATACGCTCAAGACCCTGCCCGAGCGCGAGCTGCGCTCGGGCCTCGCCGAAGTGATCAAACACGGCCTGATCCGCGACGCGGCGTTCTTCGCGTGGATCGAGGCGAATATCGAGCGCCTGCTGCGCGCGCGACGCCGAAGCCCTGGAGCACGCGGTGCTGCGCTCGGTCGAGATCAAGGCGGACATCGTCGCGCAGGACGAGCGGGAAAGCGGGCTGCGCAGAGTGCTCAACTTCGGCCACACCTTCGGCCACGCCATCGAAACGGGGCTCGGCTACGGCGCTTGGCTCCACGGCGAAGCCGTGGCGGCGGGCATGGTCATGGCGACGGACTCTGTCGCGTCAGCTCGGCTATCTCTCGGAGGCGGACGCGGCCCGCATCCGCTCGCTGCTCCAGCGCGCCGGGCTGCCGACCGCCGCGAGAGGAATCGCACCGGCGCGCATGCAGCAGCTCATGAGCGTCGACAAGAAAGTGAAGGAAGGGCGCATCCATTTCGTCCTGCTCGAGCGCCTGGGCGCGGCGACGCTGCGCGACGACGTCCCGCCCGCGGCGCTGGACCGTACGCTCTCGCGCCTCGCAGCGTAAGTAAGCGCTCGCAGGTGGCGTGCGATTGCTGCTCTGCAGCGTCGCCCTAAGCAGTTGAAGCAGCAAGGGAACGCAGGTATAGTCAAAGACCCGGTCTGTTTTGGCGCATTTTGCCGCCCGCAGCGCTTTCGCCGAGAACCAACGTGAGCCAGATTCATCGCCCTGAGCCCCAGGGCCTGTACCACCCCGCCAACGAGCACGACGCCTGCGGCGTCGGCTTTGTCGCCCACATCAAGGGCAAGAAATCGCACTCGATCGTCGAGCAGGGGCCTCACGGTACTGCGCAACCTGACCCACCGCGGCGCGGTCGGCTGGGATCCCAAGCTCTCGGACGGCGCGGGTCTGCCTGATCCAGATCCCGGACCGCTTCTTCCGCGAGGAGATGGCCAAGCAGGGCGTGAAGCTGCCGCGTCGCCGGCCAGTACGGCGTCGGCATGGTGTTCCTGCCGCGCGACCCGGCCTCGCGCTTCGCCTGCGAGTACGAGATCGAGCGCGCCATCAAGGACGAAGGCCAGGTGCTGCTCGGCTGGCGCGACGTGCCGGTCGACAACAGCGACCTCGCCGAGCCGGCGAAGCAGCTCGAGCCGGTGATCCGGCAGGTGTTCATCGGCCGCGGCAAGCGGCGTGACCGTCACCGATGCGCTGGAGCGCAAGCTCTACATCATCCGCAAGAGCTCGGGCCACGCGATCCAGGCGCTGAAGCTCGCGCACGGCAAGGAGTTCTACGTTCCGTCGATGTCGGCGCGCACCGTGTGCTACAAGGGCATGCTGCTCGCCTACCAGGTCGGCGAGTACTACAAGGACCTGCAGGATCCGCGGGTCGAGTCGGCGCTCGCGCTGGTGCACCAGCGCTTCTCGACCAACACCTTCCCGTCCTGGGACCTCGCGCACCCGTTCCGCATGATCTGCCACAACGGCGAGATCAACACGCTGCGCGGCAACGTCAACTGGATCCGCGCGCGCCAGGGCGCGATCTCGAGCCCGGTGCTCGGCAAGGACCTCGACAAGATCTGGCCGCTCATCTACGACGGCCAGTCGGATTCCGCGTCGTTCGACAACGCGCTCGAGCTCCTGGTGATGGGCGGCTACTCGGTCGCCCACGCGATGATGATGATGATCCCGGAGGCGTGGGAGAACCACACGCTGATGGACCCGGCGCGGCGCGCGTTCTACGAATACCACGCCGCGATGATGGAGCCCTGGGACGGCCCGGCTTCGATCGCCTTCACCGACGGGCGCCAGATCGGCGCCACGCTCGACCGCAACGGCCTGCGGCCCTCGCGCTACATCGTCACCGACGACGACCTGGTGATCATGGGCTCGGAGTGCGGCTGCCTGCCCGTTCCCGAGGAGAAGATCGTCAAGAAATGGCGCCTGCAGCCCGGCAAGATGTTCCTCGTCGACCTCGAGAAGGGCCGCATCATCGACGACAAGGAGCTCAAGGAGTCGCTCGCGGGCGCGCGGCCGTATGCCGGAGTGGATCGAGCGCATCCGCGTCAAGCTCGACGAAGTCGAGACCGAGCAGACACCGCCTCTGAAGCGCGCGGTGCGCGCTGCTCGACCGGCAGCAGGCGTTCGCCTACACGCAGGAAGACATCAAGTTCATCATGGCCCCGATGGCGCAGAACGGCGAGGAGCCGGTCGGCTCCATGGGCAACGACTCGCCGCTCGCGGTCGCTGTCGAACAAGGACAAGACGCTCTATCACTATTTCAAGCAGCTCTTCGCGCAGGTCACCAACCCGCCGATCGACCCGATCCGCGAGGAGCTGGTGACGTCGCTCGTGTCCTTCATCGGACCGAAGCCGAACCTGCTCGGCATCGACGAGATGAACCCGCCGCTGCGGCTGGAGGTCTCGCAGCCGGTGCTCGACTTCTTCGAGATGGAGAAGATCCGGCACATCGAGCGCTACACCGGCGGCAAGTTCCGCTCGCTCGAGCTCGACATCACCTATCCGCTCGCCTGGGGCAAGGAAGCGGTCGAGGCGCGCCTCGCGTCGCTGTGCGCGCAGGCCGAGGACGCGGTGCGCGCGGGCTACTCGATCATCGTCATCTCCGACCGGCTCATCGAGCGCGAGCGCGTCGCGATCCCGGCGCTGCTCGCGCTCTCGGCGATCCACCAGCACCTGGTCGGCGAAGGGATTGCGCACCAGCGCGGGCCTGGTGGTGGAGACCGGCTCGGCGCGCGAGGTGCATCACTTTGCGCTGCTCGGCGGCTACGGGGCCGAAGCGGTTCATCCCTACCTCGCCATGGAGACCGCTGCTCGATCTCGCGGCCAAGGGCCTGCTCGGTCCGAGGTCGACGGCAAGAAGGCGATCAAGAACTTCGTCAAGGCGATCGGCAAGGGCCTGAAGAAGGTGATGTCGAAGATGGGCACCTCGACCTACATGTCCTACACCGGCGCGCAGATCTTCGAGGCGGTGGGCCTGGCGAGATCGCTGGTCGACAAGTATTTCACCGGGACCACCTCCATCGATCGAAGGCATCGGCATGTTCGAGGTGGCCGAGGAGGCGATCCGCATCCACAAGGCGGCGTTCGACGACACCGACCCGGTGCTGGCCGACGATGCTCGACGCGGGCGGCGAATACGCGTGGCGCGTGCGCGGCGAGGAGCACATGTGGACGCCCGACGCGATCGCGAAGCTGCAGCAATCGGCGCGCGCAGAATTCGCTACGCCAGACCTACAAGGAATACGCCGCGATCATCAACGACCAGTCGCGGCGCCACATGACCTTCCGCGGCCTGTTCGAATTCCGCTTCGACGCGCTGAAGCCGGTGCCGATCGAGGAAGTCGAGCCCGCGGCCGAGATCGTCAAGCGCTTCTCGACCGGCGCGATGTCGCACGGCTCGATCTCGGTCGAGGCGCACACCACGCTCGCCGTGGCGATGAACCGCATCGGCGGCAAGTCGAACACCGGCGAGGGCGGCGAGGACCGCAAGCGCTACGCGCCGGTGAAGGCCGGCGAGACGCTGCGCTCGCGCCTCGGAGCGAACCGTGTCGCGCACGACATCGAGTTGCGCGAAGGCGACATGCTCAAGTCCAAGATCAAGCAGGTCGCCTCCGGGCGGTTCGGCGTCACCGCCGAGTACCTCGCAAGCGCCGAGCAGATCCAGATCAAGATCGCGCAGGGCGCCAAGCCCGGCGAAGGCGGGCAATTGCCGGGGCGCAAGGTGCTCCGATTACATCGCCGAGATCCGCTACTCGACCCCGGGCGTCGAGCTGATCTCGCCGCCGCCGCACCACGACATCTACTCGATCGAGGACCTCGCGCAGCTGATCCACGACCTGAAGAACGCGAATCCGCAGGCGTCGATCTCGGTGAAGCTCGTCTCCGAGGTCGGCGTGGGCACGGTGGCGGCGGGCGTGTCCAAGGCGAAGTCCGGATCACGTCACCATTTCCGGCCACGACGGCGGCACCGGGGCCTCGCCGCTGGTCGTCGATCAAGCACGCCGGCACGCCCTGGGAGCTGGGGCTCGCCGAAACGCAGCAGACGCTGGTGCTCAACCGCCTGCGCGGCCGGATCGCGGTGCAGGTCGACGGCCAGATCAAGACCGGCCGCGACGTGGTGATCGGCGCGATCCTGGGCGCCGACGAATTCGGCTTCGCGACCGCGCCGCTGGTGGTGAGCGGCTGCATCATGATGCGCAAGTGCCACCTCAACACCTGTCCGGTGGGCGTCGCGACGCAGGATCCCGTGCTTCGCCAGAAATTCTCGGGGCAAGCCCGAGTACGTCGTGAACTACTTCTTCCTCGTCGCCGAGGAGGCGCGCGAGCTGATGGCGAAGCTCGGCGTGCGCAAGTTCAACGAGCTGATCGGCCGCGCCGACCTGCTCGACACCAAGAAGGGCATCGAGCACTGGAAGGCGAAGGGCCTCGACTTCTCGAGGATCTTCCATATGCCCGAGATGCCCGCCGAGGTCGCGCGCTACCACTCCGAGAAGCAGAACCACGGCCTGGAGAAGGCGCTCGACAACCGGCTGATCGAGCTCTCGCAGGCCGGCGCTCGAGCGCGCGCGAGAAGGTCTCGATCGACATGCCGATCCGCAACGGCAACCGCACCGTCGGCACCATGCTCTCGTAACGAGATCGCGCGGCGCTACGGCCACGACGGGCTGCCCGACGGAACGATCCAGGTTCGCTTCGCCGGCTCGGCGGGCCAGAGCTTCGGCGCCTTCCTGGCGAAGGGCGTAACGCTCGAAGTGATCGGCGACACCAACGACTACTGCGGCAAGGGCTTGTCGGGCGGGCGCATCATCGTTGCACCCTCGCCCAAGTTCCGCGGCGAGCCGACCGAGAACATCATCACGGGCAACGTGGTCCTGTACGGCGCGATCGCGGGCGAAGCGTATTTCCGCGGCGTCGCGGGCGAGCGCTTCGCGGTGCGCAACTCCGGGCGCGACCGCGGTCGTCGAAGGCGTGGGCGACCACGGCTGCGAATACATGACCGGCGGGACGGTGGCGGTGCTCGGCGTCACCGGGCGCAACTTCGCCGCCGGCATGTCGGGGGCATCGCCTACGTGCTCGATATCGACGGCGAGTTCGTCAAGCGCTGCAACGCCGCGATGGTGGACCTGGAGCCCGTCCTGTCCGAGTCCGAGCAGCAGGGGAAAGTCGCGCGGCATCTGTGGCACCGCGGGCAGGCCGGACGAGGCGATCCTGAAGGACCTGATCGGGCGCCACGCGAAGCTCACCGGAAGCCGGCGCGCGAAGGAGATCCTCGAGAAGTGGGCGGATTACCGCGCGCGCTTCGTCAAGATCTTTCCGAAGGAATACCGCCGCGCCTTGGGCGAGCTCGTCGCTGCGCAGAAGAAAGCGGCGGCCTGAGCTCGCGCGAGATCGCGCTGCGTGGTTAAACTCGTCTTCTTCTGCATAGACCATGGGCAAGATCACCGGATTTCTTGAGTACCAGCGGCTCGCCGAAGCGGCCGAAGACAAGCAGCTGCGGAAGAAGCACTACCGCGAATTCGTCCTGCAATACGTAACTGAACGAAGTGCTAC
>ERZ1370068.5478-contig-4503_pt1 | contig 11469 bp, 16 predicted proteins | sample MGYA00561227_ERZ1370068 | MGnify/ENA primary metagenome ERZ1370068 (study PRJEB38410, sample SAMEA6850437) | metagenome | study: Metagenomic assessment of the ecological functions of the soil: analysis of the soil microbiota associated with the...
ACTCGGCCACCTGGATCGCCCAGCTCGACGCGAGGTGAATGCCCTACGGAACGATGACCGCGGCTCCGTCGATCGCGTCGTCCTTGAGCGCGCGGAGCGCGTCGCTCGCGCGATCGAGCGGGAAGGCGGTCACGGAGGGCCGGAGGACCGATCGCGCTCGCGATCTGGAGGAACTCCCGCGCATCGGCTCGCGTCATGTTCGTCACGCTCGAATCTGCCGCTCGCCCCACAGGGAGACGATCGTAGTCGAACTCGGGGATGCGATCCAGGTGAATGGCATTGATCGCCACGACGCCCCCCTTTCGCAGGCTCGCGAGCGCGCTGCGACGACGACGTCACCGCTGGGAGTGAACGTGATCGCGCGATCGAGCGTGACGGGCGGGCGTTGCTTGTCATCGCCGACCCACGTGGCCCCGAGGAGACCGCCAGCCTGCGGTGCGACGCACCCGGGTGGAGACGAACACCTCGCAGTTCCAGGATTGCAGCACGGGAAGCGCCAGATGCGCGGACGCCCCGAACCCGAACAGGCCGACGCGGTCGCCTGCTTCCACGCCGGCCACCCGCAGGCTGCGGAAGCCGATGATCCCGGCGCAGAGCAGCGGAGCCACCTGAAGATCGTCCAGGGCGCCGGGAAGAGGAAGACACGAAATCGCGGCGAGCCAGCGCGTATTCCGCATAGCCGCCGTCTACCGTGTACCCGGTGAAGGTGGGCGAGTCGCACAGATTCTCATAGCCGCTCCGGCAATAGCGGCACTGCCCGTCCGTTCCGCCCAGCCACGAGATCCCGACGCGCGTACCGCGGGAAGCTCGTCCGTCGCCCCCCGACCACCTCGCCCACGATCTGATGACCCGGAATCAGGCGGTCACGGACCGGTTGCAGGTCGCCTTCGACGATGTGCAGGTCAGTCCGGCACACCCCACAGGCGAGCACTCTCACCAGACAGTGCCCCGGCGGAGGCCCGGATCCGGGACGTCGCGGATCTCCAGCGTCCGCGTGATGGCGCCGGGCGGGGCGGAGAGAACGGCCGCCTTCACGCCTTGGTCCGGTCTCGTTGCCGCAGGTCCTCCCGACGCGGGCCGGCCCCGAAAGGATGTGGTGAGAGGGGTTGCGCCGGCCATGCCAACTTTCACTGTACCGTCACCCAGATCATCTTGGTGAGAGGATTGGGCAACATGAACGCCCTCCAGGCGGCGGTTGCCCTCGTCGGGCTGATGGTGTTCAGCACCGCGGCTGCGGGCTGCGCTAAATCCATCGAGGGGCTCTATCCTCCCGCGCCGGCTGAACTGGTCAAGCCGATCTATGTCATCAATCACGGATGGCACACCGGCATCGCAGTGTGGCGAGCTCACATTCCTGAAGGCGTCTGGCCTGAACAGGCCGATCTCGCGGACTCCGAGTATCTGGAGGTTGGCTGGGGCAACCGGGAGTTCTATATGGCCCCAGAAGGTACACTGGGGCTGGCGCTGAAGGCAGTACTCTGGCCGTCCCCGGGCGTCCTGCACGTCGTCGGATTCGACGGTCCCGTCCAGCAGTTCTTCCCTCAACGCGAGATCGTCGAGATCCTCATCTCCGATCGCGGGTTCCAGCGGCTCGCCGCCTTCATCGGGGACGCCTACGCGAAGGACGGTTCGGGCAGGACGATGGCTCTAGCGCCGGGGCCAGTACGCGAACAGCCGCTTCTACCGCGGCGCCGCGAGAAATACTCCCTGCTGAAGACGTGCAACACCTGGACGGCGAGGCGCGCTGCGCTCGGCCGGACTGCCGATCACCTCCCTGTACGCAGTCGGTGCCGGCAACGTCATGGATCAGACACGGCCGCTCGGTCGGCGGATCAACGCGCGCGCCGCGGAAGTGGGCGGATCACAGAGTCCCTCGGGGTGCGGACCCAGCTCAGAGCGAGCGCTGGCGCTTGCTGTTGGACAGCCGCGTGCGTTCGGCGGGGGTCCAGGCCAGCGGCTCCTGCGCCGCACGCGCGCTCCCTCAGTTCCGAGCACGCCTCGTGGCCGCGTCGATCCGCCGAGACCTCCACGGCGTAGCTCAGCCTGCCCTCGCTCGCCGACGGCGTGACCACCGCGAAGGCCGTCGCGTCGTCGGTGATGGCCACGGTCTGGTACGCTTTCGGTCCCGCGGTCAGGGGTCGCGACGCCTTGCGCGACAGGTCGATGCGGCGCATGCCGTAGCGGTCGCCCATGGGAGCGAGCAGCCCGCCATCGCGTCCGAATCGCAGCGAGCCCGGGGGCGGGCCGCCCGCCTCACGGTCCGCGTGGTCGAATAACTGTTTGCCGGTCGCCACGTCCCACACGTAGACCGTGCCCTCGATGGTGACGGCGGCCGCGCGCGAGCCATCGCTCGAGAGCGCGACCACCACCGCCCAGACCTCCGGAGGCTCGAGGCCACGGGGCGGCGGGTCCGGCCGCCGCGATCGCCTCACCGAGAAGCTGCGGACCGGCGCCGCCGTCGCCGCGTCCCGCACCGTCACCTCGCCGTCGTGGCCCGCGGTCATCAGGCGTCCTCCGTCGCGCAGACAGATCGAATGCCGTCAGCACCTCACGGTGCGGGTTCGGCACGCGCAACACCTCCTGCACTGACCCGACGTCGACGATGAGCACCTCGCTCTCGCACAATATGCCGAGCCGCGACCCCGAGCCGTTGAAGCGCAGCGCGAGACAGCGGTCGATGGGTAGCGATGCCGCCTCCGTCCATGCGCCCGGCCCGGCACGGTCGTCGGGCCGCCAGAGCCGCAGCGCGCTTCGCGGTGGCGTCCGATCGACGCAAGCAGGCGGCCGTCGGGCGAGAACGCGAGGTCGACCACCGCCTGCCGGTAGCTACCGAGGGACACCGGCGCCGGCTCTCCGGCCGTGGCCCACACCCGGATCTGCCCGCCGCGCTCGCCGGTTGCCACGAGCCCCGCGTCCGGGGCCAGGGCCAGGGAGTCGACCAGTCCGCGCGCGGAGTTCACCGGGTCGAGCGTCGCGATCCGCGTCGCCAACGGCGATCCCGAGGGCAGCATCTCGGCCGCACCCTACCGCGATCATGCCGCCGATGGCCAGGGCGAGACATGCCTCGGAGAGCCGGGGGCGCCGCACGACAAGCATAGAGGTCATAGCGCGTCGAGCACGCGGGCGGCGAAGCGTCGCAGCTCGACTCGGTCGACGCCCAGGGCCTCGAACTTGAGCATCATCGCCGTTCCGCCGCCGGTGTGCGACCACGACGACGGTCCAGCCGCGGGCGCCCGAAAAAGGCGCCGGCGCCGAGCGCGGGTTCCTCCTCGATCTGCATCCGGCGATCGGCCTGCGCCTCTCGCCGCGCGGCGTCGACGTATGCGGGCCCGGCCGGTGGGGCAACGAGCGTGAGGGAGATCGCCCTGGATCCATCAGTGCGATCCAGCGCGCAGCTCGAGCCGGGGCTGGACGCGCGGCGCGACGCGGGCTGCGCCCGTGTGGGCGCGCCGAGCAGGGGCTCGACACCGGCTCCGCGCAGGATGTCGCATGGGTCGAGGGCGGCACGGCGTGGCGGCGCCGCGTGCCGGCACGAGGGTCAGCACCACCAGCTTGCGCCGGGGACCGAAGTCCTCGGGACGCCGGTCCACCCCGTCGTAGAAGGCCAGGCGCAGCTCGTCGCCCTGCCGCGCCCAGATGATCCAGAGCGCCCGCTCCCCGGGCGGGTCGAGCGGGGTAACGTGGAACGCCGGTGGCTCGGCGGTCGCGTCGAAGGTCAGCGCCGCGCGCAGGCGTTCGCCATGCGCGTTTTGCACGACGAGCTCGATCCCGCGGAACGTCCAGGTGGCGTTCAGCATCTTAGGGTCCGCCTCGAGCGGCGCCGTTCACGGTTGCTGCCTGCGCGACGGCCCAGGAACCCTCGAGGGCGAGCACGCCGTTCGCGCGGGCCGGGCCGGGGCCGACGGAGATCCCGAGAACCAATCAGTGCCGCGGCGAAATCGGCCCTCCGTCTGGAAAAGGTCATGCCCTGCGTAACCACTGATGCGCGGCCGACGACGATGATGCGGTCCACGCGGCGCCGTCGTTCATGCGCCTCTGGCTGGAAGCGGCCGGTTACGTCCGGCCGAAGGCAGACTCGAGCCGCTGAATCATGTCGGCTTCCGCTGCCGGAGACCTTGCCCATGCCGAGGAGGCCTCCGCTCGCGCTCGCGATGGCCTGGGCACGCTCGATCAGCCCGGTGCGGAGAGCCTTGATCTGCTCCGGAGTCATACGCTCGCAGAGGCCCTCGACCATGTGGATCCACGCCGTGAGGAGTTTCGGCTCGGGCTTTCGCTCGAGCCAGCTCTGGAGAATGGCATGGCCCGGCGAGTCCGGGACAATGCCGGACTTCTCGGCACGCGCGAGGATCTCCCGCCGCTCCCGCTCGTCGAGCGAGCCGTCCGCCCACGCCACCTCGACCAGCGGCGCGAGGGCGAGCGCAGCGAGGACCTCGGCCCGGATGCCCAGCTGGATCAGCTTGTCGAGGATGGCCTCGTTCTTGATCCCGGAGACCTTCGTGAGCGCTTCGCGGAGGCCGCTTTCTCGCGGAGCTCGCGGAACTGCTGCATGGCGCGCTGGTCCTCCTTCCGGAAGAACTCATCCTCGAACGTGCGGACCTTGTCGCCGAGGATATGCGGATTGTCGGCCATGTCGTCCTCCTGATGTCGGGTTTGGTGATGAGGGGACATCATACCCGAGACACGGACAGCCCCACCGACCTCAACCTCGCCGCGAGTGCGCTCCCCAGCCGTTGGCGGCAGCGCCGGCGCGCCGGCCCCGGCCGGCGGCGGCGTCCTTCGTGTCCTCGAACTGGAGATCGCGAACCTGGAACAGCCGCTTCGGCGGGCCGCCGAGGATCTGATACATCACCGAGTTCAGCGTCCGGGGATCGTTGTCGAAGCCGCCGTGGGTCTCGCTCGCGCTTGTCCGGCCGGATCCTTCCCTTGCCGGCCACGACCAGATGGCCGGCGCCACCTGGTCGGTACAGCTTAGCGGTGTCCGGATCGGCGTCGGTGCCGACGAGGAACTTCTCCATCCCCAGGATGGGGATGCCCCGCTCTTTCCTCGAACGCGTTGCTCACCAGGTAGAGCAGCGACTTGCCGTAGGGCCCTACCTCGTCGTCGAGCTCGCCGCTGTCGCTGAGGATGTAGAGGGTCGGCGACGGGCAGTCCCCGACTTGGACGTGCGGCAGCACGAGCTCCTTGAACGCCTTCACGGTGATGGCGGGCGCCATGAACTGCACGGTCTTCGAGCGTCACCTTGAGGTCGATGAGGTGGCGCAGCGCGTGCGCCGCGAAGATGCTCCCGGCGCTGTGCCCCACCACGTGCAGCTCCCACTTCTGCGCTCGGCCTCGTCCACGTCGCCGAGCGCCTTCTGCGCGTGCTGGGCGATGAGCTGCATCCCGCCCTTGCGCTCCGGTGTGCCGAGGCCAGCTTGGCGTTCTCCTTCATCTCGCCCCAGAGCGCCCCACCGGGCAAGGCGGCGGTGAGCTCGAGAGAGCGGTCCTTGGCCTCGACCAACCCGTCGCGCAGGCCGCGGAGCCAGTCCGCCACCGCCCCCGCCCGCTCGTCCGACGATCGGTGAAGAGGTCCTCGATGCCCGCTCAGCGATTCCCACACGCCGGACTCCCACATGATGTGGACGGGGTAGATCTCGTTCTCGAGGAACACATCGCCGGAAGGCCACGATGCGCTCCGCCACCGCCCGCTCGTTGTTGAGGCCGCCGTGCAGGTACAGCATGACCCGGCGCCGGGCCCACGTCTGGGTCCGCTTCGGGAATGATCTCGTTGAAGAGCCGGTCGAGGTCCGCGGTGGTGGTCCAGTAGGAGCCGGAGTCCGACAGCTCGCCGTTGTTGCCGATGTCCACCACGTACGGACGGATGTCGGCGAGCGGAATGGCCTGCATGGCCCGATGCAGCCCGGCGGTGGTGTCCGCGCCGCCCTCCTCCGTCCATCCGGTCGATCTTCACGGGGACGCCGAGCTGGGCGACCCACACGTCGGTGGAGTGCAGCATGAAATCCTCGTACGGAAGCAGCGCGAACCCGTCCGCGCCCCAGCCGGGCCCCAGGAATTCTGGATGATGAACCCGTCGCGGGTGTAGCCGACGATGGCGACGGCGTGCCCGCCGTCGGCGCGCCCCGCGCGTCGGATCACCGGGAGGGTGAGCTTCGGAGTTGCCCGACTCGACGTAGTCCACCGTCACCGTGGTGGGCCCCGGCGCGTCCCAGCCCGCGTGCACCATGAGCGTGACGTAGAGAATGCCCACCTCCGCTGAGCGCGGCGTGCATGTCGCGGATCTGCCGGTGCATGACGCGGTAGTAGGCGCCGCCGGGTGTCTCCTGCGCTTCCGTTGCCAGCGCGGGCGTGAGGAACTGGGCGCCATGAAGCGTGGCCGGCCACGAGACTTCATTGCAGACGCCGTGCGACACCCAGCCCTTCATCGCGCCGCGGGCCGACGAGCCCTCGTACTTCTCGCCGGGCCACTCGTCGTACCGGCGCGCCATGTCGTAGAGCATGCGCGGGCTGACCGTCCGCCGGATCCGGCGATGGAAGAGGTGGAAGTTGACCACCGCGGCCAGCGCATACCCGGTGCAGGCCCCCTCCTGCCCCTGGTCGAGGACGGTGGGAACCAGGTCGCAGCTCACCACCTGGTCGGGCAGGGCGATGAGCGGTGGCTGATAAAACCAGTCGCGGATATCCACCCGGTCGGGGAACGCATCGAGCGTGCGCCCCATCTTGGCGCCGGCGCCGCGGGCGCGCTCTGGCTCCCGCCGGGCAATGCTCGACGGCCGGGTCGTCTTCGGGGACCGCTCGGAAGCCCGGGTCGATCGCGAAGTTCGGGAGCGTCTCGCGACCTTCTTCCTGGCCATCCTGTTCTCCCTTCGGCTATCGCGCGGGCCCGAGGGTCTGGCTACTCACAACCGCGCGAGGCCGGCCTTGATTTTCTCCTCGAAGGTCGGAGTTGAGGCTGAGGAGCGGGCGATAGAGCGTGGCCGCGCCCGCACAATCCCCGGCCGCTTCCGTCAGCCGCGCGAGGTAATAGGATTCGATCGGGGAGCATGCTCAGATCGCGGCCCTCGACCAGCCATCGAAACGTCGCGAGGTGGTCGGCCGCGGGCAAGGCGGCCAGCAACGCCGGTTCGGCTTCCCTGCCCCAGCGGGGATAGTTGCCCGTGACGATCTCGAGCCGATACGCCGGGTCGAGTGGCTCGTGATTGCGCCGCATTTCATCGGCGACTCTCACCCGCTCGATGTCAGCCTCGCGGCGTGCCGTACCATTGAGGGCGGCGAGCCGAGTGCGCTGCACAAAATCGCGCCTCCCGGCCGCTCGTGAGGGCGATCCGGAATCGTTCCTTCACTTCCTCCAGTGGACGATGCCCAACCGCGAGCCAGTGGCCCCCATGGCCTGCGCGAACGGATTGGCCGGGTCGAGCGCGACCGCGGCGACGATACTCCTCTTCGATCTTGAGGTCACGCGCGCCTCTTCCGGCTGCGCAGGAAGTTCGAATACCGAGATGGGCACGGATGTCGGCCGCGAGCGTTCCCGTTGCCGTGACGGAAGCCAGATGCAGGTGTTCCGACAACGGCGTGACGGTGCTGGTGAAGGTCGCGGGGCGGTGACCCGCATGTCCCGGATCCAGGCCATGGCAATCTGGGTTTGCTCTGGCGCGCCGGCTTCGAGCTCGGCCCGCTGGCGACCGCGCGGCTGATGGTACTCCAGGCACCGGCATAGTCTCGGCTCTCCCGTTGCTTCTGCGCGGCGGCACCAGCGGCCCGTGTCTTCGGGGAGAGCGGCCATCGGGGCGGCCGTCACCGGGGGACCGATCAACTCGCGCAGGCCACGGGGCCACTGAAAGAACGCGGACGTGAACAACAGGAAGGCGGTTGGCCACGGTGGACATGACGAGGAACGCCCACATCATGACCGTGACCGGGAGAAAAAATGCCGCGGGGCGGTGGTGGTGAGGCGCGCGAAGATCACCATCGCCACCATCAGGACGAGCGTGATGACGGCGCCGAACACCGCCATCGCCGGAGAGATCTTGAAGGCGCCCACCATCGCCACCATGGCCAGGATTCCCGCGACGGCCAGCGCATACTTCATCGCCGGCACCGCCTTGATCGATTCCCGCAAAATCCTGAGTAGTTGCGCGTGATCATCGGTCTCCGGTGCGTCTACGATGCTAGCCGAGGAGCACGGCACCGTCAAGCGAAGGGGGCGTGGCTGCGCGTCGCGAAGACTCTTGCCAACCGGCCCCGTGTCCGTCGAGACTGGTCCAACGCCATGATCTACTCCGATCACGGCCCGCGCTGAGCCATGGCCGCATTTCAAGGGCGGGCCTCGTACTCGATGCGGGCGGGATCGCCGCGGCCTGCGACAGCTCAGCGTGCACGCTGCCGAGCTCTGGGCCATCCTCACCGTGGAGACGCGGGGCTGCGGCTGCTCTCGGATCGCCGGCCCCTCATCCTCTTCGAGCGCCACTACTTCCAGCCGGCTGACCAAGCGTCGATTCGACGCTCAATCTCCCGACATCAGCAACAAGCAGTGGGGCGGCTATAGCGGCGGGACGCGAGTCGAGCGGCTGGGGCGCGCCGGTGAAGCTCGACCGCACGGCGGCGCTCCGGAGCCTCGTGGGGGCTGGGGCAGGTGATGGGGGAGAACTGCAAGGCCGCCGGCTTCCCGGACGTGGAGCCCATGGTCGCCGCCTTCGTGGAGTCGGAGAACGCCCAGCTCGAGGGCATGGCGCGCTTCATCGCCGCCATCGGCGCCGACAAGCACCTGCGCGCCCATAACTGGCCGGCCTTCGCGGCCGCCTACAATGGCCGGCCTATGCGCAGAACTCCTACGACGAGCGCCTGCGCGCGGCGCACAAGTACGTGACGGGCGCGCTGCCCGACCTCAATATCCAGGCCATCCAGGCTTACCTCGTCTATCTCGACCTCAATCCGGGCCCGGTGGACGGTGTGGTGGGGCGGTTCTCGCGGTCCGCGCTCCGCATGTTCCAGGAGCGCGAGGACTACCCGTGCGCGAGGCCTTCGACACGGACATGGTGAAGGTGGTGCGCGATCGAGCGGTGAAGGGAGCCTCTGATCGCGCGCTCACGCGCGAGAGGAGGGAACGCATGCGCGTGATCGCCTGACCCGCTGGCGCTGGCGGCTTCGGGTTGTGCGCGGCGGTGAGCGACCGAGCTGCAGCGCGTGGCGCGCGACTGGTCCATGGTGATCCGCGCCAGCCAGGATCCTCCCCGTCTATCCCCTGACCGACCTCCAGCCCGGCGACCCTTCCCTCGTCCAGGTGACGGTGGAGGAGCAAGCCAAGACCTACGGCAGCGCGGCTTCCTGCCGATGGACAACCTGATCTTCCGGCTCGACCCCCCGTGGTTGGGCCGAGACGTTCTTATCGCCAGTCTTCGAGGCGGGCGACCTCCAGCATCCCCGCCTCCAAGCACTGGCTGGAGCCGGGCAAGCCGGCCTCCTGACTCTCGCTCCCAACGCGAGCTTCCCCCACTTATGCAGCCTCCGCGCCGGGGCGGCGGCGGGTCTGAACGTGGCGCTGCCCGTGCAGGGATTCCGGTGGGCGACTCGCTGGGCGGCGACGCCACCCAGGGCACCATCACCATCGTGGAAGCCCGCACCTACGGTGACAATCGATCCCGCTTCTACGACGATGTCCGTCGCTGGGCCGATAAGCAATCGCGGCTTCCCCTCCCAGTACAGGCGGCGAACCCCAGCGCACCAACTACCCCGCGTGGTCTCGCGTGTCACATCACCGGCCGCATCAATGTCTCGCCCAGGGCTCGAAGAAGCTCCGGGGCCACGCTGCAGCGGCGGCGCATCCAAGCCGGTGGACTCCGGTGGTGCTGAACGCGTCCGGGGACCCGCAGAAGAACACGCTCGAGGCCTACACGAGCAATATCGAGAAGCTCAACGCCATGATCGCCGCGGCGATGGCACGCGTGGGCGGGAGCAACCTGCCCCGGGGTACCGTGAAGGTGGTATCCGTCATGTCGGGAAGCATCTCGCTGGCTGATCTCGCCCGGCCGCTGGTGATCGGCTATCTCGGCTTCGACATGGCCATCGACCTGGGCGTTTCGGGGCCGCCCATCCCCACGCATACGGTGCTAGAGCGCGGCGTGGTGGACGGCGCTGCGCGGAGACCCGGCGTGCGGCTCTCCTCGACCGCGGCCATACATCGAGTAGCCGAAGTCCTCGCCGGCAAGGGCGATCAGGCGCGGCGCCTCGTCGGCGAGCTCGACGCGCTCGGCCCGATCGTTCTCGCGATCTATCCCCTGCAACCTCCTGGGCGTCCGCAACCTCGGGGGCCCTGAGGTGGTGCGGGCAGGCCGGCCGGCCGCTCGAGGTCGGCGCGGGCTGACCGCGAATCACGTACCGCGGGCGGCTCTACGTCTCGATCGCCGCGATCAAGCGGGCGCAGGCAAATAGCGCGGCGGCAGTCGCAGTTTTCCCGGCACGCGGGCCCTCGACGCCGAGCTGTACCTGCGCGAGCAGCTCGCAGCGAACGAATCGGCGCTCAAGGCGCTCTGACGAGGAGATCCGGAAGCACGAGGCGCCTCGCGCGGACCAAGGTGTACCTCGCGGGCGCGGGAGGGTTAGGCGATGGGCGCCCGCAAGAAGAAGCGGGCCGCGGCGGCAGCGGCCGCCCCCCGGCGGGCCTCGCTGGTGGGAGACGTCGCTCTTCGAGCCCGACACTCAGACCACGAATTCGGGGAGAACGCCGCGCCGCAACCCTGCTCGTGAAAGGCCGTGGAAGCCGCCGTTATCGTGCGCGTCGAGCGCATCGAGATCGGCGACGCCGGCTGGCGCGTCGTCTTCCGCGAGTAGGTTGAGCGCATCGGCGTCGCGTGACGGCTATAGCTGGGGTCGCCCGACGGCGGGCGGGAGGGGCACGGACATGATCCAGGGCGTCGCAGGCTCCTCGGCCACGCGTGGTGTTGAAGGTTCGCGATGCGCAGCGGTCCAAGGCGACTTCTGCCACGCGCACGCTCGGGCTGAAGGTGGCCCACGACTCCCCGGGGCGCGGTGTTCTCAGCTTCGGACGGCGCACCACCGAGCTCGCGCTCGTTCCAGCCGGGCCATCGGCGAGGCCCCGAAGGAGGCGCAGCCCGGGCTGCACCACGTGGCCTGGCAGCCTCGGAAGCCCCGAGGGAGCTGCAGGCCGCCCATCGCGTGAGCTGAGCGCGCTGGGCGTCGCCGTCGAGTCCACCGATCGAGCACAACGTGCGGCCCGCAGCGTGTACTTCCCGACCCCCGACGGCAACCGGGTCGAAGCCTCGTACTGGGCTACCGGTGACATGGTGGAGCACGGCTTCGAGGCCATGCATGGTGACGCTGGGGCCAATGGCGCGGGATCTGCTGGACATCGAGTCGGGCGCGGTCGTCGAGCGCCGGGCCTGCCCGGCAATCAGACGTCCTAGGACGGCTGCCGGGAGCCGTCCTTCAGCAATACGTAACTGAACGAAGTACAA
>ERZ1370068.1871-contig-11822_pt1 | contig 11468 bp, 17 predicted proteins | sample MGYA00561227_ERZ1370068 | MGnify/ENA primary metagenome ERZ1370068 (study PRJEB38410, sample SAMEA6850437) | metagenome | study: Metagenomic assessment of the ecological functions of the soil: analysis of the soil microbiota associated with the...
CGTCCGCGTAGTTGATGCCCACGGCCTTCACCGCGATGGCCACCTCACCGTCGGCAGGAACGGGGGCCGCCGCGTCGCCGAGCTTGAGATTTTCCACCGGCCCCCACGCGTGACAGAGCATGGCGCGCATCGATCAGCCGCGCCTTCTGAGAGCAAACGTCGCGGCCACGTCAGCTTGTACGGAGATCGAGGTCCTTGGTGAAGAGCCTGCTGGTCGAGTCATGATTTCTCCGTTGGACACTTCCTAAAACTGTCGGGTCCGTCGATCGTCATCGCCAGCCATGCCGAGCGGCGATGCTACGGCCTAGACGAACGTCATTACCTCGACCGCGACCGGCCCGCGCTCGAAACGCCCGATATCGAGCGGGGCGATGTCCACCGTCTGAGCCCGCCCGTCGGCGATCAGCTCGGCCATGAGCTGGCCGGCGATCGGACCGTGCATGAAGCCGTGGCCACTGAACCCGGCCACCACGTGCAGACCGGCCATGCCTGGTACCGCGCTGATGATGCCCATCTGGTCGGGCGTCATCTCGTAGAGACCCGCCCACGCGCGCATGATAGTAGCGTCGGCGAGAGCGGGCATGCGCCAGATGAGGCGTTCCGCCACGACCGGCGCCAGCTCCCAGTCCGGCCGCGTGTCGAAGGAGCTGGGCTCCTCCTTTCGCCCAAAGCCGACCATGATTCCCGCGCCTTCGCGCCGGGTCGACAGACCCACGTGATGGTCGATGATGAACGGGGTCTCCGACGGGATCCGGTCTGCGGCAAAGGGTGCGGTGATGAACTTGCTCCGGCGGTGCGGAGACACCGGAATCTCCACCCGGCGAGCTTGCCCACCTCGCCCGACCAGCAGCCGGCCGCGATGACCACCACCGGCGCTTCGAACTCGCCCTGCGGTGTGCGCACGCTGGTCACCCGTGCGTCACGCCGCTCGATACCGATGACGGGGTGCTCTGTCTTGATGGTCACGCCCAGCTCGCGAGCCCGGGCGGCGATCGCGGTGGTCACGAGGTACGGATCGGCAAAGCCGTCCCGGGGCGAGTAGGTCGCGGAAACGAGATCGTCGGTGCGGAGGTACGGCCACCCCGCCCGGATCTCGTCCGGCGCGAGCATCCGCGTGTCCACGCCCAGGCTCTGCTGGAGCTCAGCGCTCCGGAAATAGACCATGCGCTCCTCCTCCGTCTGCTGGAGGATGAGGTACCCGTTCTGGTGGAATTGCGGATCGACACCAAACTCCGCCTCGAAGTTTTCGTAGACGACGATGCTCTGCTGCGTGAGCTGAATCCCGATCCGGTGGGCGTATTGGTGGCGCACGCCTCCGCTGGCCATGGCGGTGGAGCCGGAGCAGATGCCATCCCGTTCCAGCACGATCACCCGCCCGTACTTCCGTCGAGCAAGGTGATACGCCGTGGCCGAGCCCATGATGCCGGCTCCGATGATGATCACGTCCGCCTGTTCCGCCATGGCTCCCTCCGGTTGGTGCCCTCAACCTCTTACCTCACCACGTGCTCCGGCGCAATCCCGGCTGCTCGATCATCGGTCGCACCATGCCGACATCGGTTTCTCCATGGACATCGCACGACCTCTCCGAATCGAGATCGTCTTGCTCGTCCAGTTGACCGGCACGCCGGCCTGCCCTAGAGTCCGGTAGGACACCGAGGGGCGGCCACCTCGGAATTGCCGCGTTGAATTTCCCATGACCTGCCGGGCCTCCCACCACAGAAGAGAGCGTGTCAATGGCAGACGGTGATCTCAGCAGACCGGCCGTGGACCTTCGCGAGGATGGGGGTATCTGGTGGATCACCTTCAATCGGCCGGAGGCTAGTAATGCCTTCACCCTTGCCGATCTGGACAGACTCTTCCAGATTTTCGAAGAGGCCGGCGATCGCCCGCAGGCCGCTGTCCTGACCGGCGCGGGCGCAAGTCTTTTTCCGCCGGCATGCATCTCAAGGCCTTCTCGGAGCTCACTCCGGAGCGAGCACGGGAATTCATCGTCAAGAACCGAAAAGTTCTCGCCGCCGTTCGGACGGCACCCTTCCCCACTATTGCCGCCATCAATGGGCATTGCTTGGGAACCGGTCTGGGGCTGGCGCTGGTCTCGGACATTCGAATTGCCGTCCCCCACGCCACCTTCGGGCTTCCAGAGATCAAGGTGGGTGTGCCGTCTGTCTGTGATATCGCCCTTCTTCAACAGCATATTGGCCTGTCGAAGGCGAAGGAAGTGATACTCACGGGTGACAGCTATCCGGTTGAGCAGCTTCTCCCCTATGGATTCCTGAATGCCGTAGTTCCAGCAGATGAGCTCATGGTCGAGACCAAGCGCATGCTCGGGCGGCTGGTTCGACATACTGCGTAACCAGTGGTGGCGGCACAGAAGAAGCTATTCGAGACCTGGCAAAACACCACGCTGACCGCCGGCATCGATATGAGTGTGGAAGTGTTCGCGAGCGTCTTTGCCTCACCAGACACGTATATGAGCAAATAGGGAAAACACCAGAGGACGATTGGTCGGAAGCCGGAGACCAGCTAGTCATGACCTTTGACCGGCACTCAGCAGAATCAGAGTTGGCGGTCAGGGACGACCGCGACGGCCGGTTGGCATGAAGGCCAGGTACTGTGGGAAGTTCAGGGCGCCTCCGGACGCGAAGGTGTCGTATGAACTCCCCAGTCGTGCCGTTGTAACGGAGGATCATGTCGGGCTGGGTTGTCGTAAAGCCTGGGACTGCTCACGTAAGATTCCCGTCCGGGCCAAACGCGAGGCCTCCGGTAGGCTCAACCCGCCTCCCGAGGGCGAAGGTATCGATGAAGCTCCCGTCTCCGCGTCGTACCGCAACACCCTGCCGCAAAGGCTCCACTTCCAACGTACAGGTTTCCGTCCGGGCCGAAGGCGAGGTCGTTTGGATTCAGCAGCCCGCCGCTGAACCGGGAACAAAGTTGTCGATGAACTCCCCCCCGTCGTCCCGTCGTAGCGCAACACCTTGCTGATGGCCCCGGCAACGTAGAGGTTTCCGTCCGGCCCGAAGACCAATCAGTCGGTTCGTTAAGTCCCCCGCCAGTTGCGAAGGCGTCGAGGAAGACGCACCGGTCGTTCCGTCGTAGCGCAGGCACGCTGTTGCTTGACCACGCTGCTCACGTAGAGGTTGCCGTCCGGGCCGAAGCGTGAGGCCGCCCGGAAAATGGATGTCGCCGCCCGAGGCAAAGGTGTCCGATGAAGGCGCCACGTCGTCCCGTCGTAGCGCTTGACCGTGTTGTCGAGGCTGCCCACGTAGAGATTCCCGTCCGGGCCGAAGGTAAGCCCAGAGGGGCTCGGTCAATCCGTCCCCGGACGCGAAAACTCCACGGAACGCCGCGTTTCAGTGTTGTACCGGAGTACCCCGTTCGCACCGGGTCGCTGACAAGAAGTTCGAGGCGGGGGCATGTCCGGGAGTCCAACCGACTACTTGCGGCGAGCAGGACGAAAATCGAGATGATCGTTCGGTGTGGTGTCATACGCCCTCCAGCTCACGACTTGCGGGCGAGTACTCACCCGTGGGCGGCGATAGCCCGCATGGCGCGGAGGAGCCGGCCCGGGAATCGGCCGAGCGGAGCGCGCGGTACAGCGGTCGCAGCGCGCCGCGGGCAGCCGGGGCCGGTGGAGGACGGGCGAGGGCATCAGGTTGGTGAGGGCGTGAATTCCCCAGACCTGCTCGACGCGAAGCCCTGAGCTCTCGAACATCGTGCCGAGCTCGCGATCGGTGAAGAGCCGGAGCCGCGGGTAGCCGGGGTAGTCAACCCACACGCCGGTGCGCCAAGGCCCGGCCACGAGCGCGCGTGCCTCGGCCGGGCGGAGGCCGTAGGCGAAGGCGTCGGCCGTCACGCTGCTCACGAGCGTCCAGGCGATGTCCAGGCACCACCGCCGCTCATACTCCAGGAGGAGCCGCGCCCCCGGCGCATCACGCGGGCGATCTCCGCCACCGCGCGTCCCGGCTCGTCAACGAAGCTGAGCGTGCTCCCCGCGCAGACGACGGCATCGAAGCTCGCGGCGCCGTAGGGCAGCCCGCCCAGATCGCCGCGGACGAGGCGCGAGGCAGGCTGGCGCCCTCGCGCCACCGCCAGGCTCGCCGCCGAGAGATCGATACCGTGCGGCCGATAGCCCACTCGGCGAGAATAGCCGTCTGAAATCCGGTGCCACACCCGGCGTCGAGCGCTCGCTCGCCCTGGGCGGCAGGGCGCAGGGTCGACCGCAGGATCCGGTGAAGCTCGGCGTAAAGGTGCTCGTACCACGGCTCGAGGTCGTCGTACGATGCGGCCATCGCATCGAAGAATCGCGTGGTGGCATCACCCATGGCCGGAGTCTAGTCAGGAGGTGACTCGATGATCAACCCGGACACATGGCCGGTGAGGAAGCGCATGCAGGTCGAGGACGGCGCGGGCGGAGGATCGGTCCGCCGTCCCTCGACCGGATGCGGCACTCGGCCTTTCAGGGGCGCAAGCTCGGCGAGGCGTTCGAGACGTGGACGTGGATGATCGACCCAGGGCTGCCTCATCTCCATGGGCCTGGCCGGCTCGATGGCCAGCGCCGGACTCGCCCCGCTCCTGATCTGGCTCGTCGAGCGCGGCTACGTGGACGTGCTGGTATCGACGTCGGCCAACGCCACCGAGGATCTCCTCGAGGCGCGGGGCACCCTGTCTCACCAGGTCGATCCCGATCACGTCGATGACCGGGAGCTGTGGCAGCAGGGCTTCTACCGCTTCTACGACCACGTGGTCAGCGCCCGCGAGTACGACCGCATGGAGGACTTCACGAGCGAGTTCTTCGAGCACCTCGCCAAGACGTGGCCGAGCCCCACCATCGCCGGCGTCCACTTCACCACGAGCTGGGGCGCTGGCTGGACGCCCGCGGGCTCCCGGCTCGCTCGCCGCCACGTGCTTCCGCCACGGCGCGCCGCTTTTCGAGCCCGCCGCGCCCGACGGGCCGCTCGCCGAGGGCTATCGCACGGCCGCCCGCAAGGGCCCGAGCGTGGACTTCTTCGCGACTACGAGATCGCGCTGGACATCATGAGCCGCTACATGCCGCCCGGGCCGGGCATCGGCGGTCATCTCGCGCGGGGCGAGTGCCCGACGGACTTCATCCAGATCATCGCCACCAGCGTGGCCGCTCAGCGCGGGAACGGACAGGGCCAGCCCCCACGTGGCGGCCATCCAGATCACGACCGACAACACCGTCTTCGGGGGCCTGGCGGGGCCGGCGTTCACACCGAGTGCATCTCGTGGGGAAAGGAAGCGGCCGAGGGTCGGAACGTCATGGTGTTCACCGACCTGACCATCGCGCTGCCTCTGCTCTGCCAGGGTCCTCGCCGAGACCTACGGCTCGGGTCACGTACGCCCCGCCCGCGCGGGCATCGCCGCCGATCTTGCGCCGGGCCCCTCGCTGGCTCCGCCCGGCGAGTCCTCACCCATGAGGCGACTTCGCGAGATCCGCGACTATCGAATCAGGGAGGGCTCTTCTTCCAGGAGTAGCCATCCCGGCCCTGGCGGAACCCGTAGTCGAACAGCGCCCTCATGTACTGCGTGTCGAACTCCTCGGGTGCTCCGCGTCGAAGTCGTCGTCGATGAAAGCCAGGTTGAAGTCCAGCCCGTCGCGGTGTGGCCGTGCCGAGATGCGGTGGAGATCGCCGAATCCCTGCAGCGTGAATGAGCGACCTGATCGCCGGGCCGACGATGCTGATGGTCTGCCGCTTGACGGGCGCCCCCGAAGCGCGCTTCGGGGCATTGCGGATGATATAGACGTGAACCTTGCGGTTCATCTCCTCCCTAGGGAGGCCGCCACGCCACGCAGGCTCGGCGGGTAGAGGAAGACCTGCGCGGAGGCCCCGCCATCCACGTGCATCTCTTCATAGATCTCGCCATCCACCTCGACGCGGATCATGGTCGGGGAAACGCGCCGGGGATCGCGGCCGAGGCCAGGAGGATGGTGCGGAACAGGTGGAGCGCCCCGGAGCGCCGCTGGCCGCGATCTTCCCCATGTTCCAGATCACCGGCTGGCACGCGTCGAGGTTCGTCGTCCCCACCAGGAGGATGCGCCCCTTGGCATGCTCGTCCGCGATCTTCTCGAGCAGACGCTCGTCGATGTACCGCGAGATCTGTCCCCAGAGCGGCCGGTTGTCGGCCATCCCATCGTTGTTGATCGCCGCCAGTAGGCTTCGCTTGCTTGCGATGTCGGACGGACCCACCGACGTGAAGACGGTGCGCAGCACGTGATCGTACTGGGGCCGGCGAACGCGGGGGCGCGATCAGAGCCCCGGTGCTGATCCCCGTGACCGCCTTGAACTGGGGCGGTTCCCCGACTCGCTCCAGCCGCAGAGCAGCCCCGCGCCGAATGCTCCGTTGTCGCCTCCCCCGACACCCCGAGAAGCGCGGCCGCCGGGAGCTCTCTCCAACCCCGAGCTTTCCGGTGCTTCGCCTCACGGTCCCGTGCCTTCAGCACGTCGCGTACGAATGGCTCGATGTCGACGCCCGTCCAGTACCTGGCCCCGGGATTCCGGGAACCTCGGCTCGGGTCGTGAGCTCCTTGGGCACCGCCCGAAGCCGCGAGGGCACCCGCAGACCGCGAGCCGTCAAGACCTCCGCGCGACAGCGCCGATGACCGCGACGCCGAGTGCCACAGTTCTCCTGCCCATCGCTACTCCTTGTCCGAGACTGACTCGATGAAAAGCATAGGAAACATTAGCTCCGATCCGGCAGCGCTCAATGGGCGCGGTCCATGGGCCGCGACGTCTGCACCAGTCCACGACGTGTGGGCCGATAGTTACAATAAGCCGAACGCCTCAGATTTGCGTAGCAGGCAACACGGTATGAGGCTACCAGAAGTCTGGAGCTCATGCTGTGGCAGCGGCTCTGGGGCGGCCGGCGTCTGAGTCGGCCGGCTTGTGAACTCGCCGCGACGGGATGGGGATGTGTCCTCGTCCGGGAGTTTCGGAGAGAGATGCAGATCCGGACCTCCAGGGAGATCCGGCGATGTCGATGCGCCTCGGAATGCGCTATCCTCCCCACGGGCCCGCACGCGTCGACGTCGCCCTGGGCATGCTGGCCGACTTCATCCGCGAGGAGGCGCACCGGTACGAGAAGGTCTCGCCCCTGCCGGCCGCTGTCCATGGCGTGCGACGCGATGAAATCCATGCTTCGCTGGCTCGGCCGGTGGCGTTCCCTGCCTCTGCTCATTGCCCTGGTGGTGATGCTTGCGTCCTACCCGTACGCGGGTGACGGCGGAGCCCTGGGCGTGGCCGCCGTACTGATTCCCATCACGGCCATTGGTGCCGTGGCGACCAACCGCCATCATCGGGTCATCGCCATGGCCCTCGGGCTCGTGACGCTGGCGGGGATCGTCCAGGAGATCAGCGGGGCAAAGGTCATCCCGCTCCTCGCGGTTGCCGGCAGCGCCCTCTTGCTGTTCGCCTACACGACCATCTTCGTGCTGCGTCGAGTGCTGCAGAGCGAGCATGTGACCGGCGACACCCTGTGCGGCGCCATCGCCGTATACCTGATGATCGGCCTGACCTGGTCATTGGTCTATGTGCTGGTGGAACATCTCCATCCAGGGTCCTATCGCCTCGCCACTACCGGAATGCTGCAGGCCCCGGCGAAGGAGCTGCTCTATTTCAGCTATGTCACCCTGGCCACCCTCGGCTACGGGGACGTGGTCCCGGTCACCGACGGGGCGCGCTCGCTGGCCGTGCTGGAAAGCCTCTGCGGGACCATCTACATGGCGATCCTCGTGGCCCGCCTGATCGGACTGCACCTGTCCCAGACCGGATCGCCGCGTTGAGCGGGCGCAGGACCGGCGCGTCCACGCGACGGCGTTTCGCCCCGCGGATACCCGGAGCCGCATTCCGGCACATCCCATGCCAGCTAAATGTGCTGACTCAGCGCTTCAGCGCGTCTCTTGCCAGCGCAGACAGCAGTTCCATCGAATCTGGCGATTTACAGCCCAACCGATCGGTGTCATGCTTGGCCCCGGACGGCGCTTTGACGCCGTGAACCGGTTCGAAACCGCCGAAACGCCGTTGGACTCCTGGCGACTGGGAGGCTGTCATGCGCTCTCTGGAAACGGGAGGCTTCTCGATCCTCACGCTTGCTCTCGTAGTCGCCACGTCGCTGGTGGCCGCGCCCACGAGAGGAGAAGCCGCGCCGCCCACGAAGGAAGAGATAGCGCAGGAGAAGAAGGAGATCCGCCAGAAGAGCAAGGAAATCCTCGCACAGCTCTACAAGGCGCAGCCGAACGCCAAGACCAGCATCAACAAGGCAGCAGGCTACGCTGTCTTCAGCAACTTCGGCATGAAGATCTTCGTCGCGGGCAGCGGTAAGGGGAAGGGCGTCGCCGTGGACAAACAAGACCAAGAAGGAAGTGTTCATGGACATGCTCGAGCTCCAGGCCGGCCTCGGCCTGGGCGCCAAGAAATTCAATCTGGTCTGGGTCTCGAGACTCCCAAGCTCTCGCGACGTTCATGAATTCCGGCTGGGAGCTGGGTGGCCAGACGAGTGCGGCCGCCAAGGCCGGCGGCAAGGGCGGCTCCTTCCAGGGTGCCATGGCTGTCGCGCCAGGCGTCTGGCTCTATCAGCTCACGGAGGCCGGCCTGGCGCTGGAGCTCACGGCGAAGGGCACGAAATACTACAAGGACGACGACTTGAACTGAGCGCTCCCGCGCGGTCAGAAGACCGAGAGGCCCCTGAGACCATGACGGCCTTGGGGGCTTCACCTTTATGGAACACCGCGCGCTGCCACTGGACGCAAGCGACGGACGAGATGAACATGGCTTCTCCCACCAAGCTGGCGCTTACGGTTCTCGCGCTGAGCATGCTCGTGCTGTCCGGTTGTGCTGACCTGGCGCATACACGATACGGCCAGCCTGCTCGCGCCCAGATTTCAACGGTCGGAGATCTTTGGCTTCGTGGCGGGCGCGGGAACGACCTTTGCCGCGTTACCTGACCTGATCGGTATGCTCAGGCGCCGGTCGAGCAAGGGCATGAACCCAAGGATGGCGGGCATCATGGGCGTCTTTCAGATCGGCTGGATCTATTACGGCCTGTTGATCGCGTCCCGGCCGGTTATCGTGTGGAATATGATCGCCGTCGTGATCAACTTTCTGAGTGTCGCTGCCTACTTTCGCTTCGCCCGGCTCGAACCGAAGTGACGACGAGGGAACTATTCACAACGGGCGTCGCCGGATCCTAGCGTCTCGTCAGCTCGCCATGCGCTCCAACTCCAGAGCAATGCTGCCGGCTCCGGCGCCCCGGAGGGCGTCTGTTTAGCACCTAATGTGCACGGCGATGGGACCCATGGTTTGCTTCGAAAAACAGCCACGAAATGACTGTCCAGGATCTGGTATACCGGTGGCGTCACGAGCTATCTCGAGGTGCTGGACAGTGAACGCCAGCGGCTCGACGCCAAGCTGGGTTGGTCCGCACCTATCGCGGCGGCTGGCAGGAGTGAGCCCTCGGCGCCTGCGTGCCGAGTGGCAGGCATCAGCCCAGAACAGTTCCCTCATTGAAAGGAGAAGAGCGATGAAAACGATCGTGGTTGCACTGATGATGGGCGTGATTGTTCCGGGCGCCGCGCTTGGCGCCGATCCAGCCCGGTCCCCGATGATCGCGCAGGCCAAGACCGACCAGGAGGCGGTCCCGAAGCTCAAGGAGGCGAGGCTGCGTGACGGTGCGGGGAACGGTGGAAGCAATCGACAAGGAGAAGCAGACGGTCACCTTGAAGGGCCCGAAGCAGGAGCCTGACCGTCCACGTCCGCGATCCCAAGAAGCTCGAGGCGATCCAGGTCGGCGACCCCGTTATCGCCAAGTATTACGAGTCCTTGATGATCGAGCTGAAGAAGCCGGGCGAGGGGACGCCGGGTGTGGCCGTGGGGCAGGGTAGGGCGACGTCCAAGCCAGGCGAGACGCCTGCGGGTGCCATCGCGCAACAGGTCACCGTGACCGCCACCATCGTGGGCATCGACAAGAAGGCGCAGACGGCGACGATCAAAGGGCCGGAAGGGAACGCCGTGACGGTCAAGGCGCGAGACCCGAAGAACCTGGACAAGGTGAAGGTGGGCGACAACGTCGAGATCACCTACACGGAGGCGCTCGCCATCAGCCTCGACAAGCCCGCCAAGAAGTGATCGGAGAGGCGGGCGCCGCAAGGCGCGCCGCGTCTCCCCTGCCACGCCTTCTGTTGAGGACGCTGCTGGCGAGTAAGATTGAGGCGACGCCCTTGTACCGACCAGCAGCGCGGCTACCGCTTCCGAGACGCGCTGGGTCGTCCATCGCGTTGTGAAGTTGCTTCAGGGCCGTCTCGTAGTCGCGACGGTTGCGGAAACCCTTCCCACGCGTAGAGGCAGAGCGCCTCGCGGTTCCGCGCATGCGCTGCCACCAGGGCCTCGTCCGACATGTCGCGTCGTAGTCGGCGCCACCTCGCCCGCGATCGCCGCGTGCCATCCGCCGAGATCGGCGGCGGGCGCCCGGGACGAGGCGGATGCCGGCAGGAGCACCGGTGGCCGGCGCCGTGACGGAGGACGGGCTCGATGCCGGGCCAGAGCCGATCGAGGTCGCCATCGGTAGACTCCAGATGGTGCCGGAGGTCCGTCCCGCTCCGGCGAAGCTCGTCGGCGGGGGCATCCACGACGACGCGGCCGCTGTTGAGGATCGCGATGTCATCGGCGACGTCGAAGACCAGCTTGGCGTTCTGCTCGACCAGCACGATCGAGAGTCCCTGGGCCTTCAGCCTCCGGATCGTCGCCATGACTTCAGCCGACGATCTGCGGCGCGAGGCCCTCCGAGGCTCGTCCATCAGGAGCACGCGCGGGTTCGACATCAGCGCGCGGCCGATCGCCAGCATCTGCTGCTCGCCTCCGGAGAGCGAGGCGGCGATCTGCCGCCGCCGCTCGCGCAGGCGCGGGAAAGAGCTCACCGACGGTTTCGAGCGTCCACAGCGCCGGCGCCGTCCTCCGCGGGTCTGCGCGCGCGCCACCGCGAGGTTCTCGCGCACGGTGAGACTCCGGAAGACCCGGCGCCCCTGCGGAACGAGGGCAACGCCGTGCGCGGCGATCGTCTCCGGCGCGCGGCCGGTGAGCGGGTGGCCGAAGACTGTCACACCGTTGCCCTCTGGTGGCAGCAGACCGACGGTTACGCTGCATCGACGTCGACTTGCCCGGCGCCATTCCGGCCGAGCAGGCCGAGCAGCCGCCCCTGCCCCAGCCGGGCGACACGCGTGATGCAGCACGTGGCTGTCGCCGTAGAAGGCGTCGATGTCCTCCAGGACCAGCGCCTCACTCGCCAAGATAGATCTCCCGGGTCCGCGGGTGCGCGACCACCTCGGCGCGCGTCCCTTCCACCACCACCTGGCCGAAATGGAGCACGGTGATGCGCTCGGCGAAGTCGAGCGCCACGTCCCATGTCGTGCTCGATCATCACGATAGCAACAGCCGTAACTGAACGAAGTACAGTGG